>WLWD01001226.1_pt1 | contig 163582 bp, 136 predicted proteins | sample 6712731 | NCBI WGS metagenome assembly WLWD01 (sample SAMN12718690, study PRJNA576275) | sponge metagenome | isolation source: marine sponge | host: Mycale hentscheli | place: New Zealand: South Island, Marlborough, Capsize Point | collected 2014-11-01
GGGGGAGGGAGGGAGGGAGGGGAATAAGAAATTTTTGGCATACGTATTTAGGGAGGGAAAGAATTGGTGTGCTACTTAAGCAAGATCTTTTGTTTTTTACAACCATTAAACCATTTAAACCAATTATAATAATTTAATTATTGTCCTTAGCTATCACTTCTAATCATCTGGGGAAGGGGGAGGCGGAAAAATTCCAGTCCCCCCTATCCCCTCCTTTAGAACCTTGTATGTTACCACCAGAGGCATCAACTAAATGCCATGTACCACACAAATTAAAAACTTACCCTGAACTATAAGCATGAAACTCCTGGAGACATTGCCAATGGAATTGTTGACGACCAGCTCAAACATCAAGTTGCTGGTGGACACATTGAATGGAGGAAAGTAACAAGAAATGGAATTGTCAGTTGTAGAAATCGAACAATTGTCAATTCTGTTTCTGTCTCTTCCGTTGGACAGTACTTGATACAGTCGTACTCCGTCTTCGGTCACCGTTGGCTGGGCGATAGTGAAAGCTATGAGGCGGTTGTTGAATGTCAGAGCATCTGCACGGTAGACGTCGGGTGCAAAGGGATCTAGAAAGCCAGTATTGGGCACGTCTACGCTGATGGACGTTACAACTGGAGAGACTGCAAACACACAACAATGTGAATAGTACACACATGTAAGATGAACCATCTACGCTAACACTGCACTTCTACATAATGATAGTACTTAGCCCAAATATTAAAAAACAAAACAGTTATTTAAGCTATATATCACAGGGCTACATTTACTAGGGGGCCCAAGGGGACATTTGTCAACCATAGAAGAGCTTTTGCCCTCTCTTGAAATTTTTTCGTAGCAACATTTTGACTAAGTAACATAAAATTGATTTGCTTAGCATGTTCACAAGTACACTGTAAGGGTCTCTTATACAGCAAACATATATATATATATATATACACACACACAGTGTATATATACATACAATATCTCCTAAAACTTATGACACTGGTTTGTTTTCTAAAATTTATGATACATGTAATTGCCTTTTCCCCTCCTAGATTCATTTTCTATCACAACCCTGCATCAGTTTGATTCAAATATAAAATACGGCTTGTACGGCAAAACAACAGCCTAAGTAGAAACTAAAACCAGGCTTGGCTCGGTAATTAGATGAAATAGCTTCTGCTGTTTTTCCTTCAATTAGTTCCCCTTCTCTTTAGAGGAACCATCGTCTCACACACAATTAACAATAAATTATTAAACTCCTTTCTAATTACTCATTATTCAACGTACACTGGATAGTCAACACTGCGCCTTCACTTTCAACCCCATCTTCCAGTCTAAAGCTGTAAGCGTTGCATCGATAGCGCCCAAAATCTGTGAACACGGTATTTCTAATGACAAGGAAGCTGGTGACCACTCCATTACTGTCTGGATCGCTGGTCTCTATAGCTATCCTGGCTGATGGGGACACCACAGTGGTGTTGGTTATCCATTGGAACATGAGTGGGTGAGGAGAACCCGCCACATTCTGTGCCGTGCAGCTCAAGTTGGCAGTTTGCCCTGCCAACACAGTCTGGGCTGCTGGACCTTCAGTCAGATTAACACCTACACACATGGAACAGAAGGAAAAAAAACAAACAAAAGCAACAACAACAATAGTAATAATAATAAAAACAAAACAAAAACAACAACATAAACATTAAAAAACCACATTAAACTACTTATTATTTATTTATTTACGTACCTCGTTCATTTGGTTATTAGCTTATTGTTTACCCACTGATATCATTATCATTAAAAATAAATAAAGCAGTATTAATTCCTCCTTCGCCTCATTAATTTGAAACAGTAAAAGTTGATGACATTGAAACTTGTACAGCATTTCACCAGACAATAGAGAAATAACTGGGGGAGGAGGAGGAACTTGTAGTTGTGATACTTGCACTTCCTCAAGCCTGACTGATCTAGCAATAGAACTCACACCATGTGTGTGTGTGTGTGTGTGTGTGTGTGTGCATGTGTGTGTGTAAAAGTAATGGTCCAGGTGAGACTTTGGGTGCCCACACCACTTGCTGTGAGGAAAGGCCTGTTCTCCTGCGAGTTCCTAGCCCGGCTCACAGTGCTAGCTAGCGGCAGCAAGAGAATTTGCATTTTGTGTATGTGAGTGTGTGTGTGTGTGTGTGTGTAATGCTTCACCTGAGTTAAGTTACATAAACCACCCTTTCCAACTTACTCAACACATCAAACATTCCCCTGACGGTATCTAGTTCCACTCCGTACAGAAGTACAGTGCAGGCAATCATTCTATCATTGAAAATATCCTGAGACGACGCTCTAAGAATAGTCAAGTTGGCCGTCCCGATGTTCAACACTCGGCTTTCATTAAAACTATTGGGGAATCTATTAGCAGGATCAGATGAACTTGAAGGAACGCCACCTCTAACAATGGACCAGCGATACATGAAATTGGAGGAACCAAACGCATTGCAGAAGAAAGAGACGTTCTCACCAGGGTAAGCCACAACATCATTGACACCAACCACAGCTGTAAAGAAGAAGGGAAAAAAAAGAAAAGAAAAGAAAAGTTAAGTAGTAGTAGTAGTAGTAGTAATAATCTAGTACTATAGTATTATGTAATCTACTTACTGGAATATACCTATCGGATACTAATATCAACACTCAGACATACTATATGTATGTACATGTATGTCTCTGTCATATGTGAAATTGCTGACTTGCTTAATAACTAGTAAATTTTTAACGTCTTGGCAAGACATTGCAATGTCAGACTAAGTTTTAATTAAATATACACTGGCCATTAAAAAAAAAACTGAGAAAAAATTGCTATTATTATTATATTCCCCCCCCCTGCCCCTGCCCCTGTTGTTAACACACACACTCACTTATGACGGAGACTATAAAGCTCTGGGATACTGTGGAGGCCCTGTTGGCAGCAATACAGGAGTAGTTTCCAGCGTAGGACTGGTTGATGTTGTTTATAGAGATGCTGCTGACCGTGACAAAACCGTTCACATCTGACACGGCCTCAGGCAACGAGATCGCGCCACCGTCCAAGGTGGTGGCACTCCAAGTGATGTTAGCAGCCCCGCCCTGTGACTCCACACGGCACGACAGGTTCAACATGCCATTCACCAGGACACCGGTGTTGTTGGGCGCTTGCAGGTTCATGGGCATGGGCACTATAACACAATACATTAAAAAACAACAACAGCAACAACAATAAAAAACCAAAAACCAAAAATTAACAAAAAAAAAACCAAAAAAAAAAAAAAACCTGACTAATATAGTCACAAATAATATATAACTAATTAGATTGCTAACCTAAGTTCAAGGTGGCATTATTTGAAGTAATATTGGCGGCCATGTTGCCAATGATGCAATAGTAGTATCCCAGATCATCAGTAGACACGTTGAACACAGTGACACTGGCCGCAGAGCTCCCGGAAACCACACCCTCTTCATCCATGAGCATGACGCCATTTCTCAACCACTGGTAGTTTAGTGAACCTCCATTAGCAACCACAGTGAAAGTGGCGTCTTCTTCCTCCAGGACAAACTGGTCCACAGGATGCTGACTGATGAAGGGAGCATCAACTACAGAAAGAGAAAGGAAAGGGAGGAATTACAGTGCTTCCAGCTTAAAGAGTGGATTTTTTAGCTTTTTGGTTAAGGTTGCTAATTCTGCTATAATTTCTCAAGTATGTGTAATAGAAAGCTAAAAATTGGTATTATTATACATTAATGTCATATTAACATACAGACAAAACAATTTTGTGGGTTTGTGGTTATTGTTGTGGTTATAGGTGATGGAACTGGGAGCTTCAAGACAGTGAATTTGGAAGTGTTTAAGCTGAAATTTGGAAGTGTTTAAGCTGAAAAAAAGAGAAATTATTTTTCCTTATCTCTATAACTTGGTATACTGATACTTTAATACCTGAAGTTTCATATGAGCCAGATTTTGTGGGCACACGAAATTTGAATCTAGAAATATTTTAAATTTTAAGAAAAAAAGTGTTTAAGCCAGGATTTTTGAATTTATGGAGTTGTATCTCTAAAAATTTGACACATGATGTAAAATTGCCTTAAAATTATTATGTATAACTTTGGTAGCTATACTTTAAAAATTAAGTGAGTTGTGGCTGTTTTTCACCAAAATATTTTTATGCACGGTAAGGGTCATCAAATGATGACGTTTAGAGCGGGTTGTGGGCCTTTAGTACACGTAAACGCGACATCACAAAACAGCGCATGCGTATTTGTGCAAGGGCGCCAGTTTACCGCTAATTGTTACACGGGTATGGCTGATTTAGCTACGGTTGTATCTCAGGCCCTAGGTATCAAGTTTTACGGCGTTACTGCCTATCACGGCCAGCGTTTTAGCTTTTGTCTGGAGCTGCACAACCCGTAGGACTCCAACTGCATCGCCCTGATGTTGTCAGAATACCGAATGCTGGGAGCCTTGAGGGTATTAAACTCCTTCAGCTTTTCTTCAGCTCTTGAAAAAGATTACCTCTTGGATAGGCTTGGCTCCAAGTTAGTAATATACCAGCCCGACTGATTTCGACTTCGTTTACTGCTGCTAGTAGAACGATGAGAATCCATACAGCGATTGCAGTTAGGGAAAGTCCCGTCTTACTGCTCGGGGAAATAACCGTTCGACCATAGCTCGTTAACTAGTTACGTTTAATGACGAACTACCGCAAAATCTTGACGTCAAAAAAAAATGGCGTAAAATGTATTAGAGTGAATGAGAAAAGTGCTGTTCTCCGTTTTCCATTCTCTAAACAGGCAGTTTTACTATTGCAAACATTGTTGGGATGATGAAGAAAAGGTATGTGTACGTTAAATGACTGTAGTGAGGGTCTATACAGTAGTTTAAAAAAATCCACTCTTTAAGTTGGAAGCGCTGTACTTACAGTCTTGTCAACACAATGCCAATCACAGACACAGGACTTAAATTATTATTATTACTACATATGTTGGTGTTGTCATTATTATTATTATTATTACCATTATATTATTATTACTATTATTACCATTACTATTACTAGTGATGTGCTTGAGCACAAATGGCGAGCGAGCCTAAAGACTATAATATTTTTATATGAATGATTTTGACTTCTAACACTGAAGCTACTGAAAATAAGGTCCAGTTTTTTAATTTAGCATACAGGGTAAAGGGATTTCAGTGCCATAGTAACAACTAACTCTCTGCAACTGCTTGAATTGAAGGAAAAGAACAACAACAAAACAATACACGTTATTTAAAAGTTTTCTTTGTGATATTCTTCAGCTAAGTAGTGGTTGTACACACAATGCTTTGACACAACTGGACATGCACCTACACAGACTTACCTTCGCAGTAGTCTAGTGGACAATGTATTTTCAAGTAAATACTGTTGCGCACGGCTTATAACCATGACAAAGAGCGCATTGACTTACCACCGAATAGAAATGGAAGTCCCTTAAGTTTTCAAGTTCGAACTGCACCCCCAAAAGAATTAAAAAGGTAAACAATTCAATTTCTAGGGTGATACGGGTACTGATCGATAAACAGAGGATTCTGTTTAGTGAAGTTTGGGACGGGGTCGACAACCGAACTAACACAAAAACCCGAGGGTCAAAGTACAAAAATGCCTTACGTACGTCCATACATATATACAAATAAATAAACATCCCCGATTTTCAATTGTGTTACCCCTGTAAGTGTCTCGCTCGCTACGCTCGCCAATTATTATTACTATTACTATTATTATTATTACTATTATTATCATTACTATTATTATTATTATTATTACTACTATCATTACTATAACTATTATATTTTTCAACCACTGAACTACTAGTAGCCACTGTTGTACACTTCACGTTTTAAAAAATACAAACAAACAAAAAAACAAAAAACAAAAAAACAACAACAATCAAAACCTTTAAAATGTAGCCAGAAATTCTTTTCTTAATTTCGATTGAACTCACCAATGTTAATGCTGACAGAGATAGGAGATAGAGTGAGGGTGGGTTGAGAGAGAGTTGGAGAAGACAGAGTAATGGTGAAGTTCTCAGAGTCCTCATTTGTCTGATTGTCAGTCGTGGTAGACACCGGCACACAGGAGCGGATAATGGTGGAGTTGAAAGTCCGCCGCTCGTTCACCGCATCGTAGTCCTCAGCTTCCGCTATTAATTCATTACATTCAACTTTATACTCCATCAATACTACAGTAAACTTTAATTATCCAAACACCCAAAATCAAACAGTAGCATGTACAGACATAATTGTTATTTTGAATTATTCACTGCCTACTGGCTGTATCTCTAAAATGAAGTTTAAGGCAGCACTAACAGCGCACTGGGTAATAATCAACAGACTTGATAACAAACTAACTCTATTTGTAGTTTTCTTTAGTCATTATTTTCAACTGCTGCTATGAACTATGTCAGACTTTTCCATCCAATACATTTTCTTATAAGAAACTATATCAGATTTATAGAACTTGACAGCAAGCACCGTTGCTATAACGGGCTATAATTATATATACATACACATACATAACGTATATATATAATGTAGGATACACCTCGTGTTCTTATACGTGCTAAGATCCTGGTATTGATCATCAATGGCAGATATAGACAGCTGAATAGGTAGTGGTCATCATAAGGTTGGTAACATACACTGGCTCGCTATAGACCATACTATCTTTGGGTTAACATGCTTGTCTGTCAGTAACGATGACGACGGTGTGTATTCACGAACCATTCATTAACCTAGCCGGTTTGCTAAAGCATCCACCAGAAACAGATTGGTAGAGATTGGTCAGTTATGTGTTGGTAAGGTATCATCATACTGATGGTGTTCACATGAACACATGGGTAAAAAAAAAAGGGACGAAAAGCTACAATATGGTGTGCACTCATGAGTAATCCATCAACTGAGTTAGTAAAACATTGTCAGTGCCAGTGACAATTTTGCATATAGTCATGAATAATGCTGAAGTTGGTAAAGCATCATCAGTGTCGGAAACGACAAAGGGTGTGTGCATTCATCATTACATGAAAAAAGTGAGAAAAAAAAAAAGCGGACTGATGTAATGAGGAAAAATACCTTGTGCTACTGAATTCATAATTAGCAAAGCTATAGTATAGCAAGCACCACAGTGGGGCAGTGTACTTGCTAGTATATTATATCATATATATAATGTCCTTACAAACAAACTAAAACAACAACACATGAATGAAGTTGGAGGGAAAGTGAACACCACCCACACTGTATGAGGCATGTCTCACTTGCACTTCCATCCATACTGGTGATGACCACTACCACATCTCTGTTGAGGGTTCCATTAGTCACCATCACACATGCATCAAAAGGCATTCCTTCTACCACGTCCACGCTCGTCTCAGTGAAGCCAATAGTGACAGCTGCATTGTAACAACAAATATAAACCAAATGTACACTTTATTTATCAACAGAAAATGATTACCAAAAAATGACAATGGCCCAGTAACTTTCTATATTTACAACATGAAAGGTGTGACAATTACCCAACTAATTAAATCACAGAATGAGTAAGGGGCACAGTGTTCAGTGGGGTAATAGAATTCTTAGTCACTGTCAAATTTATTACTGTCAATTTAATAACTGCATAATATATTTTTGCCAACTGTTCATTTCAAGTACATACAATTACACCTACTGTATGTAGGTAACACCTACTGTATGTAGGTAACACCTACTGTATGTAGGTAATAAAATATGTAGTAGAGTAGGAAAGTATATGGATGAGGAAGCTTCATTTGTGGGTGGGGAAAAAGGGGAGGGGGAAGTCCCAGTGTTTTCCCCCTTCTCCATATCAAACACTGACAATGTCATATGAGAAGAGCCTCACATACATAAAGCCTCAAATAATGGAAACTATATAGATAGTATAACTTCTTCATTCTCCCTCCATCTCCCCACTAGAACTTTCTCGCACTGCACTCACAGTCTGATTCAGTGATGTTGACATCGGCCCATCTGGGCATGACGGTCACGTTCATTGGCTGCACCATACCAATGCTCACTGAGAACATCTTGTCTACTTCTACTACTCCATTGCTAGTGGTATTGAAAGTCACACAGGATGAGGGGGAGGAGCTGCTCAGAGTTAGCATATTTGATGATGGGCTGCTGAAATCTGTGCTCTCTGAAATTGTAAACATTATATTAAATCAGACTCATACAAATGGTATCCCTTACCCACCTTACCCAATATTCAAAACACTATGGCAAACACTGCACTAAAATTCAAAACTGCACAGAATCCTTACTTTTGACATACAGTTGGATACCCAATACATACAACTACTACTTTACATACAAATCATTGTACGTCTGTAAAGCAAGTATTGTGTGGCAGGAAAAAAGTTGATTGGATAAATAATAAGATAAATATAAGGTGTGCATTTGCAGATACATGTGTACTAAAGCATATACCCAGCAAGCAAACACTTTTGGTAGCTTGTGCTGTTTCCTAAACACACCAATGGCAGCAAGAAGGTTAAGATTATGAAGCTGGGAGTTATCAGACACAATGAAATGTCATAATATATCCTGTTGAAGTAAAAAGGGAAGTTGTACAGAACCTAGCAGAATTTGTGACGACCATTACCAAACAAAACAGTCTCAAGACAATTTTTACTTAATGTGCATGAATGGCTTTCAAAAACCAAGTCCAGATATTCAAGAATTCGTACAAGTCAGGATGCACTGTATACTAATCTGTATTCCGTACTTCTTTACTCACCATAAGCAGTTCCATTGATGGCATAGATGTTGAGGGTGATGTTCCTCTGCAGCGTACCAGTGGCCACACCCACACACACCTGTACTGAATCACCTTCGACAACACTGTAAGAGGTCATCTCAAAGCCCACCTCTATTACACCTACACACACACACACAGCCATGTCAAGCTAATATCAAACACATCCAAAAGGTATGTATATACACAACATGCAAAGCCAATAGCTGCCAGTAGTAATAATACTGATTCTTAGATTGTATTGTTCAATACAAAATGTGGGTTAGATTCATACCCAGTATTAATTAAACAGAAATTGTTAGATACTCTTCACTTATAAATGCACACACATACATACACAAACACAAAGTTACTCTCTGAGGGTACGTAGTTTTAATTCTAAATGTCTGCACTAATTACCAGCTTCTTGTTTTCCCAACCAACCCTGTTCCAACTCACTGGGATCATCAAGTGCTGTGATGGTCATATTGTCAGGAGCAAGCATGATCCGACCTTCTTCTGTAGATGGTAATGGGGTCTGAATAGACAGCACAAACGACACGTCGTCCTCCAGCATTGTGTCGGGTGGAGCAGTCAGGCTGACGTATCTCACAGAACTGGTGTTGTCAAAGGTAATCGTTGTGTCGGACAAATTCAGAACAGACGTCATAGCTGCAAGAATGCCATTTCCCAATCAATAACATTTTATAACATTACGTAAAATGTACACTTTGAAAGACCTTCGTCAAAGTTATATGGGAAAATACAATAAATAAATAATGCTGAGATAATTTACTTTTTGTAACCAAGTGTCAGAACATAAACTTGTAATTCGACCAAAAGTCATTGAACCCCCCCCCCCCCCCCTCCCCTGTGTATTTCAAATAATACATTATCATCTGTGTACTACGTTGCCATGTTGGGAATGAAAATGATAGGAATTTATGCATTAACAAGATTTAAAAGTTATGATACTTTCAGTAAGATTTCTATGCATAATTATAAATACAAGTCTCTGCACAGATTGTTTGGCCTGATTGTGTCTAAGTTGATAATTATTATCCTGTGAAAGGAAGGATATCTATACAGTAGAACTGTAGCTTAGAATTGCCCGTATCTCAGAATAATAGATGAAATCACATTACATGTATTAAAAAATAACAACAACATTGTAACCCTTGCATGTAGCATAGAATCAATAGATTAGTTGTTGTTGTTGTTTTTGCTAAGGCTCTATTTAATAATTTAGGCTGTAAAGACTTAACAGCTTCCCAGTAGAGGAAATAAGTCATGAGCTTAAAAAAGGTTTAGTAAAGCATCGGCATCATGTGATGGGTAAAGTGTAGTCACATTCAGTAGAAAGTAGTTAATTTTAAAAAAAATCAAAACAAAAAAAAATCAAAAAAAAAAGAGCAGATGTAATAGACGAGGGAAGGCGGCGTAGGTTTTAAAAAGGAAGGTGAAAGTACAAAAGAGAAGGTAAAGGTGAGCGATTAATTGCAACTAAAAAGAAGGAGGAATTGACCAGTAAAGGCGGAGGTCAGTTTCAAAATGGAAAGTGAATGTACGAAAAAGAAGACAAAATATCAGAGAGCTTAAGTCCACAATCATGATAGTAGGACAGAGATTCAGAAGCAGGAGAGGTAGACTAAGGAAAAGGGACTCTATGACTAAAGAAGAAAGAGCTGAAGAAAGGAAAGTGGAGGATAAGAAGAGATGAGACAGTTCATAAAAAAAGAGCAGGAGAGGGAAACTTCATTCTTAATGTGCAATACGTCAAGCGCCACTGTTTGGCGGGGACTTGCTAGTATATAATAATAATAATAATAATAAATAAATAAATCACACACTATTTCCAATATTTCATTCAATCATTGACCGACTTACATAACAACTTCAGGAACTTACCTGGCATTAGACTAACAGACACAGTAACTGGAATTCCAATACAACCACCCAAGATTGCGATGGGTACCATAGCAACAGTCCCCTCCATCACCATGGATATATTAGAATTGATCCCAATGACGATATCTACGTATAATACAAATACAGCACATGGAAACTCCTCATGTTCTTACTGCATCCAAGATTTACTTTAATTACTATTTCATCTATCTAACCCATTGATATATCACCTCCCTCAAAACCCCACCTTAACTCACTCTATCCTTCTTTATTCTTTTGGTAGATCTACTTTTTACACTTGTGGTAATCCACAACTCCCCAAAATCAGATAATATGGTACAGTGATACCACAGAAAGAAGCACACAATGTGCAGCTCACATAAGAAAGAACAATCTCAATTCCATAAATTAACCACCTACCCCAACTTCTCTCGTATAAACAAAGTGATAAAAACAAACAAAAAAACAAACAAACAAAAACAACAAACAAACAAACAACAACAGCAAAAAAACAACAAAACAAAAAACAACAACAAACAAAACAAACCAATATCACTTAAAGCTAATAAAAACAGCCACTATTTTTATTTCGAATAAATCCCGCCGACTTACTGTACGAGTCGTCATCACGTATGACTAACTCGGGCATACTCCCATCCAGCATGACTGCAGGGTCACTAGAGGTCAGACTAGCTCTCACTCTCTCTATAGTCTGTAGACAAGGATCTCTCATGAAGAAGACAGTCACAGGCATGCTCAGACTGTCTCTAGGAGTGAAAGTGATGTTTTGTAATAGCTGGTCAGAGTAACTATCCATGGACTCTGCATCAAATAATATAATACATATATTAGCATCACTACCTTCTAACTTATCCTCCAGCTAAATGCATCATTTGCTTAGTCTTCAGCTTTTTTCATTCTTTCAAATTGACGTGCATCCTCCAGGATTGAAACATTTATCATTTCCAATTTTACTGTCAAGTAAATGTTAGATCAATAATCGGCATACTGTCCCCCCCTCCCACTTTTTCATTGTGCAATTTAATTGGAACTTTATTTTGTCTCCTATTGTAACAACATTACACCTAAAAATATCATTGTGAAGATATCTAGGGTGGAATATATAGTACTTATTACATGAGTCAGAGTGTGATATGGTGAAATATTTCATGAGCAGGCTAATTTATTTTCACAGAGCGAAAATAAAGCCTGAGAGTGAAATATCTAGCCATGTCATATCACTCTGACAGAGTGTAATAAGTGGTTTATTCCACACTAGATATCTTCACTGAAGTAGTTTTTTTTAGTAACTCATGGAGTAAAGTTGGCGAAAACTCACTAGGGGCTCCCCACAACCCCCAGCTGATATTATAGCAGCTGCCATAACCTGGCTGGGTAGGCTCCACTAGATCTATAGAGTAAAGGTAGCAGCTTTAAAACGCAGAAAACTTGTAAGGTTGCTATAACTACTCTGGTAACGAGCTTGCCCAATATAGCCATGAGATAACACTACCTAAAAATATCATTGTGAAGATATCTAGCTTGGAATAAGTAATAGTTAGATATCCTATTAAGTAAAGTATCAGTTGAGCTATATTCTAATGCTGTTTAATTCAAACACTAATATATAATTATTAAGTGCACATTATGTACACGCACACACACCTTGAAAGGAAATCAACACTGGTACATAGATGCCAGTATCCTCTACTCTCCAGATATTCAGGGCCACAGCAACGGGTCTCTCAACGTTAGCAGAGATGGTCACATTCAGAGAGAAATTCCTCATACTCTCGGAAATGTTCATAGGACCGGTGAATCCCACGGTCACAGTCACAGCTGCACATACAAACACACAATTAAAAGTCAAGCTATGCAATAATTAATCCATGCCCTTCATTTGTGGGTGGGGAAAAAAGGGGAGGGGGAAGTCCCAGTGTTTTCCCCCTTCTCCGTATCAAACACTGACAATGTCATATGAGAAGAGCCTCACATACATGAAGCCTCAAATAATGGAAACTATATAGATAGTATAACTTCTTCATTCTCCCTCCATCTCCCCACTAGAACTGTCTCACAATACACTCACAGTCTGATTCAGTGATGCTGACATTGGCCCGACTGGGCATGACCGTCACGCCCATTGGCTGCACCATACCAATGCTCACTGAGAACATCTTGTCTTCTTCTACTACTCCATTGCTAGTGGTATTGAAAGTCACACAGGACGAGGGGAAGGAGCTGCTCAGAGTGAGCATATTTGATGATGGGCTGCTGAAATCTGTGCTCTCTGAAAAATTGTAAACATTATATTAAATCAGATTCATACAATTACCCAATATTCAAAACATTATGGCAAACACTTCACTAAAATTTTAAAACTGCACCGAATTATTACTTTTGACATACAGTAAATTGACCTAATTCACTCTTAAGCTGTACCCAATTTGGATACCCTTTACCTATAACTACCACATTGGTACAAATCATTGTACGTCTGTAAAGCAAGTATTGTGTGGCAGGAAAAAAAAGTTGATTGGATAAATATAAGATAAATATAAGGTGTGCATTTGCAGATACATGTGTACTAAAGAACATACACAGCAAGCAAACACTTTTGGTAGCTTGTGCTGTTTCCTGAACACACCAATAGCAGCAAGAAGGTTAAGATTATGAAGCTGGGAGTTATCAGACACAATGAAATGTCATAATATATCCTGTTGAAGTAAAAAGGAAAGTTGTACAGAACCTAGCAGAATTTGTGACGACCATTACCAAGCGAAACAGTCTCAAGACAATTATTACCTAATGTGCATGAATGGCTTTCGAAAACCCAGTTCAGATATCCAAGAATTCGTACAAGTCAGGATGCACTGTATACTAATCTTTATTCCGCACTTCTTTGCTCACCATAAGCAGTTCCATTGATGGCATAGATGTTGAGGGTGATGTTCCTCTGCAGCGTACCAGTGGCCACACCCACACACACCTGTACTGGAGAACCTTCGGCAACACTGTAAGAGGTCATGTTAAAGCCCACCACTATTGCGCCTACACACACACACACACACACAGCCATGTCAAGCTAATATCAAACACATCCAAAAGGTATATATATATATATATACACAACGTGCTAAGCCAATAGCTGCCAGTACTGATTCTTAGATTGTATTGTTCAATAAAAACTGTGGGTTAGATTCATACCCAGTATTAATTAAACAGAAATTGTTATATGTGACCGTCTACAGGAAAATCGGGCACAACGCGGCCCCGACAAAAACTTTTTTTTTTGCACTTACACACTCCTCCGCAAGCAGATATTAAGCTCTCCAAGTTTTATCGCCGTAACTTTAGCCATTCCCGCTATATATCACCTAACCGTTCCCTTCGTTAGGCTTATTTAATACAATTTTAAGAACTAAATCGATCTTTTTGGGACATCTACGCATGCCGCGTTGTGCCCAATTTTCCCATAGACGGTCACATATAGTTTTCACTTATAAATGCACACACATACATACATAAACACAATGTTACTCCCTGAAAGGGTACGTCATTTTAATTCTTAATGTCTGCACTAATTACCAGCTTTTTGTTTTCCCAACCAACCCTGTTCCAACTCACTGGGATTATCAAGTGCTGTGATAGTCAAATTGTCAGGAGCAAGCATGATCCGACCTTCTTCTGCAGATGGTAAAGGGCTCTGAATAGACAGCACAAACGACACGTCGTACTCCAGCACTGTGTCGGGTGGAGCAGTCAGGCTGACGTATCTCACAGAACTGGTGTTGTCAAAGGTAACCGTTGTGTCGGACAAATTCAGAACAGACGCCATAGCTGCAAGAATGCCATTTCCCAATCAATAACATTTTTTAAACATTACGTAAAATGTACACTTTGAAAGACCTTCGTCAAAGTTGTATGGGAAAATACAATAAATAAATAATGCTGAGATAATTTACTTTTTGTAACCAAGTGTCAGAACATAAACTTTATAATTCGACCAAAAGTCATTGAACCCCCCCCCCCCCCCCTCCCCTGTGTATTTCAAATAATACATTATCATCTGTGTACTACGTTGCCATGTTGGGAATGAAAATGATAGGAATTTATGCATTAACAAGATTTAAAAGTTATGATACTTTCAGTAAGATTTCTATGCATAATTATAAATACAAGTCTCTGCACAGATTGTTTGGCCTGATTGTGTCTATCTAAGTTGATAATTCTTATCCTGTGAAAGGAAGGATATCTATACAGTAGAACTGTAGCTTAGAATTGCCCGTATCTCAGAATAATAGATGAAATCACATTACATGTATTAAAAAAAACAAAAAACAACAACATCAACAACAAACACAACAACAACATTGTAACCCTTGCATGTAGCATAGAATCCCTAGATTAGTTGTTGTTGTTTGTTTGTTTTTTTGCTAAGGCTCTAATAAATAATTTAGGCTGTAAAGACTTAACAGCTTCCCAGTAGAGGAAATAAGTCATGAGCTTAAAAAGGTTTAGTAAAGCATCAGCATCATGTGATGGGTAAAGTGTCGTCACATTCAGTAGAAAGTAGTTAATAAAAAAAAAATTAATTAAAAAAAAGAGAAAAAAAAGAAAAAAAGAAAAGAAAAAAAAGCAGATGTAATAGACGAGGGAAGGTGATAAAAAGGAAGGTGAAAGGTGAAAGTACAAAAGAGAAGGTAAAGGCGAGCGATTAATTGCAACTAAAAAGAAGGAGGAATTGACGAGTTAAGGCGGAGGTCAGTTTCAAAATGGAAAGTGAATGTACGAAAAAGAAGACAAAATATCAGAAAGCTTAAGTCCACAATCATGATAGTAGGACAGAGATTCAGAAGCAGGAGAGGTAGACTAAGGAAAAGGGACTCTATGACTAAAGAAGAAAGAGCTGAAGAAAAGAAAGTGGAGGATAAGAAAAGATTAGACAGTTCATAAAAAAAAGAGCAGGAGAGGGAAACTGCATTCTTACTGTGCAATATGTCAAGTGCCACTGTTTGGCGGGGACTTGCTAGTATATAATAATAATAATAATAATAAATAAATCACACACTATTTCCAATATTTCATTCAACCATTGACCGACTTACATAACTTCAGGAACTTACCTGGCATTAGACTAACAGACACAGTAACTGGAATTCCAATACAACCATTCAAGATTGCGATGGGTACCATAGCAACAGTCCCCTCCATCACCATGGATATAGTAGAATTGATCCCAATGGCGATATCTACGTATAATACAAATACAGCACATGGAAACTCCTCATGTTCTTACTGCAGCCAATATTTACTTTAATTACTATTTCATCTATCTAACCCATTGATATATCACCTCCCTCAAAACCCCACCTTAACTCACTCTATCCTTCTTTATTCTTTTGGTAGCTCTACTTTTTACACTTGTGGTAATCCACAACTCCCCAAAATCAGATAATATGGTACAGTGATACCACAGGGAGAAGCATACAATGTGCAGCTCACATAAGAAAGAACAATCTCAATTCCATAAATTAAACACCTACCCCAACTTCTCGTATAAACAAAGTGATAAATAAGAAACAAAACAACAACAAAAAAACAACAACAACCAACAACAACAACAACAAAAAAACCAAAACAAGCCAATACCACTTAAAGCTAATAAAAACAGTCACTATTTTATTTCGAATAAATCCCGCTGACTTACTGTACGAGTTGTCATCGAATAAGACTAACTCGGGCATACTCCCATCCAGTATGACTGCAGGGTCACTAGAGGTCAGATTAGCTCTCACCATCTCCATAGTCTGTAGACAAGGATCTCTCATGAAGAAGACGGTCACAGGCATGCTCAGACTGTTTCCAGGAGTGAAAGTGATGTTTTGTAATAGCTGGTCAGAGTAACTATCCATGGACTCTGCATCAAATAATATAATACATATATTAGCATCACTACCTTCTAACTCATCCTCCAGCTAAATGCATCATTTGCTTAGTCTTCAGCTTTTTTCATTCTTTCAAATTGACTGCATCCTCCAGGATTGAAACATTTGTCATTTCCAATATACTGTCAAGTAAATGTTAGATCATGGGCATATGTTCCTCCCCCCCCCCTTTTTTTTTTAATCTTGCAACGGCAGTTAGAGCTCTGGAACTTTATTTTGTCTCCTATTGTAACAACATTTCACGAGTCATGCACCTAAATATATCATGTGAAGAATCTAGGGTGGAATAAATATATTTATTGCAGCTTTGATATTTTTACTTGAATATTTCCGCATCACGCGAGCGTTCTGTATTCTCCCATATTGTACGGTTTATATTGTACGCTCCTTGTAGCGCGCGCGTAGCGAGTAAAATCAATGAAAATTGTATTGTAACCGGTTGAGAAAAATTTCGAAGAAGCAATAAATCACTTATCACACTCGTCGTACAATATGGGAATGATATTTTACTCTCACGCCACATTTTCACTCGCCTTTGGCTCGTGAAAATATTTTGCATGCTCGTAAAATATTTTCCCATATTGTACTCTGACTCGTGCTATAAGTATTATTTATTCCACCCTAGATATCTTCATGCTGCAAGCTCATTACACCTGTAGTTATAGCAACTGGTGGTTTTATAGCTACCTTCCTCTGGTGTAACCTGCTCTTTACCCAACCAACCAGGTTAGAGCAGCTGCTAAAATATCAGCTGGACGTGTGGGTAGCAGCCCCTACAACCAACTTTACCAGTGAGTTACCCTTCCTCTAGTACTAACTACAGTAGTGAAGATATCTAGTGTGGAGTAAACCACTTATTACACTTGTCAGAGTGTTGTGGCGGGAGATATTTCACTCTCAGGCTTTATTTTCACTTGCCTCTGGCTCGAGAAAATATATTAGCCTGCTCATGATTTCGCCATATCACACTCTGACTCATGTAATAAGTATTATATATATCCCACCCAGTAAAGTATCAGTTGAGCGGTTAATTCAAACACTAATTATATATAGTTATTAAGTGCACATTATGTACACGCACACACACCTTGAAAGGAAATCAACACTGGTACATAGATGCCAGTGTCCTCTACTCTCCAGATATTCAGGGCCACAGTAATGGGTCTCTCAACATTTGCAGAGATAGTCACATTCAGAGAGAAATTCCTCATACTCTCGAAAATGTACATAAGACTGGTGAATCCCACGGTCACAGTCACAGCTGCACATACACACACATACACACAATTAAAATTCAAGCTATGCAATAATTAATCCATGCCCCCCCCCCCCCCCAATAACCTTCTACCTCTAAAAAGTAATTTATATTACAAAACAACTATATTCATAATGTACCATATGTAAGGTAACTTCTCTGTAGAAACGTGCCATCATATGTGACCGTCTACAGGTAAATCGAGCACAACGCGGCCCCGACGAAAAAAATTTTTTTTTTGCACTTACACACTCCTCGGCAAGCAGATATTAAGCTCTCCAAGTTTTATCGTCGTAGCTTTAGCCATTCCCACTATATATCACCTAACCGTTCCCTTCGTTAGGTTTATTTAATACAATTTTAAGAACTAAATCGATTTTTTTGCGACGTCTATGCATGCCGCGTTGTGCCCGATTTTCCCATAGACGGTCACGTATGATACATGCTAGGCTAGTGCTTGCCAACAAGAAAGTGTTCATTTATTGATGACAGCTTATGGGTAAACCAGGCACACAGCAGCACGCGTAAAACGCCAGGAAAAGATCAATTTACTTCTTAATAATATATTGAAAGCCTGTAGATTGAAAAGTGAGGCCGCGTACATAAGCAATGATAGAAGCTATGGCTATGTAACTTAAGAAGCTCAATATCTAAATGACAACTAACATGTAAGTGCAAAAAAAAAGAAAAAAGAAAAAAAGAAAAAAAGAAGTTATTGACAGCGCCTGTGTGGTGTTGTACCTGCTATTCCTGTAGACAGTCACTACTGAGGATGAGTCACTACTTCAACTCTAGGTATGAAGCAACACAAGCAAACTAGCTAGAGTCTAGCTACCATTTCTGTGAATAATTTAAGTTGAATATAATTAATTCCTGCTGCGACTCCTACGTAAATGAGGACAGTAACAAAATGAGAGCAATTTCAAGAATGTTCAATTGGATTGAAAATTTATACGGGTAATTAAAGTCAAAGAACGATCCGGTAGCTTGGTGGCACGTCACTCATGTGTGCACTGCATTGAACTACATCAATGACCTGGGTGAAATAGTTTGGAGCTCCCACAAACCAGCAGATTATAATAAATAGACTCCATCTTTAAAAAAATTACATATAACTAGAATTACAGCTATGTACATATAAAAGCCATAACTACATAACTCACTGTCCGTTGGGTCTGACAGAATGGTGACTCGAGTCATGTTGTTAAAAATAGTGACCCTGCGATCTGTGGTTGTCATGACCACATAAAATGTTTCATCATTTTCCACAATAGTGTCGTTGGTGATGGTAATAGTCGTGCAACTTTCCGTGGAACCAGCTGATATGATGAGTGGTACATTGTCGATTCCGACGTAGTCCACAGGCTCTGTAAGGTAAAGGTTAGAACAGGGTTTTAGACAAGAAAAAGACTGACAAATGTGGGTACATAGGTATAACACCAATGAACAAAAGGTGTAATTTATAGTATATCTGTTTTTGTACGGATAGACAAAAGGATGGACTAACCAACTCCATACCTTTTCCATTGACAGATTGACAATACCTCACAAGCACACTAACCTTCAGTAATAATGTACTCAACAATTCAGTACACTTAATCCCTTCTTATCAGGCAGCTTGGGACCTGAGGGTGCCCGTATCTCAGAATCACCCATTACTAAGGAAAACCAATACTTTCCCCCCAGCTGCATGTTGAGACAACCCTTCTCCAGATGATTCAGCTTTATTTCTAGTATAAGCACCTTTTTCGCCTCCACTCTTCATAGGCTTTTCCTCGAACACTTACAGGGTGCGCTTACGCAATTGGTAAGGATCGTCAAATGAGTAAGCTCTTGCGGTAAATTAAGTGGCTAATTGGTGCCTGGTAAAGAGGTGTGCCCACAATGGAGGCGTCCGGTAAAGAGGGTATTGAGTGCATACTCATTTTGGCAGGCCACATAGTCTGTCCCAACATATGCACTGTATTTACTATTGCCACCCACCCCATTAGCATACAGACTCTACTATACAAAACCTCATGAGAAGTCCACACATGAACACCATTATGCACTTCTCTAATGCTTTTCCAGTCATCCCCGACCACTACCAATTATCAACCACCCAATCTGTAGTCACCTATAATACCCTACGTACATAGACACTTTACATACCAGTACTAGTAGCAGTTCCGTTTGATGTAGAGATGTTGACCGTGATGTCCACTATAGCCGCAGGATACGTCCTTGCACACACCATTAGCGTACCATCATCCTCCGCCACCGTGGAGGGGACATAGAGAGTCACGTCTACACGGAACACACACACATACACACGTTGGTGAATTCAGGGTTTCATAATTTCCTTCTCAGCTTTTTTACTCATTAGATGTATTCTCTCTCTTTCACAGGCTTTTCAAACATAACAGAATTAAAAATATTTGGTCACCACCGGGAACCAAATCCAGGACCGCTTGTTTAAAGCACAAGTGGCCGGCCGGCTGGCTTCGTAGCTCAGTGGCAGAGCGCTTGTGTGTTAAGCAAGCGGTCTTGGGTTTGCTTCCCTGTAGCGACCAAATATTTTTAATTCCGTATTGTTTAAAAAGCCTGTGAAAGAGAGAGAATACATCTAATTCAGGGTTTGCTTCAGTGGGTGGGGCAATAGGAAGGTCGTCAATCTATCCTATGATGAATACTGATGAAAATATTCCATTCTGTAATCTCAAGCTCCAGCTCAAACACATGGAAGCTAGAGTCACACGAATTCAATAGTATTGCACAAACATGAAAACACTGAAGAAAAATTACTCTGTCAGACAATACAATGTCTCGAAACACAGACAATTGGACTCAAACAGAACCGCAGGAACCAGTTATGTGTATATAGCTATAGGTACATTTCATCATGGCTTCACCATGAGTTGAAAGGAAGTACATGAAACACAGAAAGCATGTACACATATGTAGGTTAAGTGGCTCTATCTAGAAAACTCTGCTGGGGAAAGGGAGGGGAAGTGTAGGCAAATTTCACTGCCCCCTTTATATACACAAATTATAAGGAAAAAGAAATATTTGAGTGGTCAACATGAAACTATTTTGAGCTACATACATTACTGCTGTAATTTCGAGATAAAGGCTTTAATTTTGAGATGCTTTAATTTCAAGTTCAGACTTGTCGTTCAATGACTACTAATACTCCATCCATCCTTGAAGACCTAATTAATGGTAACTATAAAATGTAAACCAATAACTTCTCGGTAACCTCCACAATTGGTGAAGGCACGTCCAACAACCACGCCCACCCCAACTAATCTCTGCCCACTCACTTCTGTCGTCATCCAATACCACGACATCCAAGACATCCAAGATCTGATCATTGACGACTAGCATTATGGCAATGATTTCATTGCCTTCCAATATATTGTCATCAATAACAGAGATAGTGACATTCTGGGTAAGGGATGTCGTCTGGTTGAAGTAAAGTACACTGGGACTGACTGTAATATCTGAAGAACAACACAATACAGAAATATCACACACACACCAAATATATATTATAAAATTTTAAGAATGAATCCAAAAATCACTGCACATATGCATGGGTTACACCACGATGTGGAGGTGGGTATGAGATTTACACAACCGAGAGCCGAAAGATAGTATAAACCCCGTACCGACCGAACAAGGAGTGGTGTAACCGACTTGTACCATGGCTCTAGGAAATGACTTAAAAACTAATTTTTGATTGGACGGTTCACTGTGGGTATGAAATAATATATTCACTGCGAATTGAGCAATCTGATTGGACAGTTTGAACGTACCATGGTGCAAATAGGCACATAATGTAATAACTCCAGCACATTAAGTATCGATCCATAGCAAATACACAATATACCAACACAATATATACAAGATCATTTCCTCGTCCTGCTTACCATCACTCATTGCAGTCACATTCAGAGAAACAGACTCCCCAACCTCCAGAGACCGATTGACTGACACACTTTCTATCACATTGCCTGCGCTTTCTAATATTTCAACCCTCGAGTTGTCAAAACCAATACCTAGACCTGAAGAAAAGAACACACACACATCATTGTTATCATACATAAGAAAAGACAGGTTGAAACCACACCCCTTTCCAAGGTAAGATCCCTATTTATTTAATTCTGCTTTCCTTAATAAACTCTGTTGGTAAACTGCTAGAGATTCCCTGGTAGCAGTGGTTATCACACCTGAGGCTTCAGTTGTACATGTAAAACCTCCATACTCCAACACCTGGCTAGCTAGGCTGGCCATGGCCAGTACTACAAACCAGCTCACCACGTGGGTTGGGTCAAGTACAACTCCCACAGAATACTCACACATACAACACACACATATAACACATGCAAAACTACATGTATATGTGACTAAAATGCCCAAACATGTCCATGAATGCACACCAAAGAGAAAATGAAAGGACAACTCCTTCCAGCAAAGCCATGCACTACAAACAACAACACTGAACCCCACACTGAAATGCTATGTATGAAAACAGGGCGTGGTTTAGTAGTGCTGATGATAATGAAGGAGCCACGCTATTGAAACAGATATCAGTGTGTGTGTGTGTGTGTTACTTTCATACCAGCAGTACTGCTCCAAGACCTCATGAGTTAGTTGTGACAACAAAAATCATTGAAATCCACAACTTCAGTTGATAAGCGTGAATTGTTCAACATACTAATTAAAGACATTTTTATAAAAGTAGTGAAAAAACTTCCCAAAACGATTTTTAGCACACGGACACACAAAAATCTGGGATAAGAAAACAAACAAACAAAAAACAAAACAAAACGAACACACACATTGATCGTCCTTCCCTACATCAAGTCTAAACACAGGGCATACAGTAGTTGCTGGAATACTGGAAGACATCATTTTGGCCTTGCCATGGATGTTTGGATTGACTGTATTCAACTGACAATGCTCACCCACAATCCAATCAACTACTACACCAACCAAAGATCTTCTCTGCACAGCCCTTGTACAAGTGCTGCTGTTAAAACACAGTGTGGTAAGTCCCAGTCAAAGATTAGAAACCCATTAACTCCAGCTTCTTTAGTTCCTCTTTCTAGAGCCTCTGATCCACAGAGCAGCTAGCCACCACACCTAAACCCTAGTCAGTCTAGTACACTATACAGTCAATATCAAACCCATATACTTACACAGACTAGGGGACTACGAACAAAGAACATTTGTACTTACATTAAACAGAGTTTCAATAAACAGAAATCAGTATTAAAAATTAATCTTAATAAATCATTCAATTACCAAGTCCTTAGAAGATCATGTGTATATGTATCTGTTCCTTAGAAGTCGTGCCTGTTGATTGGAGATCTAAGAGTCAATCAACTATACAATGTTGTCACAAACAAGGAAGGTCTCACTATGCCTCATCGTACTATCAATAACTGCTTATAATTTTACTCTGATTATGAGTAATAACTTAACATCACAAAAAGGCTGACATACCCATGTAAGCCTCAAGCAGTCCACAACATGTACTTACTACAGAACACCACCCAACCTAACATTTCTTCTTATTACACTAAAACACCAATGTACAGCTATATCCCAGATGAATAAGATGATGTGCTAATGAATACTAGTATACAACAGAAATGAAATCCAGTCTGAAATTCTCTTTCCATGCATAGAACATTACAAACAAACAAAACTGGACTTACAGATAAGAAATACATAGTACATCAATTAGTGATACATCAGGACGCTTCAGAACCTTTCTACTTACTCAGTCCAGACAAGACCATAAAGAAACACGGTCACCAATTTCTTCTCACCTATCTCTGCCATCTAGGCCGGACCAGATATGCCACCATAATTTCGAGCATAACAGACGTGCCAAAGCATCCAAGCATAATCCAGTATATGGTTTTTGAGGATTTTAATTTGGAAATGTAAAAATGGCTTTCATAATACTAACAGCTGAATAGATGGCCTTTGCTACTGACATAGATGTTAAATAGTTGTCTAAGCTTGCACCATTATAATGAGAGAAGAGCTAGACCGACTCTCGCTGAAGGCACATGGTACATTTAGTGTTGGTACATAATGTGTGTAAGACTAAGAAATGGTTGAGCCTGTGAATCCTCCTAGCTCTAGTTAGAGTGCTGGAATGACAACCAAGAGGCGCTACCCATTGGGTCCTCTGCAGCAAGTTTGTCTGATGCCAGCCCACCATCATCACCTGCTGCTGCTAAACAAGTCCTATTTTCTCTCTCCTTAATGCTTCTCTGACAAAACATAGCTGTTTATATCACATTTAATACAGTACTGAAGTTTGCTTTATTCTAAGCCATTGAAATTACTTTCATAAAAGTATGTGTCCAGCCAACATTGCTTTCGCTCCTGCTCCGTGTGCACCTGAGCACAGCATATTGCTAAGGAATAGTAAATGCTAGTCTGTACATTTGCTAATATCACAAGACTGTTCCTCATTGCCTTCATTACAACTTGTAATGAACAAGATCAGGAAGCTCTAAATTACTCCAGGAAGATTGTGTAATTAAAATAGGACTTCCACTGCATGCTACCATGACAAGTTTTAACCTACATATCCACAAAGTTTGCTCTATACCATGTAACCATGTATTATGTGTACGAGAAGGGCACACAGCTGTCATCTTTAAATGAAGGGACCTATTTGTGATGTAGCTCAGTACACACACACAGAAACCTACCTTAAGTAGTATAAAGCAGCTGCTAGGGTACTAGAAAAATCAACCGTGTACCTTGTATGTTGTAGGCTTATATGCAACACAAGAAAAATAAGTTGTAGAGCAATGTTATTCTGTATCTACTTCAAAGATCTGGGGATGCAGACCTAGTGCTGACTCAGCCTCACTACTATACTTCAAAGGTTATAAGCCCACCATACCCCTGTGTATGGCCCTCCTTCCTAAAGTGAAGACAACAAAATGTAGTTCTGGCCACTAATTAGTGCAGGAGAAGAACTCAATTAATGCTCTTTTAAACTGATAATAAAATTACCAGTAATTCAGAAGAGGTCACACACACACACACACACACAAAAGGGTTTTAAAGAAAACATTCTAAAGAAGATAACAATATTGATACTTCTTTGCCTAAAGGTAAGCAAAACTTCACTAGAAAAGCCCACAGGGTATAGGACAGACAAGAGAACAACCAAAGTTATTCTATAAGCAACAAGGTTTGTCCAGGAGCTATTGAAATAACAAGATTGGAGGGAAAGCCAACCCAGGGGAGCAGTCTTCCTGCACTCATGGGAACATATACATACAGGCACTACCGTTGCTATAATGACATGATTGCAGCTGCAAGCCTTGTTTCCTATTGTATAGCAATAACATTATTTCCAGTTAAGGATATGAGCAGAAGATTATGTATGTATACCACTGGCATGCTGTATCTATCTCTAAACCACACTCTCCCCGCCCTCCTAATTGCATTTGATATAATTGTAACAATGATGACCTTTATCAAGATTAACAAGAATAACATATCTTCACTAGTATGAGAATATGTAGCTATGAAAGTTGAGCTATTTTAACACAAGAAATAGACAACTTTTATATACAATGCACCAATCTATAGTCATTTCAATGAAAGCTGTGAACATTATCTATCTTTAGAAGAGTCCACATCAAATGCAATACTGGCTCTTGATCCCAACCCTCCCTGATTATGACATCAGGATGAACATCCTTGCTACCACTACCTCAAGAATAGCAAACACAGCATAAGTGTAACCTTTCACTATGACCTAATTTAAATCAAAGGACACAGGAATTACACGCTCCAAGCTACCAGTTCAAACTGTAGCAGCAAGCCAACACTCTGAACATTCAATGTAAACCAATACTCCAAACCAATTTGGTTGATTACAGTTTGTGACACAAGCAGAAAATGGGTGAAGACTTTGACTCTTGGCAAGCGAGTGATACCATAAGGGGTGAAGGCTACTTAGAGTTAATGGGATATAATATATATTAGTGCATGTGACAGACAAAGATGTGACAAGACCAGTAGGTAAAGTCTTTCTTTCAGGCTTTTGGGCGACATAAAAGTTGGAGCTTTGTTTGCTTTATCAACCGTCCTCTATGAATAGAAGCCAACAAGTACCCGGGAAAGGCACCCGTGCCATTATACTTGAAAAGCTATTATTGGACAGGTATGCCATCAAATGCCAAATTCTTATTTCACTGTGCTATTCAAAAGTGAACAATTGTTACCTTACTGTGTTGCTAAAATACACTTGGGATTCCACCAAACTAGAAGTGAGCAACTATGGCTTTGCTAATGTGATTAAAAACAATTCTCAGATATACGTAATGTGTAGTATGATTTCTTTGAACCACACCCATAGTTTAGTCTACCATCAAATCAGAGGTCAGAATATGGGTAGAGGACAGGTACACAGAGGTATTCACAATGCCAGGTGATTGGTTGACCGGACAAGGTGAGATGAAAGATGAAAGAACCTAGATCAGCACTGCACTGGATACATGCCTTGCTTATGCTGACTTGTCCATGTATTCATGCGGCTAGACCATACTATTTTTTCGGCAAGGTTGGCCCTCAACCACCCGGACTCGGCCCCTCCTATAATCGGTGACATGTCCTGCGACATAATTTGTTATGAGAAAGTATATCTTGATTATTAATTTTGTGGGGTGTTAAACTACCCGGCGCCTACCCTTGGCGCCTACCCTACCCGGGTGCAAAGGTGCAACTGTAGTTGATTAGATAGTGTAGAAGAAACTCAGTGCATTATTTATGCACAAGAGGGTAAGACTCCAACTATCCCATAATACTGTGACCACGTGCAAAGCAATCGCAGTGACACAATTATCTTAGTCCTGATAGCTAGCAGCTCCTGCCGGCCTGGAACATACAGGGGGAGGGGGGTGGTGAGCACTTGACCACGGGCTCACATGAGCTCAGACTACCGTAGTAAAGCCAGAAGACAGAAAGTAACCATAGCAGTAAAGTGAATGGGAGTTAAATGTCCACTTGCCAAATTGAGTTCTATTCAACTCGTTAGCACCAACTTAGTCATAATAGTAACTATTCTCCAATAGAAGCCCACCCACCGAAGTCTCGCTATCTTATAATCACAGAGCCTGGTCTAACTTCCAATACATTACAATTTATACTGCATGCATACATTGGAATTTATACATCAACCACTAGGGGCACTACTTGAAAGTGGTTAAGGGGGGGTCTCATGTTCAGGAACTACATTCCTACAAAGATGACAAGACTGATCTAAATCTTGATCAGATCAATGCTAGATTAGACAAGCTGCAGTGGAGACAAGCAAGCTACAAGGTCCCATTGACACCTGAGTTAAACAACCTCTTGCTATGGAAGTTACCAACGGTAAATCACAAATTAATAATGCTTGTAGATAATGAAGGAGCAAGCGGACAAGATGTTAAATGAGATTTCCACTACCATCTCAACTAGTGGTGTGCTTGAACACAAACGGCAAGTGAGAGTGTATAATGATTACATATTCCACTCTAAAACAAATAGAGCTTTGAGCTACTCATCTTGGCATAAATTTTAGCTTTTCAATTCCAGTCGAGCACAACAGTAGTGCTTAGCAGTACACTGAGGTTGAAATTTAGCAGCACTTTGAAGTCAAGTGCACTGCCATAAAGATAATGCAGAGGTTCTTATAATCTGCTACACTTTGTTAAGTGACGGAACTTTTTACCTAAATAGAGGCAGCGGGCGAAAAAAAGTGGTTGCACGCATTACATAACTGAGCAAAAATAAACAAACCTTACAGAGTGTGTTAGAATATCTCGCTCGCCATTAATCCCATGACAGATCCAAACATGTCTGAAAACAATCTGTAATACTTCCTAACACCAACAATGTCGAGGCCAGTGAGGAAGTGACTTCTCACAACCGACCAGACTGCCACGCCCATTTGGTTGACCTCAAGGACGGCCTCACACGCACACACTAACATACACTATACCTACGCACACCAGGTGCTTCAGCATATATGGGGTCTGCCTGGAGATCTCTAGTAAAACATGTCTCAATAGGAAGCAGAACCATCCCATTAGGAAGTGAGTGACTCGTTTACACTACCAAAATAAAACTGCTCTTGACCACCAGCTCTATCTGGTTAGGCTACTGGGCACACACACACAATAATGATAATAATACTAGTAGTAGTAGTAACAATAATAATTAATTAATAATAATAATAATAATAATAATAATAATAGTTTAATCAGCACCCTTTCCAAAGTTAATAACAATAACAATAATAACAACAGTAATAAAAAAAAATAATAGTAGTAATACTAGCAATAATAATATATAAAAAATTGTCAAACTGTGACCAGCTTGACAATACAAATAATGATAATAATAACAGTAATAATAAATAATAGTAGTAATAATAGCAATAATAATGTAGTTAAGATAAATTTGTCAAACTGTGCCGGGCTTGACAAAGACCAAAAGGGGGAGTCCACTACTCTTGAGGTTCTAACCACATCCACCATATAAGCTTGGCTTAGCCCTGGCTCTCAGAACACAGGCAGACACCACACTCTTCTCAGTAAGGCAAAAGGCATGAAAAGGAAACTAGTGACCACCTCCTCTATGGTGTGTAAGATAGGATGGGGCTGATGTGGAGTCAAGAGTTAAGAGGAAAAAGGAAGGAGGGGCAGGGATATGGGGGCAGTAATGGTGTTGACAAAAATCATACCGGGTAATAATGATGGATGATGATAGTAATAATGGTGCTTTGATGATAATAATGATCCTTGATGCCTAAGGCAGTGACACAGATGGAAGTGAAAGGGTACCAGCGGGATGGGTGGGATTAACAAGTGCTGGGAGGTGGTCAGGGTAATGAATGAGGACAGAGAGCTCATAAGCCTAAGAGGAAAGGGCAGGGTACCCACAGCAGCAAGATAGTGTTGGACAGAGTGTGAGTGGGCATGGTCTGAGGTTGTATATGTCTGGATAAAGTGCCACTGATAAATAAATCTTTGAAGCTGCCCAAACTGCCAATGTAGCAATTAACTGTATCACAGAAGGAAAAAAATGTTTTTAACCAGTCCATTCAAACTGATCCCATTCATGTATTCTTCTGGGCATGCTATCAACCACACACACAGGCAGCTTAGCAAGAAATAAAATAGTGAATGGGTTATGTCTACTTATTATGAGCAGGACAATGAACACAGTATGTTCCAGTCATGAATATAGCCCAGGATACACAGTGATCCCAAGGGTATCAATTGCACCTAGCACTCACCAAGCAAGGCAAGTAAGAACACATGGCCAACAACCATCCATCCACCCACCACTCCTGACAAATTCTCATCTCACTACTTAATTATGGCAGCGTATTCACTTTCACAAAAATGTATCAAAACACTTCATAAATTATACATTTCCATCTTCAGCACACGAAGTGACAAAACATGGGGCCCACGCCGTCTTCCTAACACCTGGTTCCTTTCAAGGAATACAAGAAGCATAGTCTAGCACTTTAGACTATTGACACTATTGTTTTGTGCTATGCAGGACACTGGCATCACCAGAAGAGCTTCAAATATTGCACTTCCCCACCAATTTCTCAACAATTTATCAGTCAGTGCGTAAATAAATATCTTGGAATGATACTTTTTTTTTTGTAAAACAACACAACACAACTAAAGATACTAACTGCAGTTACTTCTGCATAGTACGGAACTATACATGGACTAAAAAATGAATTCACACACCATATCTGAACTATCCTGACTACAACACTGTTCTATTCCCAAGACAGATAAACATTACAGTACTTTATAAATTGAAGTCTCCAAAGCTACTCTGCCTTTGGATACCCAACTTTGTACTCTATTGGAAAGTAAAAAATAAACCCCAAATATAAAAGCGCACAACAGACTAGTAACACTAAACTTCATCCAATCATTAGGCAAGCCATTGGAATTATATGCACAAGCGCATAGTTGTAACTTGAGAAGCTCCCTAACCCTCTACGTACCTTCCTGGCCAGTGGTTGTCTCGAGTCGCACAGTTAGAACAACCAGCAGTAGAGTAACATAGCAACTCCACCAGCGTACCGCCATACCTGACAAGGATAATATGTGGAGGCCTTCAGCTTCTTCCTAATACTTTAGAACTTCAACCAGCACGCTCTTTCCTTCTCTCACTCTCACTTGTTACAGACCTCCTTGCGGTTTCCAAACCAAATGATGGATCGAAATAACACGGAGCAGCATGGGGGACCGGACGGAGGAAGAGCGGAGATTAATATTTATTTGTGGACCTTACGCGCACGCGTCAATCATATGCGCAAGTCAACCAACCTCTACCTACCTCTCCAACCTTTCCTCTTTTCAACCCGCTTATTTCTAGGTCGTCTTGGTGTATGACCGAGACAAATTCTGAACTTGTTGATAATTATGGTCCGTAATTATTGATTTACCTTGTACAGTACATATAAGCTTTTCTCTGGAAGCACAGCTTATTCATTGTCAGCTGTGAGAAAACCTAAGAAACCCTTTTACAATATTTTCCCTACACTCTCCTATCTCACCACAAAGCCCCACTTGTATTACTCTTGGGAATACTCTTAGGAAGAATTCATCTTAAGTACATATGAGAATAGACAACTCCATATCTACAGTACATGTACTGGCTATTTTATTGCAGTTAAGGCGAAATGCAGCCCAAATGCTGACTTAACTTACTACCAACTGGAGTATGAAGGACTCCATGTATGGGAAAATGAACTATCTGAATCATATTTATGCAAGTATAAAGTATAACACACACATACACAATGGCTGGTGGCCAAATATTCCATTAATTAATTTTTGTTTTCGTCACAGATTCCTTTACACTAGGTTTTGATATCCAAGATAAAACAAACAAACAAACAAATAAACAATTCAGTATATTCACAAAAGATATGAGGCTTAGCATTTTCAGGTCACTATGCAATTGGGAGGCCCGGCCAGCCAGTAGATCATAATAAAAACAAACAAACATATTGACCGAATGTAGGCATGGTCACATAAACAACAAGTACTATAGATAGTCTAATAGAAAAGGAGTTATTCAATCAAACTGGTGGAATTAAAAAAACAAAGTGCCTCTAACACACGCATCGCACATGCACACAGGCAATACATTAAAAAAACAAAAAACAACAACAACAAGCAAACAAAACAATCCTGAATGTTTCAAGTCCCGACAGATTCCCAACACTAAAGAATATCACTCTTTCCAACAACTCATTTCTGTTGAATGACTGGACAAGATTTTGGCTGAGCTTCTCTGATCTCTAAATAAAAAACACCAAGTTATAAAAATAGCCTGTCCAAATATGGTTCACAACCTTACAGTGATGTCTACATCACTTCGCGCAGGGCCGTGGTGTTTGTCCACACCCACTGTGTAATCACGGACACTCTTAGTGTAAATATCACACAATGTGTGACTGCAATACATCGCCTGACGGCAATACATGGCCGCCTAACAACTGCTATTATAGCAGTATTGATAATGTAGATGGTTAGCTGAACTGACAAACAGAATTGGCAATGACCCTTTAAACTCGTACTTGTGTAAAAATTATATTTTGAGCTAATTTTATTTCATTTTTTTATGTACCAAATCTATCATAGAAGGTATTCATTGGGAATGGCAAAGGTGATTTATTGGTGCTTCTGTAGGTGCAAGTTTGAGCCTTTCTTACTCCAATCTAGTCCTATGTTTAAATTACAAATTAATTGACTGAACCGTTAGGCCTGAGTCTGTGTCGCTCTGAGAGTTTGTGGAAATTCACTACTACATAAAATGATTTTAATTAGCCAAATCTTTTTCTCTTTCAGTACTGTAACTTCCATAGTCTCAGTGCCAGCAAGAAAACAAGTATGAAAGATAAACTCAAAACAACGTCGGCTCAATCAGAGTATCCAAGGGGTGGGGCTCAAGTGGGGCTCAATCAGAGTATCCAAGGGGTGGAGGCAAATTTATATCATTTTTTGTTCATTTTTCTGAGGGGAAAAAAAAATCAATTTCCAATTGTGTTAGTCAATTGATGGGAGAGAGAACAGGAGAGGGAAGGAGGGAGGAAGGAAAAGTGAAAGCTAAAAGAAGTTAAAGAAAATATTGTAGAAACCCCTCTCGAGAGTATGTTTGAGCCACTATCAGAGTTCAGTCATCAGTGTCATCTACACAAACACTGAGAGTTGAAAACAATTAATGTTTGTCACTATTTAATCCAACGTGTTACAATCTCTCCCAGCTTATGGGCCTCATCCAGAGAACCTCGTACCTAACTGTTCTCATTTGTGCGTCCATTAATTCATCTAGCCAATTCAAATAAATGATAATCATAAGATAACTATGATGTTAAAATTCATCGCACATGTGTTCTCCCCCACTCTCTATGAATATAGAACATAACACATGGTGACTTCAATTGGTATATTGCACACGTCTAGTACATTACATAGCTAGTGGAAAATTGGATCTATCCATAATCCAGTTTGTATCCAATTCAAAATGTCCACAACTCCGACCACAGCTAGTATTCCTGGTCAGCTACTAATTTGCCCTAGACACATTTAATATCATTAGCCGCTCATTATGGTCTATTACCACCTGACCAACCAGCAGATTATAGATTATATTTGTACTATCTATATGTAATGCCCAACACTGACTGAGGTAGTAGTCTGCACTACCAGCTGCTAAATGGCTGCAAAACACAACAGCCGATATGGAACATACTAGAACAAGTGTTGAACCAACCCAGGATTTAAACTTACACCCCCCTCCCTAAACAAAACCCAAAAAACAAAACAAAAACAAAAAAAAAACTCAACAAAAAACAAAAAACAAAAAACTAACAAAAACAAAAAATAAACCATCATCAGTTTCACATTCTGTTTATTAAGTGGAATGTATGTGCAAGTCAATGAAACAAAGGTAATTCAATTATTGGAATGCCTTTCACATGTTTTCTATAATGTTCCTCCACTCTTCAAAGTATCTGTCTCACCTTATGAGTAAACTCCAGGAAGAACCGAGGTTCCTAGCAGGAGAGCACATGTGGATGTAGTGAGGGGAAATATTGTTACTACTGACTTGTGTACCGACTGACTGAAGCCATGAGCCTCCAGCTTCTTGTCTCCATCGACGTTCTCATCCCTCCATGGCAGTCATGTGGGAACTTCCTGTATGGTCAGGGAAGAACAACAGTGAAAACAATCCATTAAACAACTGTAACACGACTGATCTCACATCCTTACCTCAACAATGACTCATCAATGTGTGTGTGCATGTGCGCGTGTGCGATACACGGGCTGTCACATTAGTCCTAGTCAGATGGTGAGAGTATCTGTGTGTGTGAGTGTGTGTACGTATGTGTGTGAATGTGTCACTGGAGTCCTGGTGCACTAATCGTGGGAGGTATCTTGAGAAGTTGTCGCAGCTGCAAAGTATGTAAGATGCTACTTGAATCATTTCAGTCCTCATCCATCTTGCTACCCAGCTATTATTCTAGAAATAGCAACACACACACACACACACACACACACACATGCACAGGTTAGAACTCGTTCTATTTTAACATTCAACTTTTCCGCTCGCATCAATACACCCACTGATGTACACTGATCATATTCACTTTGTAAATTCAAAAAAAAAATACACCAACCAACTGCACAGGAATAGCTCAGAAGACAAACTGAAAGTACATACATAACACACATACACTCCCCACAATGGCACATACAGCTGTGTATGCACACATGCAAGTCATACATGTCTCACTCAGTAACGCACATCTCTGCATGTAGCAGCCCCAACCCTCATTCATACATTAATGCTACTCTCCTGTAGCTATACTGTCCTAATGGGTTCAAGAGGGCGGGGTAAGCGATTGGCACAATAAAAAGTGGGTGTGGCACATTACATGGAGAAGAATATGCTCATCTTTTGGTGGATGTAATTGTCTCTTAAATAAAACTATTGATATAGGGAGATAAAACAAAATATTAAAGTTAGAATGTCGTCATAGCAACTCAGTTACATCTACTCTTCCATTTTTTGGTTCCACACATCAACCTATGTAGGACTAAGGAAATAAGTGTTTATGTCTGCAAATAAATTGAAACTGCACGCCATATACACATCTAATTTGTGGGTCGCACTATAGTGATCATCTATACGCACTGCTGTATGAGTAGTAAACAGCTAGTTTGTGAGGTCATCATGCCATGCCTTCAAAATAAACCTCCTTGCTCTAGTTGATCTGTGACCTTGGTTGCCCGGAAACCATATGTACATGAAAATACAAGCAAATCATAAGCACAACGCAGAGTTGGAGAGAAAGTTCGAGTGAAGTGGGAAGAGAGAGAGAAGGAAACTAATGACTGAATCAAAAGTATGTTTCTTTATGCTGAAAGTACAACTGACAATAAAAGCAACACCTTGCACGTGAACACGCACGCACATTGAACTACACACACACTGCCTGCTTATATAATACCCAGTGCCCACAAACACAACATATAAACGAAGTCGCTCACCAATCACTTCCGCGCTGTCAATTTCCCAGAAAAACAATTTTCATCCAATTATGAGCAAATCACTTCCGTTCGTTTTAAGCCTATGTGTGCCATCGTATTAATAATACTGCAATTGTTCCTCTTTAATGAATGCTAATTCATTTAATATATTCAGTGAAATATATACCACAAAAATTAGTTGATTAAAAAAAAGTTGCTGCATTAGATTTGCAGTCCAAACATTTGATATACAATAAAATATTCTAGTAGGAGGAGGAGGAAGAGGGAGGGGGTGTGGTCAATGATGTCACTTGAAGTTCTGGTATTCTGAGAATGTTTCTAAGAATTCAATCACAGCATGGTGGACAAACTCATAATCACTCTGTAAAGAGGTAACAACAACAAAAAAAAAAAGAAACATTATAATAAATCGTGTAATTAGCAATTTAACAACCAATTATGTTTTAATTAGAACTTAACCTGACACTTAGACTTCTAGCCAACGTCCTCCTTTGACCTCTGAGGTGGACTTCGGCAAAGAAGAATTGAAAATGTCAGGTTATGAATTATAGGCTATTAAAACTGAGAAATACTGGGTATTAATACTGTAACTGTTTCAGCTGAGAATGACTGAATTCATGATGCTGCTCATCGACTTTTGATAGGATAGGTGGAGTGATTAGTACGACCAGAGGAATGAATGGGACAGTTCCTAAATGACACTCTTTCAGATACCCAGGAGTAATAAATAACAAAAAAAGCTTAGGCTCACTATAGGTACGATTGTGTGAGAGATGAGTGAATGGCAGAACAGTGTGAATTGTATTCATTACACTAGAATAATATTCATAGCTGATGAATACGTTCATGAGGAGTACTTGTGCATGTCTGCATGTCAGATAAGGTCTTGTCAATATAGAACAATGGGAAAAGCTCGTTAGCACTCTGATGTGGTTAAAGTGGCAGCACAATGGAAAAGGCTATTCATTTTCACAGTACTTAAAAAATAATAACATGAGATTTGATCCTTGATTGCAGATTAATGAAAGCCAGCCACTGACGCTATACTAAATGACACTCTTTGGAGGTCAAAGTGATTCATATAATCTAAATGAATGGATTATTAGAAATAGTGTTCCTTTGGACATTTCTAAATTAAAGATTAAAACCCAATGCACAGATCACTGAGATAATTTGCAAAACACAAAAGTTTGAGCGATGCAGTAACTCCTTCCTTTATCAACAGATGATGAATTCAGTTATATTTCCAAATTATAAAACCAAATTTCTAACATAATTCTATGCTAGAAGTTTCATAATAGCTTTACTCACTCACTCACTCACCACGGTTGCCATGAGTCCAGTTCGCTGGATACGAAGTGTCTTCACAGCCTGGAATACGTCAACAACCTGCTCCGCCTTCACTCGCTCAAGTACAGAGTACAAAGTACAGAAAGCACCAGTGCGACCAATACCGTCACTATAGAAACATTAATTCAAATTATAACTTCACCACATCTGTTATCAAACTGTGAAACGATTTCAGTGTACCCAGTTTATATTGTGTGCTTTCACTTTAATTAAAATGTTTATTAACTGCCGAAATAGAATTAATTAATGCTTAGGGAATATCAAATGAAGACTTGCATCTCTCCTCACACCCTCTGGCACTCACATGTGTACTTTACATATCTCCCTAAATATCTTCACTATTGTTATATCATTCCAAAGATGGTGAAATTTATACTCAGTAATATAATATGCTAATACATGTACTTTACTTCAAACAATACACACAGTAAGAGCTCAGAGAGAATTGCTTAATGTGACTATGTATTATGCTGATCTTGAAGGCAACGGGATGTACAAACACAGTAACTTCATTCAACCAGAAAGGATACACAAATGTCCTAACTCCAAACTGCCTCTCACACTACGGTCTACAAGGCTGTATACATACACAGCTTGCCATTGTATAGTGTTTGCAAATAACCATGTAGACAAATGGAGGACTCAGTGCTGTCACATCCTCATTCTCACTACATTACTCTTCCATTCTTCATTGCATTGCAAATGTAAGCTATAATATCTTCTCAGTGACATCACCTCCCAACACTCACCTATCCCATCAATGATTGGACACACACACACACACACACACACACACTCACACACAACAATTGGGCCAGGGATAGGGCTAGTAGCCTAAAATAAACTTTCATCAACAGATGTTTGTATGTTAAGGTACATATGTAGTAGTTTCAATAATGTCTGTTCTCCAAGTAGCCAGACACAAAACTCAAAATCTGACAGAAGTTAAAATTTCAACAACATAGTCCAAGCAGAAGAAGATCTATTGACATTTAAAACTGAGCATGACTAAATACGTCAACTTGATTGGTCCGTTGCTTGAAACTAATTCACTAGAGTCATGCCCGGCAGCACTTAGAAAACACTCACCGGCGGCTACAGTGACTTATTGCCAAGAAAAAAAAAATTTTTGAAAATATCATACATTTATTTTTTACCGCTATCTATACGCTAAAATAAAATTAGTGAAGTAGTCTCAATGTTTGTTTTGTATACACTCTTATCTAGTTCAGTTGCCATGTTACTGTGCATTAGATGCACTCGGCATATTTGTAGCTATTGCCAATATCTGACTGTCAATCTGTTGGCTACACCACTCTGCGAAGCTGTGACAATTTTATTAGTTTGAAAATAAGTTACATTATGTTAAGTCATTAAGTCTAGTATTGATACGTGGATTTGTGATAATTAGCTACTTTGGTGAAAGTTGGAAGTGGAATGGTGAGATTAGCTACTAGAATTGTCAATTCAGTAGTAATTCCTCAGTATTTGGTCCAATCTTGCCAAATTCTGTGGCAATACTTCATATCTTCCCTGGTCTTTTTAGGCATTACATGCTTTTCTTGCATCTTCGACTTTTTTCTGTGATGTTGGCGGTGTAAATCGGTTGATTAGGGGGTATTGTAAAAGACTTGATTACTAGAGAATTCTTCGTGTAAGCTGCACTGAAGGAAAATCTTATCATAAACAGGATCTACAAATCAAAGTCATCACTATATTCTTTTGCATCGTTGTTAATTCTAGTTTTCCTTCTTCCTTACAAATCCCCCACGCTGAACACCGAGGTTCACGCAAGCAAGATGAGCGGTCACACTATTGGGTATATTCATTAGTTACTACTTCTGTTCCATCACTGTAGTATAGTTTTAGCATATCCTCTTGTTCTAAAAAAGTTAGAGTGGGGGTATCATAGAAATCTGCGGGATTTAGAAACCCTCAGGCTCCTAGTAGCGTCCTCGTTACGTTCTGACCCTACAGCCCCTGGAGCCTTCAAGTTTCTAAATCCTGCATATTTCAAGGTACCCCACTCTAACTATTATGTATACATGTACATACCACATTCCAGCCACGCCTATGCCACGCCCATTCCCACTATGGCATTTCCCATACTCACTTGCCAGACTTCCGCTGCCCCACCCCCCCATTTCCCAACCATTCCCCCCTCCCTCCCTATTTCCCCTACACACTTGCAGTGGACCATGATGGGATGTTGCCAGAACTGCACTGTCCCAAATCCTTGTAACACCCATGCCCATGCCACACCCATCAACCGCACCCTGAACCACACCCTCACTCACTCGCAGTTGACTATGATGGGCATGATGCCAGACTTGCGTTGCCCCACATCCTAGCCACACCCACAAACCACACCTCCTCCCAGACTCACTCGCAGTGGACTGTGATGGGCACGTTGCCAGACTTGCGCTGCCCCACATCCTCGCCACACCCACAAACCACACCCCTTCCACAGACTCACTCGCAATGGACTGTAATGGGCATGATGCCAGACTTGCGCTGCCCCACATCCTAGCCACACCCACAAACCACACCTCCTCCCAGACTCACTCGCAGTGGACTGTGATTGGCATGTTGCCAGACTTGCGCTGCACTCGCTGGAGCTCATCGATGAGGTCAATCATAGGTCGGCAGTCTTTAGGGGGGAGGGTCTTGGACCAGCGGATGAAGTGGAACTGACTCACCACGTGAGCTTCAGACTAGTGACAGAAAGGAAGAAATAAAAAAAAGTTGGGATTACTGTTTCCATTTCACCCCAGCACCTCTGTCAATAGGCATAGTAACACTGGTAAGCTATTTAGAAGTATTACACCATAAGTGTCTTCACTTGATAGGATAATTTAAAACTATAGCAACTATTTTATTACTAATAAAATAATAATAACAACATCAACAACAACAACAATTTATTACTATCGCTATCATTACTATTATTATTATTAGTAGTAGTAGTATTATTATTATTATCGTTATTATTATTATACATTGGCATGTGTTGACCTCACCTTGTTGTCCACAGGTGAGAGTTTGAATCTCCTTGTGATATAGTCTCCTCTGTCCTTCTCATCTTCGCTGAGCTGCACTTGATATCCTCCATACACAACAGGCTCATCTTTACTGCTGGGCCAATACTTCACACACATCTCCTGCACACACATAATAAGGATAAGTTAACATTCTCCATTGAGGACTATCTTATATAGTTCACGCACTGAATTCTATTATAGCCCCCCAGGGAATCAGCAAACCTGCAATTTCTACTGAACCCTATATACCATTGGAACTAGATGCATACATTGGGTAAGATGTCGTCATGGGAAAAAGATCTATACATTGGGCAAAGCATTGTCAATGTTGAAATTGCCTGTCATCCAGTCATACTAATAGAAGATAACTGAAGGCATGCTTGCTGAAAGAAATAAAGTATGGTACCGTTAATGTACCGAGTACATTTTCTCATTTTCCTGCTTGTTCTTTTAGAATATGGATATACAGTATTATGTCCTAGAGTGTGAAGCCATACGTATGTATATGCATGTCTCTGCGTTCGTGACAAACTTTTCATAGATACTCCACCCCTTTTCATCTCACCTGTCCATCCTCCGCAAGTTCAGTGAGCATAACTATGGCAGCGGACTTGGTCTCCCAGATCATACGCCAGAAGTCCTTCACTGTCTCCTCTATAGGGCCCTGGGTCACTATGAAGGCGTTCCTCTCCCGATAGTTCTAAAGATGACAGAATAAAATATCAATAACCTTTTGAAGTTTCTTTAACATTTACATTAACATTTTTTTACAAAGCTTGCATCAAAGTAGGTTGCAAAAAAAACACACGATTTTTTCTCTTATCAAATACTTACATCCACAAAGCTGGCACAGATATAATCTGACTGTTTGCTGTCTGAAGACAAGACAACTCGAGTTTCATTAGCTGCAAATTGGTAAAGCAAAAACGCGTCATAAGACTTGCATCATACAGGACAGGTTTTTAATATGACGACCCCTTACCAGGCCAATGGGCTTTGGCACGGTTCTTAGGCATGTTGTCAGGCAGCTGAGCTGTAGTGCAGTCAAAGTCTTCATCAGGAGGACTGGCTGCTTCTAGTGTCTACACACACATTCCATGTGACTTATTGAGCTTTACAAAAGATAGCTGCTGAAACATTACTATAATGTATGTATATAATTTTATGTACATAAATTGTAGAAAATGTGAAATTTTATGCGTTCAGTGTAAAATTCCTTTTTGAAAAATACCTTGAACTGTGTTTCAAATCCAGACAGTCCTGTGTCTGCCATAGTCTCTTTCAGCTCCTTGACTCTCTTCTTGAGGTTAGGAGCCTTGATGGAGTTGTCTCCACACATAATGGACTCCATGAGAGCTTCGTGGATGAACACATACTGAGACTGGGAGCAACAGTAAACATAAACAAGTAAATAAACAACACTGAGACTGGGAGCAACAGTAAACATAAACAAGCAAATAAACAACACTGAGACTGGGAGCAATCATAAATGAATAAAACTAGATTATAAATTCATCTTCCTTTAAATGTCACATCCATCTTTTGAAACATCCTATATCTACTTCCAGCTATGTATGTAAAGCAGTGCATCTCACTATAACCTAGCCGAGAGCCACGCCCACATTTCTGAAAACCCTTTACCAACTTACAGCTGTCTGGACCATGTAGTTTCTCCTGTATCTCATTTGGCGTACAAAGTTGAAGATGTCGATAGTTCCCTCCGCCTCTATCCGCTTCAACATGTAGTCAATAGTGATGAAGGTACCAGTACGACCTACTCCAGCACTACAAACAACAAACATAAACATCATCATCAGCAAATGCAAAAGTTAAAGCTAATTAAAGAACATTATTATGAAACCAAATCAACTTTTAATCAGAAATGAAAACTTATTTAAAAGTGTCTCAGATTTTTAGCAACACTGCCATCAACAACAGCATCATCAAACAACAACAAATTAATGAAGCCAAAATAAATTATAACAAATGATACTAATGATGAATTTATTTGAAAGAGGAAATTTGATACTGATGATGAGTCAGCAATAGAGTCCAGTGAATGTGAATCACACACACATACAAACACAACACACGCACACACAGTGGGTGTAGACTACACTATTAGCAAATACGATGGCAATCCCACACAAAAATGAATGGGTAACGATTTGGTTAATTGGAAATTAATTCAATTAATTACACAATGATGCACAAAATGCTGCAGGCTACATCAAAGCATAGCATCCTCCAGGCTCAACAGAAGTTAGTACTGTAAGATACAATACTTTTTCTAGAACATTCACTTTATATGTAAATGTTCAAGAATAAATAATATTATCTCCCCCAATACAATACACATAGTAGAGAGAGAATCAAACCAGCCTGCTTACCTGCAGTGCACTACCATGGGTCCTCTCTTCTCAGGATGATACTTGAGGGCTCTCTTTCTGAAGCTGAGGAGGTTAGTGGCGTACGTGGGCACTCCGTGGTCAGGCCAGACTAAGAACTGGAACTGTCTCAGTTCTCTCACTGGCATCTGGACTCTACTCTGACCCGCAAGCTACATCAACATGTAACAACGTGATGACGACAGTGTTTATTAAAGTAATATTATTGTTAATAATAAAACTGCAATGGGAACTGAAAGCGTAAGGTATTACAAAAATAAAATATAAAATTTGCAAAAAACAACATGTTTACTGTTTCTTACAAACTTGACTTTGTAATTGTGGACTTTTCCTGCAAAACTAACTTTTTTGACCTTCAGAATAAGTTATCAAACCACGTTACACACCATACTCCAATTAAAGGATTGAATTACTAATTAAAGGTTGCGTGAACTTTCTCTTAGAGAAATCAGATGGAGATGGACACACAATTTTTAAAGAAAGAGAGAGAGTGGGATGAAAAGGAGAAAAGAAAGAATTCATCTATAAAATCAGTTTATTGAAATTACAGGGAATTGCTTGTTCCCCTTTTAGTAGACTTCATCACCATGGTCCTTATAAATTACAAACCTACCACTGATTGCAAGCACTTGCTGTATAAATTTGTGTAGTCAGGCAGTGGATGAGTTGTGGTGTTTAGAAGTAAACCTGCTCTCTCTAGAATGAAAACAACCCTGGCCATTATCAACAACATGATCCAGTGATGCTGTCACTGCTTTCATAACTCTTACCAGACTCTCCACTTTTTCTCACAAACAGTTGTAAAAAAAAAAAAAAAAAAAAAAAAGGCAATCTTCTAGATTGATCATTGGCTGATTGGTAGTACATGCAATACTGCAGGACTGACTACAAGCTGGGCTGCTTACAGGAACCGAATCTAGAAGGTGCAAAAACAACTTTCTCTTATATTCTAGGAAGGGCAATGGAGTAAACTACAGAATTTGTATGTAGAAGAACCTTGGAGTGCTTAGAAATAATTATGGAAAACTGGCGATTATGTTGCAAAGTCATAAAGTAGTACTGAAGGATTTCTGTGAGGGGTGAAGGCTTTTTAGTGGGGAAATGCCTCCTTTCACCCACTTAAATACAGCCCTGAAGCAGATGGTGTCAACACGGAGTAGGCTGTGCAGATTTATCAAGTAATCTATCTAAGCAAGGAACTCCTGTTACTGATGGAGGTCCTCATACCACCACTAACAGCCCTCACAGTAGAAACAGTAATTTTCATGGAAAGCAATGAGAACTGTATTGTATGAATTTAAAAGCTACTCTGCTCATGCAACTACTAGTACTTTGGTATTATGCTTGGAAACTATCAAATGGGTAAATAATCGGCATGAACATTATTAAAAACAACAACAAAAAACTATTGCTATGTTTCAGTCATTCTCGGCTGAAATAATTAAAACTTCACCCAACGGTTTGACCTCTTTTAAATAATATTGGCTGTTCAAACGAGAATGTTTACTATTATTATAATTAACATAAAATTGGTTGTTAGAATAAGAACATTTGCAATTATTTACATATTCCCTACATATTTAGTTCATACATCAACTCTTCCAAACTAACACACTATACACTAATAATTATGGGAGACCATAAGCCTTGGGAGGTTATATATGATACAGTGTAAATAGTTACACAATCCCTACTATTCTATATTAACTATATTACTACCCTGCACCATGGTCTAGCTATTGGGTTCAATACTCACCGGGGAGATGTTGAAGGTTCTAATGGAGTACTCTGCCAAGTTCTCCACTTCTTTCAGGGTGACTTGAATATTCCCGTAGGTTTGGGAGCCGTAGGACGGCCAGTATTGATGACACTTTACCTACCCATTACATATCGGAAGTGGGTGGAGTAAATGTAAAGTTGCCAGGAGAAATGTTCATTACCTTGTCATCCTCTGTCAGGTTGGTTACCATGACAATGGTTGGAGAATCTAGCTCCCATATCATCCTCCAGAAGTCTGGGAAAGTGGAAGGCATTGGACCCTGGGAGGCAATGTACCCGTTGGGGCGCTGGTAAGCCTGCAAGATAACGCTTGTTAAGATGATCTAGTCTAATCGTTGTATGATACTATTATTGTTACTACTACTACTACTACTACTACTGCAACTACTACTACTACTACTACTGCAACTACTATTACTACTACCACCAATATAGCTACTCAACAACTACAAAATCAATAGTAAGCTACTGCATGGATTTATCTTACTCACATCAACAAAGGAAGCGTTGATGTAGTCTGATCCAGGAGTGCTGTCTTGCAGAGAAATAACCACACGAGAATGATCATCTACACAACACAAAGTTTGAGTACTCCAATATTAACTCCTTCTACCTGGGATGCTTACACTCCCCTCCCCACTCATCCTCTCCTTCCCACCCACTGCTCCCTCCCTCCCTCACTTCTCCCTCCCTCCCTCTCCACCCACTGCTCCCTCCCTTTCTCCCCACCCACTGCTCCCTCCCCACCCACTGCTCCCTCCCTCCCTCACTCACATGGGATGATGTTGATGTAGCGATTCTTGTTCCTATTGATGTTGATTTTGCTAGTGTAGCTGGTAACCACGGTATCTGGCTCCACCTCCTGCAAGTGATATACAGTACAAGTACAAGAATCAAATTTCTCTGATTTTTAAGGCCACAAAATTTTAATTTAATCTCAAATTCAATAAGCAATGGATGTCCAACTTCACTCCTCCATTAGCTGCTACCTTATATCCAATAGTTCTTACTGTCTTATCCTTTCTTGTGAAATAATAGAATTATTCACACTATTAGATTGTACACATTTGTGTGTGTGTGAGTGTTTAGTGTAGTTGTTATAACACACACACACACACACAAACACACTATTAAGCCATGACTTAATATTTCTTAATTATGAGGAGCCAAGATGTCTCTGAAGCTAAATTAGAATGAGTCTTGGCTAGCAGTTGTGTGCACGTGGTCATGAATGCAGTGACACTGAGTGTTTACAGTCTGAATAGCTGGCAGGTGTGAGTTGAGGTGACGACGATCATAATTAGGAAGTGGAGTTACTGTGCACATACAAGTGTTACCGTGTACGTGGGCAGTGGAACTGTAGCTATGGTTACAGTGGAGCACAAGAAAGAAACCATAACAACACGCAAGCAATTTATCATAATACTCTGGCCTTACATTCTTCAGCTTGCCACGTCCCCACTAGCCCCACCCACCCATTCCATCCTTAACACTCATCGGAATCTGCCTTTTTCCCTCTGCCCCCTTACATCATATTCATCTTCAAGTCCATCGTCAAGACGAAGCAGAGCTAGTTTCTCAGAGAACTCTCCCACCTTGATAGGCGGGTGGTCAGGGTCGGCTAAAACAAACAACAACATACATAGGTCACCATTACATCATCATCAACAACAAAAACAACAACAACAAAAAACAAACTAACTAAAGGAATGAATGTGTGACTTGGATAGTGTGTGAACATGTGAGAGAAGAAAAACCCACAAAATGACAGATATATATTTATATACATAATATTTCTATAAATATTTTCTATAAACATCACATTCAGAGTTTAAGTGATGCTTATCAGCTTCTTCCAAAATAATGGTTCTGTATATCTACAACATTCAGTGTGGGCGGGTGAAGACCTGGCAAGTCCATCTCCCTCTTTATAATAATAATGTATAACAAGTTACAAGAGAAAAACAATATATTTATTATCATTGAAAAAAATCAGCATGAATATATTATGAGGTAAATGCTGTAAGTTAGGGCCCACCATAATGGCATACTGAACACACAAGAGGCCATTTTAAAGCAAAACTGAATTTCATTTGTTTATTTATTGTTTCGTTTTTTAACTTTTCCCCACTATATTGAAAATGTACAAACAATATAGCTTGAGTGTGAGTATGTTTCCTCCATGCAAAGTGTTGTATTAGGTTTATCTTCCTCTTACTGTCTGGCGGTGTGGGCTTGGTGACTATCAGCTTCACCCTGGAAGCCTCCTCCCCCACGCTGTTGCTAGCGGCAACTGTGTAGGTGCCCTCGTCCTGCAGGTCAGTGTCGTTGATGAAGAGAGAGCCATCTGCCAGCTGGATGAAGCGCTCCTTGTCCAGGGGTTCTTCATTGCGAGTCCAGGAGACAGTGGGGGCCGGAGTGCCTGAGGCCTCACAGATCAGAGTGGTGGGCTGGCTGGCTGATGTGAACACGTCTGGAGTGCCGACGTTCAATACGGGAGCTGCACACAGAGAGCAATGAACCAAACAATACACTCATTACATAATAGCAAATTCACTCGTTCTAACAGCCAATACAATATATTGTTAATTAAATCTTAACCCATAATATCAGAAAAAATGTGCTATTATTATAATTATTTCAGCTGAGAATGACTGAATCAATGATCGTGTTCTTCTTTTTGCCTATTTTACCTCGTACGCTATATTTATTCAATACACAATAATATATACTTCAACTGAATAAGCAACACATTACATTGAGGACACCAGTGAGAGAGAGAGTGAGTGAGAGAGTGAGTGAAATGTATAGCAGAGAAAATGGAAAAGCAAAACAAAAATAGTTGTGTATAATACATCCTCTGTATGCATGCATGTTCCATGCATGTTCCAATTATCTGCAGATTCAGATGATGCAACACTAAACAAGTCATATATCTTATAACTATTACACACATCATTATTGATAATCTACTTTCAACTTCAGTATAAATTTATGCTGAAAAATCATTCGAAACTAATCGTGGCACTGGGCAAGTCTGAAATTGCGTGTATAGTCGCTATAGTAACTCACAGAACAGTCTGGTTCTTCTCATCTCCACACCGCCATGTCTCTTGCCTTCTCTAAGCAAACCTCCTCCATTAACTGCATGACCTCTTTTGGGAGATGACATGGTACTGTAAACAATAACAACAACAATAAAGTAACAGTGTTCCATGCATTATTATAGCAATGTAGTAGTAAGTGCTACATATTTATCAGATGGAGTGGTATTTCAATTTGCACAAAAATGTAGAAATACCTGTTCCTTAACACACACCCCAACACACACACACACACACACCACACCGAACACACACACACCACACCGAACACACACATACATACACTCAACATTAAAAAAAAAAGTGGAAAAAAGAAAAAGAAGAAGAAGAAAAAGAAAAAAATATAAGAGTTGAGAGGTCGAGGATGCTTCGAAGCTTCCCTAGCAACTCACCAGTAGGCAATGATAAGGAGAACAACCAGCACCACGATAAGGACGAAAGCTATGGCCGCGATGCTTCCAATCACTGCTCCCACATTGATGCCAGGATTATACCCTGAGGGGAAAAAACAAACAAACAAACAAACAATACAATCGTGTATACATTGAAAACAGAATATTAGTGGTGGTTCAAACTATTGCCTTTATTAATACTTACTGAATCTTTGAGTCAAGTCACTGTCATTGAAAACCTGCAACACACACACACACATACACGTGATCCATCCATACATAATTATAATAATACACACACACAGTCAAAAATAGAAGGGGTAGAGTTTAATTTGGCTTCTTTTGAAAAATGAACATAGAAAGCCAGGCTAACTGCTTCAAACTTCTACTAGTCCAGTGGGAAATTGTACTTTTGATGTAATATTGTGACAGAGTGGACCAAAGCATGAAACTTAGCACAGTGCTTGTTGAAGGTATGTACAGCAATATTAGAAGGGGTGCCATCCAGATATACATTCCTTTACAAAAATATGTCTTACAAGAAACTTTGGTCAATATAATCGGCTATACCCGTAAAATTTTTTTATTTGCGCGCCCAATACAATTATTATAGCGAAAATAAAAAACGGCGATATTACAGGCAGCTGGACAATTTAATAGAACTAGTTACCCTGATAGCTAGCCAGGTGTAGCAAGTTTCAGGGAATTTATTTCAGTAGAATAAAACCATAATATTTTTCGCTTGTGGAGCCTTCTAGTGGTTACTGAACTGAATGAGGGTGACTGAACAAGGAACTTTGTATAAACAGATGATACAGAACATGAGATCATTGAGTGGTGGGGCACAGACCCTGGGAATGTTAGTTGGTGTTGGACAATTTCTGTGCCGGTGTGAATTGTACTTGGGAGGTGTGAAGGTGTAGTCATAATTGAATTCTTGGCAGTCATTCTGGAGGGGTCACTAATTCAATTATGACTACACCTTCACACCTCCCAAGTACAATTCACACCCGCACAGAAATTGTCCAACACCAACTAACATTCCCAGGGTCTGTGCCCCACCACACAATTATCTCATGTTCTGGGGCCACTAATTAAATTATGACTACACCTTCACACCTCCCAAGTACAACTCACACCAGCACAGAAATTGTCCAACACCAACTAACATTCCCAGGGGCTGTGCCCCACCACACAATGATCTCATGTTCTGTATCATCTGTTTATACAAAGTTCCTTGTTCAGTCACCCTCATTCAGTTCAGTAACCACTAGAAGGCTCCACAAGCCGAAATATTATGGTTTTATTCTACTGAAATAAATTCTCTGAAACTTGCTACACCTGGCTAGCTATCAGGGTAACTAGTTCTATTAAATTGTCCAGCTGCCTGTAATATCAGGCGACTCCTAATCATTAACATTAAAGTATTAAACCACAATACATTATAATAAACAATTTGTATTGAGCTCTTTTACATAATTAACTGTTAATCCAAATTTCACACTTTAAAAAAATTGTTTTAATTAAAAAAAATTTTTTTGGCACCCCTTCTGATACTGTTATATATGCCAAACCGAACCTGCATACCAAGTTTCATGCTTTGGTCCACTCTGTCACAATAATTTGCTGGACTATACCTTGATATGTGGTCATAAGTGAATCTGAACTACACGACTTGCAAAGTGACACTTCTTACACCCTGTAGACTGCTCTAATGTCAGAATTACCACTTCTTACAATAATGGCTCCTTTATTCACAGCAGACCTACTCACTAATGCCACCACCTTAATTGATCCTTCCACCATTGTCCCCCTTTCTAGAGAACCAGTTTCATCATTGACTTGTGTTCACAGTCTGGGGCTTTGCAGCTTTTTGAAGCTAAAGCTAACATACCATCAGTCATTCAGTGTTTATTCAACACTAACTGCGTGTGTTTCAGACTTTTGAAGAATGAACTGAGGAAAGACTTTTTAGTTGTGGATGGGAAAGATCAATATAGCTAGATTCAGCCACAAAAGGTTTAGTGAGTAATTAAGCCTGCATCAGAGCTACGTAGAGTAACTTGTGTGCTTAATACTCTAACGAGTGATCGATTGGTATGTATACGTGTGATTAATGAGGTGTGGCTATACTAGCTTATCACTATGACATCGTGTGTGCTCAGAAACACTGGCAATGCATTGCGGTCTATGAAGTAGCCATAGAACCTGTTAGCGTTTGTGAGGCTTTCGTGGGAATATATAAGTTGTAAATGTAACGGTACATGCAACTTTATCTGACTCTAGGGAACTTCCTATGTCTGTGGAGAGTTGGCAATTATGACTGGAAAAAAAAAGGTGATGGTTTTCTTTTCTTTACGCTAACTGTTTACACTGCCGCAACTAGTTATGCTCCATGAGGCATCATATATAAATATATACGTATATGTATTAAGGCAATAGATTTGGTAGTAGAAATTTATCTCGACTTCACTCCACTGTATAGACTGTAGCCAATAGATTACTGATAATTACTTCCTATTTCCCAACCAGCTCTCCAACTTACCTTAGAGTCTATGCTAGAGAACACTCTCACAAAGGCATAATAGTCCGTGTTACCACTCAGGTTTTGGTTGACGTAATCCACACCTTGGTAAGGGGTGGACTCGCCGTTCCCAATATCCAGGTTGGCGGACGTCGACTGCAGTGGACCCAGAGTACCAATTCTGGTCACGTACAGGCTGGGAAGAAAAAAGAACCAAGAAATTAATAATTATCAAGTTATCAAGTACTGACCCTTCATAAAAACTAGATTGAAACTTTCTCACTTAGAAGAAGCAAAGGCAAAATGTGAAAAAAAAATCTTAGTTGTGGCTGGGAATCAAACCCAGAACCACCGGCTTTAGCCACCAGTGCTCTAACTACTGAGCTACGACAACCCTCGACTTCCAAGACCATTACACTTCCAATTAATGATGTCATTATGAAAGTGATATAAATAGATTAGTATAATGCTAGCCACTTAGACACTTAATTGCACGTGTGTTTGAGTGCTCAGGAATTGGACAGTTGCCAGAGAAGCTATATTGAAGTTGATTATACTACTAGTGGTGTTATTTTCAGTGTAGTAATTGCTATTACTGACCACGAGGGTGTTGCTATTAAACAAAATCTGACAAACAACACACACACACACACACACACACACACACACACACACACACACACACACACACACACACACACACACACACACACACACACACACACACACACACACACACACACACACACACACACACACACACACACACACACACACACCAAGAGTAAAAATTGGAATTTGGGAAATTTCTCACAGAAATTCTCAATGCAAATACAATGATTATCTGGACAGGTTAAATTTAAGGAGAGTTGAAACAGTTCAGTATGTAAGGTGTACTCCTTTGAGCATGAAACAAGACACAGCGTGTATTTATGCCGTGAAGCTAAAGAGAAATGGTAAAAGTTTCGTTATATAATGTACGTGTATGACTAATTGTAATTTTTTTCAGGGTATCTACACGTTCAGGTACCAAATATGGTCTGTAATATTTATTGTCTGAATCTAGCTCTACTGGTTTCTGACACTGAAAAGATTGGTCAACTGCAATATGGTACGTTCAAACCGTCCAACCAAATTGTTCAATTTGCAGGAAACATACTCACTTCCTTGGAGGTGTTTAAGTGAACAATTAGTTTCCATGTGTTTCCTACAACTTTAAACCACCACGATACAAGTCGGTTGCACCACTCCGTTCGGTCAGTACGGGACTTACACTATTGACTCTACAATCTAGTGACTAACAGCACAGTGTGACCATGTTGTACTACTGAGTTAACAATGTCCCCTTACTTCCTGTTGTCATTGGAGTAAGCTGGTATGTCCACCATGGACCTGGTGTTCTCCAATGGCCGCCGACTCAGTATGACCTGATAGAACCCCACCTCTCCGTCAGTCCTCGACACGGTGAAGCGAACGGTGAAGATGGTGTTGATGATGGTGGACTCCACACTGATAGAGGGCTGAGTGACTGCAAGTACAAAGTTAATGGAATAAACAAACGATGCTTTAATTGATTCCCTTTCGGAGTAGTAAATATTTGTGAGCTTTACAAAAACCTGTTGTTATAATTGAGGTTTGGGAAAGACAGGAAGGAGGAGGGGAGGGGGAATTAGAATAAAAGAAGTTTAATTACTTAATGACATACTTGACAAATTCTAAAAGACCACAAAATCTAGAGACTTTTTTTTTGTTTATATATAATATTGTATAATAATTGTAAACCAATAATCTGTATTCTTTTTATTCCTGTTTGATTCCCCCCGAAAATTTTTAACGAAACAAAATATTTTTTTAAACAAACTAAATTCATGGAAATAGTTGGTTCAACTAGTAGAATTAAACATACTTAGTCAGCAGTTTAAATCCAAACCCCTAAGTACATGTAACTCTATACACATACATGTAGCTATGAACATGATAATCAATGTCACACAATGCCCGGTTCTTGCCATGTCTATTAGTAGCACTGTGCCACAAGTTTAACCCTTTACCTCCAAAACTTGTGGATTGAGTGGTGGGAGCAGAATTAATTCCATCTCCGGCTCCGTTGATTCCGCGCACTTGGACAGTGTAGCCGGTGTTGGGTGACAAGCCACTGATGGTGGACTCCAGAGCAGCACTACCTACTGGCTGTACAGTAGTACTTGGAGAGCCAGACATTGCATACGTAATCTGTAGCGACCATAACGACAAAAGATCACTAGAATATGGGATTTAAACAAGATCTGATAATTTATACTTTATATAATTGACAGTACATCTTGTGTATACGTACATATAACAGTACCAGACTGTCAAATTTTTGCTGGGTTAAAAAAACAACAAAAAAAAAAAAACTTCTTTACTTAAGGATACCCATTTTAAACCCACACTACTTGGATGCACATGCCTATGTATGTGAGGGTGTATACCCCACACTGATCAGTGTTTGGTTACACGCATGCTTTCATAATCTTACATGCTCATAGAATTAAACTTTAACTAACTATTGTATTATATTAACTTTTAAAAAAATTCTGGGGAGGGGAAGAAATCCTACGTCTGTATAAATAAAACCTTGAGTCTGTACATGTATTTGCTTGTGCCATATCTAGAACTAATTGCTAGGATGTAATTTAAGTGAATAGTAGTTCCTTATGATAATAGTGCTACATCGATGCTCACAGAAAATTTGTTTCAATGACTTGAATATAGTTATTTTTGCTTGTGCTAAATATCACGTGCTAAAAACTGGCAATAAAAGTACATACGTAATAATAATAATAATAATAACAATGATAATGAAGCACAGAAAATTAGGCTTAAAACAAGTTAATTTACAGTATCTGTAGCAAATAGCTGGTGTTATATGCATGTATATACACCACGTACAAGTTTGATGTAAATCAAAACCCTACATTACGTACAGCGTAGTCTGAGATGACGCCATTCGGAGTCACCGGCCGCTGCCAGGTGCAGTTCAGTCGTGTGTTGCCATCTCTGGTGAGTTGTAAATTCAGAGGAGCTGTTGAAGCTATAACAAACACATACCAGGCACAAACCAACCATTGTATTGGATAACAAAATGGCTACAGATAAAAACAACAACATGTTGAACAACAATAACTTGTAAATATTAAATATTAGCATTTTACAAATATCAATTTACACACAATAGTTGTATACATAATTATATGGTATGTGAGTGTGCGTGTGTGTATGTGAGTGTGTGTGTGTGTGAGTAAGTTTGTGTGTGAGTGTTTGTTTGTGTGTGTGAGTTTGTGTGTGTGTGTGAGTTTGTGTGAGTGTGAGTTTGTGTGTTTGTGTGTGCGTGTGTTGTGTAACCCCTTACCAGCTTGTTGACTAGTGAATGTGAGTGTAGGTTGTAGCATCGCGGACAGACCTCCCATGTAGACTGCCTCTACCGTCACCATGACGGTGCTGTGGGGAAGGACATTGATAAAGGTAAACAGCACTCCAGTTACATTCCTACTACTGCCAGTGGCCCTTTTCCTGCGCTGAGAGTTGGGGATGAGACGAGTGCTGGAGTAAGTGACGGTATAGTACTCTAGGAAGTTTGAGCTTGGAGGTTGTTGCCAAGTTACTCTAACAGATGTGCTAGTGGCCTGGACTTGACTAATTAGCCTGGGGTCAAGTGGTGTCACTGCGGAAACACACACACACACACACACACACACAATTTTAAAAGTTAAAGCAATATACATATGTGCATAAAGAGTATTCCTTTTTATAAATAAGTGCCCTAGTTCTACCAGCTACATGCTCCTCCCATCCTTACCAAAACATACTAGCGTCTGCCCGCCTACTACACACCCACCAACCACACCCACATCAGATACTTTGTAAGGACATGCTGACAGCAATGTATTACTTTCTTTCTTAGGCCAGTTTTTATTTTGCACAAGTTTTTTAGTGGATAATATTGTTGACTCTAATGTACATTTATATTTGAAGAGTGTTCAGATTGAACACTTCGAATGAGCCAGCACTAGATAAGTGTTTTTGTAAGTTTCCACTGATTCATGTAGTTGAGTTGACTCTCAACTGCGTCTAAATTTCTGAGCAGCATTTAAATTAATTTATCAGCGACAGTCTGTAGGTAAAAAAAATTAGATTTAAATGCTGCGGCAGACATCTTTTTGGGGCCACACAGGAGGCAAGGCTCCAGCTGAAAATCTAGTGCAATGTCTTTAGAACAAAATCAATGTCAAAAATGCTTAATTTTACTATAGTAAAACATTGTACAGTAGACCCTCAGTTATCCGAACACCTCAGGACCGAGGGTTGTTAGGATGTTTGAAATGTTCGAATATTTGAAATAAGTCATTTTGAATGGGGGCTTAGTCTTTTATCTATTTAACGCACAGAAAAATTCCAATGAATATCATTATAATTCCAAAAAATGGTGTTCGGATTAGCGAGAGTTCGGATAACTGAGGGTCTATTGTAAATACTTAAATTTGTGACATTTTATCCTCAGACACCGAAATACATAAATACATAACAGGAATGCTTCTCATAAACCCATAGCCCATCCCCCTCCCCTCTCTCTCTCTTTCCTCTCTTCCCCCCTCTCTCTCCTCCACCCACCCACTCACTGTCTCCAGCCTGCAGTAAAGTGAAACTTCGAGGTGCGGCTTCAGTTACGACGTCCATCGGCATGTCGTATATAGCAGTGACCGTCACATTGACCACTGATCCTCCCGTCAGCCCGTCCGCCAGGAAGACGGACCTGGTCGAGGTCTGCACCACGCTGATGTTGGACCCTGGTATCGCCACGGTAACGTTGTAGCTGACAACAATGCTCGAATCTTCAGCAAGTGACGGCAAGCTCCACATCACCACGACAAATGTGGACGTCAGTACTGTAGAGACAACACTGATGGGCGTGGCATCCACTACAAAAGAGCGGGGGAAACACATGTGAAAATATACCATGAAGTTTATCATTCGTGAACAATGCAGTTAATTGTATACATACAAACACCCCGTTCATTCATCTCAGAAATATAAGGCTAGTTGTACACTATTTTAAACACCAACATGCAATTGGGTTATTCAAAACTTATGTTAGATGTGAAATGTTGACAGAAGAGAGAACACAGTTAACTCTATCATAAAAGCTGCCCTTTTACCAAAATTGTATGAATTTATTTTTATTATAATTTTTGGTATAAAACAGTCCAAGTTTTCAGCAAAGGTCAAGTTAAATTTTTCGCCTTACTTAACTCCATTGGTACAACAAAGACCTTGGATTATAATCGAATGTAGCACTTGTCCTTCAGCTACATATAATCTATGACTCACTTTTGAGAACAAGGAGCTATTGTATATTAGTTCAACAAGTAGACAATTGCTCAAATGATACAAGAAACACTGAAAACTGCATTTATAGCACACGCTTTGTTTCACATGCACATACACAAAAACAACAACACCTACCAGTGGTTGCTATGGCAACCTCCACAGGATCTCCCGCAACTCCGCCCTCCCCGACTCTATTTACAGCTGCCACTCTGACCAGGATGCTGCTGTCGAGAGGCGCGCCATGTTGGAGTTGAAAATTCAGCACGTTGGAATTTGTCAGAACTCGAAAGTCATCCCCCATACAAGTGGTGGCGTTGTGGGCGTGGCAGTAGGTGATCACGTATCCCGTGATATCCGCATTGTTGGTGATAGTGGGAGGGGCCCACGACAAACGCACACTCAGGAGGTTCTGAACTGTACCAGTGACCAAGCTCTGGTTTACTGGGCCCGGAACATCTGAGGAGGAACAGATACATAATATTCTGAATAACCTTCAATAACTGGTATAGGAAATTATAAAATATGGTTGAAACGTTTGTGTCCAATTTGAAAGTTATCAATTTCTGACCCTTCATACAAACTAGATAGAAACTGTCTCACCTAAAGGGGTTTGGAAAAAAGCAAAGGAAAAAAGAAAAGAAAAATCTTGGTTGTCACCGGGAATCGACCCAGGGCCACTGGCTTCAGCCACCAGTGCTCTAACCACTGAGGTCGAGGGTTGTCGTAGCTCAGTGGTTAGAGCACTGGTGGCTGAAGCCAGTGGCCCTGGGTTCAATTCTTGGTGACAACCAAGATTTTTCTTTTTTTTTTCCTTTGCTTTTTTTCCAAACCCCTTTGGGTGAGAAAGTTTCTATCTAATTTGAAAGTTATAAATGCAACATATCATAATATGTAGGCAAATGCCAGCAGAGGGTCCAAGTATGTACAGTAAGTCATTCAAAGACAAGCAAGATATGAGGCTAGATTTAAACAATCAGCACTTGACACCTTGTGTGTGTGTACATGCGCATGCGTGTGTGTGTGTGTGTTGAGAGAGAGAGAAGAATGGAATGTGCGTCTTTTAGATGAATTGACAAAAATGAATGAGATGTGCCCTGAGGCGTGAAAATAAAATAGGCAATTAGACATGAATTATAATAAGCTGAAGGAAGTTACATTGTTAAGTGCAAGAAAAAAAAAAAGACATTTCAAGGACAAGTTTTGGAAGGAAAAAAAAGAAAAAAAAAAAAAGAGAGAGCAGATTTATGCCAAATATGGTAGTATGGCATATCAAGAAAAAAAAACAAAGAAAAAAAACCAAAAGGAGCTGGACAGTGTGAGTGTTTATTTATTAGCTATTGCAACTAATAGCTTTAATTGGCACTGAGTATTGAGTACTGGTGAAAACAACGCAGTGGAGAGTGAGGCACAACACACTGTCTCCGGTGTTGAGCACAACGGGACTGCTACTCACTATGGTGAAGCCCACTAGAAAGGCATCGTAGAAAACTTTCATGAATAACAACAAACAATTGCATTACATACAAAAAACGTTTTTATCTGATACTAAAGAAATATCCACTATGAACAGACACGCCATAGATCTATCTAATCCCACCCCATCCCATCTAAAGCAGTTGAAGAACTAAAATGCAGTAATGATAATACCGTTAATGAACAATATCTCAACTTCTTACCCTGGACCAGAAGAATGATGGTTCTAGTCACGTTGCCCAAGTCATTGATGACCAGTACCTCAAACTGAGTCCCACTCTCATCCACACTCAGAGACGGCAGAACACAGGTGAACGTGTCCGAACCCAACATGCAGCTGGTCTCCAACGTCCTGTTCCCTTCCTCATCCACTCTGTACAGTGATGCCTGCGTAATATCAGGTACAGCGTCCACTTGGCCGATGACCGTGTTCAGGCTACTGTTGGCGTTCACTTGGAACTGGTTGTCTACCATTGTCGTGGTTGTTCCGTTGACTTGCACCATAACTTCAACTATCGCTGGAGCAACTGTAAGTCACACATACAAGTTATATGAAACTCACAGCTACTGGTAGATGTGGCATGTGGAAGATACAATGGAGTAATGAATGAAAGAATGGAAGGAGAGTGGATCACAGGAGACCTGTATTACTACGTGTGAGCTCATCTGATACTCTTGTATCTTCATCGGCAAGTAAAAGTGCATGTTTATAGACTCCCACGACTTCCAGATACGGAAAACAATAAAAATTGACAAGTCCCTTGCCTCTGTAAATACCTACCACATTATTTACAAGAATTGCCAGTGGAAAATATCGTGAATGTCAATGAGGAATCCTAAGCCACGTGGACTCCACACTAGCTAGCAATATAGTATCCGCTCGCTGGCTGAACCACATAAAACAACATCAACCTGTTTCCAAGGCAACACTCACGCCGTGTGGTTAATTTACACTCACTTGTTAAGCTTCATGACGAGAGATATTCCAGAGTAAAGGAGAATTCTTACATACTGAACTCATGAATGTTTTAGGGACTATTCAAACTCACTAATTTGGAGTTAGCTACTTGACAATGACTTAGCCAATTCTAAGGTATATTCTCTATTAGGGGATATGTATCCTTGAGGCTTCTATCTGTCACTTACCTTGCTTTGTGGGTTCAACCTCACCTGTGCTACACCTGAGGCCTGGGAGACAGACTAGGATGATTAGACTGAAGAAATTAGGGAAATAGAGCAAGGTAGACATACTATTCCTGATAATACTCAGGAGATTGCTGGCTAAGTGAGGCTTTCTTGCAGCACCACCCATGAGGTACCATAGAATTTAAATTTTAAATGACCAATCAGAAGCTTGGAAGTAAGTGAACAGCAGTTGGCTGGTGTTATATTTAATAGAGTATTCATCAAATTACACTCACAATACTCTCTGTATACCAGATCAAAGTAATTAAGAACCTAAATCAAACCCAAACATTTCCATTGCCCTTCAGCCTTCACCCCCCTCTCCCTACCAATTCCCATCTGTTAATTAAAATAGATCATCACTTGAGAGAGCTTTACACATACATACCAACACAGACTTAAGTATGTACTGATTGCATTATTATGTTGTGAATTTGTTGAGAAGTATTTGTTGGGAAAGCATCCAAAGGATGCTATATGTTTTGTCAATGGATATATTTACAAGGACGCTGCATGCTTCAGAGAGTAATACTAGAAACTTATCTTGAAGCCACTTTAAGCAAGTTGTTACAACAACAAACAGTAGTCAGTCATGGGATTCCTCCTTCAGTGTATGCGATACTGTAACTCATGAGTTGCTAACGGAGTGTTCTTAGAGTTTACTGCTAGTAAAAGCTACATGTGTTTTGGAACGGCACAAACATGTGACCGTTCAATACACATAGCCAGTATTATGACTAATGGAGATACTTACTCCATAAGTGAGTGCCTGTGCGTGTGTGTGTGCGCTTGTCTAATGCAGGCATACATGTGCAGAATGCAGGCACACATGTGCAGATATGCAGGCACACATGTGCAGATATGCAGGCACAGATGTGCAGATATGCAGATATGCAGGCACACATGTGCAGATATGCAGGCACACATGTGCAGATATGCAGGCACACATGTGCAGATATGCAGGCACACATGTGCAGATATGCAGGCACACATGTGTATACATTGCATTTTCATGTGTGTGTGTGCATTATTGTGGTGCGCACACGTATGTTCAAGCTGACTAATAATGTTATAACATAATATAGAGCTCTACACACACCCACACACACGCACGCATGCACACACACACACACACACTCCAGAACACACTTTCATCATTACGCTGTTGCTTTTATCTACTTTTCGCACTGTACATGTTAGACTCGCCCACTAGACCAGCTGGTGATGTCACGGGAAAGAATTGTTGTCATTTCATTATAGTTCAGTTTATGTTTGGGAGAACCTCGTCTCGATCAGTCCTCCATTGAATGACATCGTGTTGTTCAATCATAACAGAAACACTGCCAGTATTATTAATGTAAAACATAACAGCAGCGAGCGCCGTGTAAGTCAATGTACGTAATTTCAGACTCTTAATTAGGTCAGTCTGCCATAACGTTGTTGACGTTAATTTATCTTGAAAGTCAACGAGGTTGTGGTACACGGGTTAATTAAATGCGTTTTTTTTAAAGAGATAATAAACTATACGTTAAAAACAACAGCTTCTATTCCGCATGCTGGACTTAATACGTATATTTTAAGGCATGAAATGTTGTTAGTGCACCTAAGAGCAATTATCAATAGTTAGTAGGGGCATCCCCACAGAGTATAAACGTGTGCTTTGAATTATCTTTGCTGAATAAAACGTAAAAGAAAAAATGCTGCCAGTTTAGTACTGTTAGTTATTATCTTTATAAACTAAGCTATGAACTAGCCACGCCCACTCTCAGCAATGAGTGATGGAACAAGATCCTGAGCCTTGTGGTCAATGAATGGGTAAGTTAAAAAAAAGTGACTTTTTTTTCCTGCTCTAAACCAGTAAGGTAACATAACAAAAAAAAAAGAAAAACAAACAAATAAATAAATACAATTGATTAATTTGTATAGTGGTAGGTGATTCAGTGTTGCCAAAAGTTGCTATGGCAATGAGTACTAAAAGGGGATGGGGAGAGAAGAAGTTAGCCAGTAAGTAATTGAATAAGTGAACGTCAACTTACATCTGACAGTGAGCTCTGCCATACCACTGGTCACCGCATCATCAGGAAGGAAGTTAGTGACTCGGCAGCTGTAATTGCCCACGTCCGACCGCATAGTGTTGGTGATGTTGAGGGTACTGGTGAACGCAGAGATGGTGGTGTTCACTTCTGATGCACTGATTCTACCGGTGGTGGTCACTGACATACCGTTGCGTAGCCACGTGAACATCAATGACATTGGAGCATCCATCGTATTCTCAGCTGAGCAGGTAAAGATGGCTGTTTCACCTGTAGTGACCATCTGTGGGGTGGGGCTCATTGCCACGGTAACACCTGCAGCAAGAACAACACACGAGTTATTACAGTGCACATGTAGTTGGCTAATTCTTATAGCAGGAAAATATTAGCAAACTCAATAATTTTTATATTAGTGTGTTTTTTTTTACTGACAAACTATGTTGTATTCAAAGGGTCAACAAGAAATGTAATTTCATTGCTAAGTATCGTAAGAATATGTTATAGTTATGAAAGTAGATACGTGGATAAACAGTGAGACAACTGGAAACTGCTGGTGGGTGCTAGTTTAAACATTAATTTCCTACAACAGCCAACATGGAGGAAGTATGAAGACGTCACATTCCACTTTGAAGATCACCATGGTGACTACAGAGGAAGCAAGACAGACTGGAAGTTAGCACAGCCTGACGTCTTCACTATAATGGCCGACAATGAATCAGGAAGACCAGTTTTTCCACGTGAACCAGACATAGTGTGTGTATTTTGTCCACTAGTGTATCACATCCAAATATAAGATTGTGAGTGAAATCAGTTGAAGCCTCACTATGTCAACAAGCTGCTCCAGGAAAGGCTATTTAATTAGAGTGACTTTACTACGGCTCCTATATGGTTTGCAGACTAAAAGACTTCTACAGCACTTCAATGAATTGGGAAGGTGGCAAAGACCAGCACTGGTACGTCTTCTAATGTCATGTTTGCTGGCTTATGCACGTCTGATCTGTGCCTACATAAGTGCCCTCAGTCTGATAGAGCACGCCATAATGGTTGAGGTCTAAACTATGTAGGTGAGGGAAAAGGAGGGAGGGGCTGAGCTATTCTTATTACACATTAAGAAATAAAAAACCCTTGATTACACTAACAACAACATTTTATGGTGGCTTTTTCTTCCTCCTCGGTTATTACATTGCAAGAAATGTTATTAATTAAGACACTCACAATAAATAAAAATTACTAATTGAAGTGTTATAGTCTTATTATCCACATTATACTTTTAAATACATAGACTACACATGTATACTTTGAGCATGTGTATTAGTATTTCTGGATTAAACTTACGTAAAACAGTCAGCGATCCGTTGGCTGAGGCGATGACAGGCTCATTACTCAAACTGACGTCACACACAAACACCGTAGCATTCTCTGGTGAATCCGATGACGTAACTTCAGATATGGTGAGGTTGGGAGTGGTAGAGCCAGTAGCTCTCCTACCAAACCTCCCAGGTATCACTGCCCCTACCCCTGAGGCAGTTGAACTCCATCTCCACTGGTAGGTGAGGTCCGGTGAACCAGATGCGTTGCAGAAAAACATGGCCGTCGTGCCGGGTGAGGTCGTCACGTCATTAACAATTGGAACAGCTGAGAAAATAAGAATAGTGAAATAAATAAAGACCTTTCAGCATGTGTAGCAAAATAAACAGCAGGGCAGATGCAATATTTGTATCAGTAGTTGTGAACAGTGGAGGAAATGAAGCAATACTGCATAAGATGCCAATAGACTGTTTCAGTTCACTTTGTTTACACAGCATGTGCATGTGAGCAAGGGAAAAAATACCAAAAATGGAAATACATAGTGCTACGATATGGAGCTGTGCTTGAAACGTGTCCTTACTCAACTGGTTGTCACAAGAAACTAGAAACTCTTCCATGCTTTATCTTTCTACTGGCGATTGTAATGGTATTCTTTAAAACTCTGAAAGCAAATTCAGAATAATATAAGAGCTAAAACAACTCCAAAGCAATGAGCCATATTGTTGGTAAAGGTTAGCACGATAAGCAAAAAATGGACCAACTATACTAACAAATTTGTTTCATTGATGCAACTCTAGCTCAGGTAAAAAAAAAACAAAAACTAAAAATAAACAAATAAATAAAGAAATAAATAAAAATTACAATTAAAGGAAAAGAAGCATGTAACTGCGTACTCTGCACTGGTATTGTCAATATGTGACATGCATAGCTTAGTCAGGACCTACAGTATCCTTCATTAATATATTAATTCAATTTGTTTCATTAATATGTAATACAGTGATCAGCTAACCGTATAGCAATCGGTTGATAGAACATCACATGCAGGAAATTCCAGAACAACAATAACAACAAAACAACTTACTGATAACCGTTACCATGGTGCTGACAGACATGTTGGATGAATTGCACACATATGTGCCAGCTTGCTCTGCGGTGATGCTGGCAACGGTGAGGATGCTCAAGGTGATGTTGTTCTCATCTGGATCTGAAGTAGATATACTGGTGGACATGCTGGTAATGATCATCTCACTATCTCTCTCCCAGGTGAACATGGCTGTTTCTTCTGGGTCCAAGATGGAACAGTTCAGTTCTAGAGACTGTCCCACCAGAAGAACCTGGTTGCTTCTCGGACTGATAGATACTGAAATGCAAAGAAAACACTATTAATTCCAACATGCTGCTCTGATAATCTTATGTGGACAGTATCTCCTTCACTCCCAATTCCGTCCCCAATCTCCCCCCCCTCCCCCTCTCTCCCCTCCTCTTCCTCCCCTCCCACTATCTCACCCCTCTATTATATTAGATTTATTAAGAAGATTCTTGAATCAATTAACTTCAGCACATGGTATGGTATAATGCTGCATAGCACATGCAAACCACACCCCATTCTGAACTAACGACACCTTTCCTCTAAACACCTCACCAGCCATTCATCCAGCCATGGGAGGAATGGCTGGTGTTGTGTGTTGCTTTTCTTATTCTTCACAAGACTCGAACCATAATTTATAGCAGCCAATGGCCGACCATATTAGGGCAGAATAAACAACCACCACCACCAACATTCACACCAAATTCTGTGATTTACAGTCACATGATCCCCTTGGGGCAAATACTAGTCCCATACCAAATACACACACATGTATATACACATACAACACTAACACGACTTTATATAGGGATGTAAAAAAAAATCAAAAAAAAAAAAATCCATGCTTCTCACATTAAAATCATAGCAACCATTAACAATGAAACAGCAACAGCAAACAAACTACAGTAATAAATAACGAATAATTTTCTCCGCTAAGAAGCATTAGTTCTTCTATTCCTTCCATTATCACACATTCATTGATTGAATTATAATTCTGAGGACCAGAGAGTTCCCTGAATAAAGAAGTGTTTCAATTGTACCCAAATATTGCAGCTGACCACTGACTCCAAGTTTGACCACTGACTCCAAGTTTGCACACTGCACTTGATTGTGACAGCTATAAGTGGACGCATTAACTTAATATGGCCTCCCTTGTCTTGTCACGCCAGGTTAGTAAGCAATTAACCTACGTAGCTAAACAGCTTCTACGGTATAATGTTGCACGTTCTTGCCATCGTGCTTGCTTACAAACTTCAGAATTATACAGAATACTTGCTATTGAAAACCAGCATTTTTGTCACAGTTTATGCTGGGTTAAAGCTAACAAACATACAGAGGCTACTGGTCCAGTGATGTTGACCTGTGCAAGTTTTAAACACTACGAGAAAAAAAAGAAAAAAAGAAAATTAGATTCATACTCCAGCTATTATTATCAATGGTTTCATCAATCACTGCAGTGGCAGGATGATTGCTAGGGTGCAAAATGCAACTGTTAATTAAAGGCTTCAAAGTCCTGCTAAATGGTACGTGCAAACGGTGATATACCAGATTGAGGTAGAAGCCACTGAAGTACTAATACAGTGTCCCTGGAAGCAAACCACTCTGGGTGAATATCATGAATACAGTTTAATATCCACTGCAGCTATTTAGTAATTCTATTAATTGCTTTTATCTGTACAATTCAACGAATGGGCAAACTAATCTAATCAATTCAATTGTTGTGTTTGCTTGTTTTCTACTTCTTTATGTACATACTAATAGTAAAGCACATTTCCCAATATCTAGAAACTCAATCTGAAGGCAACATCACAAAGGCTTTCAGTTATAGTGTACTATAAACAATCAACAAGATAATCTTGGGGAGGCTTTGAACTAGGTAATCAGAACATGGGTGAACAAGGCGGGCCTGGTGCCGTGGTGAGGCTGCGACCACTATGGAATGTGTGTCCCCTTGTCTGGCCTAATAGGATGAGTCTCTTGCTTTGCTACATTAATCCTGTCGACTCCCACAAAACTCTATACATAGCAGCTAGTTGTGGGAGGCCAGCTCACACAGTCCCCCTACCTATGTATATCCAGCTATTGGTATGGTCAGTGATTGTGTGGCTATTCAACAAGAATATAGTTACTGTAGATAGACGGACCTGTGCGTAAACATGGAAAGCAGCACAACTACTATGGCTCACTGACAGCTAAAAGCACTAGAAATTTGCCGTAAGAGCAAGTCTCCGCTATCATAGCTAAAAGGGTTCAAATACTAAGTAGCTAGCTACTCACGTTGTGCGCTGGATAAACCCGTCCATACGGCAAGAACCACCAACAGCAGTACGAATAGGGTCTTCCATTCCACTGAGGTAGCCATCTCTACAGTTCCTTTCTTCCCACGCCCTTGGCAGTCAGTCAGTCACTGTAGATTCTGATGCACTTTCTGAGCACTTGGAATGCTTCTAATATAAATTATGCACATCCGGAAGCGCATGCGCTCTATTGGCAACAGTCCATTACCAGTTATTATGGTGATTTGTGTACGTACATACATACACAAAATGGTGTGGAAGTTGCCAATGAATAAACACCATAACAGGAGGTAGATTCATAACCGCGGATTTCCTGCTAAACCACACTATAGCAAGCACTCCTTGTGGACGAAGAGGATTGGTAAAGAGAAGACACTGGGCGCGGTTACTCTATGGAATCGAGTGGATAATTAGTTGTACCTATAATTGTCGGTGGTGTGCTTGACTGACCGCAACCTGAGTATGACCTTATGGGGGAGGGGCTCGGCTGGTGTTCGGATATTGTGTAGCATTTTTAGAGTTATTTATTGTTTGGTATAATATGTAGCACACCAGCTTTTTTTTTATTGTAGTCTTCAGAACTTGCAAGCTACTAGGTAAATCATTTCAACTGAACCCTTTCTAAATGCCCTTACAGTATCTTGTCCACACACACACACACACACACACACACACACACACACACACAAAAAAATGTAAAATTCAAAAATTCAAATTCTCTTGCTGCTGCTAGGCAGTCACGGGCACCTGGCAGAGCCAGGATGCCTGTGCACTAAGCAGGCACTATGAGCCGTGCAAGCGGGCTAGGAACTCGCAGGAGAACAGGCCTTTCCTCACGGCAAGTGGTGTGGGCACCCGAAGTCCCACCTGGACCATTGCTGTTGCTGAGAAAAGGCCTTGAATTTGCACACACACACACACACACACACACTGATTAATACAAATTCTGGTAAAATATTTAGCAGGATATACATGTACGTGTATTTAAAAAAAATACATTTTTGTAATTGTGATAGTCTCAAGACTCATAAATTCATAAAAACAAAATAAAGATATTATTTTATGAATTAGTTAGTAGCTCACATAAATTTATAACAGATGTGATGAATAAATAACTCGTGTTGGGGCAAGAAAATCTGTAATGGACTAGCTACCGTAGTCATTTTTACAAGAGAAGTGAAACAAAACGTTATAGCAAAACAAAAACAACAACAAAACAACAACTCAATGAGACAAAATGCAACACAAGTATGTAGCTAAGTGTCTCTTCATGACTGACAGTCATTGAAGTAGAGAAGTTCATTTGGAGTTGGAGGAGTGGCCGGAAATCCAGTGATGGCGTTCTTTGTAGCACTGAGACCAGAACAAGTACAAATGAAATAATAACAACAATAAAAATTATCAAGTCCGACCCTTCTTGAAACCAGAATGAGTCTTTCTCAACCAATGGTGTTCTAAAGACAAGACTAGAAGTAGTGCTACTCATATAATGGTCGTGGGTTATTGTAGCTCAGTGGTTAGAGCACTGGTGGCTAAAGCCAGGGGTCTGGGTTCAATCCCCGGTGACAACTGAGATTTCTTCACATTTTACCTTTGCTCTCCGACCTCTTTGATTGATAAAGGTTCATTCTGATCAACACTGCACATTATTTAACCTAATACCTAGTCTTACAGGTCAGACATATTAGGTAAAGGGTCTGACCCGCGAGACTACCTAATTCCCTCACATGGACTTGAGGTGAGCCTTCATTTGCTTGGGGTCATCGTAGAGGTCAGAGCCACTGAGAATTCTGGCAATGATGCCCGTGACGTGTGCAGATGCTTGGGAGGTGCCGACATCTGTCACCGTGCCATTGTTGGGCCGTAGAGAAGTTATGGGATCTCCCTAAGAGAGAAGAAATGGAGGTATTGGATTACATCAAGTGATAATTTCAGTTTTCTTCAACGTAAAGTATCAACCAAATCAAACAATTCGTTCTGCACTATGACCTCTACAAAGATTTGTTTCACATGATACATTCTCTTTCAATATTTGGATCTCATACATTTGTGTCAAGTATATCACAGAGAAGTCAATGAAGCACACATTAGAGAGCACGTGAAGCCAGTCTAAACTATCTCTTTATTTATATTCTATCCTGCTTCAATTCAACAGCATAACAATTTTAGCTACTGCATAAAATAGGTTGCGCAAAACTTCAGTGCTATAATGACAAAAATGTATTCACAAGTTCATGCAAATAAATAAACAACTAACAAAACCAACAATAACACAATAACACAATATTAGCAGTTGTGTCATTACTAAAAATATAATAGCACGGGGGGGTTATTTGAAACTTGACTCACTGGAGCTATGATATCTACACACGTGCCATAGGCACTAAATGAAGGCTTCTTGTCGTACTGGTCACTGGCTGCTACGGTGATGCTGCATGTAAATAAATACAGTTTGTATTGTAATTAGCTAGTAATATAGCAAAATAATCCATTACCATTTATCTGCACTGGCTGGCGAGCTTTTGCATGCATCTTTATTGTCCAGCGGCAACTGCAATGTGGACACCCTAGGATCAGAACACTTGTATGGTACTATGTCCTTTATCTAACATGTGATCATCACCATGACAACTTACCACCTCAACGATCGCGTTCGTAGCATTGTTCAGAGAAGGTGAAACTCCTCCCCCAAGTGCCATGCTGAATTATGTGTCAATTTAACAACACATCCAGTCATTGATGAGTTCATACTCACCATCCAACCATCTTCTTTGGGTTATCTTGCTTCTTCTTGGACACATACTGGAGTCCAGCTATGATTCTCCTGCATGAATAGAAACCAGTGAACTATTGATTAATAAACATCTGAACTGGATCTCTCTCACTATTTCTGTGTTTGAACTAGTTCGTCTTATAAGTGAGAAAATGTAGCATTGATGATAGTATAATAAAGTATATTGCTAGTTGTAGCCACACATTTAGCTAATGATAACCACTGTTGCAGCAATTTTGCTGAATATTTGGCAAAATATATATATATATATATACATGGGCAACTAGTATTTTTCACATACATAACTAATAGGTCAATCAGACTACACAGCTGTTACATGAAGCTATATCAGTGCTTCTGTTTGTTGACTTACGATATTGTTCCTGAGCCAATTTTATCCAACACACGAACTGAGATGGCAGTAGCTGATCTGGCCAAACCATACTTGTCAGCTACTACTATACCTACAGCATGTGACAGATACACTATAGAGTCTACAACATTACAACAGATATGAGAGTTTGCACATCAAATTTATTGATACGTACACTCTGTATTATGAAAGAAATGAACCCAATAAAGAACAAATTGAAAAAAAAAATGAAAGACAAAATTTGAAAAACAACAACAACAACAACAAAAAAAACAACAACAACAAAAAACAATGAAACAAAACAACTTGTAGTCAATCTTTATCCATTGAAGCAGCAACTTAACATATTTTGAGATGGTTGATAAATGAAGAAGAATTTAATCAGGAAGAGTGTTGTCCAGTAACACTGTTGATTGTCCCATAGGATAATACAAAAGTCCCATGGGATGTCCCATCAAAATTTTGGAATTTAATAAATTTGTAACTTTCACTGCAGGGAACCCCTCCTTGTGGTTGAATAGTCATGCTAGCCTTCTGTGTTTCATAGTCACATGACTAGTACGCCCAAAATGGGAGGGGGAGGGGCTTTGCCTCATAACCTTCTTTGATACTCAGGGGCTCTGCCCCCCGCACCCCCAGATGCGTGTTTACATGTTTTTGGCTATTTTGGGTTCATTTGACAATATGATTACACACCCATATAAGTGGGTGGAGCCTCCCAGGAATACCCACAGAAAGTTGATGGCAAAACTGGAGAATTATGCTGCCATATTTCTATGCATACCTGCACTACTACACTAATAGTACGTCACGTTAATTTGCCCATTCAAAAATGTATGGGAAAAAAATTGCTGTTCAATTGAAATCGCACGGGGAAAGTGAAATAGCACGTGACTAAGTGAAATACCACGGAAACTAAATGAAATAGTACGGGTAAGAGTTCATGCGTGCAGCTTTAGCCTTGGAAACATACAGTTCAAGTAGTTTCTAGTTGGACACTATGCCACTCTTTAGTGCAGAAGCTCTACCTGGATTAGACAGAATTTTTTCAACAGATCATCGATTGAAAGCGAAGTTCAGGAAGAAGTGAATCTTGAAATACATAGAGATAGTGAGTGAACGATAAATTGTAGCTACACTATAAATGATTTTAAGATAAGCTGGCCTCCTATTAGCGAGTGATAGCACGGGTAAGGGATAAATAGCACAGTCATCCGTGCTACTACTCATACATACCTGCCATATTTGTTCCATGGCCATTGGGATCTCCATTATCAGGAGGTGTACTGTCCACTAGGTCTATGCCCAGAACTGCTCTGCCTTGGAAGAGAGGATGAGCTGTAGCAATACCACTAGGGAAATAAATAAAAATAATATAATAGTAAATAAATAAATTGCAATATTACAATCAATAATAATAATAGTAATAATAATAATAATAATAATAATAATAATATTAATAATAGTAGTAGTAGTAGTGTGATTGTATACTATTTCCACCATGTACTTGCAATAACAATAATAGTAATTGTACAAGTAATAATAATAATAGTAATAATAATATTAATAATAATAATAATAATAATAATAATAATAATAATAATAATAATACTTTCTAAAACTTACCTGTCTATGATATAAGCTTCTACATCTCTGCCATCTGTTCACACAGGCACAAACTAAATAAACTGGTTATAAAAGGAATAGCCACTTTGTGGACCCATACATACAAAAAACAACAACAACAACAAAAGTACTGCTCATTAAGGATTTCTAAAGATAGCGCTGTGCAAGTGTCTACTTAAGTTTCATTCAAAAGTTACTGCTGCAAAACATATGGTAAAGGGTTTTAAAAATACAAACATCATTTGATGGTGCTGTTGTACCCATTAAACTTTTCAAGTTACAGGAAGTTTCACAAACATAGTTCTATGACATTTGCAAATGAAGTAAAGTTACTTACTGCACAACGACACCATCTCTTTAAGAACAACATATGGTAAAGGGTTTTAAATTTGTATGCTCATGCTAGTGAATGCATTAAAATTTCAGGCCATGTTCACTAGCATCAATTGACTTTACTATTGTTGTGTGCATAAAAAATTGTGTGTAAGCTGGCACTTATACAATCACTCTAGGGTGCCTGCTCAGATATTTCATACACCAGTTAAAGCTGCAAAACAGCATCACCAATTGAAGATCATATGGTAAAGGGTATCAAAAATACAAGCAATTTTGACTGCTTGTGTGCATAAAAAATTCAAGCTACAAACAAATTTCACAAATACCCTTGTCCTCTGATATGTGTCAAGTATATGATAAAGGGTTTCAACATTATGCTATTGCTTCTATACATTAATTGAGAAAAAAAAAAAAAAAGGAACTGTCCTAAGTTATAGCCATAGGAGATGGAATGAGCCATAGGAGATGGAATGACCCATACCAAATTTTTAGCTGAATGGCGTTACCTGCATTTAGCCACACCCCTTGTTCTATCTAGCTGTTTATAGTTGTAGCATGCCGACACACTCTAGACAACATTATGAGCCAACCCATTTACCCTCAGATACCTTTTAGGAAATTACTGACTGATCCTTGGAAATCTCTACCAGAAACTTTGGGGAAAAACTAAATGTCTACCGCTCCTTTCAAAACTCATGGCTTTATAGTGGAATTGGGTGTAAGATGTAATTGGCAGCGACAAAAAGCTGTTTTCTTTGTACAGTATATGATAAATTTCAGCAGGAGAGCTTATTTCACATAAATCATCAGTTCATTTTTTGCTGTAGTTCACCTTTTTTATTTCTAGCCTTCAAAAATATTTTAATGCTACATTTTATTGTATGGTACTAGTATAATGATAATAATAGTAACAAATAAACAGTAATAATTGTAGTATAAATAATAATAATAACAATAATAATAATAATAATAATAATAATAATAATAATAATAATAATAAGGTTCAATATTGCTTCCTACAGGCCTGCAAACACTTTTGGTCCTATTGATGCCTCCTTAGGCTTCATATAAAAGAACGTCGGGTTAATTAAAAATGTTAGAACGAGAAAGTTTGCTATTTTACATCGAAAATATAGACTGTTTGCAAAGCAATATCACTTATTCAAAAACATATGGTAAAGGGTTTACAAAGTACAAGCATCATTTAACTTTGCTATTAGCCTAATAATGTCATAGACATGCAAGTCAGTACGAGTAAAATCATAGGTTTGCAGACTTTCTCAGAATAACAAAGTCTCTTCCTGAAGGGAAAAGCTCAGTCCAACTTGATATGACTCAATCACTCCTAAAAACCTGAATCAAGAGTTGGGTATAGCCCCACCCACCCATTCTCTCACATGAAACATACAAATATCTTGGCAAAATTCATCTTAAAGTTAGATAGTTGGCTATGCTTGCTCACTTAAATATCACAAACGTTAATCTCACCATTTGTTCCGTACTTGTAATTCTTCGGTGGGCCATCTTGAGGATACTCATGGACTGTTGTTCTCACCAGATTCCAGGGAGCATCTGTTTGGCTAGTGCATTCATTTTGCAAAACTCGAACAAACTTGTCTTGCTCAATGTACTCAACTTCTTTCATTTCTCGGACAAGATCTAGCTGACTGTCATTAAATTTTCCAATAATAATTATATCAGCATCACAAGTATAGCTGGCTATACCATCCACTTCAATTGCACCAATTTCTGCCATTTTCAATTAATTTGTGATTCAACAGCAGAAAATTAGCATCACAGCTAGCAAATTAACTTTGACGTAGGCATCATAAATGTTAATTTTACTCATTACAGAAATGGTCAAATTGACCTTAGTTGACTTATATTCAACTGCCTTCGGTAACACATTACATTGGCCCACAAGTATCAATTTAGTGTCATTCTGCATGCCTTTGTAAAGCTGGTAGGTGCTGTTTTGATATCTGTCTGTACTGCTCACCTTTGATCCATAACCGCTGCATATCCTCGAAACTCCTCCCCAATGGAGTAGCGATGAGTGATATGGGATTGTGAATCACCAATAGTCTGCAGCAACTTCCCAACTTGATAGATATGAGCATTCACTATAGTAACGACAACAAACTTACATGATGGAACCTAGAAACCTAGCACTAGCCACCCAGTAGTTCCACTGTCTGTAGTATAGTTGAGGTATATATAATGAGAAATAGGATAATAGGATAATTATGTTCATAGCTAATGAGGTAAATTAGTGGGAGAGCGCTTCCCCAATGGCTAGTTACAGGTACACAATGAACAAGTATTATTTGAACCTTACCCTCTTCATCACTGGCTACATTTCCAAAAACCACAATGTACTGTCCAACACTATCCTTCGAAAAATCAGCCACCAGAGGCGCTGCAAGGGTGGGTGAAAATGAAACAACTAGCTAACGCAAACCGCCTGGGTACCTTTGGCGGAATAAACTAAAGTGACAGTCAACGAAACCACGGCGGGCAGAAAGGCCAGTCGCATAACTACTGCTTTGATTCGAGCGAGCCCAGCCCCTCTTTCGCAGCAAATAAAACACAACGACCTTTACCATATCAACAAACGCATTTGTAGTTTTGACGATGCTGTACCTCACAATTGTATTTATGAATTTGACGATATCGTACCTAAAATGCCGAGATACGTGAAATTTTGCTGGATTGATATTCTATACAGTATTTAATTTTATTGGCAAGCTATATTCATTTCTTATGTGAAAATTGGGGGTTTCTTTTTGCATAACACATAGCTAGTTACAGGCTACATTATAGGGTACTAACCAATCGAGGTTATTAATTGGTGAAGTCTCAATGGTCAAAATAGCTCTGTAGTTAGTGTACCAACCTGCTCTAGATAGTCATGGTAAAGAAATGTAGAATTGTGGGAGGAGTGTTGTCAAGTCCAAAGGTGGCTAAAGGAAAAATCTCACTTCCATGAAAGATGTATATGGTATACGTGAGTGATAGTAAAACACACCCATTTTACAAAACAACACCGACTCCAAAAGCCACACCTTCCATTTACAATTAAACAGCATACCACCACAATCTATTCTACAAGGTTATGTACTGATTGTAAATTTCCATTTCATAATGAGACTTAGTACACGTGGGCCACCCACAGAACTGTTGCAGGGATACCAGGAGGAGAAGCTGGGTGTGCGATGTAATTGTGGTCAGCTGCTACATCATCAGCTACCACACTGGTTTCACAGTTTAGGAACTAAATATTCAGAACTAACTTTAGACACACGTGGTATCACTTTGAGCATGCCCACACACCTCTTTCTTTTTATGTTTCACTATGTGGGTGGATGGCTATAAAATCACAGTAGTCACTCCACCCAGTTTCACTTGGTCTCTGTCTTTCTTTTTATCTGCACCATACCTTATTAGCTAATATCTAATTAACTTTCATTATAACTTCCTTGAATACTTTCGAGGCTAGTTGGGAAGTGATAGGATAGCTTTTGGTTGCTGATAGGAGAGCGCAGACTACCCATAGACCAATTCTGGTGGCAGTGTACCCGGCTGGAACTTGGGATTTACGCAGAGTCTCCAGCTGCTTAGTAATCTTGCAAGGACTTGGTTCAATACCCCCCACAGTACAGATAATCTTTCCATTCAATTGTTACAGCTCTTGAAAAATTTGTGAAGCCTACTAGTGTAGATTCTGAGCATTCTTCAGAAATAAATAAAGAAGCACTATTATATGTAGGGGCAGATCTAGGATTTTTTTAAAAAGGGGGAATGGTTTCAAGATGGGGTGGAATGGCTATAGATTCTTAGGAAAACTGCAACTGAGTATTATATATTCAAGTAGGATCGAATTAGCAAAAAAGTGGAATTCATTTGAGCTTCCTCTCAGTGCATTTGTTCCAGTGGATATGGTTGGGGGTGGAGTGGGGGGGGGGGGGGGGGGGGGGGTGTAGGTGGGGGAACTGCCTTTCTTGCTTGTTTCCTGCATACCAGAGACACCCCCCCCCCATTTAGCTAGTCTAGGCTAGAAATCCAGATTTTTTGGCCAGCCTTGTTTTTGTATATGAAGTAACTTTTTAAGACTGTTTTAGGTCAATATATATCTGCTGAATCCAAATTTGATGAGTGCCAGTTGCAAAAAACAAAACAAAAACAAACTTGATCATTTCATTATAATTAAATTTTAAATGCACTCTAATTTTACACACTTTAAAATCGAATAAGTCATCTCATCTACTGTATTATGCCACAGTAGCTTCTCAATGAAATTAATTATTCGATTATTTCAATACTTGCTCCAATGTTTGCTTTAAAATGTATTCTTCCCCGGATTGGGGGACACTTTTTATGTTTGAATAAATTAATAGAGGTTGAAGGAAAGAAAAGGTAAAGGGTGAAAGATCTCAGTTGTCTCCAAGAAATCAAATTCAGGACCCCAGGATGTAGCCACCGGTGCTCTAGCCTTTCAGCTATGGCCAACCTGCAACTTTCATTTTAAACAAAACTGTTGCTTAAAATTTCTCTATTGTATGATTAATTTTTTTAACATCTCTCTTTAACCCCATCTCTTCCCCCTACTTTTCCCACTTTTGGCTTGAAGAAATTGGTAAAATGTGTTTTTTTTTACAGAGTAGCAACATCAACGAGAATAACATTAACGATAAATACAGCAAAATACCCTCAAACCTCCCAGAAAATTTGTTAGCTAGCACCATGAGACTAAATATTATTTTACAGGCTTTTATGGAATTAATAAAAATTTTGGCCATCACCGGGGATCAAACTCAGGACTGTTTCATGCAATAACAAGACTGTGAAAGTGAGAAAATGAGTATAATAAGGAAACTTGACTAGAAAATCTTTCAAAATGCATGACATTACAGAACAATTCGGAATTCAATGAATGTAAATATCAAACTGAAAATTTATAGCTGTAGCTACTACAATCTAAGTCCTAAAGCTAAATAAATGTTTCATTCAGTCAGTTATTCTGCAGGGTTAGTTTGCTACAGAGTCATGCTGGGAAAGATTCAGGTTTGTAGTGTTGAGAAGAATCTTCAGTTAAAAATGTATTCACACTTTCTTTGTCTGAAGAAGCTATCTTCTCTGTGGAAAGTGCAGAAATATTTGCAATACCTACCATAGTAATATTTCTTGGAGGAAGACTAGGAGGCTGTGGAGAATCTGAAATACTCTGCAAGCTGTTAGAGTGACAAATATGCATTTATTATATATATATATATATATATATTTATTTATTTATAATTTTATTAATTGTGTACTGAAAATGAGTCTAATCACTGTTACCCCACAGGAAATGTATTAAAGAAGAACAACAGAAACTTTCATTATTTGTTACTTTAGATTTTTCCCCAGAACAGCAGAAAATATCACTCGTCTGATTGGCCATTTTTATGCTCATACCTACAGCAATTGTATATGATACTAAGCCAGCAGACTCGTGGCAATCTACTGTATCAAATGAATTACACATGTAGCTACAGTAGCACTCACGAGGAAGTTGGAGTGATCCTTTTCCCAGTCATGTGGTGCTTGAATACAAGGATGAAGATGACTATAATTATGACAGTGACAACTATGATGCATCCAAATATAGACAGGGCAAGTTGAAGATGATTCGCTTCATGGAACTCTGCAATCATAAGATATTGAACTGACCAGAAGTCTCAAAAAATTGATTGTTGTATCGCATTCTACTGTAATCGGAGCCTCACAATTTGCTGTTAGTTCATATTGTTCTTAAATCGAGCACTAGTGTATGTAGCTGTAGCAAGTAAGGGAAAATCCCTTATTTAGACTCGAAATGAAAGTGTGAATAATATTTTGATTGTCAAAGAGAACCTTACTCATAACTCCTAGTGGAAATGCTTTGGTTTTTTTTTTTTCATTTGTATTTAGATATTTTTTGAAGTCTCACTCATATTACCACATAGCCATGTGTCATTGGACAGCAGGGTCCTATTTAGTGCTTCCTCCCCAAACTTCCCAGTTTCCCCCCTCCCCCCAAATTTCGCTGTTCCCCCTCTCCCTAATATTTGCAAGCTATGTGCAATGTCATTAGGCTCAACCCAAAATTACAGCATTTAGCTCAAAATAATTTCATGCTAATTACTTTCAAGAAAAAACAAAACATTATTGCCTTCTAACTTGCCCAAATTTCGCCCCAGACAAATTTTTATAGATCGAAAATCGGGGATGTTTGTTTATTGGCGAGCGAGCGAAGCGAGCGAGACACTCTCAGGGGTAACTCAATCGAGATTTCGCTATATTTATTTATTTATCTGTTTATGGGGTACGTGAGACCTCTGTTTTCGCCCGCGCTTCTAATTACGTAAGTTAGGTAAAGCGTTCACAGTTCCAGTATTTTTCAATTAACGAGCTCTGAGAATCCTTAGTGGCGGTGGTAAGTCAATGCGCTCTTTGTCATGGTTATAAGCCGTGGCAACAGTATTTACTTGAAAATACATTGTCCACTAGACTACTGCGAAGGTAAGTCTGTGTAGGTGCATGTCCAGTTGTGTCAAAGCATTGTGTGTTACAACCACTACTTAGCTAAAGAATATCACAAAGAAAACTTTTAAACAACGAGTATTGTTTGGTTGTTGTTGTTTTCCTTCCAAGCAGTTGCAGAGAGTTGTTACTATGGCACTGAAATCCCTTTACCCTGTATGCTAAATTTAAAAACTTGACCTTATTTTCAGTAGCTTCAGTGTTAGAAGTCAAGATCATTCATATAAAAATAGTATAGTCTTTAGGCTCGCTCGCCATTTGTGCTCAAGCACATCGCTAGTTTATTTATTTAGATATATGTTTGGACGTATGTATGTCATTTTGTACTTTGACCCTCCATATTTTTGTGTTCGCTCGGCGTTCGACCCCGTCCCAAACTTCACTAAACAGAATCCTCTGGTTTAGCGACCATTACCCGTATCACCTTAGAAATTGAATTGTTTACGGCTTTGAATTGTTTTGCGGGTGCAGTTAAAACTCAAAATCTTATGGGAGCTCCATTTCTATTCGAGTTAGTGGCGGTGGTAAGTTAATGCGCTCACAGCTATAAGCCCTACTCAACAGTATTTACTTAAAAATGCATTGTCCACTAGACGAACCACGAAGGTAAGTCTTGCGTAGGTATGTTCAGTTGTGTGAAAGTATTGTGCGTTACAACTACTATTAAGAATATCACAAAGAAAATTTTAAATAACGTGATTTGATTTTGATGCTTCTTTTTCAATTCAAACTGTTGCGGGAGCGGTTACTATGACATTGAAACCCCTTTACCTCATACGTAATTTAAAGACTTTATTTTAATAGCTTGAGTGTTAGTTGTTAAAATCAAATTTAACAATAGTGTAGTTTAAAGCTCGCTCGCCATTTGTGCTCAAGCACACCACTAGTATATATAATATATATATATATATATATATATATATTTATTGCAGCTTTGATATTTTTACTTGAATATTTCCGCATCACGCGAGCGTTCTGTATTCTCCCATATTGTACGGTTTATATTGTACGCTACTTGTAGCGCGCGCGTAGCGAGTAAAATCAATGAAAATTGTATTGTAACCGGTTGAGAAAAATTTCAAAGAAGCAATAAATCACTTATCACACTCGTCGTACAATATGGGAATGATATTTTACTCTCACGCCACATTTTCACTCGCCTTTGGCTCGTGAAAATATTTTGCGTGCTCGTAAAATATTTTCCCATATTGTACTCTGACTCGTGCTATAAGTATTATATATTTATTTATTTTGAAAGAAGCCTTGATACATAGATAAACAGTTTTTGCACCAATTTTTGAAAGGAAGAAATAGCCTGAAATTATGAGCAGTCTAACTACCCTGGCTTTATTCACCAGTGGATTTGATTCTGAACTACAAATTCGTGCCACGTTGAAGACCAGCGAGTCCTGGATGACTTACTCATCAGTGAATGTATATATTATGTAAGCAAGCATTAGCTGGAGAACACATTGCAGTAGAGTAGAAACTAAATGCATCCAATAATTGAAGTACAGCAGTAATTGAATCATTTTTTTGTCATTAAAAGACATTGGTTTTATTCTTGACACTAACTTACTGAATGGACCTTCGACACTGCTGTCATTGAATACCTGCAAAATAAATTAAGGTATACTCAAAAATTTATATTAATATTGCAATTAAGCACTTCTTAGTCCACAGCTGTATGAACAACAGGCTCTATGATTAAACTATGAACTATAAATTTGACTTACTTCACTATTGAATCTTGAATAGGCTCTTATAAAAATATAGTAATCTATGCTTGTATTCAGCAATAGATCATTCCTAGCCAGTTCACTGCCATAGTTTGTTCTATTTCCTATGACTATGCTTGCTTCTGTCTGATCCATATTGAGAATGTGTGACTGGGTTGCATACAGGCTGAAATGATATTATCGAAGATAGAGAGAAAAACAAACAAAAAATTATAAAGCAAAAACAACAACAACAAACAACAATCACAATCAGCAAAATAATTATTTTCATCGTATTTACTAGTACCTGGCCACACAGTGAGGCACTGACTTTTGCCAATTAGGAATGGAGAAGCATAAGGTAATTATTCTCTAGTTAAGTCCATCAACCCACTTTTTTCTAGTTTTAGTTACAGATGACACTTCACTAACCCACTCAATGTGCATGCACTGCTGCTGTTGTAGCTTAGTCATGAACACACATAACCGTTGTTGCTATTGTTAAGTGTCCTGATGATCTTTACCAACCCAGATGAGCCCATGAATTGTTCATGAATACATTGTCTCGTCATTGTTGTTACTGACTGACTGCTTACAATTCAGTGAGCACCAGCTATTTGTATATAAGAATAAATGCTTTATGAAAGTTCTTGCTCTTTTTAGTATATGTATTGATTTGTCATGCTGGTCCTTACTCAATACATTTTAGTATTTTAAATTATAAATATATTTCTTACTGAATTAAATGGTATGCTAGTCGAAACAGATTGTGTACTTACTTTTCAGAATCTAGAGTTGTTATATTAGTTGTAGTATTAATCATATCATAGCTGACTACAACTTGAAACATGTCTATGGATCCATCATTATGGTTCACTTCAAAATACACTTTGAGTAGTAGCAGAGAATTTGCTTCCAGTGTATCAACTTTTAATTTTTGTGGAGGTATGACTGCAGAACAGGTGCATGAAAAAAATCACCATGAAAATTTTAACCACAAAAAAACATTAAGTAATGCACAAATGTTTTGTAATATTGTTTTTTTTACTTTAAATGCAAACTTATTAATTCAGAGATTTTTCTTCCCAATTCCATGCTACTATCTTCAGTTATTTGTCACAGATGTCCCACCTCCATAGTCAGTAGTCAGCACGATGTTTTCGGACATTGGCCCACTTCCAGTGATAGTCTCGGCAGTCACTGATATGCTGTACTCAGTGTTGGGCTGCAGATTGCCGAGGGTTAATGAAGTAACATTACTTCCTACTCGTTTCATCATGGCATCCTTATTGGTTTGGTAGGCTACCTAATAGGTATAGTACAAAGCTATCTTTAAGAATTTATCTTGTGAAGATAGTCCAAGTCTTGTCTGAAGTTTTGGTCTTTTTTTAATGATTTTATTTAGAAATATTGTATTGATGGAATTATTTTCAACATACTACATATATTAATAATTCTACTGAAATAAGTATATAATGATGATCACAATTGTAAAATTGTTACATTGTCAAGCAGACTGAGTAATGAAGTTAGACAATTATATATTGTGCAATCATTATTGTATTACTTAGCTATATCCATTGAAGCTTATAGCTAAGTAGAGGAATGATGATCCAGTTGTCAAAATTTCAGCACTGTTAAGAAGTTGAAATTATACATTAGCTATTGGATAATCATTGTACAAGTAATTTCAGTTGAACTTTAACTTGTTAGAAAAAAAAAAGAAATTAGCTGAATGGTAACATACTATATAGTTGGTAATGATTCCATTGGTGGGTTTAGGATGTCTCCACTCACACCACAGAGTGTGAATTCCTTGTGTCACCTTTAACTGGCGAGGGACTGAGGGAACTGACAAAATAGACAGTATCATTAGTATTTTAAACTCAGCTGGATAGAAACTACCAATAGGTTGTATAATACACAAACAGAAACATAGTTAATGGTTTATCATTTCTATTTTAGATACATCCTCTCATTTTCACAGGCTTTTGTTTAAATAATGCGGAATTAAAAAAAAAATTGGCTGTCAGTGGGGAATCTAACCCCCAGGACCACTTGCTTAATGCACAAATACTCTAATTTTTTGTCATACGTACAGGATTGTGTACAAGATTGTGCTGTTTGAAAGGTGGTGGTAGGCGTGTACAATGGTGTAGTATGAGCTCCACTGTAAACAGCAGCTACACTGACTGCAACATTGCAAAATTAGGAAATTCTCCATCAATGCTGACTCTATAAATAATTTACATTTAGCTTCATCTTACAGTAATATTTGTCACCATTCTAATATGTGTATAATTATATTCAGTTGTGCTCTGTGCTCCTCACCTGCTGTACTCAGCATAAAGCTAGAATTATCCAAAACAAATCCTTTTAGGCAGGGAGGTACATTGTATATTGGCAAAGTCCTCTCTGACATCTGTCCAGTATCAGTGATGCTTGGTTACCTGCTAGTTCGAGGCAGTAAAAACTGGCCCCCAGTTCATGTTCCATGATGGTCAGGCCACTAACACCCCAAAGGTTTGTCGCAGCAGTTTATCAAGCATTTCAGTCTGCTGGAGTCTGAGGGGCTAGCTGTGCTAGCTACAGTTTCTGATTAGGGGTGGCGACAACAGCTGCTTCTCAGGGATTAAGGACTCAACTATTAAGACTCTTGGCTGTTGGAAGAGCCAAGATTCCACAGCAGCAGTTAGCCTCATATTCCACAATGCTATGTTGATTATTACTTTTCCTATTGTATCGTGTGTATTGCTGTTGTTTATTTCATTTACTTGCTTTCTATTTCCATGAGCGTCCTTTCTCTTAGTTTCATGTCAAATTTTATTTGCTTGGTCATGGGTTTGGGTGTCTTAGTGGCAGGAGGCTCTCCCATGCAGGAGGTCAGTGTCTGGCACGGGGCTTGGTCGGCGCCTCCTGTGGTGGGATTAAATGGGGCATCTGCCCTACCCCATATAATTGCCCTGAGCCATCATAGATTGGCTTAGGGGAGGGGCCTCCAGTGGCCACCTTGGCCAAACCACTCAGCAAGAATGCAGCAGAAGTACATAGGGGACAGTCAATAAGAGACAGGAAAGGTAAGGGGGAATAATATAAGGTGGCAAGGTAATTAGAATCACCGAGCAGTCAGCACAAAGGAGGCTATGGTGTTGGACGAGGTGACCTTTAGAGTAGGATGGAAACACAGGATTAATGGCCATTTTACTTCAAATTAGGTAGGATTAATACCAGGCGGGAACTCTTGTGATCTAATTATTTGCCAGGTGGATGATGGTTCATGTGGCACTACAGCATGTGGGGTCAAGTGGCGGGGAGGGGGGCGGGGAAGAAAAAGCAGGTGGATTTGCCTTGAGGCCAGTCTAGCCTCTTTTGGACAACGGAACAAGTGGAAACTTCGAATTGCAAATTCCCACCCACCCACACCTTACCTTACTGAATTTAGGGGGGGGGGGAGGGGATATATTGTCTGGTTATAGCTTAGTTTTATTCTTTTTTGCTTACTGTAATTATCTATTTATTTGCTACTGTCCAGCGGGCAGCTCTGTGCTACCCGCTGTGATAACATGTGCCGCCGCAATTAAATGGGGCATCTGCCCTACACCATATAATTGTCGTGAGCCAGTACAGATTAGCTTAGGGGAGGGACTTCCGGCGGCCACCTTGGCCAAACCACTCAGCAAGAATGCTGCAGAAGTACATAGGGGACAGTCAATTAGAGACAGGAATGGTAAGGGGGAATAAGCATGGGGTGTAGATTAGGTGGTAAAGTACTTAGAGTCAGTGCGTCACTGAGCAGGTGGTGGGTGAGGTTCATTTGGAATAGGATGGAGACACAGTATTAAACAAGTTTAATAAATGATTTATTCTTTGCTAGATATCTTCACTGCAGTAATTTGTACTAGGATTGGTAAATCTGCTTATAAAATTAGCTGTGTTAGTTCAAAGAGGCTATTCCACTCCACCAGCTGATATTGTAGGGTGAGGGGATGGGGAGAAACTCCGTGAATTAGGGGTGTCTGCAGTTATTAGGTATCAGAATTATAGTTTGTATCTACATTTGATCATGGTATACTAAGTCAAAACACAAGTTACAACTAATATTAATGCAGGTGTACAAGTGATTACAATTTTTGTAAAAACAATGTAATGTACATAATCAGTAGGTTGAAAGTCTAATAACGAAGCATGCTTATGTAACTAGATATACAGTGAATCCCAAACATTACAGTGAACTGAGTGATTCATTTGGATGTTATTTGACAGTTCACCATACGATGCACAGTTGGTTAATTTTATGTCTCCATATGAGGCACAGGTAGTCATTGACATATCTTCAGGTTTGGAATTACTGCTTTGATGTATTTCAATCTCTTCATAATTATCGTCATTATCCATACTCTTAACGTGATTATCTGACCTGTAGCTATTGGATCCTACCCTATCAACACAACATGTATAATATTGATATATGGTGGTAGTATAGGTGCAACATTTCTGAATTGATTCCAATTCTTATACACTTGTAGAAAAGATAAAAAAATATAAAAAATATTGTGTACATAATTTACCTGACTCAACATATTATTGAGAATTACACATTTTGCAGATTATATCTACTTTTTATCATGCTTTAAGATGTAGAATTAATTAGAACATGTTCATGCTCTAAAGATTTTGATTAGCAGAATAAAAAAAAAGGCTATTGTAACATTAATTTTCAATTATATTTAAACGAGAATCTTCAATAGGCAAACTTTTTGCAAAATAATTTAATATTACAATTATTAATCTAACTTTGTCCAAATGGCACACTCCAATAAATAATAGAACTCATCTAGATAATATTAGCTGTCTCATATACTGACTTGAATGCTTCATTTTTTATGCACGTCAACAATATGACAAGAGCCATAATCACAGTAGCTATTACTACAGCAAATGTCACTACTGCACCAATGATTGCACTAGAATTTCCTGGTGAACATATATGAATAAAACACATGACTAGGAGCACTGTCTTACCAATAGGCCACCACCACCAAAATAATGACGAGGACTATTATGAGAATGCCTACTATGGCTAGAATAGGAGCTATGACTGCTACTGCGTTCAATCCTGAACTGTATCCTAAATAAAAAAATTAAATACAAACAACATAAATAAACACTCATAATAGACAACTGTTACTATCAAGGAAAACTACATAGTACCTTAATTCCTCATAACACTATTAATACATAAGACCATAAAGATAAGAATAAATATATTGCAATCCAATGCATTTTAGAGTATCTTCATCAGTTCATTAGATAAATAATAATAAAATAAATAAATAAATAAAATAAATAAATTTAGCCACACTAATATAAATTGAAATACAGTGAGAAATATTACTTTATGATTACACTAGTGATTATAATATTGTGTGTATGTTACCTCAGCATGGTCATGCAAATATTGCAATAAAATATACATAATCGAGAAACTAAATGTCAACTCACTGATGGGATTAGGGCTGCTTTCACTGTCATTAAATACCTACACACGAACACATGGATGGAAATGATAACTGCTATCATGCTGGAGTTCAATGACAAATAAAAAATATATGGCATTCTGTAGATGCTCATGTACCTGGCCCTCTTTGAGCTTCAGTCTCAAATTATCTAGTCCAGCTGAAGCAGCAGTACCTTCACTGCTGTTCTAAATGGGCAGTATTTAAAACAGAAAAAGAAAAAAATTGCTGTTACATTGCATTTCACTTTTCTGTATATTTTGGTTCTAGAATTTCAAAAAAATATTGCTGATCAAAAACATTAATAATATACTGATGCTAACAATATATTCATCAATTGGATATACCCAAACATTTAGCTTATCTGAACACCTTCTGTTACTAGAGAGTTCAGATATGAGAGGGTCTACATTAAACATAGTTATATACAGTAATTATTGTTCCTATTATTCTTTAGCACATTGTCAAGCAAATATATCCTCATTATTACTATTGTAAGCAAGTCAATTGTCTTTTTTGTTTGTTCTTACTGAAGCGTCAATCATGGAGAAGACTCTGACGATGACAAAGTAGTCTGTGTTTCCATTCAGTGTTTGGTCCACATACGTGGTGGAGCCAGACTGAGTTGACTGCCCCGTACCAATCGTTACGCTTCTCTGATTGCCAGTCAAAGTCCCAACTATGGCTACATATGTACTAAAGTACACAGTACAGTAAATAATTAAAAAAACAACAACAAAACAAAACAAAAAACAACAAAAACAAAGAAACTCAAAAGTGAACCAAGAGAAGAAAGAAGGGAGAAGGGGAGAAGCTATTTTTTCCTTCTTCATATCAAAGCTCTTTTCCTCATTAGGTAAGAGTGAAGATTGTCTGATAGATAGCAAAGGGGTGCTTACAGAAACTGTAAGAGATTAATTGTGACTTATTCAATAAGAAACCGTTTGGCTAGTGAAGTAAAAGTTACACGATTCCTTTCTCAGCATTATTTCTTCATTAAAAGTGTTCTCAGCTTCACGAAAGTTTCTTTAAAAGATGTACATTATGTCTTTAGTTACTCTAGGGCAGACTCTGGCATGTCCACTCTGTAAACTATATATACAGACTAGTTACTCTCATCACAACCATTGCTACACTGACCGTAAAGTTACTACGTATACATGTACGCAGCTAATGGTATTTGAATGTTGTGGTACAGTAACAACTGTGAAAGGAATCAGCAAGAATGCTACAACTAGCTTACTTCAACTGGAGAATGGAAGAAAGTATGTTTTGTTATTTTTTGAGACAACATGTACATACCAGTACATTAAGTTTAATATATATTTATTCCATTCATAAGTATGGAGAAAAACAAACAAGAAAAAAAATATAAAAAAAAACAAAAAATAAAAACCAATAAAAAATAACAATAAATAAAATAAAAAGTAATAAACAAAAACAAAACAAAAAACATACTAATCCGTTAAGACAGAAAGAAAGATATTTTTTTTATAGGAGAGTGCTCCCAGCTCTCTCTCCACTTGAACCCTTGCTAGCAAGACTATGCTAGTACCAGAGTAACTTACGCACACCCGGAGGAATAGGGTCCAATGTTGGGCATGCTCATGGAATCTGGCAGCTGGTTTCTACTGACGATGACCTGGAACCCTGCTACTGGTCCATCCTCTGTGCTCACCGTGAACTGGACAGAGAACTCTCCGTTAGTAGTGGTTGATGGCACTATGTTCACTGTAACTGGTTGAGTGACTGTAGGAGGGGAAAAAATGAATGATTTGTATTCAAATTTGAATTTTAGTTAGACCAGCTAGCTCACTGTTTGTGCTGAAGCACATCAATAGTACTCATGAGCCAGGCTTGGACAAAATCGGTAGCACTCGCTGGGCAAAAATATGATAATCCTATTAAGACTTTATTTTTTTAAATAAAATCATTGATTTTTTTTTCTCATTCACGTACTGTTCTGAGGGATTCTAAATTTGACTTTCTTGTTTCCATAATTTTTAGAGCAGTAATTAACTGTAGTTGTCCTAGCTTCAATCCTTTTACGAGCAACCCTAAATGGCAAAACTAGAACTGCTTCAACCTTACATTGCAACCAGTCAGTTTATTCTATTAACACAAGTCAGTTATACAACATTAGTGAGTGTTTACGATGTAAATTTTAAGTGCTAATTAATATTACTGTAATTGTGTACGTAACAGTTGGTTAAAGTGGGGGGGAAGGGAGGGAGAGGGCTGTACCTATGGACTCTCTAGCCACCACCACTGATATAACTGCATGTGTAAGAAGGTGCGAGACAATTATCAACCACAACAAAAGAACGACAACACCTTACATAAATAGGAATGAACTGAAACCATATGTTAATAGATAAAATATTTAATCCATTGAAGACTTACCTCCGAATTCGGTCATTCCAGTTTGTTGCTGAGACCCTTCACTCCTAGAATTAGTAGTAGCACCATTGATAGCTATCACCCTCACCACGTATTGTGTGTTGGGTAAGAGGTCAGGGATGATACCAGTAGTCATGTTGGTCATTATGGTCATAGTTTTAGCTTGATTGGCTCCATCTCCTACCACATAGTACACAATCTAAAAGAGAAAGAAACAATATTCATGAGAGCCTTGTGCGTGTGCGTGTGCAAGTAGGTGTGTGGCAGTGTAAGTAGCGAGGACTCCGTGCGCATAATTTGCTGTCTCTATGGGTAAGTGTGGCAATCTAATGGTAGCTACTTAACTAGGAATAAGTAGGTGTAATGCAGTGTAAGTAGTGAGGACTCCGTGCACATCATTTGCTGTCTTAATGGTAGCTACTTAACAGGAAGTAGTGTGTGGCATGTTTATGTGCATGAATGTGTATGTGTGCATGTGCATGTATATGTGTGCATGTGTGTGTGCATATGTGCGTGCATGTATGTGTGCATGTGCATGCATGTGTATGTGTGCATGTGTGCATGCATGTATGTTTGCATGTGTATGCATGTGTATGTGTGCATGTGTGTGCATTTGAGTGTGTGTGCATGTGTTTGTGCATGTATGTGTGTGCATGTGTGTGTGCATGTGTGCGTGCATGCATGTTTGCATGTGTATGTGTGCATGTGTGTGCATGTGTTTGTGCATGTATGTGTGTGCATGTGTGTGTGCATGTGTGTGTTCATGTGTTTGTGCACATGTGTGTGCATGTGTGTGTGCATGTTTGTGTGCATGTGCACATATATAACATGCTCCAGTAAGTATGGAGGAGCAGTGACCACAATAAAGATGTAACATTTCAGATTAAACTGAGAATGATAGCTGGGACTAAAAATAGTCTTCGTCTTCGAGACCCGTTATTGACAGAGTGAACGAACAAATGACAAAGAGACTACATTACCTTCACTTGCATGCACGCTGATGGTTAATTAGCACCTGCCATATTAATAATAAGTATGCTCGTGTTTGGCAGATGCATTGCACCGTTGAATCTCTCCCTCTCTCTTACCTCATATCCTTGAATGAGTCCATTGGTGGGATCAGGATGCAGCCATTCACACTTGAGACTGCGCACATCGACTGGAGACACCCGCAAACTCCTAGGAGGAGTGGGCGCTAGACATCACACATGCACACACACACACACACACTCACACACACATAACTCACACACACACAATCATTACTTCTTTATTACAGGAACCACTATGCCTAAAGTATTAAATTGACCAAGCAACAACCAAGTGAATGCACAATCAACTACTAATTACTTCTACTACTATTTCCACTAATACTTGAATTATTACTTCTACTTCTGATAATAACAAATTAATAATAATAAAAAATAATAATAATAGACATAGTAATATACATATAATCATGTATAATCAGCACCCTTTCTAAAGTTGGTCATTTATTTTTCCTTCCCACCTCTTCACCACAACACTTACTGTCTTGAGCACTCTGGAAGGTGATAGGATTGACTAGAGGAACACTGACATTCCCAGTGTAGACAGCATCCACACAAGCCGTGACGTCTGAAAAGGGAGCAGTGGTAATTGCAGTGCTGGTTGCAGTACTACTGGTTGTAACGGATTGAGCCTTGGTAGCGGCTCTTCTCTTGCGGCTGGCCACGCTTACAATGGGTACGCTGGTAAACCTCACTCGTATCTCATCCAGGAACTCTGTATTCGTAGGTAACTGCCACGTAATGTCTGCAACTCTCGCTGACCGAGGGTTACTCCCAGCTTTAACATTTGGAAGTACAGCTGTTACTGCAAAAATGCAAAATAATGTACTGATGAATGTAAAGATTGCCAAAGCAGCAGCATGGATAATCCAGTCAATATATAAACACTACTACAATGATAATGTGTTCAGGATCACTCATCGGAAAATTGCTAATTAATTCGTGTCAATAAAAGATGGCAAAAGCCACGTTAATCCTGTCCATAAATACCTATGTACATAAACACTAACTACATGCTGTATTTGTTTAGGATCATTCATCGGCAAAATAATGCATCACTGGATTAAAAAAGAACAAACAAACGAACAAAAAACAAAGGTTATATTTTCAGCTTAGCAATAATTGTTTTACTCTATTTATAAAATTTGCTAAATCGACCGTTAGAAAAAAGAAAAACAAACAAGCAAACAACAACAAGAAGGCTGCATAATCAGTAATCTTACCAATAGCCTTACTAGCAGGTACTACCAATACAAATTCTGATGCGGCAGCTTGAACGCCAGTTGGCAACGAGTATAAAGCAGTGACTGTAATTTCAACCCTACTACTGGGCCCGTAACTGGGGTACGCTGCACTGCTCAGCATCAAACCACGTGTAGTTCTAGTGTTCACTGTAAAGGCATTGTCATTGGCTGCTCCCAGAAAATTGAGGTCCACACTGTACCTAAGAATGGCTATGTCATCGCCTGAAGCTGTTGGAGTTAAGTCCCACACAACCACTGCAAATACGCCCGATAATGCTGTGCTTCGAACATTAATGGGTGTTGCATCAGCTGGAACACACACACACAGTGTCACATGTAAAGAGGTGGAGATTTTACATACAATAATGTATTTCCTACATTGTGTGTATCACATCCACCTCAGCAAAATGAAATGCTGGCTTTTGTCGTATATTAATGCAGAATGAAATATTCGTCTTCACGTCAATTGTAGGAAAACTATATAGATATGCACTTGACTTCTATACAAGTAGAATATAATATTCGTTTTTATGTCAGTGAAATTTTTTGTGCTTGACATCTATAAATGCAGAATGAAATAATTGGTTCATCCTTGCCTTTGACATTAATTGTCGTAAAATAAAATGTATCTTGCCAAGGAGAAGTGGTGTATGAACAATTGCAGTATATGATTAAATTCATAAGTTTCGCTTGTGTAGTGACCCCATTCTGTGTAGCATTGTTTAGCTGTGGCTGTAACCTTGCATGTCTGCCAATACGTTTTTCTTAGTAAGGTCTACAACGACGGCCTCAGTATCTGTCTTCCTTACTCTGAGCTACGTGTGGCGCAAAACCTCAGATGCAGTTAAAGTGGTTCTTTGACATTCTGGTCCTTTAACTTGCTTGATTGCCCACTCAGCTCGAGGGATTTACGGCCCCTCGACTACAGCATGTGTATTAGGTCAGCCCCACAAATACACACATACATACACACACACTATACCTGTAGTAGCCACAGGCACAACAGCAGGGCCGTTGATAGAGGTTCCCATGCCTACTCTGTTGTTAGCGACAATGGTAACATTGATGTAAGTGTTCAAGTCGGCCCCATGAAGCAGGACGTAAGAGATATCGTTTTCACTATCAGTACCTCTTGTGCCAGTCATGAGCTCTGAACTGTAGGCGAGCAAAGTAATGGGTGGAAAGCACGTATTTCCACCCAACTGGTGGCAGTAGGAGAGAGTGTAAGACCTGATGTCAGCATTGTTACTATCAGGGCGCCTCCAAGTCAGGACTATTTGAAGGAGGTTCATCACAGTTGACCGCAACATACCGAGGTCAATGGGATCCGGAACATCTGCACACACACACACACACACACACAGATGTGCTAAACACACCCATATTCCAGGAGTAGAGTCTCAGGAGGTCCATGGGACCAAATCAATGAGTTACGCCAGGGATGATGTATATAGGATTAGCTATTCACTTTAGGGGCGAAGGGAGGGAAATGAAATTTTTTGCATACTTTTTTAGGGAGGAAAAGTGGTGTGCTACTTAAGCAACCTCTTTGTTTTTTACAACCATTAAACCAATTATAATTATTGTCCTTAGCTATCACTTCTAATCATCTGGGGAAGGGGGGTGGTGGAAAAATTCCAGTCCCCCCCTTTAGAACCCTGTATGTTACCACCAGAGGCATAAACAAAATGCCATGTACCACACAAATTAAAAACTTACCCTGAACTATAAGCATGAAACTCCTGGAGACCATGCCAATGGAATTGTTGACGACCAGCTCAAACATCAAGTTGCTGGTGGACACATTGAATGGAGGAAAGTAACAAGAAATGGAATCGTCAACTGTAGAAATTGAACAATTGTCAATTCTGTCTCTTCTGTTGGACAGTACTTGATACAGTTGTACTCCGTCTTCGGTCACCTTTGGCTGGGCGATAGTGAAAGCTATGAGGCGGTTGTTGAATGTCAGAGCATCTGCACGGTAGACGTTGGGTGCAAAGGGACTTAGAAAGCCAAGACTACTTGGCACGTCTACGATGATGGATGTTACAACTGGAATGACTGCAAACACAACAATGTATTCACAATGACAGGTGATTGGTTGACTGGACAAGGTGAGATGAAAGAACCTAGATCAGCACTGCACTGGATGAAAGAACCTAGATCAGCACTGCACTGGATACATGCCTTGCTTATGCTGACTTGTCCATGTATTCATGCGGCTGACCATACTATTTTTTGGACATAATTTGTTATGAGAAAGTATATCTTGATTATTAATTTTGTGGGTGTTAAACTACCTGCCTACCTGGGGTGCAAAGGTGCAACTGTAGTTAATTAGATAATGTAGAAGAAACTCAGTGCATTATTTATGCACAAGAGGGTAAGACTCCAACTATCCCATAATACTGTGACCACATGCAAAGCAATTGCAGTGACACAATTATCTTAGTCCTGATAGCTAGGGGGGGGAGCAATTGACCACGGCTTACATGAGCTCAGACTACCAATGTGTAGTAAAGGAAGAAGACAGAAAGTAACCATAGCAATAAAGTGAATGGCAGTTAAATATTCCTCTATGACTCACTGGCTCTACAGGAGGGGCGGAGTCTCTGGTCAGGCGATGAAAACCACTTACCAAATTGAGTTTTATTCAACTCCTTAGCACCAACTTAGTCATATAACAGTAACTATTCTCCAATAGAAGCCCACCCACCGAAGTCTCCCTATCTTATAATCACAGAGCCTGGTCTAACTTCCAATACATTACAATTTATACTGCATGCATACATTGGAATTTATACATCAACCACTAGGGGCACTACTTGAAAGTGGTTGGGGGGAGGGGTCTCATGTTCAGGAACTAGATTCCTACAAAGATGACAAGACTGATCTAAATACTTGATCAGATCAATGCTGGATTAGACAGCTTCAGTGGAGTCAAGCAAGCTATGGACAGCACTACAAGGTCCCATTGACACCTGAGTTAAACAACCTCTTGCTATGGAAGTTACCATCGGTAAATCACAAATTAATAATGCTTGTAGATAATGAAGGAGCAAGCGGACTAGATGTTAAATGAGATTTCCACTACCATCTTAACTAGTGGTGTGCTTGAGCACAAACAGCAAGTGAGAGTGTATAATGATTTACATATTCCACTCTAAAACAAATAGAGCTTTGAGCTACTCATCTTGGCATAAATTTTAGCTTTTCAATTCCAGTTTCGCACTACAGTAGTGCTTAGCAGTACACTGAGGTTGAAATTTAGCAGCACTTTGAAGTCAAGTGCATTGCCATAAAGATAATGCAGAGGTTCTTATAATCTGCTACACTTTGTTAAGTGACAGAACTTGAAGTGGTCAACTATACTTGCCATTTAACGGTGCTAGAAAAGTAGTGCAACCTTATGGCAGGCCTCAAATCGGCTATGTGTCATGTTGTTGGTCAACATAGTATGCACAATTTTAAGTGCTCAGGTCTGAAAGCAGCTGAACCAATGTGCACGATACCTCACCCACCATGCACAGCAGGGGAACACTTTATCTAAATAGAGGCACGGGCAAAAAAAGTGGTTGCACGCAATACATAACTGAGCAAAAAATAAACAAGCATTACAGAGTGTGTTAACTCCGAGAATATCTCGCTCCCATTAATCCCATGACAGATCCAAACCTATATGAAAACAATCTGTAATACTTCCTAACGCCAACAATGTCGGGGCCAGTGAGGAAGTAACTTCTCACAACCGACCAGACTACCACGCCCATTTGGTTGACCTCAAGGACGGCCTCACATGCACACACTAACATACACTATACTTACGCACACCAGATGCTTCAGCATATATGGAGTCTGCCTGGAGATCTCTAGTAAAACATGTCTCAATAGGAAGCAGAACCATCCCATTAGGAAGTGAGTGACTCATGTACACTACCAAAATAAAACTGCTCTTGACCACCAGCTCTATCTGGTTAGGCTACTAGCCTTCATCCAATCATTAGGCAAGCCATTGGAATTATATGCACAAGCGCATAGTTGTAACTTGAGAAGCTCCCTAACCCTCTACGTACCTTCTTGGCCAGTGGTTGTCTCGAGTCGCACAGTTAGAACAACCAGCAGTAGAGTAACATAGCAACTCCACCAGCGTACCGCCATACCTGACAAGGATAATATGTGGAGGCCTCAGCTTCTTCCTAATACTGTGAAGGTGTGGTCATAATTTAATTAGTGGCCCCTCCAGAATGACTGCCACTAATTCAATTATGAGTACATCTTCACACCTCCCAAGTACAACTCAAACGTCACAGAAATTGCCCAACACCAACTAACATTCCCAGGGGCTGTGCCCCACCACACAATGATCTCATGTTCTGTATCATCTGTTTATACAAAATTCCTTGTTCAGTCACCATCATTCAGTTCAGTAACCACTAGAAGGCTCCACAAACCGAAATATTATGGTTTTATTCTACTGAAATAAATTCTCTGAAACTTGCTACACCTGGCTAGCTATCAGAGTAGCTAGTTCTATTAAATAGTCTAGCTGCCTGTAATATCAGGCGACTCCTAATCATTAACATTAATGTATTAAACCACAATACATTATAATAAACAATTTATATTGAGCTCTTTTACATAATTAACTGTTAATCAAAATTTCACACTTTAAAAAATTTGTTTTATTTAAACAATTTTTTGGCACCCCTTCTGATACTGTTATATATGCCAAACCGAACCTGCATACCAAGTTTCATGCTTTGGTCAACTCTGTCACAATAATTTTTCTTATCTGATGGACTATACCTTGATATGTGGTCATAAGTGAATCTGAACTACACGACTTGCAAAGTGACAATCTTACATCCTGTAGACTGATCTAATGTCAGAATTACCATTCCTTACAATAATGGCTCCTTTATTCACAGCAGACCTACTAACTTTAATGCCACCACCTTAATTCCTTCCACCATTGTCCCCCTTTCTAGAGAACCAGTTTCATCATTGACTTTTGTTCACAGTCTGGGGCTTTGCAGCTTTTTAAAGCTAAAGCTAATGTATCATCAGTCATTCAGTGTTTATTCAACACTAACTGCGTGTGTTTCAGACTTTTGAAGAATGAACTGAGGAAGACTTTTAGTTGTGGATGGGAAAGATCAATATAGCTAGATTCAGTCACAAAAGGTTTAGCGAGTAATTAAGCCAGCATCAGAGCTACGTAGAGTAACTTGTGTGCTTAATACTCTAACGAGTGATCGATTGGTATGTATACGTGTGATTAATGAGGTGTGGCTATACTAGCTTATCACTATGGCATCGTGTGTGCTCAGAAACACTGGCAATGCATTGCGGTCTATGAAGTAGCCATAGAACATGTTAGCGTTTGTGAGGTTTTCGTGGGAATAATATGTAAGTTGTAAATGTAATAGTACATGCAACTTTATCTGTCTCTAGGGAACTTCCTATGTCTGTGGAGAGTTGGCAATTATGACTGAAAAAAAAAGATGATGGTTTTCTTTTCTTTATGCTAACTGTATACACTTCCGCAACTATTGTGCCAACCAGTTCTTCAACTTACCCTAGAGTCTATGCTAGAGAATACTCTCACAAAGGCATAGTAGTCCGTGTTACCACTCAGGTTTTGGTTGACGTAAGTCACACCTTGGTAAGGGATGGACTTGCCGGTCCCAGTATCCAGGTTGGCGGACGACGACTGCTGTGGACTTAGAGTACCAATTCTGGTCACATACAGGCTGGGAAGAAAATAGAACCAAGAAATCAATAATTATCAAGTTATCAAGTTCTGACCCTTCATAAAAACTAGATTGACACTTTCTCACTTAGAAAAAGCAAAGGCAAAATGTGAAAACAATCTTAGTTGTGGCTGGGAAATCAAACCCAGAACCACTGGCTTTAGCCACCAGTGCTCTAACTGCTGAGCTACGACAACCCTCGACTTCTAAGACCATTACATTTCCAATTAATGATATTATTATGAAAGTGATATAAGCCGATTGTAAGGGTAAGAAAAGGGTATATAAAAAATCGGCTTCTAAACTACGGCGGTAGCCGTGCAGTACTGCCAGGACATCCAAAATTGTGACCGGGGTATTTCTTGAGATGGATCGACTTCCAGTCTTCATTCTTGGTAGCTGCTTTCTCCTAGCAGTACTTGCTGGCCTGCATATATAAAATAATTCCGGGAAAAGCAGAAGTAAGTTTAACAGGCCCTAGCAACGGTGGCTTATTTGGTGGGTTTTTCGCTCTCAAAGAGTGTGCCAGCACCCTTAAATAAAATATTATTGTCTGAATCTAGCTCTACTGGTTTCTGACACTGAAAAGATTGGTCAACTGCAATATAACTTAATTGTACCATGGTACGTTCAAACCATCCAATCAAAAAAATTGTTCAATTTGCAGGAAACATACTCACCTCCTAGGAGGTGTTTAAGTGAACCATCCAAATCAAAAATTCGTTTCCACGTGTTTCCTACAACTTTAAACCACCACGATACAAGTTCGTTGCTCCACTCCGTTCGGTCAGTATGGGACTTACACTATTCTCAGGTCTTTGACCCTCAGTTGTGCAATTCTCGTACCGACCTCTATGTCTACAATCTAGTGACTAACAGCACAGTGTGAACCATGTTGTACTACTGAGTTAACAATGTCCCCTTACTCCCTGTTGTTGTTGGAGTAAGCTGGTATGTCCACCATGTACCTGGTGTTCTCCAATGGCCGCCGACTCAGTATGACCTGATAGAGCCCCACCTCTCCGTCAGTCCTCGACACGGTAAAGCAAACAGTGAAGATGGTGTTGATGATGGTGGAGTCCACACGGATTCATTTAGCTAGTCCAGGCTAGAAATCCAGATTTTTTGGCCAACCTTGTTTTTGTATATGAAGTAACTTTTTAAGACTGTTTTAGGTCAATTTGTATCTGCTGAATCCAAATTTGATGAGTGCCAGTTGCAAAAAACAAAACAAAAACAAATTTGATCATTTCATTATGATTAAATTTTAAATGCACTTTAATTTTACACACTTTAAAATCTAATAAGTCATCTCATCTACTGTATTAGGCCACAGTAGCTTCTCAATGAAATTAATTATTCTATTATTTCAATACTTGTTCCAATGTTTGCTCTATAATGTATTCTTTCCCGGATTGAGGGACACTTTTTATGTTTGAATAAAAATTTTCAATTAATAGAGGTTGTAGGAAAGCAAAGGTAAAGGGTGAAAGATCTCAGTAGTCTCCTAGAAATCAAATTCAGGACCCCTGGATGTAGCCACCGGTGCTCTAGCCTTTTAGCTATGGCCAACCTGCAACTTTCATTTAAATGAAACTGTTGCTTAAAATTTCTCTATTGTATGATTTAAACAAATTTAACATCACTCTTTAACCCCATCTCTTCCCCCTACTTCCCACTTTTGCCTTGAAGAAATTGGTAAAATGTGTTTTTTTTTACAGAGTAGCAACATCAACGAGAATAACATTAACGATAAATACAGCAAAATACCCTCAAACCTCCCAGAAAATTTGTTAGCTAGCACCATGAGACTAAATATTATTTTACAGGCTTTTACGGAATTAATAAAAATTTTGGCCATCACCGGGGATCAAACTCAGGACTGTTTCATGCAATAACAAGACTGTGAAAGTGAGAAAATGAGTATAATAAGGCAACTTGACTAGAAAATCTTTCAAAATGCACGACAACATTACAGAACAATTCGAAATTCAATGAATGCAAATATCAAACTGTAAATTTATAGCTGTACTACAATCTAAGTACTGAAGCTAAATAAATGTTTCATTCAGTCAGTTATTCTGCAGGGTTAGTTTGCTACAGAGTCATGCTGGGAAAGATTCAGGTTTGTAGTGTTGAGAAGAATCTTCAGTTAAAAATGTGTTCACACTTTCTTTGTCTGAAGAAGCTATCTTCTCTGTGGAAAGTGCAGAAATATTTGCAATACCTACCATAGTAATATTTCTTGGAGGAAGACTAGGAGGCTGTGGAGAATCTGAAATACTCTGCAAGCTGTTAGAGTGACAAATATGCATATATATATATATATATATATATATTTATTTATAATTTTATTAATTGTGTACTGAAAATGAGTCTAATCACTGTTGCCCCACAGGAAATGTATTAAAGAAGAACAACAGAAACTTTCATTATTTGTTACTTTAGATTTTTCCCCAGAACAGCAGAAAATATCACTCGTCTGATTGGCCATTTTTATGCTCATACCTACAGCAATTGTATATGATACTAAGCCAGCAGACTCGTGGCAATCTACTGTATCAAATGAATTATACATGTAGCTACAGTAGCACTCACGAGGAGGTTGGAGTGATCCTTTTCCCAGTCATGCGCTTGAATACAAGGATGAAGATGACTATAATTATGACAGTGACAATTATGATGCATCCAAATATAGACAGAGCAAGTGGAAGATGATTCGCTTCATGGTACTCTGCAATCATAAGATATTGAACTGACCAGAAGTGTCAAAAAATTGTAAGAGAAAATCCCTTATTTAGACTCGAAATGAAAGTGTGAAAAATATTTTGATTGTCAAAGAGAACCTTACTCATAACTCGTAGTGAATGCTTTGGTTTTTTTTTTTCGTTTGTATTTAGATATTTTTTGAAGTCTCACTCATATTACAACATAGCCATGTGTCATTGGACATCAGGGTCCTATTTAGTGCTTCCTCCCCGAACTTCCCAGTTTCCCCCCTCCCCCCAAATTTCGCTGTTCCCCCTCTCCCTAATATTTGCAAGCTATGTGCAATGTCATTAGGCTCAACCCAAAATTACAGCATTTAGCTCAAAATAATTTCATGCTAATTACTTTCAAGAAAAAACAAAACATTATGGCCTTCTAACTTGCCCAAATTTCGCCCCAGACAAATTTTTATAGATAGAACCCAAGACATTAATGATTGTTGAATTATATATAATATATATATATATATATATATATTTATTTATTTTGAAAGAAGCCTAGATACATAGATAAACAGTTTTTGCACCAATTTTTGAAAGGAAGAAATAGCCTGAAATTATGAGCAGTCTAACTACCCTGGCTTTATTCACCAGTGGATTTGATTCTGAACTACAAATTCATGCCACGTTGAAGACCAGCAAGTCCTGGATGGCTTACTCATATGTGAATGTATATATTATGTAAGCAAGCATTAGCTGGAGAACACATTGCAGTAGAATAGAAACTAAATGCATCCAATAATTGAAGTACAGCAGTAATTGAATCCTTTTTTTGTCATTAAAGACATTGGTTTTATTCTTGACACTAACTTACTGAATGGACCTTCGACACTGCTGTCATTGAATACCTGCAAAATAAATTAAGGTATACTCAAAAATTTATATTAATATTGCAATTAAGAACTTCTTAGTCCACAGCTGTATGAACAACAGGCTCTATGATTAAACTATGAACTATAAATTTGACTTACTTCACTATTGAATCTTGAATAGGCTCTTATAAAAACATAGCAATCTATGCTTGTATTCAGCAATTGATCATTCCTACCCAGTTCACTGCCATTGTTTGTTCTATTTCCTATGATTATGCTTGCTTCTGTCTGATCCATATTGAGAATGTGTGACTGGGTTGCATACAGGCTGAAATGATATTATCGAAGATAGAGAGAAAAACAAACAAAAGATTATAAAGCAAAAACAACAACAACAAACAACAATCACAATCAGCAAAATAATTATTTTCATCGTATTTACTAGTACCTGGCCACACAGTGATGCACTGACTTTTGCCAATTAGGAATGGAGTAGCATAAGGTAATTATTCTCTAGTTAAGTCCATCAACCCACTTTTTCTAGTTGTAGTTACAGATGACACTTCACTAACCCACTCAATGTGCATGCATTGCTGCCGTTGTAGCTTAGTCATGAACACACATAACCGTTGTTGCTATTGTTAAGTGTCCTGATGATCTTTACCAACCCAGATGAGCTCATGAATTGTTCATGAACACATTGTCGTCATTGTTGTTACTGACTGACTGATCACCAGCCATTTGTATATAAGGATAAATGCTTTATGAAAGTTCTTGCTCTTTTTAGTATATGTATTGATTTGTCATGCTGGTCCTTACTCAATACATTTAGTATTTTAAATTATAAATTTATATTTCTTACTGAATTAAATGGTATGCTAGTCGAAACAGATTGTGTACTTACTTTTCAGAATCTAGAGTTGTTATATTAGTTGTAGTATTAATCATATCATAGCTGACTACAACTTGAAACATGCCTATGGATCCATCATTATGGTTCACTTCAAAATACACTTTGAGTAGTAGCAGAGAATTTGCTTTCAGTGTATCAACGTCTAATCTTTGTGGAGGTATGACTGCAGAACAGGTGGCATGAAAAAAAATCACCATGAAAAAATTTAACCACAAAAAACAATAAGTAATACACAAATGCTTTGTAATATTTTTTTTACTTTAAATGCAAACTTATTAATTCAAGAATTTTTCTTCCCAATTCCATACTACTGTGTTCAGTTATTTGTCACAAGATGTCCCACCTCCATAGTCAGTAGTCTGCACGATGTTTTCGGACATTGGCCCACTTCCAGTGATAGTCTCGGCAGTCACTGATATGCTGTACTCAGTATTGGGCTGCAGATTGCCAAGGGTTAATGAAGTAACATTACTTCCTACTCGTTTCATCATGGCATCCTTATTGGTTTGGTAGGATACCTAATAGGTATAGTACAAAGCTATCTTTAAGAATTGATCTTGTGAAGATAGTCCAAGTCTTGTCTGAAGTCTTGGTCATTTTTAATGATTTTATTTAGAAATATTGTATTGATGGAATTATTTTCAACATACTACATATATTAATAATTCTACTGAAATAAGTATGTAATGATGATCACAATTGTCAAACTTTAACACTGTCAACCAGACTGAGTAATGAAGTTAGACAATGATATATTTTGCAATCATCATTGTATTACTTAGCTATCTCAATTGAAGCTATATACGTAGATGAATGATGATCCAATTGTCAAAATTTCAGTACTGTCGAGTTGACAGAGTCAAGAAGTTGAAATTATACATTAGCTATTGAATCATTATACTAGTTATTTCAGTTGAGCTTTAACTAGTTAGGAAAAAAATGTAGATGGTAACATACTATATAGTTGGTAATAATTCCATTGGTGGGTTTAGGATGTCTCCACTCACACCACAGAGTGTGAATTCCTTGTGTCACCTTTAACTGGCGAGGGGCTGAGGGAACTGACAAAATAGACAGTATCATTAGTATTTTAAACTCAGCTGGATAGAAACTACCACTTGGTTGTATAATACATAAACAGAAATATAGTTAATGGTTTATCATTTTTACTTTTAGATGCATCCTCTCACGTTCACAGGCTTTTGTTTAAATAATGTTGGATTTAAAAAAAAAGTTTGGCTGTCAATGGGGGATCGAACCCAGGACCAATTTGCTTAACACACAAGCACGCTAATTTTGTGTTATACGTACAGGATTGTGCTGTTTGAATGGTTGTAGGCGTGTACAATGGTGCCGTATGAGCTCCTTTGTAAACAGCAGCTACACTGACTGCAACATTGCAGTAGGAACATGTTTGAATTGAAGCACTAGTTGAGTTTGCTGGAACAGTTTGCTTATTTTTGGTTGACTTCACATTATCTGAAGTTTTAATGGCTGGTATCATTGAGCGACTGATTTCATATCCAGTGAGGAGTAGAAGACTTGGAGGCGGAGTCCAAGTGATGTTTATCTCTTCTGATGATACAGGATGGATAGATATTTCTTTATCAGGAATAACAGGCAGAACTAGAGAATAATAACTCAATGTAATTTTAATAGAAGTCATTTAATTCATTAACTTTGTCACATCACAATAATCATGAGGTAACTTAAAGTATTTATGGAAATTATAGTAAATTAGTAATACTTCACGCACAACTCACTGTGATCCTCGTCTGGTACTGTTAAAATAATCGGTTCTGTCATCATATTATCAAACAACAAGTTTGAATAGTGGACTATAATTTGAATCCAAACAGTTCCAGTAAAATTCATTCCTTGAGTTGATGTCACCACAGTTTGTCTTTCTGTAGTATTCATTAAAGAATGGGTTTTCTGATTTGAAGTCACATTTAAGGAGTAGCCAGTCACAGTTATATTTTGCCCTGTAGCTTCCTGGGGTAGATCCCAAGACAATATTGCAAATGTATGTGTTAATAGTATTGCACTTATATTAGTGGGTGTGGCATCACCTGTAAAATAATGATAAAGATATTGTTATACTAATTGCATTGTACACAGTAAGTATAAATAAGAACATTAGAAAATAAATAGCTACATAGCACACACATGCATGCACATATGACTAAACTTAATATTACACATTTAAGACCCCTTTATTAGAGCTATATTTTCCATTTGTAGTTCATTATTGTACTCACAATTGTAAATTAAATATCTCTTATAATTTTAATTGTCTCTGTCTATATTATCAAGTATCCAGGATTGTCTTACTAAGTTTTGCCACTGGTACTATCACTGGACCATTATCTGTCCCACCAGTTCCCACTATGTTAGTAGCAGAGACAAGGACACTGATGTTTGTGTCCAGACCTGCTCCATGCTCCAATATATGTGAGGCAGTTCCCAGGTCCTGTCTGTTGGTGGTTGTCATATTGACCGGTAAGGTGATGACATTGCAGGAGTTGACGTGACAGTATTCGATGGTGTACATTGTAATTGTTTCGTTGTTGTCATTTGGTATTTTCCACGTCAGTTTCACACGAAGTAGGTCTACAACTTCACTAGACACAGATGCCATGTCTACTGGACTAGGAACTTCTGTAGAAGATAAAAAAATTAACAAAAATAATGAAAAATCACAATGTAATGAAAATAATTAATAACAATAAAAAAAAAAATTTCCTCATACTAGAACCATATTTTTTTTTGACTAAGGACTTTATTATCAGTCTTCATTGGGAGCGACACATAATAAACTAAAATAGTTTAAATTACATTACAGTTAACTACCAATGGTATTTCTGCAGTCAGGTTTTGGTTAAAAGAGGAGAAAAATAATGAAAAAATGATTATCTTGTTTTCTTTCATACTAGAACCATGTTCAGTGAGCACATGCTGGTAAATACACAATATCTGAAGAGAGGCCACAATCTTTCCCTGAAGGAGAAATAATGCTTGGTGTTCACATTCATATGCAGGTGGGGGGAATTTAATTACGTATATATGGCAAGTCTTTAAAATAGTCACTAATTTATTGAAAGTGCACATGCAATATTTGGAAAGACAAGAATATAACTTGTTAGCACATAGAGTTGATCCTCCATGAGTAATAATTTATTAGCTACTTGTTGTGTTCAGTCAAAAAAACTAATATGCAGCTATCACTATATAAGAGATACTACATAAAATGTCATACCTGCTTCCCAAGGGCTAAGTTGAAGTGTAATGTTGATTGCATTACAATCAGTCATATCTCTAACAGTTACTGTACTCAATGAAGGGTCTGGATAGAGAGTAGCCTTCATGTTCTTGGAAAAACAAAGTTTTACAGTCATGGCTATATGTCAGGAAATAAGAACAAATTTAATCTTATATTTTGCAGAATATTACAGTAGAATATCAGTTATCCGAACTTCAATTATCCGAACACTTCAGTTAACCGAACACCCAAAATTTAATAGTAGCACATGCAGACAAGAAGAATTGCTTGACCACACCCCTTTATTAGTTTTTATAATACATTTTCTATGGTGTTCAGTTATCAGAACATTTCAGTTATCCGAACAACTCTCGGTCCCAACGTGTTCCTACTGTACATAATATATAAAAAATGTGTCAGTACTGTTTTCAACTATGATTTACTTCTTGATGTAATGTAAAAAACTTATCAATAAAAAAATAAATTCATTCTGCTATGAGCTCAATACATAAAATGTCTATTATAAAATAATAATTGGAAGCAATTTCTTAATGGATGCTAAATATTTAATTAAGTCTTACTTGTATAATCCTTAGTGGCATTATGAAAATATACAAGTTGTTCAAAATTTTCTGATATTTGAAATGTAATGTCTTCCGAACTGAATTGCAGCTGCAGGCAATCTATTGTTCTGAAGAATAATTGAATGCTTTCATTCAATAGTTTGTCGGGATCCAATTTAAACAGCATTGATTCTGGACGGACATAAGTTCCTGATTCTGTGTAGTATATATAAATAGTAGCCACAAGGTACTCAAATACACTGTAGCAGTCACAGTTAGTCTTCAATGACATTGATAAATATTACAAAGAAAATGGTTATATTGAATGTGATACTTAGCTATTTCAACTATCCATTGTTGTTGGCCTTAAAGCTTTGAAATATATTGCAGTGTGAGTATATAAATGCTACTTAAAATAATACACAAGTGAGTAAATTAACTAAACAAAAATTCTTATAATCATCTTCGTATGAAATTGAAAGCTGAATGGTGGGTTCTTGATTGGTAAGAGAAGGCTGCTATGATTCTTCATTGTTAAAGTATTAGTGTTATAATTATTTTGAAAAGATTCAATATATCAACCTTAGCTCAAAATGTCAAAATGTAATTCATACCTTATCATTTTGCTAACTATTGAAGTATTAATTAAGTTAACACTGTACCTGACAATGAGAAGGTTTGAATCATTGTTGGGTCTGTATTTTGCATATCGGTAATATTGAGAAATATTGGTCTCTCAAAATTGCATGTTGCTCGGATTATTATGCAGTCATTTTCATCCTCACTTGATGACACGCTAACATTAACAACTGAAAAAAAAGTAATAAAAGGAGATTACACTTAATACAATTCTAGAAATATGACTTCAGTGTTGAAAAATTGGAGAGATTTTAGTAATTTTGAGGTTGTTTGAACATGAAAATTGTGGAGGTAGAATGAAACGGGGCCCCCCTAACTTTAGCCCTTGCTGTCAATATTTGATTTTTATTCTGTCATGCACATAGAAATAGGTATATGGAGGTTCTGAAGTAATTTTTATTTATCTATAATTAATTTATTCTTGTGGACATCATAAAAATGCATTAAAACATGCTTATCTTCTAAATGCTTGAATTGTGCAGAGTATGGTTCCAAAATAATATGTAGTATATAAAAACGACAATGATAAACGAAAAACAACAACAAAAAACAACAACAGCAAAAACCGAGGTAATAAAGACATAATTGAAAGATCATAGTTTAATGACTTTTAATTTGCTGGATTATTGGCTTACCATCATTTACGTCTGAAAGAATTGTAACTTCAACATTCCTCTTTAATAAGAATACATTTCTATTACTACTATTTATAGTTACAACGAATGATTCATTATATTCCACTACATCATCATCTATGACAGCAATATGTGTACATGACTCCATTTGCCCTGAAGGGATTAGTAGGACTTCCTCGGATGGTATGTAGTCCAAATATTCTAGAAAATGTAATAACACATTGTCAATACTTTACCCTATTCAATGACTTAAAGGAGATCTTGCTCTCAAATTTAAAATTTATGTTAGCATTATTATTGGGTTTAATAATTTTTTTAAATTACATTAAAAAAAATTTTTTTTTTTGAAATTTTAAGTATGTCCCACCTTTGATAGATTACACTGACTTAGAGTTAAGGAAAAATAGAAAATAACATATTTATATCTACCAGCTAGCTATAATTGGCATATAAAATTTTTTTTTATAAGGAAGTGGACCTCAATAAAAAAAATCAAACAAAAACAGCACAACCAAACATCTTTCATCTATATTGTCAATATCACCATGGGAACTCAATCACAACAGAATAAGCTTACCAGTTGCACTCATGTCCTCTGTTGAAATGTTCATGGTAATGTTCATGTCCGCTATCGTAAATAATCTTGCACAGACCCGAAGTGTTTGATTTGACTCTGACACAACTGAGGGCACTTCAAGAATAACTGTTGGTCTGGCTCCACAAAGACAACCCGGGGGAGCACCCTTGAACAAATTAGTTTTGTAACTCATGGTTGGTGAAATAATATTAGTTTGGTCTACTCTGTACACATAGAGTCCAGATACACCCACATTGCTGGAAATGACTGTTTCTTCTGAGGTTAAATTTCGAGATTCTGGAAGCAGAATGGAATTGTTTCCATTTTGAAAACCTATTAATGCTTGACCAAACCACTGAATGTCTTCAAAGAAGTACAGTGCAAATGTTCGCTGCTGTGAATCGCTTATGACAATAACGTGAAATGTGTTCACCTAGGATTAAGAAATGAATTTAATACAGCAACCCACTGAGAGAGAAGGCTGTATCAGTATCAATTACATACATACATTTCTGCTGTATCTGCCATTAAAAATAAGATAGCTCCTAATAAAATAATGCCTAGAAAATAAATAAATTAATGCTAAAATAGCTAAATGTTTGACAAGTATTCACCCTTTTTATAAATTAAAGTAGCTAACCGTGAACGTTGTTATAACAATGTGTTTTAACAATACTTCATTTACACCTATATGTGTTATAAGTAATTAATAGCTAGACTCAAGTTTGTAAATCAGAAATATTGTTTAGGTATGACAATCGGGACTATTGCGATTGAAACAGACAAGACAGTGCCTCCTTTTTAACACCAAAATTTAATTTTTTACTCTGTCATGATAATCTGGACAAAAAAAGGATTATAATTAAAGTTTGCAATTTCAATCATTACCTTGTCTGTCATAGTTCCAAATAACTGAACTTTGTCAAAAATTACTGCAATGGATGACCTGATCACAAAGTTAGATACTCCAAATGACATTTTAATTATATATTTGATGCAAACGTTTTCCTTGAAATTGATTTTATAAAAAATGGATCCAGAATTGCGTCTCAGATCTATGTCATCTTTGAAAGGAGCAAAAATGGCTCCTCGTGTTCGTGAGTTAAAATAGTATCCACCGTATGGCAGAAAGAGTAGATATCCATTAGGCATCACCTATATAGTGTATGATTTTTGAATTTGAATACATTCACCAATTCAAAATGAGATTAAATTATCAACCTTTTGTAATTATTCAAATTGATATAAAAGTAGAAGTGACTACTGAATATAAATTTATGTTTTAAAAAAAATTTATTGCTGAATCTGTGGTGAAGGCTGGTGAAGGTTGGAAGAGGAGTTTGAAATCCAGGAAAAAGTAAATGCAATACAAGTAAATATTCTGATTGTATAAAAAACAACTTATTTAAAAGCTAACTAGTGATGTGCTTGAGTACAAAGGGCTAGCGAGCCTATGCACGATACACTTCGATAGACTCTATCAGCCCCTTTGTAAAAGTATAACTACGTAGCTGTTGTGACCATTATATACTTTAGCTAACAAACACGGAACTACTTTCTTACCTCAATTTCTAGAGTACTGGTATTTTCTGTAGTCTCTGATTATCTGAATTACCAGTAGCTGCTGACAACAAACACTTGTAGCTACTAAAAGTGATAGCACTGGTAACCTGTGCCATTAGGGATCAATAGCACTTGTAAAGCAATTGAAATAGCACTCTGCTTGCCTAGCGCTATTTCAATCGGGTTACTCTACTATTAATCCCGAATAACAGGTTGCCCTGATATTACTTATTAGAATCTGCAAATAATTGAGCTCTAAATATAAGGAATTAACCCTTAAATGTTTCTTCTTCTTGTATTGTAACTTCATGCTTTTAAACGTGAATTTTATATTTTCTGCTTTGCTCTTGATGAGAACATTATAACAAAGTAATTTCCAATTAAAACCATCATATTTTGTTTGACAAACTCACATAGGCATCATAATAATAATGACTTCTCCCAAAAATTCGAATTGCATTACTCATGTATATTGCATTTGATGGCTTTTCATCGGAGTTGTCAAACTTTGTGGCTCTTATCTTATAACCATGTTGAAGCAACAGCAATCTGCTCCCATTTATGGCACTACATTCTGAAAAATACAAGTATTACATTACATAATGTTATCTTGTTGGTGGCTGGAAACACTGTAAATTAGTAAGAAAAATGTTATTACTTACTGTCATTTGTATCTGGATTAATTGACACGAGTACTATTCTGTTCACTAAAGACACATTTCTATCAGAAGTTCTTATGATAAGTTTAAATGTTTCAGTAATTTCTGGAATATCATCATTGATTATAGCAAAAGCATTGAAGCAAATAACTTTCGCAGTAGATTCTATAATAATACTGTTTGAGAGAATCTGATAGTCTTCATTTTCTAAAATATACAATCATAATAATTATAGTGTTTTTTGGGGGGTTGCTCCTCAATACACATAATTAAATTGAAATAGAATTTGTTTTACTTTACTGTAGGGCGTATATGTTATAAAGAAATAATTATGATGTGAACTAACCGGTGGCTGTTACACCAGAAGAAGAGATAGTTAATACTACATTATGCTGTAGAACTGAATAAATTTTTAAACAAATTTCTATTTCGCTCTCATTTTCCATTACTGATTGAGGAACTTCTACCAGTATGGTGGGTTTGGCACCACACAAGCAACTGGAACTATTGAAAGAGTAATTTTGGGAATTGTTTCTCCATACTGGCATCATGACATCTTCTTGGTCCACTCTGTAAGCAAACAGACCAGGGACTCCTATATTACTTGATGATACTAGTTCCGGTGTGGTCAAGTATTGGAATCCTGGCAGTGTTGTCAACGTATAATTGAAGTTAAATCCAATAAAAATATTACAGTGATAATAATAATGGAATTTAATATCGCTGAAGTAAAGGAGATAAAATGTGACATTGCCGTCACTTATTAATGCTATCTGAAAAGAGTGAACCTGCCGTATAAAAATGATAAACAAGAATATTAAATTCTAGATCAAAGTGTATGTGTAAATAGATCCCAGTACAATTTTACATTTAACACATTGAACCCTTACAATGTTTAGTTATAAGTTTTGATGAAACCATAGAGTCTGCCGCAAATTGTACAAACTTGATGAACATATTGGTTCTTATTGCTTGGAATTTCATTTTTACTGATACAATTATTACTAACCATTTGCATATGTTGATGAATACCATTTTGGAGACCTTCAAACTTGCAAAAAACATTAGAGAGAAAGATGCAAAATATAAGATTTAAAAATTTCCCAATCTAAATTGTTTTTTCTTCTTCTTAATTTACTACTGGAATCCCATTATGATCAACAACACATTTCAATGTTTTAGCTAGCTAAAAATGATTCCTGGAGTTATGATTTCAGTCCTACTGATTAAGACTTGGGAGAGTCGAAACTTCAGATCGTTGCTATTATATTGTTATTACTATTATTATTATTATTATTATTATTATTTTTATGATTATTATTATTATTATTATTATTACTATTATTATTATTATTATTACTATTATTATTATTATTGTTATTATTATTATTGTTATTGTTATTATTGTTATTGTTATTATTGTTATTGTTATTATTGTTATTGTTATTATTGTTATTATTATTATTATTATTATTGCTATTATTATTATTATTGTTATTATTGTTATTGTTATTATTGTTATTGTTATTATTATTATTGTTATTATTATTATTATTTTTATTATTATTATTGTTATTCATATTATTATTATTGCTATTATTATTATTGCTATTATTATTATTGCTATTATTATTATTATTGTAGGACGGACTGATAACCACTACGACTAGTATTCAGCGTAGTCAGTGGCTCGGTACCCTGGGTAGTCTGCCACCAGATTTCGAGGCGTTAGCTAGAATCCCCACAGGTAAATGTTTCTCTTAATTCATAACTGGTCCGAGGACCTAATAATAACCCGATGACAAAAACATTCGAACTGAACTGTGACACACACACACACACACAAACACACACACAAGTTTTAAATGGAGGGAGGGCCCAACCATGCATGCGTAACTGGTCCACCTCCTGATGATCTTTACCAACTCGCACACAAAACAAACACTACACAGATAAACATAATGACGTGAAACAATGGTTTGATGAGAAGTGCTTAGAACAAATATATGTATGAATACACAACACATAAAAATTTATTACGTTCTCCTTCAAATCTATCTTATCTTCATGTTGGAGGGCGGACCCCACAATTATATTATTATTGTTATTATTATTATTAATTTTTTAAAATTATTATTATTATTAATATCATCATCATTATTTTGAAACCTCAATGGCTAATAAATTATAAAATTACATGTCAAGTTAGTTCAATAGCGCTTAATTGCCCCTTCAACTGTAATTTTTATTTATACGAAGGTGAGTAATGAATAAGTGCTATTACATAAGAATTAATTTTTAAAATATTTCTGTGACCTAACAGATACAAAATTAAAAAATAAATGAGTACCTTTGTACTTACTGTATTATAATAGTAGTAGTAGTAGTGGTTGCAAGTATGATACATTTCATTAAAAGTAACCACAAGGGACGATGTCCAGCTAAAATCAGGCATTGAAAAAGCTGCACTAATAATGTCTTTAATGCAATTATTACCATCTATTCTCCCATAAAAAATAGAACTTGGTGATAGTATTCTTGATGGAGTCCAGAAAGGAGCCAATACTGCATAACTAGTAGGTGTTTTATAACTGTATGCTGGGGATGAATTAAAAGACAAATATCCATGGCGAATTATCTAGGAGATGTTCAAAGTTGAAAAAAAATAGCAGCATACAATATTGTGCTATTGCACTTGTAACTTACATATGCAGTTTGTTCCATTCTTCCAAATAGAGCAATGGGGTGGGAGAAGTATATTGATTGAGGATTCCAATAATTGACAGCAGTGATTTTATGTCCAGTTTTGTTAACTTGGAAAGGATAGAGGGGAAATTCTCCATCAATTCTGCAAAATGCTGACTCTATAAATGAATAATTTACATAATATAGCTTCATCTTACAGTAATACTTGTCACCATTCTAATATGTGTTTAATTAGATTCAGTTGTACTCTAATTTACACTTGGCCCTAAATATTTTTAATTATAACCATAGATTCAAATTTGTTTCTATAATACTCTTTCAACTTTCGTAATGGTATGATTTGATGTCTATAATTTTCATGGTCAGCTTATAACATAATAGAACTTCAGCCAAAATTGGACTAAGCATATAAATATTGATTCATTGGCTGCAATATTAAATAAATATAATTTTCCTGTTCTTCAAACTGTATTAAATGTACACAACATGCACCGCAAAAAAAAATGCAGTTTTCTCTGAAGCGAGAGCTACAGTATTGTATTGAGGCTGACGGATTATACAATGAAATGACAATGGTAAGATAAGAAGTTTCATTTCATTATAATTTACTTACCACCAAGATTGTAGTAAAAATATTATTATATATTATAAATTGTGCTCAAAGTGTTACTAAATTAAGTAGCTACCCAAATGTCATCGTAATTGTAAAGAAAAGGAATCTATATGATGAAAACATCAGCTAATTGTTTAGTAAAAAAAAAATTAATTGAAACCTTATCAATGATGTTTATTCCTAATAATGGTCCTTTATCAATTCAATAGTAGCTATTGTATAATTATTCAAACCTCAATATTTGCAATTACATTTTGCACTTATTTATTTTAGTTGCTCATGTTAGACTATCATATTATACCTTCCTGGGCACATGTCCACTTCAGTATCAACTGGAACATAACTAACAAGATCAAAATACAGCATTTTAATGGCATAATTTCCTGCGATCAGACGATATCTGATCTTGTAGGAAGAGTGAACACAGTGACTCAAAGCAAGACTTATATATGTGAAAATCAAGTGTTATGCAATAGATTGAGTACAGATTAAAGTACATATTAGCTATATTGATTATGTAATAGGTATGGCAAATGGCACAAGATGCTCTTTTATAAACTCATGCTATGTCTACCAGTACAATATTTATAACCCTATTTTCACATATTATGTGTTTTAAGCACATTGGATAGTGTAGTGTGAGTAATTCAGCCAAGTAATATTAAACATATTCTACATAAGTGATGACTGGGGGTCACAGTTTGAACTTAGTAAGTAATGCTCCAAATCGGTAATGACAAGCATTGAAATTATGTATTGCAACTGAAGTTGTTCAAGGTCCAGCTCCTTATCAAAGTGTACTTTGTCTGAAAATTTTTTTTTAAAGTCCTATTATGTACCATATCGTGCTCTGATCTGGTCTAACCTTCCCTTCCCACCTTTAACACGACTTTCTGGCACCTATGGTTGCAAGCAACTGCTTCAAGCATATCCTAATAAAATCTACATTGGTGCTTTAGATAACAATTTACTTGCTGAGTGCATGTTATGTGTGGGTAAAAGGCATAAACTATATTGCATGAGAGAGTATGAGATCTTTTGGTAATATATACCAAATAGTTATACTCAAAGAACTGCGCTACAGCTGGATAAGAACTATATGAAAGTAAAACTTGCATGTGACTACATATGTAAGGTTTTCTTGACCTTGTAGCTGTTTTTCAGTTGTCAAAATCCCCAGCTGAGTAAACTTATTTGGAAAGTTTATAAACCATTACTAATCTACTGACATGTAAGATACAGCATTTTTTGAAATATTAGAAGAATTGAAAATAACTTATGGCAAGACTTATTATTACATTAAAGTCAGTCATTTGGGATCGCAATGTCAATATTTGAATAATCAAAATAGCTTTCTGTTTTACTTGCAGAGGGTTTATTTTTTTAATAGTAAAATTACTCTTTAGAAAGCAGTTAATGAAGGAAACTTGAAAAGAAAAGAAATTTAAAGATTAATAACGCTGGACCTAAAATAAAATAAACAAGTACGATACAAGAAATTTTGATAATTCCATAAAGTATTAAACAGTCTAAGTAATAGCTATTATTTTTAATTATTGTTACTATGCAATGTAACTGGAATGAGTGGTTTTCTGCCAACTAACTCCCTGGACATGTGCAAAGCTATAATATAGCAAACTCTGCACATGCCCAGTATTATGATGTGCATGACATAGAAACCATAAGCAGCACAAAAATGGTGTGTGTCACTAGGAGCCAAACAGTGTTATTGGTAACATTACATGAAACAGCAAGAGAACACCAATCAAGGCCACTCCACCAATTAAGTAATTAAGTTGATTAAGTTATGATTAATCAGTTCTCGACTCCTTGTGAGAGGAGTTTGATGAGGGTGAGGGACTTCTCTCACATGCAATTTTAAGTGACAAGTGGTAACTACATTGAAAAAGAAAATTTTGATCTTTTTAACAATAATGACAGCCACAAAATAATATTTTCTTACTGCATACAAGATCATTATCAGAAAGTATTGAGAAATGTAACAGTCTCATTGTAACACCATATCCACAAGCTAATATTTTACTCTAACATTTCTGGTTTCCCTAATAAAAATCTCTCTACTGTGAACAGCTTTGTCAGCTACTTAATTAACCCAATCATTCCATTTCAGTGAAGCAAGATTATATGGCACTACAAAACAGAAAATGAAAGAAACTGGTAGCTTATTGCTTCCTATTGAGTCATGAAGTATCTAAGTTACATATGGAAAAAAACACGTAACAGTTACCCATAGAACTTTTCATTTTCGTTCAACCGTTTGTTTTAAGGGTGCAAGTTACCATTTTGTATCATCAATATAGTAATGTCTCCAATGTGATCTTACAGGCTATAATGGATAGAACTATATATATATAGGGGGGGGGCAAATTAACTAGCGACATCCATAATATAACTGATTACTAAAACTTGACAGCCGCATTTTAGCTTCATTACTTGTCAACTCTATTCCAGAAAACATATGTTAAGAAATAATTTTTTTATCTTGCTATTTGCATGTCGCTTTGTAACAATTATAAGGAGGTTAAAAGTGGTTGAGGCCATCATAATTAAAAATAAGTATGAGTTATCTGCTCCTGTGTCCACATTTTGTTGAGACAACTTTATTCTAAAAACGAATATTTAAAAAACCCATTCAAATTGAAGCTAAATACTTTTTTCTTAACCACTGGCTACAGTCATAGCTACTACACTGTGAAATGTGAAAAAGTGTGTGTGTGTGTGGGGGGGGGGGGGGGGGGGGGGGTGGGGGGGGGGGGGGGGGGGGGGGACAGTCATCCTTCCTGCTCTCACTCCTTCTCTACCCTCTGAATTACCAAGACTTCAAGGGCACAATCATTTAACCATAACAACTGAAGTATTCTTTCAATGCCTTTTCTAATAGTGGAACTGGAGTGTTTAGCTGTGGTTATGTGCATTAAGAAATGCTCCCTGTACTCGTTAAGTTTGCTTCACTTCACAATTAACACACACTGTTTGAATGAAATTGAGAATCCACGACTACAGCAGTTTTGTACCCATATCTTGTCCTTGCATGTACAGTTGCTTATAAAGGGATGAAAAACAAGGCAGCAGATTCCCTTCACCTTCACACAAGTTACCTGAGGACCAGGACAATTTAGCAGAGGTAAAAATGGACGTATTTGCAGGAGTCAGTTATATAGCAACATCAATTCTCCCAAATACAGAATAGCACTCTGACAACATGTGTATTATCAGAATTTGGAAAGTGCGAAAATGTGCTGCAAAAATTAACTCCTGAACCACGGGATATTCAATGGGTTCCTAACCAACGAAGCTAAATGTCATACCCACGAAATGTTTTCTGAGGAATCAAGAACAATTCGACAGTTGACGATAACCATATAGTTTATGGTTGCCATTCTCTCCTCATTCCCACAAACCTCAGGCTCGCCATGTTAAGTCAGTTCCATGAGGCACATTGTGATCTAAGACTCATGCTGGTGTACTATATATTGGCCTGGGATGGATCAGGACATCAAACACTTTGTCGCTGGTTGTTGTCACTGTCAAAATCATCTTTCATCAAACAGAAATAATCTATGATAGTCAAAGCCTTTCTAGCATATTGAAGCAGACTTTGCAGCATATGGAGGAAAGCAATATCTATTTATATTAGATAGCAAACTGATTGGCTTGATTTTATTGAGATGGGTCAATTAATATTTTGTTGAATCCCATGTGCACCAAGTAAAAATTTGAAATTAATTTGATAAATTAATAGCATTCCCATTAGCAGCCAATTAAATCACCATAATTACATATTGAAGTAATTGCATGTGCTTTGGTCTCATTATATGACCGTTGCTTGCATTGTGATTAGACCATGGGGGAGGAAGGAGGGGTTGGGAGAGGAGGAGTATTATTATAAAAACATGTGTCAGCATATTTCAGAATTGCAAGCTATAGTTGTATATGAAGTGGCATTACTTGTATTGTATAGTAGCTTTAGTTTCACCTTGTCCATTGCCAGATACGTCATCTGGCAATATTTCTGAAATTTTTGTTGCTTAAACTCTCAACCATATCCACTATTATCTGTGTTTGATGACTAGCACAATGTACATAAAGCTTCAATGTAATATGTATTTTTGATAATACACTGTTGCCAAATGATTTGTAAAAATCGCAAAAACTAATTACTACGATAGAGTGCAAAAGTGCATGAACTGTACGCTCCTTCATTTTCACAATTACATGACATAAAATAACAAGTTTTCTTAATTCATTTCAGGTTCATTTATAGTCTTTTTTTTTTTAAAGAATTTTTTTTATAAGAAATGTATTAATAATAAATCTAGAAGAAACAACACTACAACAGCTTGCATTTGAAAATGGCATGTGCATATGATTAACACGTAGTAGTGACCATTAATTTAGCACCTGTTTCAAAACTGATAAAAGAACTCTAGTAAAAAAAAAATTGTTTAATTTCACAGGAATCTTCCAATGCACAATCTAATATAATACAAATTTAACATGAAAATTGTGTTTTTTTTTCACGATATTAATTTTGTGCGTCACTTTCAGGTGAGAATCCAATAAAATTGTTTTTAGAAATGATGGGCTTTTATTATTTCCAGTACATCACAGACCTCTGGACTAATGAACAAAGTGTGCTCATGAGCTAGTTCATGAAGCAATACATTTCACTTGAATAAATAACTCTCATACTCAGTTTTAAGAAGACAACATTTACTAAGTAATCGAGGATTCACAAAGTTAAATTGTATATAATAAACGTTAAATTAGTCATATAAACTGGGGTAAATACCAAGTATAGAACTGTACATGATAACATCATAGCTAAAAACAATCAATACTTTCAAAATATTTGATGATACACCAAACGAGAAAACAAAAAACACACGCAATCATTAGAAAATTATTTCTGTCTGCTAAAAAAAAACTCAAAAATGTACATGAAAATATTTATAGCTGTTCTTAGAAGCTGTCATACACTGTTACTTGTTATATAATTTCTTTGAAGTTGGCATAAGTATCAAATCCATCCAAGAAGTCAGCTACTACCTGATAGCAGAACTCATACTGACCCTAAAACAGAAGAGGTAAATATATATTATCATGAAAACAGTTGAATAATATTTAAACCACTAAAACATTGTTGTATAAAATATGAAGGATCTATAATACTTGTATTTGTTGGAGAAATTCTTACCTTATTTGCCACCAGACCAGCTCTTTGGAAGCGAACAGACTTTATAAACTGGAAGATATCAACAACTGCCTCAGATTTCATCCTCTCCATCTGAGCATGTATTGTAATGAATGTGCCACTCCTACCCACTCCATCACTACATATTAGACATCAACAGTCATAAATATCGAAAAAATTAGAAATGAATCTAGTGAACCAGTGTCTCTGTGTCTTCATCATATAGTGTCATGGACACAAACATAGACTTAAACACACCTGTTTCAGTTGAATGAAGTGAGTGGGTAAGGCATCGTCAATTACTAGTATGGAACAAGCTATTGGTGATAGGAAATATATTTGATACCCTTTACCTAATTCTTTCAACAATGAAAGTCTGATAGAGTACACAAGATCAATGACCTAATATTAAATTACGTAATATGTGGCACAAACATCATTACTTAATATGTAGTTTAAAAAATCTCATAACATACACAGATTAAAAAAAATAGAAATGTTTCGTTTTCATCACACATATTACCCTATAGTACATCAGAAGTACGCATCAGCTGCATGCTACCACATCACCAACTTTCACATTCCCAAAGTTCAACTTACTTGCACATGACTAGAATAGACTTGTTTCCAGTGCTCATCTGCACCTTCTGTACCAAGTTGGCAATCTCCAACATGCCGGATGTCGTGTTTGGTCCGGTGTCCTCCTGCCACCTCAGATATTGGAACTGGGTGATACTGAAGCTAGTGGGCGTGACTGACATGCGAGTCTGGTTCTCCACTATCTCGAGCTTCCTCATGACGTAGTCACTGAAGGCTCTTTGGTCGGTGACGGTTACGGTCAGCTTGCCGTAGTTTTCAGAGGTGCCCTTGCCCTGAGGCCAGTAGCGGTGACACACCTCCTACGATGAAAAGAAGATATTGTCAGTGTTATGAATCATAATCATACATACTGTGCAGTTTGCTTTAATATGTCACATTAATTACTATCAATTAATACATATCTGATAGACTAACTTATGATAACGGAGAAGCTAAATAGAAAATAATTTAATTGTGCTGTATATCAATTGTACAAGGTCTCTCTCTTATATTTTTAATACATAATAGTAAGGATCAATTACTTTAGGTTTAAGGTTGCAAGCTCAGCACTGCACCGTTGGACAGGACACATTAAAATTATTTATTGCCATATTGACTGTAGAGGTCATGTTACTCCATATTATAATACATATAGACACGCATGCTCACAAAATTTTTCAGAATACAAAAAAAAAATCAAAAAAATCACAGAACTAACTTGAAGTCCATACATAACCTTATTTGGCTATGTTTGAAGCTAAGGGTTATTTTTTTGACCACATGCTATTGATGTGTATATGTTTGTATCCGTGTGTATGCTGCTGTGTGTATGTGTGTATATGTGTGCGTGTAGAAAAAAAAACCCATAAGCAAATGTTATTTTTTTATAGTACCCTCAACCAGGATAGTTACATAAAATATAAAATCATATTCTTTTAGACTTCGAATAAACTCTGAAATCGAAACGAAGACAATTTCCTCAAAACCAAACATCAATAGATGTTTTTTTCCAAACAATACATCTGTCCTTGAGGATAGTGTGTGTCCATCCACTAACTGTATTACATACATTGGACCAATACTTCTTTCTGCTCTTATCTCAAAACAGCCACTAATTAGCTAGCTATGGCACAGAAAAATGTATTTATAAGCCTTAATTTGTAGGAAGATCATAAAAAACAAATTTTTGCAATTTGTTTACCTACTGGCGGCATTTATTCTAACAGACGAAACTTGGCAGTGCATAAGACTCCTAATTTGTTTTCAAGTTGCACTCTGTCGGTTACGATAACCATTCTGTTGTGAATCCCGCAATGATTGGGCAAACAAGTACTGTCATCTAAACCATCCTCTCTCAGTAGGCAACAGTTACTGATTCTCTCTCTCTCTCCCTCCTAGTCTTACCAAGCAATGTTGGTAAATGTGGAAATAGTGAAACATAGCACTTCTCTTGAAAACACGATAACATGACTGAAATAACGAAATCTAATTCCCAAGAAATAGTTTCATGTAGCAAAACAGGATTTAAATGTCTAATTACAGGAATGCTGTACATTGCTTGTTTAATTAAGCAGGGAGAATCCTCAATACCAGAACTGGTAATGAGATCCTATCTGCAGATATCAATTTGTATGGTTCATAATCAATTAAACATAGAGATTGTTTGCTGATATACGTCACATCAAATAGGACATGTGCTTGACGTGTGATACATTATCAACTAAAATCATGTGCTCTCTGCACAGTTATGACTGAGAGACATTTGAGCATATTTAAAGTCCCTAAACACGACATTTCACCTGAGAGCTACTCCTTAGTAAAGAATGATTAATATAATTAAAGGATTCATTTGACTGGTTATGTGAACGAATTAAACTGTGAGCAATATTAGAATATGTTATTGGACACATACGGAATATATAATGGAGGCTACTAGCTGATAATATATCCGGAAAACAAAAAACACAAATAAAAATATAATAAAAAATATAAAATGTAGCTACTTGTTGTAGGGTTGATTTAAACCAACCCTACAATAAGTAGCTATATTATTTGCCTACTGAGAAAAACAGTGATAGCCAACAACAGAAACATGTTAAAGCCACAGTATGTAAGTACAACAATCAGCTAAAAATTACCTTTCCATTTTCTTCTGTTTTACAGAGCATGACAATACAGCGACACTCTTGTTCCCAGATCATCCTCCAGAAGTCATTGACAGTATGGGAGAGTGGTCCTTGCGTAGCAATATACGCTCCTTTCTGACGATAACCCTGATAAAAAACATATGTTTCTCAATGCTAAATTCACTACGATAATTTAATGCAATTTTTTACTATAATTATCAGCATATGGTAAAGTATCACCTATAACAGGTAAGGTATCACCTATAACAGGTAAGGTATCACCTATAACAGGTAAGGTATCACCTATAACAGGTAAGGTATAACCTATAACAGGTAAAGTATCACTTCATAACAGGTAAGGATCATAAGCACAAAAAGGTTAAAGAATCACTGTACTTATGTAAACATTATGTTACCTCAACAAAACTGGCATTGATGTAGTCTGAGCCCTGGGCAGCAGATGGTCTCAGCCTCACTCTGGTATGGTTGACTGTAAACAATGAAAGAGTTATTCACAGTACTACATTCATCAGCCATTGCTATGTTGTTTATTCATCATATCTGTAGTTTATAATGTTCTATACATACAACAGTTATATGTTGTTTAGTCGTCATATCTGTGGTTTATAATAATTTCTACGTAAAACAGACATGTTGTTAACTGGCATTGTATCTGTAGTTTCCTAAACTGCTGGTCTGTTTGTGTAAATGACAGACCAACTGAAATAGAAATTCAGTATTAACACAACATATACAGTTCCATACAGTTCCTGTCACAAGTTCAGTGAATTATCTGTACAAGATTCACATTATTAATGATGTTATTTTATGTTGTTATGACCAACACAAGACTGCATTAGTCAACATAGGATGATGCTCTGTGTGCATTCTACGCAGAGAAGGACGGGTGGAAAGGGGGTGCGGGGCAGGGTGGCTGGGAGGGGAGGGATAGGCGTGATGCAATGTTTTAAATAACAAGTGGCAATTTTTATTATTTTATTGTATTATTATTTTAAATTCAGGCTCTGTACTTGAAGTGTATAGCTCATCCAGTTTGACATCAGAGCTACCCACAGCATCACCACCTGGTGGTGGTGGTACCCCCAAGCCATGAAAGTAATTGCATGGTAGACTAAACCACAGGACGAACCATTATCCCCATGGGGCAGGTGCTGCATGCCTAATGGAAAGTTGTCATGGCAACCACACATGTACATATGTGCAGGTGCTGTGCATTGCTATGCTGTGCTCTGTTTGATTGTGTGTGTATGTGTGTGTGTGTGTGTGTGTGTGTGTGGGTGGGTGGGTGTGTTGTGGCTTCAATGACTCCCACAGAGAGAGGTGTGCTGGGGAGACCATAATCTTGGCACCATTTTTAATTTGTCAATTGATGTACATGAATTTAAACAAAGCAAGGAGGAAGAGGGAAAGACAGAGTTGGCTGGAGGATATAAGTCTACATGCCATGTAGCTCTAGCCATATGCTGTGTGTTGTCTTATCTCTAATGGTGATAGTACTTGCCAAATGTTATGAGGAGTTCAAACTCAGTTGGTAAACAGAGGTGAAAGATAAACTAGATATGTAAGTGGTCAGTTTATTTTGTAACCTTTCTAGAGAAACTCTATTTGTGACCGTCTACAGGAAAACCAGGCACAACACGGCACCCTTCAAGTTTTTTTTTTTTGCACTTACAGAGTTGTCGATGTCCAGATATTGAGGTCTCCAAGTTTTATCGTCGTAGCTTAAGTCGTTCCCACTATAGTAGACCTAACCGTTCCCTTCCGTCGGCTTGAAACAATATTTTAAGAAATTGATCGATCTTTCCTAGATATTTACGCACGCCGCGTTGTGCCCGGTTTTCCTGTAGACAGTCACATTTTATTAATGCCACTCACGTAGTCAGAACTGGAAAGGTGAAGCTGTTGGTAACCATAGAACCCACTGGTAAGTCATGAGTGACCTCCAAGAGTCCCATTTTATGCCATATTTCTTATCCATTTTTTCTTCAAGTTTCATGCTCAAGAGAACTGCAGTCAGTCCAATGTATTGTCATATATGGCAATGCATTGAGTAACATGTATATATGTGTGTATACATGTCACTCAAAATTGTAAGTCACAACTCCATAAACCACAGAAGTCTCCTCACTACCCTCCACCCACATTCCTTAGTATCTCCCTCCTGACATGGCAAGACTAAACACTGTCATAGCTGACTTGTAGTTTACAAATAAGGATAGACCATACACCCTTTATCTTGCTCACATGGAATCTTGTCGTCATAGCGATTCTTGTCAGTATTGGCCGCATTCACTGACTGACTGAAGTCAACGCTGCGGAGGTCACTGGTGACCTTGTTGAGTATCTGAGAATAAACACACAAACATACACATTTAATCACACACAAATATACATAACCTGCCTACACAAACTTGCATAACAAACATGCACACACAAACATACTTCACACACGCACACACCAACATTACATACATACATACTTTACAAAATGTATACACCACCGTGCCTAATATGCACACACAAACATACATATCACCTCTTACATGTAATAGCTTTTTCATACACACCATCATCAAACCTTACAACTGTAAGCATATGTTACCATATTAGGCCTCACCATGACAACCACATTAGTAGATTGTGGTGGTAATCACTCTAAATATGCCCAAGGATAGGATCTACCCATGGCCATGCATGGCTGACCTCGGGAGAGCTGACAGCAGTCTTTTGCCACCTCCTGAGTCAGCTCTGTGTGTTCCTGGCTACCATTCAAGGATGTGTCATTCACATTGCACAAACTATGATTGGGTTTATAAGGCAGTGTGTTGGTAGGTCTTGTCTGGGACTGTGGGCGTGTCATTACCATAGAGTACTTCAGACCAACCTTCTTTTTGGGAGTAAAAAAGAATTCTTCCAAACAAAACTAGGAAATTCTAGCTATGGATATCATCAAACTGAAACATAAACATTACTTTTGATGGTAGAACTGAAAACCACATCTAAGAAAACCTCATAACCTTTCATAACCACTCGTTTGTTAATATTACAAGTATCTTGAGTTGTAGATCTACGTCTTGTAATGCCATCAACTACACTGTAAAAGAAGTTCTGAAATATTTTGTTCACTGGATGAGGTAAAGACAAAAAAAAACAAAAAAAACAAACAACAACACCACTAAGATCCCCCCCCCCCCCTCCCCCCCCCCCCCCCATACTAACCAGGTCCACAATCTCCCAACCCACTACTTCACCCGTCCACAATCTCCCAACCCACTACTTCACCCGTCCACAATCTCCCAACCCACTACTTCACCCGTCCACAATCTCCCAACACACTATACTTCACCATTACTCTGCCTCAAGCCTCTATTCGTTCCAATATACTGAATTAGATATCTGAAAAAATTAGCTCATATTTTTGTAAATTACTCACATCATACTGTCGCTGGAAGCCGGAGTCTTTCGATCCTGGCTCTACCGGTCGACTCAGTTTGCCAATGACAATCCTCATATTAGCAGCTGCTACTTCAGTGTCTCCGCATGTCAACAATTCCTCCAGGGCATTGTGGATGAACACATACTGAGCCTGTGCAACACAAACACACGGAGTCATCTCCACATGCAACAAACACACACAGATACATTTGCTGGTGTCTAAACTAGGAGACCTTCACACATGCACACACATACATACACACATACTTGTGTGTAAAAGTTGTAGTCTTGCATAAAAACACACATAGTGATTTCGTGCAAATTGGATTAATTACCACAAACACTCATGCTGATTAATTGAACACAAGAATTGACTCGTCTTGTGTAAACAAATAAACTAGCATAAGTGTGTAATCAAATCAACAAAAACCATTAGAGCAGACGTACACTTACAAGTTGTGTACTGACCACAATATATAACATATAAATTTGTATGTGTAAACTCTGTGGCAGGTGCAAGGCAACACATATAGCTATGAATATCATTAACGACCTCGTATGAATATGAATAAAAACCACTATCTGCATGAAACCACTACCTTGTGCTTGTATGTAGCTACAGATACCTTAATTAGAGCACCGTTATAATAAACAGTGGTAAAATATTACCTTATTGATGTATGTGTAATCACAAGCTTTATTATAAAATACTTATAGTGTGCATTTTGTAGTATCAGCCGGTGACCTATCAATGCTGTGTGTGTTTTCTAAACCCACTACAGGTATGGATAGTAGAGTACTCATGGAGGCTTTGTGGTGAGCTCTTAGTCTAAATTTGGTAAGAATCTGATCACCATATATGATCCGTATGATGTGTGTGTGTGTGTGTGTGTGCATGTGTATATGTGTATGTGTGTGTGTGTGTGTGTGTGTGTGTGTGTGTGTTGTTATAATGGGACTTTGGCTCTTGTCAATAATGGAATATCGTCATGGACAACATAACAATTTCAACATGTTTAGATGATACTTCTTCAAAGTGAACATTATAGATTTGTTCAAACTGAATGTAAACTATAACAGACTTGTATATATAGGGAAGAGTGAGTAGTTATAATATTAATATTCAAACGAGAGATTGAACCATGTATACATACATCCACAACAATGAAGACTCAGGGAAAGTAGATTAAAAAAAAGGTTGGTTACGAATTACAAAGTTGTATCAAAGCTAAGAGAGGGGATAGTCTATTAGGGCTGATATAAATATTATACTACAATGGCTATTCCGCCATTTTTTTCTCCGGGAATCTTATTGATATAATCTTGCAAAACTCTATTGATGAGGCTTCATTTAATTTTTCAAAAAATATAAATACTTTATTCATGTTAATGGTAGCTAGAACAAAGATTAATGTTTAATGTTGCTAATTATATATATAATGTAGTACATCATATTATTATGAATTAAATTACTAATCATCTTATTACACTGGCTTACCAGAGTTTGCACCATGAGCACTCTCTGTTTCCTTAATTCACTGATGAACTGGTATATATTGATTGACTTTTCAGACTTAATTCTCTCCAGCATATAGTCTAGAGTGATAAATGTTCCAGTTCTGCCCACACCAGCACTACAGTGGACCACCATGATGTCTGTGTTGCTATAAGGGTGGGACTTGCGCACACGTCTAATGAAGTTAATCATAGAGATGGCATTGGCAGGAACTCCATGGTCTGGCCAACCAAGGTAGTGGAATAATGTGACATCATGAGTGGGAGATCCTGGACTATCAGTCTGGATATATATGATACACATATGTCATATAGACACACCTAAGTGTATGCTTAAACTTGATCATAAATACATGTTTGGGTACGTTAAAGCCTACCATTTTATAATTGCATGCAAAACATTATTACAAAATTTAGAACATGAGACAACCTTAAATTTATATGTACAAAATTTAAATACAATTTCAACGGACTATAATCAGAATATAAAGCTCAGCCCCCTCCCCCCCCCTCCCCCAACCCTTTCCCGTTCTCCCTTCTCCTAAAGAACTGAACTATCAGTAGGCATTGTGTTTGTTGCTCTAAACATTATACCGATTGCTTTTATTAATTTATTCAAAATGTATTCATGATCTGCAGATGCAGAATTCTTTATTCATGGGTGACAAATATGGAGAAATTAGAGATTCATGAATCACCATCTCATGAATGCTGAGAACACTCTATTACAAGCAAATAAAAATCTCCATATATAGTATGCTTCCTCATAGCTTCTAATATTTATAATTGAATGAAAAATTTATATTTGAATGAAAAATTTATAATTGAATGATAAATATGATTAATTTATTGCATAAAAAAAACAATTACCTTAGTAATGGCCATTTTCTTGACTACAAACTCTGCAAATGGCAGTGAAGATTTCAACTCAATGACAAATGAACTCTCTGAACATGGCACAAATGGCTCAGATGTGCTCTGTGGCCAGTACTCCTCACATTTTTTCTATATAAATACACAAGTTTAAATAATTAATTGGTCAAACATTATTGCATAGGTAAGGCTCGTTTTGAATTAGAATTTGATACAAAAGTAGTCTCAATAGCTAGTGCTTTTTATGTACCCGATTTACCTTTCCTTCAAATACTTTAGTGAGCATAACTATGGTTGGAGACTTTTGCTCCCAAATCATACGCCAGAAATCATCTACTGAGGTTTCCATGGGACCTGAATATTAATAAATGAGTCGAGTACATAAAAATTTAAAAGTATGAATAATGAATTTATATGATAGTGGTTACACATGTAGCAATAATTGAGACAAAACTTAAAAAAATTGAATGTAATTATCTTGTGAGCTATTACTGCTGCAGCTATCCTACAATAAAGAAGGATATAATGTTTTTCTTGGTTTGGCCAACTAATGAAAGGTGTCTATTTCAAATTTTGCTGTTGCAGTCTTTTTGAATATGTACCTAGAAATTTAATTTTTTAAGTAATTCATACCTTGAGCTGCAATATAAACTTTCTTTCTGCTATAGCCCTAATACAACAACAACAACAATAATAATAGTAATAACAATAATAAAATGATAATAATAATAATAATAATAATAACTATAATTTGAATCTATAACATTGATTCAGTCATTGAAATAATTATTATAATAGCAAAAACTTTGGTAAGAAGTCAAAACGTAGGGTAAGTTATAATTAACTGTTAAAGAGAGAAAAAATTGCTATTATGTATAACATTGTTATTAATAAACTATATTTAGTAGTACAGTATTTTTGTTTTCCCTCTTAAATTTTGAAGTATATAAAGTGATTATAAACTTGTCAAAACACCTGTATCTTACATTTACATAGCTGGCATTAATATAGTCAGAGTTGTCCACTTCAGGAATAGTTTTCAATATAACACGATTGAAGTTATCTGAATACATATTGCCACATCATAGTACAATTAAAAAAAAGAAGCAACCATAATGTTGTTGATAGCATTATTTATAGTCATGCTCTGCAATGAAATATTGAATCAAGTAAACCATTTTTTAAATCAATTATTATTCATAACATTTACTAGTCATACATATATTGTAAGCTAGCACAATAATTCTTATGCAGAAAAATACTCATGATTTTTCACATATAACTGAGAATTCACTACTCATTTCAATGCATAAAAAGTTGGTAATTAAGAATGCATTCATTTAGCATTATCTTTTGAAATTCCATATCAAATGAGTAAACAATAATATATGCAATGATGAATACGAAACAATCAATTGCTTTGGCTGATTTACCAAAATGGGAAGAAAAAATAAGGAAAATAAAATGAAGTAAGTAATCTTAATACCACTATAAGATAGGTGACACACTGAGTCATTGCATACCTAGTCTAAAATTAGAATTTTTATTATTTTAATCCATTTTTGTTCACCAATTACTGTATTAATTACATTAGAATATACATACTTAACTTTACTATTTCTGTTTGTTATAACTAAACAATTACTACATAACTAGATACATAATGATGATTCATATTCAGTAGTAATTATTGTAGAATAAAAGAGCTATTGGCTCTTACATGGATAAATGTTACCAAATCTGTTTCTCGCACGATTGTCAGGAATTAGAGCTGTTTTATAGTCCAATTTTGCTGATTTTTCTACTGACTACAAAGCAAAGATTATTAGTTTTTAAGAAATTGTTCATGAAAACTATTAGTTAATGAGAACAACTTACATTATATTCCATTTCAAACCACTTGTCTCTGTCTGCATGCATTCGACACACATGAGCACCAAACTCATCTAGTTGAACTGGCTTCAGGCGATCTTTGACTTAATATAACAACCAATAAATTACAGTATCATCTATGTGTATGACAAAGTATGCTATTAATTTACCTAAAAATGCTGTATTTTCATATGTTTGTTCATCCGGCTGCTCCAAATTGGCCTCCAATTCTTTGGCAGACATTTTAGTAGTTTTTTGAGGGGAAACTGAAATAGGAGACATCTTCTCACTTCCTTTTGAGTACATGACCACTTCTTTTTCAGAAGGAGTATATTTACTATTTCGTCGACTCCTAAATAATTTATGTCATAACATTTACCAAGAATACAACATAGATACTTAGTTCATACATGTATGTAAACTTACTTCATTACACACAAGACCACTGTGACAATAATTGCTGCAATTATAGCAGCAAGGATAACAGCCACTACTATACCTATTACTGTTGTTGTATCATTGCTAGCACCTGCAAGTATATAAAAAAGAGGCAATCAAGCCAGTTGTTTCAAAAGAATAATTACATTAATTTCTTTCATTGCTAACATAATGTTAAAAATTTCAGTCACAGTTTGTTAACGCAATGTTTCATACCAAATTGTGCCACTGACATAGACATGCTTAAAGGTCCACTTCCAGCTCCATTGTTTGCTGATATTTGTGCTGAGTATGCAGAAGTTTCATCTAAACCACTGATTGTTCTACTAGTTACATTGCCATCCACTGTAATAGACATCATCACACGTTGTTGTCTTTTTCTGCCTTCCAGTGCTGGGTAATATATAATTGTATAGTTTCTAACAAAACCTCGTGCTTCAGTAAGTGTTAAAGGTGACCAAGAAAGAGTGATCACTGATGGCGATGTTCTTTGAATTTGTAATGATGGAGAAATTTGTGGTACTAAAAAACAACAACAAAACAAAAGCATGTTTTTACATAAAGTAATGCTGCAGTTTATTGTAAACTTAAACTTACTTAATTCTTTGGAAAAGAACACCATAATTGTTTCAGTACCAGGTCCCACACTATTTATTGGAGAAATACTAAGTTGATATGGAATGCCAGCATCTGTATGGCAATAAATAATTGTGTATATAGAATTAAAAACAGTGTTTCATTAGTTACCTAGTCCAGATGGAGAGGCACTAGTCTGATTGCTGGCTGGTATGTTTAATAACTTATTGTTTGTGAGGTCTACTAATCTCAATTGGTATGAAGTTATTTCTCCTCTTGGCATTTGAGGTGGCATCCAAGTTATCTGTACCCTTGAATCACTGATTGATGAAACAACCAAATCTGATACAGGACCTGATACTGTACAAATATCATAAAGTTTATTTATTGTTTTTAGTCTTATACATAATCTTACATTCTTCTGTTGTCCTAATAGTGAAAATCTTAGTCTCTGTATTTTCACCGGAAGGTATTCGATATCTTACTTCACATATAAACATTGTACCATGAATATCATGAGTAATAGGTTCATCTATTGATAGAAGCAATTCATTCTGTCTAATCTCATTTGTTGAAAAAGAAACAGCTGATGATGTATTTAGCCATCGTACAGAGGCTCCTGTGAAATTACTATAACAAAGCACACTTGCAGTAGATCCAACTTCGTAAGTATTTCTATTTCCAGTCATTCCTAAAACTAATAACAAAGACATAGTTCACTTATTGTAAACGCAATGTATACGTTAGAGATTTTACAATTAATATTGTTGTATCCAGTTCATCACATACCTTTAGACTCAGTAGTTGTCATGTATGTGGTGCCTCTGCTATTGCCAACAGTGCAGCTGAAGATCCCAGTGTAATCAGACAGTGTATTACTGGATATGGACAGAAGGTTGTGGTAAGTGGCACTGATAGTATCTACTATTATTTTAGCCTGTGAGTAAGATCCTCCTCTTCTATTCCAAGTTAGAGTAGTGACAGGACCTCCAGTAGATACACAAGTCACAACACCAGTTGTAGTGTTGTATATGATATTCTGTATATCTAGCAATCCTATGATAAAAAAATAAAGTTCAGAGTTATTCATTGCCTGCTAAACTTTAAAAAGAATCTAAGAGAGTACTGAAAAACAATAGCAAGTTAAGCACTGAATAATTAGGAATAGACTTGATAGCATATTAGCTCTATCTTTGGTCATTTTCCATTATGTTCAACATTTTTCTCGTTAATACATTTTCTTATAGGAATATAAGAGACTGTGCCAGATTTGTAGGACTTGATTAAAAGTGTGGTTGCTTAAGTAACAGGATATAATATTTCAGTTTAAATAAGTTGTAAGACTTTTCAGCTTTGATCAACAAACAAGTAATAAAATGATTTAACATAAGGTTAGCAGCATATACTTAGAATAAGTAGCATGACTGAAAATTTTAGCTGTGCATCAATGAAATAGATTATCAAGCACTTTTAACAAAAAAATCAGTTGCAACTTGTGCACGACTGTTTACTGCTGTTTTTTTATCAGTTATTAATTGGCGAGCGAGCGGAGCTAGCAAGACAGACTCTCAGGGGTAACACAGTTGAAAATCGGGGATATTTGTTTGTTTATATGTGTGGATGTACGTATATCCTTTTGTACTTTGACCCTCACGTATTTTTGTGTTCGCTCCGTGTTCAACCCCGTCCCAAACTTCAGTAAACAGAATCCTCCGGTTTAGTGATCATTACCCATATCACCCGTGAAATTGAATTGTTTACCGCTTTGAATTTTTTTGCGGGTGTGGTTAAAACTAAAAAAACTGATGGGAGCCCCATTTCTATTCGAGTTTGTGGTGGTGGTAAGTTAATAAGCTATTTGTCACAGTTATAAGCCCTAAGCAACAGTATTTACTTGAAAATTCATTGTCCACTAGACTAACCACGAAGGTAAGTCTTGCATAGGTATGTTCAGTTGTGTGAAAGTATTGCTAAGAATAAAACAAAGAAAACGTTTAAATGACGTGACTTGCTTTTGTTGCTTATTTTTCAATTCACCAAGTTGTGGGGAGTGGTTACTATGGCATTGAATCCCCTTTACCATATTTATGTAATTTAAAAACTCGACGTTATTTTATTAGCTTGAGTGTCAGTAGTTATAAACAATTGTTTAACAATAGTGTAGTTTAAGGCTCACTCGCAATTGGTGCTCAAGCACACCACTAGTTATTTTGTTGTTGTTAAAGTGACCTGGGCACAATTTTCAATTGATATTATGTTAATAAGTAATATTTGGATGCATTAAGTGAAATATTTTTAACTGTAAAATAAAAAAAAGAAGCTACTCCAAGCAACTATAATTTTGAGGATAATAAACAGCTACAACAACATCAGTACACATACTTTGAGAGACGCTAATGGTAAATTAATGTATGATTGTTGTGTTCTTTGCTAATATTCACCTACAAAATGACTTATTTTCACTCAAACCATTGGTTAACAAAATTTGGTGTAGTGCTATTAGGACCTCAATGCAGTACTTTTCAAGCTAGCAAAAATGCAATTGTTTGATTAGTCATTATGATATAACTTGCTCAGTGCAAGAATAATCTAATGACAAGGTATTGAATAATAGAATTAAAGCTAATGTTAGACTAATTTTATATTATTTTACATGGGTTAGTCAGCCTATTTTACAGCATTGCTAAAGCATAGCCTGAATTGTACTTCAGTCATTATTTATTAAATTAACAACTTTGCTATAACCATGCAAGCTTAACACAAATATGTATCAGTCTTACATATACTTAAAGTTTGAAGAAAAAATTTCTGAGGTAAAAATGAAAGTAATTAGCTGTGCATACCTTCTCCATCATTATATATTCCAAAATATAATTTATGATTTGGTCTATTCTGATGAGGAATGTTACATGTGTATATTCCAGAAGGTCCCAAAGCATTGATGCCACGATGTAGAACTACTGCTTGTTTACTTCTACTTCTAGAAAATACATGAGAGTTAGCATTTTGTCGACTTATTATGAAAGAATTATTTGGGTATTGCCAGCTTCCCATGGATCCACCATTTGGATTGTCCTCATTTCTGCAACAAGTTGTAAGATCTGTATAGCAAGTTAGTAGGTTGTTATCTAGACCAATATCTGATAAATTCACTAAACTGTTTGTAGGATAAGCCACACCATTGAGATATGCATGATCTAATAATTTAATAGTTTATAAGAAAAAAACATCAACAGCAACAATAAATAATATATAGAAACATTGAAAATATACTTACATGGTAAACCCAGTGTTGTAACAGTCAAGTTAGAATTAGGGCTAGATCCTATTGTATTGATGTATGCCACATCAATAGTGTAGGAAGTCACTGGATTGAGTGTATTGATAGTATATATTCTATTAATGACATCTAAATTAGTCAATTGCAATACTTGAGTAGTTCCTGTTTCATAATATCTAAATGTATAATATCTGTCTGGTCCATTACGAGAGAGACAAGATTCTCGATTCCATGAGACTGTGAAACTAGTGGCATTAAATGAATCCAACATTAACTGTGGAGCTTCTCTTGGAGCTAATAAATACAAGTATGACTAAACAGTAAGAATGAACAGTAAGGATCTTACCAGCAGATAGAGTAGTAATAGTATGTGTGGCAGGTGAAGATGTTCCCCCGTTATTTGTTGCTGTTAAGGTGAATTCATATTCTATATTCTCTTCCAAGCCTGATATAGTTATAGAAGTCATTGAGATACTGGCAGTGCCTGAAGGAGCTTCAGTACAACCTCCAACTCTTCTATAGTTGATAGTATACATATTTATAATTACTGGAGACGGCGATGCCCATGTTAATACTGATTCTGTACTTGTAACTGAAGTATGCCTGAAATTTGTGGGCATAGAAGGACTAACATCTGTACAGAATAATCAGATAGTACAAGAGTATATAACAGATTATAAATTCATATAGTCTATTAAAGACAAGGTAATATAATCTGACCATAGCAGTATAGCTACATAGTACTTTAAATTTATAATACCTTAACAATGACTTACAGTTATATCCTAAGGTTGTTATTGTCAAAGTAGAAAAAGGGCCATTTCCTTCAGAGTTAGTCAGTGCCACTTCAAATGTATAGGATGTGGCAGGAGTTAGTGAGTTGGCAGTGAATGTTCTGCTAGTAATATCTACATTTGTTGTTTGTGGTATTGAAGTAGATCCTGTCACATAGTATCTAACTGAATAGTATCGAATTTGTCCATTTCGTGAGAGACAAGATTCACGGCCCCAAGTAGCTGTGAAAGTAGTGGCGCCAAGATGTTGTCGCATTAGTTGGGGTGGAGCTTCTGAAGGTACTACAAGAATAATAGAAGGACTGATTACTGACATAATAGTAGTAACACTCATTCTTACAGGCAGATGGCATAGTGTATTCATATACTGCATCAGGTGTAGAAGTACCAGCACTATTAGTGGCTGTCAGTCTAAACTGAAATGTAATGTTTTCTTGTAGACCAGTAATAGTAGTAGTAGTTGTAGTGGAAGTTACACTATCTGAAGGAGCTGCTGAACATCCTTGAACTCCAGTATAACTGACAGTATAAGTATTCACAAAATCTGTGGAGGATGATGTCCAAGTCAGAGTTATTTGTGTACTTTGAACAGCAGAATGCACAAAATTAGTTGGAGTAGAAGGAACAGCATCTATGAAATTGCATCAGTTTATTGTGTACATAAATTTTACAGATATTAGTCAAAAGTTATTTAGGAGTAATGTACTTTTTAATGTGTAACTTACATGTAACTGAAATTGTGTGAGGTGAACTAGTTACATCTACAGTGCCAGTCAAATAGTCTGACGAGGCCATGACTTGACAACTGTACATAGCACTATCTTCAGTTGATGCCAATTGACTAAAAACAAATTCTGCATTATTAGCATTATCAATGATATTTCCATTCTTTCTCCATTGATATGATATTGACATTAATTCCAGAGTAGCTGGTGCATTAATAGTACAAGTTAGTGTGTATCTTTGGAGAACAACTGGTGTCCCACTCGGAGTGACAGAGGCAGAAATTGAAGGTTCTATAGTTTAGTTTAAAGTATTATATTATTAATTGAAATGTTATTGCTTAGCAACATACTTGTAACTGTGAGCATAACAGAAGTGCTTTGACTAGATCCTGTAACAGAAGCCTGACAAGTGTAAGTTCCAGCATCAGATTCTCTGACTCTACCCGAGATTACAGCTTGATTTTCTTTACCAGATAGAAGTCCACTTGATCCAGATCCAGTAGTTGTCCATGTATAACTTGGGGACACACCACCAGACACAGTCGCCTCACAAGTAAGGGAAACCATTGAACCAGCAGGAATGGATGGATTGTCAGGAGTACGAGTAATTGTGACAGACATAACCATAGGAACTTCTGGGAAGTTATTAAACGATAAAGGGAAAGACAATACAACACACAGAGTGAATTCATTATGATATGTACATATGGGAATACTGTAGTTATTAGTTACGTTTCTGGAATCAGTTATCTCACTAAAAGATAAAAAGCATTCAAAACTTCTGGTTTCAAAACATTTTGTAGTTGAGGGAGAAATTCTAATCAGTACAAGTTGATTCAATTAGGATTTAGTTAATAGCTATGTATACAGAGTATTAATAGAGAATTTTCTCGTTTTAACAGCCAATAATACTGTTAGTTAAAACTTCACTTGATAATTGTCCTTAGGTTAAGTTTTAATTAAAAATATTATTGGCTGTTAGAACGAGAAAATTTGCTATTATTGTAATTATTTCTGCCGAGAATGACAGAGTCATTGAAAGTATACAGTGTATTACATTGCTCATGATCTATTATACAATGGCCACTATTAGAGAATTGTGGAATGGAGATGTTAGAACACTACATGATTGATGTATGTCCTATATTATAATAATTGAATTGTCTATAGAGTAATATTATAGTAACATTTAGAAATGCAAGAGAGCAAACTTATTTTTACAAGGTGGTTTTCTTATAACAAATAATTCTATACCATGTGATTGATCACTTGTTAATTGGTGAGTGAGCGAAGCGAGCAAGACACTATCAGGGGTAACACAATTGAAAATCTAGGATTCTAGTCTGTTTATTATATATTTGGACGTATGCATGTCATTTTGTACTTTGACCCTAACACTTTTGTGTTTGCTTTGTAGCTAATCTTTTCCATACCACCTCCACTAAACAGAATCTTTGCGTTTGCGATCTGGTATCATCCAAGAAAATTGAATTGTTTATGCCTTTAAATTCATATAAATCTGAATGTCACGGGATGTACTTAGGTCTAGTAATCAAAAGCTATTAGCAATTCAGGTATTCAGAATGATATATATTAGAGACTACAGATGATACCAGAACTGAGGAAATTGAGGTAAGAAACTAGTTTTTTATTTGCTAGCTTAAACGGCTAGGCTATGTACTTACTTTAGAAATGGACTGAATGATATGTTATTGAAATGTTTTACCTCATTGTTTGAATTACTTGTGCAAGACTCGCTCGCCATTTGTGCTCAAGCACAACACTTGTATGTTAACAAGAATGGCATTTGAGGCTTCAATCTAGTTTTTATGAAAGGTCAGAACTCGATAATAACTTTACTTATTTAAACTTCCATACTATTGTCTTGTCTATAACATTTTGACTGTTTCTATTTACACATATCATGAAGCATGACTTAGACAAACAAAATTCACAAGGACTCTAGTGAAGGAAAATTGGGATCAGTATTTACTAAAGTAGTGTACTGCACTCCACTTCCCTGTACAATAATATTATTATTGTGTATTTAGTCATTATTCGATTGTTGTTGAGATGTAATGTATTAATATTGCAGTTGTTGAGGGGATACATCTAAAATATATAACTTACCTGTAGAAACTTCCAAGGACTCCATGAGAATTTTGCTGAAACTGCCCACATCTACTCTGCAGGTGTAATCTCCACTATCTCCAGCAGTCAAAGATGTGATAGTATATGTAAGGGAAGTATCTGTTGTTGTACGACTTAATTCTTGATCATTTTTTAACCAGATAATCCTTGATAAAGTTTCTCCTGCTGTTACTGATGGTGTGCATGTGAAGGAGTACATTTCACTCATGGCAGCAGTTCCAGATGTAGTTATGGCAATATTGAGAGTAGTAGATACTAAATACCAGTACACATAATGTATCAACAAAGAACATTAGTTTTTTGTAAAAATATTCTAATACTAATAGCTATTAATTTTACTTAATAGTTAATATAATAGCATAAGAGCTTTGGCGAAATAAGAGTAAGCATTTTGATATTTTAATGAGAACTTGCACAAAATGATTTCATTTGATATCATAGCAATGGCAAATCTTTGCTATTAGCAACTGATACAACTTAATATAATGAAGTATTCTTTCAACATACTAACACTGCAATTGCACACGTTTGCTTATTCTCTTAAGCTTTCTGTCTAACTCTGTGTAAAATCAAGCTAATATTAATCTAAATTTCACTTTGCTTGCTGAGAATAGACAAAATATTATTTGATAATGTTAGGTACATGCACTTATGAGGTAGTATTGTCAGAAATTCAATGCACAATACAACCAGTAGTAACTAGAACAAGATAAGTAGTTACATACCTAAGTCAATGCACATTGTTTGTACGACATTCATAGAATCTGGTATTACACAGCAGAATTCTCCAGTAGGTGGATTAGTGGCAGAACTTCTGAGACTGAGATAAATCATTTGACTATCATCTCTACTTCTGAAATAATCTATTCCACTATTCCCACGAGTTCCAATTATTGTTCCACTGTTATATGTCCAGTCACCAAACCTATTTTGTACTGAACTACAACAAGGTCTCCTGTCTGTCCTACATGCCACTACTTCATTGGTATTACTGAAATCAGTTTGTAGTTCTCCAATATCTTGCACAGAAATTACTGTACTACCACTTGGATAGATATTGGGTTTGAAGTCCAGTATTGCCACACCTAAAGTAAATAACACAAGTTAATGCTAATAGTACAGCAAAATGAATTTGTGTTATACTCATTAATGTACTTCAGTACTGTATTGAAAGTGTGAAGTTAAAGAATGATAGGGATAATGTAGGTGAGACTGGAACAGGAAAGTTTCTGAACACAAGTTATTTCGAAACTTGATGCATGAAAATTTGAAGTGTTAATAGAATTTATCTAGTTATATGTATATTTATAATGATGAGTTTCAACCCTTTGACAGTCGGAGCTGAGAATTCTTGGCATTGGGCCATATTAAGAAGTCAATTATCTAATATAACATTCCACTATTTATATTCGTTTTCTTGTAATAAAAAATTTAAACGATTGTACTGGTGTATTTTTTTTTACATTTTTTAATATGGCTACTGGAATACTTTTCAGCAACAAAAAGAGTAAATTGTACACTTTGGTAGCTATCTTCCTCTGATTCCATGGTGACTTTAATAGAAGTCTGACAGAGTTTTAATCGTCCCACAAATGTTTTTCAGTTCCTTTTTTTAAACTATTCAAATGGTGTCATCTACATATCTCTTTCATGCATAATTAAGAAAGAAACTGAAAAACAATTGTTGGACAATCGTATAATCTTCTATAAAATTCAACATGGTATCAGAGGAAGACAGTAAGCCACGTTTTCTGGTTTGCTTATTGAAGAGAGACAGAGTGATTGTATGCTTACTTCCGCAGTGTGCAGAAAACCTACACACACAGATAGATACCTTCACTTAAGTCTCATCATCATATTCAATATAAGAAGGAATATTGAGATGGTTGTATCAGAGAGCTCGGAGCATAACTAATTGGCGAACGAGCGTAGCGAGCGAGACCCTTACAGGGGTAACACAATTGAAAATCGGGGATGTTTGTTTGTTTATATATATGGACGTATTTATGTCATTTTGTACTTTGACCCTCCGTATTTTTGTGTTAACTCGTTGTTCGACCCCGTCCCAGACTTCACTAAACGGAATCCTCCGGTTTAGTGATCATTACCTGTATCATCCTAAAAATTGAATTGTTTACCGCTCTGAATTTTTAGATAAAACTCAAAAACTTAACGGAGTTCCATTCTATTCGAGTTAGTGGCGGTGGTAAGTGCCTTACTAAAGAGTATTTGCTTGAAAATTCTTTGTCCACTAGAGTAACTACGAAGGTAAGCCTTGTGTAGATATGTTCAATTGTGTGAAAAAAGTATTGTGGCTTTACTTAGCTAAAGAATATCACAAAGAAAACGTGCAAATAATGCTACTTGTTTTTGTTGCTTTATTCTAACTGTGTTATTCTAGCTGTGTTGAAGTTGAAATTAATCTTTTAACAAAAGTGTAGTTTAGGCTCGCTCGCCATTTGTGCTCAAGCACATTACTAGTATTAGTGACAACCTGAAGGAAGAAGAGAAACGTCTAAACAAAGTAATTCAAAGTAACGGCTGCGACACCTCACCAATTAGGGCAGGCTTTAAAGAGTTACCTTCTAGAGATCACACAGATACTGAACAAGAGAAGATTTGATTCTTACCATTCCATACATAGCAGGATTGAGTGAAAGTATTCAGAGAGTGTGTAGAGCCTTATGACATCAAAACAGCATTTAAGTCGGGTTAAGGTCACATCTTACTAATGCCAAAGATACTATACCCATTAACACCGAGTCATCCATAGTGTATAGCATATTTACCCTGCAGCTGTGGTAAATTATAAATGAAACAACTAGAAGGCTTAAACAGAGAGTGAAAGAACATCAGGATGGATGGCTGAGCAATGTCCGTATCTTTTCTTAATTAAATTGTAAACTATTGCATTGCAAGACTTAAACATCAGTTACTGATTTGCTCTTAGTCAAAATCTATACTTTATAGAGTGGTGATTCCCCATGCTACTAGCAGAAATGGTCAGTTAAATGATTCTCTCAAAAAATTTAAGTCTTTGACAACGTATAAACATTTTTTACTCAGCTATAGCTACACAGAGCACAACATGACACAGCCACTGTAAGGCGTTTAACTTATTCATCTGCTAGCTATAACTAGCTTTCTAGTGGACTATAACACGTACCTTGTCCATCAACCGCAACAATGTAGACTGCAGCCAAATACACAAAGACAGCAAGACCCATAGTTGCCGAGGTGGGGAGTTCGATCACGACAGTTCACCTCCCCGAAGCTAGGTACCCTTTAAGTTGGGCGGGGCTCGGGTGGAGTCAGTAGGGGTCCGCCCAACTTCACTAGTCGCTATGTGATGAGAACAAGTTGTGTGTGCAGGGTAGTATGGGATAGACAGCGGTAAAGTTTCCACGTAGTATGCAGTATGAATTCGTTATTTTAGCACCGTTAAAAGATGATTTTAGCGACTCCTTTTTGTTTGCGACTTCATAGCGATTGGTAAAGGGTCTACGCGAGACTAAGGTGGTATATGCAGAGCCTAAGCAGAAATTTGAACTGGAAAGCTCACAATTTTGGAGAATTCTCTTTATTGGCTAATAAAGGTCAAAGGCTATGCCACGATCTCTTTTTCATACCTGGAGTTCAGGATGTGGTATGTGAGGCCACAGATTTCAGTACAGTTGAATTCTATATTATTTAGAAAATTTATTCTTAACAAGATTACATTCATTCATGCAGTAATTGTGGCCATTTAGAACTTAGATGAATGAACTGCTAAAATGAGGAAGAATGAATTTGCTTAAAAATATTAAAAATTTTTTTTTGGAGTATTGATGAAATAAGTGAATAAGTCAGTTCAAACAAGAACAAATTAATAAAATTTTACTGAAAGACACAGATAGCTATTCTAATGTAGTTATAATTGTCAAGACTACAAAAAAATATTAATGAATGAAATAAAAAGAAAACAGCAATTACAGGCTAAAGAAGGCTTGAAAAGACACCAAAGGGTGTCTGCTTTGACATTGATAGTACAAAGTTGGTCCACCATTACCTTAAAAGGACATCAAAGTTTACTGCTCTTTTCCACTTAACAGTAAGAAGTGAATTAGCTATGAAAAAAAGAATAATGATTCTGAACAAAGGGGGCTCATGCGACACTAGTTAAGCCACCTAATGACTGCTCTTTTCCACTTAACAGTAAGGTGAATTAGCTATGAAAAAAAAAAAGATTCTGAACAAAGGGGGCTCATGCGACACTATTTAAGCCACCTAACCCCCGTACATCTGCCCCTGAACACTGCACTCCTAACATCTGCAAGGTACGTTTCGTCGTATATATATGCCAATGATATTAATGCTGTCAAATTACGTAATTAATATTTTTCCCCCTATCATAAATGTTAGTACAGCGATTTCACCTATTTACACACACTTATGACAGTGCCAAATTCCTGACGGTTTCTGTCATTGAAAATCCTAGCTGCTTGATGCACTCAGGCTTTTCACCCCCATATTCACTACCGTCTTATTTCAGATACTTTCAGTCAAATCTCAGTTTTTCACTGCATCCATTTTGATAATTTATTTATTACAGGTTTTGTACACTTTGATTGAAGCAGATTAGTGTAGCTAACTGTGTACGGGAGCTAACTATCAGTTAACCTAATTAGTAAAAGAAAACAACAACAACAACAACAACAACAACCAAAGGAAGCAAATGAACAAAAAAAAAATCACATATAACTTTCTGCTGGTACTTAGTATTGTTTATATGAAATTCATTTTGTGTACACATTGCTTGATATAGCCACATAATTTCTACTGACATGCATGTACACACCTGCTCATAGTTTGTTTTTATTTTGTTTATACAATTATCAAATACAAAAGTCATACCCTTCCCACATTTTCTACATTTCTATTCCTCTGAGGAGTTAGACCTTCCAGAAGAGGGTTTCAGTCAAACCCAGTTGAAAACTCTCCTTCCTAATGCGCATGATGTATTGTTGGAATAGGTGGTAGTCATTAGATTATAACTTTGTTATGTGGTACACTGGTCTCTAACTTCTGCTTTGACTTGTCCATAATCTGGGAATGTCCTTTATTGGGGTATTATGGGTTGAGAGTGATTTGATCTGATTAGAGGCCAGATAATAAGATGATAGGCACTATGTCTTTAGTGCTGGATGGTATAATACTTTAATTGTTGTTTACAGATTCATATAAAACATAGTTGAACATTTTTCACATGATTACAGCTAGCTTTAGTGATATGACTTTTGCATACCGAGAAAAAAATAATTTAATCCCAATATTAAATAGTTCGAACTTCATTCCAGGATTGGGATAATTATATAATTTATGTGTATATTTAGAGAGAGAGGAAAAGAAAGAGGGAGAGAGAGCGAAAGAAGGATGTAGGGAGAGAGAGAAAGATTGTATATATGCACAATTTCTGATTTAACTTGGCTACGTTATATCAGCGTTCGTGTGAAGATAGCTAATTTAATTGTAGCACCCTAAAATGTTCATCTAATATTGCAATAATCTCATGAAATATAATATAAGCAATGCAAAATTCTCTGTCCAATCTCGAGATAAATCAAACCAGTGTAGGATTAGCCAACACCAAATCTAATAGAATTACTTAAAAAAGAAGTTCAACTGATTTGTAATACAATATTGAGGAACATCATAAAATTGTAGAATTTGAAACAATAAATGAAGCATGACAAAAACGTAACATTGTTTTGTGCTGACAATTATTTTTATTTTATTGTACTTTTTCGTAAACATTGCTCTCAAAAGTGTTTGGGGATTCATGACTTGGTTCAGCTGTCTTGATTTCACCATAAGCAACACAGTGATGCATATTGACGTCTTCACTGAGATTTGAGTTATTGTTCTTGATTGAACTTTTATTTTTACTATCATCAATTACTTCATATTCTCTGTCTGTAAGGTCAGTGGCTACTTTAGTGGTAGTAGTTTTTCTAGAATAGAGAAAATCAACTAAATTCTGGTTAAATGTTAGTACAATACATAATTATTATGTTTAAAATGCATTTGTGTGACAATGTATACATAAGAATATGAAATATATATCTTACCGGCATCCTCTCATTTTGTATACTACAATTATTGTAGCTGATATTATTCCAGTGATGAGGACAAGACAAATTAGTACAGAAATCATCACAACTGTAATATTTATGTTCAAAGTATTGTCTGGCTGTATTGTGGCAGAATCTATAAAATAATACACAAATTTTATATTCTCAATCCCAACTCAATCGCAATTAAAATAATAATATATACACACATAATATATAAATAATATATACACACACATTGTAGGTAAATGCAATTTAGTATTATAACAAATTATGAGAAAAAGTACTGTATTTATAAACTTTTGCAAATAATGTCTCAATCTGGATATAATATTTTTTGTATTAATTCCTTATATTTTTTACTTTGTGTGACACTATGTAATGGTTTCTTAAGCTACACACTTCTTACTAACTTTTTGTAGCTGATGAGTCAGGCAGACTATTTAACACAGGTCTGGTTGTCGATTAAAATTTCATAATAATTGAATATTACTATTTACATGTTCAATTTGGCTTTGTTTGCATTTGTATGATGTCACTGTCATGAATAGTGAACTCATAATCTTCAGTATATGTAAGTATGGCTATATCAAAGTTAAAATTTAAAATAATTCGCAGGAGATAATAATTGAAAAGGAAAAAAAACTGTTGTTATTAATTATTTTACTATTTGTATCATCTTGCTGGTTTGGCTATAATGAAGCTAGTTTAAATAGGTGTATTTATACCAGTTTTACTCACAAGTTTAAATGTGAAGATTATGGCATTTAATGTAATAGCAATTGAATTCTTATTTTTTAAATGGGATGTTTTCCTAACTCTGTTTGGTTTTCAATAAAAGTTGCTGCCTCAACATTGCAGTTTGCATACTTATATGCATAATACCTATTTTTGTAATGAATACTCTCAATTAGACATAACTTCCACTGGAGTTAATAAGAAAATAATTAAGAAGAAGCTAAATGCAGGAACGTTTTTAGTATGAAGAGATAATGAATGGAGGGAATTTAGCATTGCAGTTGTCAAATTGGAAGAATTTAACCAATAAAATTGGAAATTGAAGTCATTAAAACATCGATTATGACTTCAGCTTGATACTGTGTTATCACATTTTGTTCGGTGAAAAGCATTTTGTTATGAATGATACAAGGGCTTAAAGTGGGTGTCGAGATAGTACCTCTAGCTAAATATTCTATGACAGATTGCTATGACACAGTTGAATTAGATGAAATTTTTTGAAGTTAAAAACATACTTGTTGATGATACAGATAGGGGCAGGCTGAGTACTCCATGTCCTGCTAGATTATTTGCTGATATTTGAACTGAGTACGACAAATGTTCATCCAAATGATCTATTGTGATAGTAGTTGTGTTACGATCCACAGTTATCGACATTGTGTTAGCTTGCGGCTCATTTACAATCATTGAAGCTTGATAATATATTGTATAATTCAGTACAAAGCCCCGTGCTTCTATTAAAGATAAGGCTTCCCAGGATATAGTAACAGTTGTTGATGATGTTCGTTTGAGGCTTGTAATGGTTGGAGAAAGAAGTGGCTCTAAAAATGCAACATACAATAGAGTACACAATTTTATTATAAAACAACTTACTTAATTCTTTTGTGAAGAATATCATAATGGTTGGCAATCCAAGACCTCTGCTGTTAATTGGCGATATACTAATATTGTAGGGAACTCCAGGATCTATATATTAACAACAAATACTTAATTTTCAAGTATCCCGTGTCCATTGGCTTACTTAATCCAGATTGAGAATAAGAAGTCTCATCATTAGCTGATACATTTTTGAGCAATATTGTAGTAAAGTATTGTAGGTCCAACAGTCTCAAATAATAGCCAGTAATCAATCCATTAGGCATGTCTGGAGGCATCCAAGATATCTGTACTCTAGTATCACTGTAGGATAGAGCAAACTCTGTTACTGGGCCAGACACTAGAACAATAACAAAAAAAAAATACAAACTAAGCCACTGTAACTATAACATATACTTTATTAGCTTATGTGTATGTTATAATAATCAACTTACAATCTTCATATAGTCTTATAGTAAAAACTGCACTGTTAGCTAGAGTTAGTCCACTAGGTAGTAGAGTGATCACATTACATGTAACCATTGTACCATGAGTATCTGCAGTAATTGGATCAAGAAAAGTTAAAGTTAATTCATTGTTGTTTATTTGTGAAGTTGAAAATGAAATTGTATTTGATGTACTTATCCACATCATAGACACTACAGTAAGATTACTAAAACAAGTGACACTTGCAGTGGATCCAATTTCATATATATTCCTCCTTCCAGTGAGATCTATAGCTGATATTTAAGCAAAATATGCTACCACATACTAAGAATGACTAGTTTTCAGCTCACATTTGTAATCATTGGATATAATCGATGATGCAATTCCTCTGCTATTACTAAGATTGCAGCTGAAGATCCCAGTGTAATCTGATAGTGTATTACTAGATATGTATAGAAGGTTGTGGTAAGTGGCACTGACAGTATCCACTATTATTTTACTCTGTGAGTAAGATCCTCCACTTCTGTTCCAAGTTAGATTAGTGACAGGACCTCCAGTAGATACACAAGTCACAACACCAGTTGTAGTGTTGTAGGATAGAGACTGTATTAAGAGGGATCCTATAAACATATAATGATAATTAAAGTAATTTAAAAGTAATTTAAAAGTCAACAATCATTAACTCAGGTGTGCAAGGCTTTTAAATATAATAACAATAATCATATATTACTAATTTCAAGAATTTTTTTTTAAAGAACAATTAGAGTAGGTGGCTTTAGCATTCTAAATGAAGGCCTTGTAATCATCACCTTAAGAGTAGCTATAATAGAAAGTCTGTATTGTTGCCACATAAAAAGTCAAAAGTATTTGACTACTTGTAATGTCAAATTGTTCTACATTTTTATATTATATGGTAATTATGAAGCGTTATGTATTACTTTTGAGAAATCTTAGCAAGATTTACGTTAATTATATTAGTTGACTGTTTACAGCTGATCTTTTATCAGTCATTATTATGTCGTTGTTTTAAGTGACCTGGACACAATTTTCAACTGATATTATGCTGTGGATGCATATTTCTAATTACTCCAAAGCAATTATAATTTTGAGGATAATAAACAACTACAAGAACATCAGTACACATACTTTGAGAGACATTAATGATCACTGAATGCATGATTTTTGTGATAATAAATTGATTACAAGATCAGCCATTTTTATTAACAAGTATTTATTTTGTAATTTTCGCCTACAAAAGGTGTAATTTTCACTTAAAACCTTAGGTTAACATACTTTGCTTTATCAGTAGTCAATAATTTGGTGTAGTGCTGCTATAGGACTTCAATGCAGTACTTTTCAAGCTAGTAAAAATGCAATTGTTTGATTAGTCATTATGATATAACTTGCTCAGTGCAAGAATGATCTAATGACAAAGTATTGAATAATAAAATTAAAGGTAATGTTAGACCAATTGTCATATTTTACATGGGTTAGTCAGCCTATTTTTACAGCATTGCTAAAACATCGCCTGAATTGTACTTCAGTCATTATTCATTAAAGTAACAACTTTGCTGTAACCATGCAAGCTTAACACAAATATATATCAGTCTTACATATACATAAAGTTTGAAGAAAAAATTTCTGAGGTAAAAATGAAAGTAATTAGCTGTGCATACCTTCTCCATCATTATATATTCCAAAATATAATTTTTGATTTCGTCTATTCTGATCAGGAATGTTACATGTGTATATTCCAGAAGGTCCCATAGCATTGATGCCACGATGGAGAATCACTGCTTGTTTACTTCTACTTCTAGAAAATATGTTGGAATTAGCAGTTTGTCGAGTTATTATGAAAGAATTATTTGGGTATTGCCAGCTTCCCAATGATCCACCATTTGGATTGTCCTCATTTCTGCAACAAGTTGTAAGATCTGTATAGCAAGTTAGTAGGTTGTTATCTAGTCCAATATCTGATAAATTCACCAGACTGTTTGTAGGATAAGCCACACCATTGAGATATGCATGATCTAATAATTTAATAGTTTATGAGAAAAAAACATCAACAGCAACAATAAATAATATATAGAAACATTGAAAATATACTTACATGGTAAACCCAGTGTTGTAACAGTCAAGTTAGAATTAGGGCTAGATCCTATTGTATTGATGTATGCCACATCAATAGTGTAGGAAGTCACTGGATTGAGTGTATTGATAGTATATATTCTATTAATGACATCTAAATTAGTCAATTGCAATACTTGAGTAGTTCCTGTTTCATAATATCTAAATGTATAATATCTGTCTGGTCCATTACGAGAGAGACAAGATTCTCGATTCCATGAGACTGTGAAACTAGTGGCATTAAATGAATCCAACATTAACTGTGGAGCTTCTCTTGGAGCTAATAAATACAAGTATGACTAAACAGTAAGAATGAACAGTAAGGATCTTACCAGCAGATAGAGTAGTAATAGTATGTGTGGCAGGTGAAGATGTTCCCCCGTTATTTGTTGCTGTTAAGGTGAATTCATATTCTATATTCTCTTCCAAGCCTGATATAGTTATAGAAGTCATTGAGATACTGGCAGTGCCTGAAGGAGCTTCAGTACAACCTCCAACTCTTCTATAGTTGATAGTATACATATTTATAATTACTGGAGACGGCGATGCCCATGTTAATACTGATTCTGTACTTGTAACTGAAGTATGCCTGAAATTTGTGGGCATAGAAGGACTAACATCTGTACAGAATAATCAGATAGTACAAGAGTATATAACAGATTATAAATTCATATAGTCTATTAAAGACAAGGTAATATAATCTGACCATAGCAGTATAGCTACATAGTACTTTAAATTTATAATACCTTAACAATGACTTACAGTTATATCCTAAGGTTGTTATTGTCAAAGTAGAAAAAGGGCCATTTCCTTCAGAGTTAGTCAGTGCCACTTCAAATGTATAGGATGTGGCAGGAGTTAGTGAGTTGGCAGTGAATGTTCTGCTAGTAATATCTACATTTGTTGTTTGTGGTATTGAAGTAGATCCTGTCACATAGTATCTAACTGAATAGTATCGAATTTGTCCATTTCGTGAGAGACAAGATTCACGGCCCCAAGTAGCTGTGAAAGTAGTGGCGCCAAGATGTTGTCGCATTAGTTGGGGTGGAGCTTCTGAAGGTACTACAAGAATAATAGAAGGACTGATTACTGACATAATAGTAGTAACACTCATTCTTACAGGCAGATGGCATAGTGTATTCATATACTGCATCAGGTGTAGAAGTACCAGCACTATTAGTGGCTGTCAGTCTAAACTGAAATGTAATGTTTTCTTGTAGACCAGTAATAGTAGTAGTAGTTGTAGTGGAAGTTACACTATCTGAAGGAGCTGCTGAACATCCTTGAACTCCAGTATAACTGACAGTATAAGTATTCACAAAATCTGTGGAGGATGATGTCCAAGTCAGAGTTATTTGTGTACTTTGAACAGCAGAATGCACAAAATTAGTTGGAGTAGAAGGAACAGCATCTATGAAATTGCATCAGTTTATTGTGTACATAAATTTTACAGATATTAGTCAAAAGTTATTTAGGAGTAATGTACTTTTTAATGTGTAACTTACATGTAACTGAAATTGTGTGAGGTGAACTAGTTACATCTACAGTGCCAGTCAAATAGTCTGACGAGGCCATGACTTGACAACTGTACATAGCACTATCTTCAGTTGATGCCAATTGACTAAAAACAAATTCTGCATTATTAGCATTATCAATGATATTTCCATTCTTTCTCCATTGATATGATATTGACATTAATTCCAGAGTAGCTGGTGCATTAATAGTACAAGTTAGTGTGTATCTTTGGAGAACAACTGGTGTCCCACTCGGAGTGACAGAGGCAGAAATTGAAGGTTCTATAGTTTAGTTTAAAGTATTATATTATTAATTGAAATGTTATTGCTTAGCAACATACTTGTAACTGTGAGCATAACAGAAGTGCTTTGACTAGATCCTGTAACAGAAGCCTGACAAGTGTAAGTTCCAGCATCAGATTCTCTGACTCTACCCGAGATTACAGCTTGATTTTCTTTACCAGATAGAAGTCCACTTGATCCAGATCCAGTAGTTGTCCATGTATAACTTGGGGACACACCACCAGACACAGTCGCCTCACAAGTAAGGGAAACCATTGAACCAGCAGGAATGGATGGATTGTCAGGAGTACGAGTAATTGTGACAGACATAACCATAGGAACTTCTGGGAAATTATTAAACGATAAAGGGAAAGACGATACAACACACAGAGTGAATTCATTATGATATGTACATATGGGAATACTGTAGTTATTAGTTACGTTTCTGGAATCAGTTATCTCACTAAAAGATAAAAAGCATTCAAAACTTCTGGTTTCAAAACATTTTGTAGTTGAGGGAGAAATTCTAATCAGTACAAGTTGATTCAATTAGGATTTAGTTAATAGCTATGTATACAGAGTATTAATAGAGAATTTTCTTGTTTTAACAGCCAATAATACTGTTAATTAAAACTTAACTTGATAATTGTCCTTAGGTTAAGTTTTAATTAAAAATATTATTGGCTGTTAGAACGAGAAAATTTGCTATTATTGTAATTATTTCTGCCGAGAATGACTGAGTCATTGAAAGTATACAGTGTATTACATTGCTCATGATCTATTATACAATGGCCACTATTAGAGAATTGTGGAATGGAGATGTTAGAACACTACATGATTGATGTATGTCCTATATTATAATAATTGAATTGTCTATAGAGTAATATTATAGTAACATTTAGAAATGCAAGAGAGCAAACTTATTTTTACAAGGTGGTTTTCTTATAACAAATAATTCTATACCATGTGATTGATCACTTGTTAATTGGTGAGTGAGCGAAGCGAGCAAGACACTATCAGGGGTAACACAATTGAAAATTGGGGATTCTAGTCTGTTTATTATATATTTGGACGTATGCATGTCATTTTGTACTTTGACCCTAACACTTTTGTGTTTGCTTTGTAGCTAATCTTTTCCATACCACCTCCACTAAACAGAATCTTTGCGTTTGCGATCTGGTATCATCCAAGAAAATTGAATTGTTTATGCCTTTAAATTCATATAAATCTGAATGTCACGGGATGTACTTAGGTCTAGTAATCAAAAGCTATTAGCAATTCAGGTATTCAGAATGATATATATTAGAGACTACAGATGATACCAGAACTGAGGAAATTGAGGTAAGAAACTAGTTTTTTATTTGCTAGCTTAAACGGCTAGGCTATGTACTTACTTTAGAAATGGACTGAATGATATGTTATTGAAATGTTTTACCTCATTGTTTGAATTACTTGTGCAAGACTCGCTCGCCATTTGTGCTCAAGCACAACACTTGTATGTTAACAAGAATGGCATTTGAGGCTTCAATCTAGTTTTTATGAAAGGTCAGAACTCGATAATAACTTTACTTATTTAAACTTCCATACTATTGTCTTGTCTATAACATTTTGACTGTTTCTATTTACACATATCATGAAGCATGACTTAGACAAACAAAATTCACAAGGACTCTAGTGAAGGAAAATTGGGATCAGTATTTACTAAAGTAGTGTACTGCACTCCACTTCCCTGTACAATAATATTATTATTGTGTATTTAGTCATTATTCGATTGTTGTTGAGATGTAATGTATTAATATTGCAGTTGTTGAGGGGATACATCTAAAATATATAACTTACCTGTAGAAACTTCCAAGGACTCCATGAGAATTTTGCTGAAACTGCCCACATCTACTCTGCAGGTGTAATCTCCACTATCTCCAGCAGTCAAAGATGTGATAGTATATGTAAGGGAAGTATCTGTTGTTGTACGACTTAATTCTTGATCATTTTTTAACCAGATAATCCTTGATAAAGTTTCTCCTGCTGTTACTGATGGTGTGCATGTGAAGGAGTACATTTCACTCATGGCAGCAGTTCCAGATGTAGTTATGGCAATATTGAGAGTAGTAGATACTAAATACCAGTACACATAATGTATCAACAAAGAACATTAGTTTTTTGTAAAAATATTCTAATACTAATAGCTATTAATTTTACTTAATAGTTAATATAATAGCATAAGAGCTTTGGCGAAATAAGAGTAAGCATTTTGATATTTTAATGAGAACTTGCACAAAATGATTTCATTTGATATCATAGCAATGGCAAATCTTTGCTATTAGCAACTGATACAACTTAATATAATGAAGTATTCTTTCAACATACTAACACTGCAATTGCACACGTTTGCTTATTCTCTTAAGCTTTCTGTCTAACTCTGTGTAAAATCAAGCTAATATTAATCTAAATTTCACTTTGCTTGCTGAGAATAGACAAAATATTATTTGATAATGTTAGGTACATGCACTTATGAGGTAGTATTGTCAGAAATTCAATGCACAATACAACCAGTAGTAACTTGAACAAGATAAGTAGTTACATACCTAAGTCAATGCACATTGTTTGTACGACATTCATAGAATCTGGTATTACACAGCAGAATTCTCCAGTAGGTGGATTAGTGGCAGAACTTCTGAGACTGAGATAAATCATTTGACTATCATCTCTACTTCTGAAATAATCTATTCCACTATTCCCACGAGTTCCAATTATTGTTCCACTGTTATATGTCCAGTCACCAAACCTATTTTGTACTGAACTACAACAAGGTCTCCTGTCTGTCCTACATGCCACTACTTCATTGGTATTACTGAAATCAGTTTGTAGTTCTCCAATATCTTGCACAGAAATTACTGTACTACCACTTGGATAGATATTGGGTTTGAAGTCCACTATTGCCACACCTAAAGTAAATAACACAAGTTAATGCTAATAGTACAGCAAAATGAATTTGTGTTATACTCATTAATGTACTTCAGTACTGTATTGAAAGTGTGAAGTTAAAGAATGATAGGGATAATGTAGGTGAGACTGGAACAGGAAAGTTTCTGAACACAAGTTATTTCGAAACTTGATGCATGAAAATTTGAAGTGTTAATAGAATTTATCTAGTTATATGTATATTTATAATGATGAGTTTCAACCCTTTGACAGTCGGAGCTGAGAATTCTTGGCATTGGGCCATATTAAGAAGTCAATTATCTAATATAACATTCCACTATTTATATTCGTTTTCTTGTAATAAAAAATTTAAACGATTGTACTGGTGTATTTTTTTTTACATTTTTTAATATGGCTACTGGAATACTTTTCAGCAACAAAAAGAGTAAATTGTACACTTTGGTAGCTATCTTCCTCTGATTCCATGGTGACTTTAATAGAAGTCTGACAGAGTTTTAATCGTCCCACAAATGTTTTTCAGTTCCTTTTTTTAAACTATTCAAATGGTGTCATCTACATATCTCTTTCATGCATAATTAAGAAAGAAACTGAAAAACAATTGTTGGACAATCGTATAATCTTCTATAAAATTCAACATGGTATCAGAGGAAGACAGTAAGCCACGTTTTCTGGTTTGCTTATTGAAGAGAGACAGAGTGATTGTATGCTTACTTCCGCAGTGTGCAGAAAACCTACACACACAGATAGATACCTTCACTTAAGTCTCATCATCATATTCAATATAAGAAGGAATATTGAGATGGTTGTATCAGAGAGCTCGGAGCATAACTAATTGGCGAACGAGCGTAGCGAGCGAGACCCTTACAGGGGTAACACAATTGAAAATCGGGGATGTTTGTTTGTTTATATATATGGACGTATTTATGTCATTTTGTACTTTGACCCTCCGTATTTTTGTGTTAACTCGTTGTTCGACCCCGTCCCAGACTTCACTAAACGGAATCCTCCGGTTTAGTGATCATTACCTGTATCATCCTAAAAATTGAATTGTTTACCGCTCTGAATTTTTAGATAAAACTCAAAAACTTAACGGAGTTCCATTCTATTCGAGTTAGTGGCGGTGGTAAGTGCCTTACTAAAGAGTATTTGCTTGAAAATTCTTTGTCCACTAGAGTAACTACGAAGGTAAGCCTTGTGTAGATATGTTCAATTGTGTGAAAAAAGTATTGTGGCTTTACTTAGCTAAAGAATATCACAAAGAAAACGTGCAAATAATGCTACTTGTTTTTGTTGCTTTATTCTAACTGTGTTATTCTAGCTGTGTTGAAGTTGAAATTAATCTTTTAACAAAAGTGTAGTTTAGGCTCGCTCGCCATTTGTGCTCAAGCACATTACTAGTATTAGTGACAACCTGAAGGAAGAAGAGAAACGTCTAAACAAAGTAATTCAAAGTAACGGCTGCGACACCTCACCAATTAGGGCAGGCTTTAAAGAGTTACCTTCTAGAGATCACACAGATACTGAACAAGAGAAGATTTGATTCTTACCATTCCATACATAGCAGGATTGAGTGAAAGTATTCAGAGAGTGTGTAGAGCCTTATGACATCAAAACAGCATTTAAGTCGGGTTAAGGTCACATCTTACTAATGCCAAAGATACTATACCCATTAACACCGAGTCATCCATAGTGTATAGCATATTTACCCTGCAGCTGTGGTAAATTATAAATGAAACAACTAGAAGGCTTAAACAGAGAGTGAAAGAACATCAGGATGGATGGCTGAGCAATGTCCGTATCTTTTCTTAATTAAATTGTAAACTATTGCATTGCAAGACTTAAACATCAGTTACTGATTTGCTCTTAGTCAAAATCTATACTTTATAGAGTGGTGATTCCCCATGCTACTAGCAGAAATGGTCAGTTAAATGATTCTCTCAAAAAATTTAAGTCTTTGACAACGTATAAACATTTTTTACTCAGCTATAGCTACACAGAGCACAACATGACACAGCCACTGTAAGGCGTTTAACTTATTCATCTGCTAGCTATAACTAGCTTTCTAGTGGACTATAACACGTACCTTGTCCATCAACCGCAACAATGTAGACTGCAGCCAAATACACAAAGACAGCAAGACCCATAGTTGCCGAGGTGGGGAGTTCGATCACGACAGTTCACCTCCCCGAAGCTAGGTACCCTTTAAGTTGGGCGGGGCTCGGGTGGAGTCAGTAGGGGTCCGCCCAACTTCACTAGTCGCTATGTGATGAGAACAAGTTGTGTGTGCAGGGTAGTATGGGATAGACAGCGGTAAAGTTTCCACGTAGTATGCAGTATGAATTCGTTATTTTAGCACCGTTAAAAGATGATTTTAGCGACTCCTTTTTGTTTGCGACTTCATAGCGATTGGTAAAGGGTCTACGCGAGACTAAGGTGGTATATGCAGAGCCTAAGCAGAAATTTGAACTGGAAAGCTCACAATTTTGGAGAATTCTCTTTATTGGCTAATAAAGGTCAAAGGCTATGCCACGATCTCTTTTTCATACCTGGAGTTCAGGATGTGGTATGTGAGGCCACAGATTTCAGTACAGTTGAATTCTATATTATTTAGAAAATTTATTCTTAACAAGATTACATTCATTCATGCAGTAATTGTGGCCATTTAGAACTTAGATGAATGAACTGCTAAAATGAGGAAGAATGAATTTGCTTAAAAATATTAAAAATTTTTTTTTGGAGTATTGATGAAATAAGTGAATAAGTCAGTTCAAACAAGAACAAATTAATAAAATTTTACTGAAAGACACAGATAGCTATTCTAATGTAGTTATAATTGTCAAGACTACAAAAAAATATTAATGAATGAAATAAAAAGAAAACAGCAATTACAGGCTAAAGAAGGCTTGAAAAGACACCAAAGGGTGTCTGCTTTGACATTGATAGTACAAAGTTGGTCCACCATTACCTTAAAAGGACATCAAAGTTTACTGCTCTTTTCCACTTAACAGTAAGAAGTGAATTAGCTATGAAAAAAAGAATAATGATTCTGAACAAAGGGGGCTCATGCGACACTAGTTAAGCCACCTAATGACTGCTCTTTTCCACTTAACAGTAAGGTGAATTAGCTATGAAAAAAAAAAAGATTCTGAACAAAGGGGGCTCATGCGACACTATTTAAGCCACCTAACCCCCGTACATCTGCCCCTGAACACTGCACTCCTAACATCTGCAAGGTACGTTTCGTCGTATATATATGCCAATGATATTAATGCTGTCAAATTACGTAATTAATATTTTTCCCCCTATCATAAATGTTAGTACAGCGATTTCACCTATTTACACACACTTATGACAGTGCCAAATTCCTGACGGTTTCTGTCATTGAAAATCCTAGCTGCTTGATGCACTCAGGCTTTTCACCCCCATATTCACTACCGTCTTATTTCAGATACTTTCAGTCAAATCTCAGTTTTTCACTGCATCCATTTTGATAATTTATTTATTACAGGTTTTGTACACTTTGATTGAAGCAGATTAGTGTAGCTAACTGTGTACGGGAGCTAACTATCAGTTAACCTAATTAGTAAAAGAAAACAACAACAACAACAACAACAACAACCAAAGGAAGCAAATGAACAAAAAAAAAATCACATATAACTTTCTGCTGGTACTTAGTATTGTTTATATGAAATTCATTTTGTGTACACATTGCTTGATATAGCCACATAATTTCTACTGACATGCATGTACACACCTGCTCATAGTTTGTTTTTATTTTGTTTATACAATTATCAAATACAAAAGTCATACCCTTCCCACATTTTCTACATTTCTAATCCTCTGAGGAGTTAGACCTTCCAGAAGAGGGTTTCAGTCAAACCCAGTTGAAAACTCTCCTTCCTAATGCGCATGATGTATTGTTGGAATAGGTGGTAGTCATTAGATTATAACTTTGTTATGTGGTACACTGGTCTCTAACTTCTGCTTTGACTTGTCCATAATCTGGGAATGTCCTTTATTGGGGTATTATGGGTTGAGAGTGATTTGATCTGATTAGAGGCCAGATAATAAGATGATAGGCACTATGTCTTTAGTGCTGGATGGTATAATACTTTAATTGTTGTTTACAGATTCATATAAAACATAGTTGAACATTTTTCACATGATTACAGCTAGCTTTAGTGATATGACTTTTGCATACCGAGAAAAAAATAATTTAATCCCAATATTAAATAGTTCGAACTTCATTCCAGGATTGGGATAATTATATAATTTATGTGTATATTTAGAGAGAGAGGAAAAGAAAGAGGGAGAGAGAGCGAAAGAAGGATGTAGGGAGAGAGAGAAAGATTGTATATATGCACAATTTCTGATTTAACTTGGCTACGTTATATCAGCGTTCGTGTGAAGATAGCTAATTTAATTGTAGCACCCTAAAATGTTCATCTAATATTGCAATAATCTCATGAAATATAATATAAGCAATGCAAAATTCTCTGTCCAATCTCGAGATAAATCAAACCAGTGTAGGATTAGCCAACACCAAATCTAATAGAATTACTTAAAAAAGAAGTTCAACTGATTTGTAATACAATATTGAGGAACATCATAAAATTGTAGAATTTGAAACAATAAATGAAGCATGACAAAAACGTAACATTGTTTTGTGCTGACAATTATTTTTATTTTATTGTACTTTTTCGTAAACATTGCTCTCAAAAGTGTTTGGGGATTCATGACTTGGTTCAGCTGTCTTGATTTCACCATAAGCAACACAGTGATGCATATTGACGTCTTCACTGAGATTTGAGTTATTGTTCTTGATTGAACTTTTATTTTTACTATCATCAATTACTTCATATTCTCTGTCTGTAAGGTCAGTGGCTACTTTAGTGGTAGTAGTTTTTCTAGAATAGAGAAAATCAACTAAATTCTGGTTAAATGTTAGTACAATACATAATTATTATGTTTAAAATGCATTTGTGTGACAATGTATACATAAGAATATGAAATATATATCTTACCGGCATCCTCTCATTTTGTATACTACAATTATTGTAGCTGATATTATTCCAGTGATGAGGACAAGACAAATTAGTACAGAAATCATCACAACTGTAATATTTATGTTCAAAGTATTGTCTGGCTGTATTGTGGCAGAATCTATAAAATAATACACAAATTTTATATTCTCAATCCCAACTCAATCGCAATTAAAATAATAATATATACACACATAATATATAAATAATATATACACACACATTGTAGGTAAATGCAATTTAGTATTATAACAAATTATGAGAAAAAGTACTGTATTTATAAACTTTTGCAAATAATGTCTCAATCTGGATATAATATTTTTTGTATTAATTCCTTATATTTTTTACTTTGTGTGACACTATGTAATGGTTTCTTAAGCTACACACTTCTTACTAACTTTTTGTAGCTGATGAGTCAGGCAGACTATTTAACACAGGTCTGGTTGTCGATTAAAATTTCATAATAATTGAATATTACTATTTACATGTTCAATTTGGCTTTGTTTGCATTTGTATGATGTCACTGTCATGAATAGTGAACTCATAATCTTCAGTATATGTAAGTATGGCTATATCAAAGTTAAAATTTAAAATAATTCGCAGGAGATAATAATTGAAAAGGAAAAAAAACTGTTGTTATTAATTATTTTACTATTTGTATCATCTTGCTGGTTTGGCTATAATGAAGCTAGTTTAAATAGGTGTATTTATACCAGTTTTACTCACAAGTTTAAATGTGAAGATTATGGCATTTAATGTAATAGCAATTGAATTCTTATTTTTTAAATGGGATGTTTTCCTAACTCTGTTTGGTTTTCAATAAAAGTTGCTGCCTCAACATTGCAGTTTGCATACTTATATGCATAATACCTATTTTTGTAATGAATACTCTCAATTAGACATAACTTCCACTGGAGTTAATAAGAAAATAATTAAGAAGAAGCTAAATGCAGGAACGTTTTTAGTATGAAGAGATAATGAATGGAGGGAATTTAGCATTGCAGTTGTCAAATTGGAAGAATTTAACCAATAAAATTGGAAATTGAAGTCATTAAAACATCGATTATGACTTCAGCTTGATACTGTGTTATCACATTTTGTTCGGTGAAAAGCATTTTGTTATGAATGATACAAGGGCTTAAAGTGGGTGTCGAGATAGTACCTCTAGCTAAATATTCTATGACAGATTGCTATGACACAGTTGAATTAGATGAAATTTTTTGAAGTTAAAAACATACTTGTTGATGATACAGATAGGGGCAGGCTGAGTACTCCATGTCCTGCTAGATTATTTGCTGATATTTGAACTGAGTACGACAAATGTTCATCCAAATGATCTATTGTGATAGTAGTTGTGTTACGATCCACAGTTATCGACATTGTGTTAGCTTGCGGCTCATTTACAATCATTGAAGCTTGATAATATATTGTATAATTCAGTACAAAGCCCCGTGCTTCTATTAAAGATAAGGCTTCCCAGGATATAGTAACAGTTGTTGATGATGTTCGTTTGAGGCTTGTAATGGTTGGAGAAAGAAGTGGCTCTAAAAATGCAACATACAATAGAGTACACAATTTTATTATAAAACAACTTACTTAATTCTTTTGTGAAGAATATCATAATGGTTGGCAATCCAAGACCTCTGCTGTTAATTGGCGATATACTAATATTGTAGGGAACTCCAGGATCTATATATTAACAACAAATACTTAATTTTCAAGTATCCCGTGTCCATTGGCTTACTTAATCCAGATTGAGAATAAGAAGTCTCATCATTAGCTGATACATTTTTGAGCAATATTGTAGTAAAGTATTGTAGGTCCAACAGTCTCAAATAATAGCCAGTAATCAATCCATTAGGCATGTCTGGAGGCATCCAAGATATCTGTACTCTAGTATCACTGTAGGATAGAGCAAACTCTGTTACTGGGCCAGACACTAGAACAATAACAAAAAAAAAATACAAACTAAGCCACTGTAACTATAACATATACTTTATTAGCTTATGTGTATGTTATAATAATCAACTTACAATCTTCATATAGTCTTATAGTAAAAACTGCACTGTTAGCTAGAGTTAGTCCACTAGGTAGTAGAGTGATCACATTACATGTAACCATTGTACCATGAGTATCTGCAGTAATTGGATCAAGAAAAGTTAAAGTTAATTCATTGTTGTTTATTTGTGAAGTTGAAAATGAAATTGTATTTGATGTACTTATCCACATCATAGACACTACAGTAAGATTACTAAAACAAGTGACACTTGCAGTGGATCCAATTTCATATATATTCCTCCTTCCAGTGAGATCTATAGCTGATATTTAAGCAAAATATGCTACCACATACTAAGAATGACTAGTTTTCAGCTCACATTTGTAATCATTGGATATAATCGATGATGCAATTCCTCTGCTATTACTAAGATTGCAGCTGAAGATCCCAGTGTAATCTGATAGTGTATTACTAGATATGTATAGAAGGTTGTGGTAAGTGGCACTGACAGTATCCACTATTATTTTACTCTGTGAGTAAGATCCTCCACTTCTGTTCCAAGTTAGATTAGTGACAGGACCTCCAGTAGATACACAAGTCACAACACCAGTTGTAGTGTTGTAGGATAGAGACTGTATTAAGAGGGATCCTATAAACATATAATGATAATTAAAGTAATTTAAAAGTAATTTAAAAGTCAACAATCATTAACTCAGGTGTGCAAGGCTTTTAAATATAATAACAATAATCATATATTACTAATTTCAAGAATTTTTTTTTAAAGAACAATTAGAGTAGGTGGCTTTAGCATTCTAAATGAAGGCCTTGTAATCATCACCTTAAGAGTAGCTATAATAGAAAGTCTGTATTGTTGCCACATAAAAAGTCAAAAGTATTTGACTACTTGTAATGTCAAATTGTTCTACATTTTTATATTATATGGTAATTATGAAGCGTTATGTATTACTTTTGAGAAATCTTAGCAAGATTTACGTTAATTATATTAGTTGACTGTTTACAGCTGATCTTTTATCAGTCATTATTATGTCGTTGTTTTAAGTGACCTGGACACAATTTTCAACTGATATTATGCTGTGGATGCATATTTCTAATTACTCCAAAGCAATTATAATTTTGAGGATAATAAACAACTACAAGAACATCAGTACACATACTTTGAGAGACATTAATGATCACTGAATGCATGATTTTTGTGATAATAAATTGATTACAAGATCAGCCATTTTTATTAACAAGTATTTATTTTGTAATTTTCGCCTACAAAAGGTGTAATTTTCACTTAAAACCTTAGGTTAACATACTTTGCTTTATCAGTAGTCAATAATTTGGTGTAGTGCTGCTATAGGACTTCAATGCAGTACTTTTCAAGCTAGTAAAAATGCAATTGTTTGATTAGTCATTATGATATAACTTGCTCAGTGCAAGAATGATCTAATGACAAAGTATTGAATAATAAAATTAAAGGTAATGTTAGACCAATTGTCATATTTTACATGGGTTAGTCAGCCTATTTTTACAGCATTGCTAAAACATCGCCTGAATTGTACTTCAGTCATTATTCATTAAAGTAACAACTTTGCTGTAACCATGCAAGCTTAACACAAATATATATCAGTCTTACATATACATAAAGTTTGAAGAAAAAATTTCTGAGGTAAAAATGAAAGTAATTAGCTGTGCATACCTTCTCCATCATTATATATTCCAAAATATAATTTTTGATTTCGTCTATTCTGATCAGGAATGTTACATGTGTATATTCCAGAAGGTCCCATAGCATTGATGCCACGATGGAGAATCACTGCTTGTTTACTTCTACTTCTAGAAAATATGTTGGAATTAGCAGTTTGTCGAGTTATTATGAAAGAATTATTTGGGTATTGCCAGCTTCCCAATGATCCACCATTTGGATTGTCCTCATTTCTGCAACAAGTTGTAAGATCTGTATAGCAAGTTAGTAGGTTGTTATCTAGTCCAATATCTGATAAATTCACCAGACTGTTTGTAGGATAAGCCACACCATTGAGATATGCATGATCTAATAATTTAATAGTTTATGAGAAAAAAACATCAACAGCAACAATAAATAATATATAGAAACATTGAAAATATACTTACATGGTAAACCCAGTGTTGTAACAGTCAAGTTAGAATTAGGGCTAGATCCTATTGTATTGATGTATGCCACATCAATAGTGTAGGAAGTCACTGGATTGAGTGTATTGATAGTATATATTCTATTAATGACATCTAAATTAGTCAATTGCAATACTTGAGTAGTTCCTGTTTCATAATATCTAAATGTATAATATCTGTCTGGTCCATTACGAGAGAGACAAGATTCTCGATTCCATGAGACTGTGAAACTAGTGGCATTAAATGAATCCAACATTAACTGTGGAGCTTCTCTTGGAGCTAATAAATACAAGTATGACTAAACAGTAAGAATGAACAGTAAGGATCTTACCAGCAGATAGAGTAGTAATAGTATGTGTGGCAGGTGAAGATGTTCCCCCGTTATTTGTTGCTGTTAAGGTGAATTCATATTCTATATTCTCTTCCAAGCCTGATATAGTTATAGAAGTCATTGAGGTACTGGCAGTGCCTGAAGGAGCTTCAGTACAACCTCCAACTCTTCTATAGTTGATAGTATACATATTTATAATTACTGGAGACGGCGATGCCCATGTTAATACTGATTCTGTACTTGTAACTGAAGTATGCCTGAAATTTGTGGGCATAGAAGGACTAACATCTGTACAGAATAATCAGATAGTACAAGAGTATATAACAGATTATAAATTCATATAGTCTATTAAAGACAAGGTAATATAATCTGACCATAGCAGTATAGCTACATAGTACTTTAAATTTATAATATCTTAACAATGACTTACAGTTATATCCTAAGGTTGTTATTGTCAAAGTAGAAAAAGGGCCATTTCCTTCAGAGTTAGTCAGTGCCACTTCAAATGTATAGGATGTGGCAGGAGTTAGTGAGTTGGCAGTGAATGTTCTGCTAGTAATATCTACATTTGTTGTTTGTGGTATTGAAGTAGATCCTGTCACATAGTATCTAACTGAATAGTATCGAATTTGTCCATTTCGTGAGAGACAAGATTCACGGCCCCAAGTAGCTGTGAAAGTAGTGGCGCCAAGATGTTGTCGCATTAGTTGGGGTGGAGCTTCTGAAGGTACTACAAGAATAATAGAAGGACTGATTACTGACATAATAGTAATAACACTCATTCTTACAGGTTGATGGCATGGTATATTCATATACTGCATCAGGTGTAGAAGTACCAGCACTATTAGTGGCTGTCAGTCTAAACTGAAATGTAATGTTTTCTTGTAGACCAGTAATAGTAGTAGTAGTTGTAGTGGAAGTTACACTATCTGAAGGAGCTGCTGAACATCCTTGAACTCCAGTATAACTGACAGTATAAGTATTCACAAAATCTGTGGAGGATGATGTCCAAGTCAGAGTTATTTGTGTACTTTGAACAGCAGAATGCACAAAATTAGTTGGAGTAGAAGGAACAGCATCTATGAAATTGCATCAGTTTATTGTGTACATAAATTTTACAGATATTAGTCAAAAGTTATTTAGGAGTAATGTACTTTTTAATGTGTAACTTACATGTAACTGAAATTGTGTGAGGTGAACTAGTTACATCTACAGTGCCAGTCAAATAGTCTGACGAGGCCATGACTTGACAACTGTACATAGCACTATCTTCAGTTGATGCCAATTGACTAAAAACAAATTCTGCATTATTAGCATTATCAATGATATTTCCATTCTTTCTCCATTGATATGATATTGACATTAATTCCAGAGTAGCTGGTGCATTAATAGTACAAGTTAGTGTGTATCTTTGGAGAACAACTGGTGTCCCACTCGGAGTGACAGAGGCAGAAATTGAAGGTTCTATAGTTTAGTTTAAAGTATTATATTATTAATTGAAATGTTATTGCTTAGCAACATACTTGTAACTGTGAGCATAACAGAAGTGCTTTGACTAGATCCTGTAACAGAAGCCTGACAAGTGTAAGTTCCAGCATCAGATTCTCTGACTCTACCCGAGATTACAGCTTGATTTTCTTTACCAGATAGAAGTCCACTTGATCCAGATCCAGTAGTTGTCCATGTATAACTTGGGGACACACCACCAGACACAGTCGCCTCACAAGTAAGGGAAACCATTGAACCAGCAGGAATGGATGGATTGTCAGGAGTACGAGTAATTGTGACAGACATAACCATAGGAACTTCTGGGAAGTTATTAAACGATAAAGGGAAAGACAATACAACACACAGAGTGAATTCATTATGATATGTACATATGGGAATACTGTAGTTATTAGTTACGTTTCTGGAATCAGTTATCTCACTAAAAGATAAAAAGCATTCAAAACTTCTGGTTTCAAAACATTTTGTAGTTGAGGGAGAAATTCTAATCAGTACAAGTTGATTCAATTAGGATTTAGTTAATAGCTATGTATACAGAGTATTAATAGAGAATTTTCTCGTTTTAACAGCCAATAATACTGTTAGTTAAAACTTCACTTGATAATTGTCCTTAGGTTAAGTTTTAATTAAAAATATTATTGGCTGTTAGAACGAGAAAATTTGCTATTATTGTAATTATTTCTGCCGAGAATGACAGAGTCATTGAAAGTATACAGTGTATTACATTGCTCATGATCTATTATACAATGGCCACTATTAGAGAATTGTGGAATGGAGATGTTAGAACACTACATGATTGATGTATGTCCTATATTATAATAATTGAATTGTCTATAGAGTAATATTATAGTAACATTTAGAAATGCAAGAGAGCAAACTTATTTTTACAAGGTGGTTTTCTTATAACAAATAATTCTATACCATGTGATTGATCACTTGTTAATTGGTGAGTGAGCGAAGCGAGCAAGACACTATCAGGGGTAACACAATTGAAAATTGGGGATTCTAGTCTGTTTATTATATATTTGGACGTATGCATGTCATTTTGTACTTTGACCCTAACACTTTTGTGTTTGCTTTGTAGCTAATCTTTTCCATACCACCTCCACTAAACAGAATCTTTGCGTTTGCGATCTGGTATCATCCAAGAAAATTGAATTGTTTATGCCTTTAAATTCATATAAATCTGAATGTCACGGGATGTACTTAGGTCTAGTAATCAAAAGCTATTAGCAATTCAGGTATTCAGAATGATATATATTAGAGACTACAGATGATACCAGAACTGAGGAAATTGAGGTAAGAAACTAGTTTTTTATTTGCTAGCTTAAACGGCTAGGCTATGTACTTACTTTAGAAATGGACTGAATGATATGTTATTGAAATGTTTTACCTCATTGTTTGAATTACTTGTGCAAGACTCGCTCGCCATTTGTGCTCAAGCACAACACTTGTATGTTAACAAGAATGGCATTTGAGGCTTCAATCTAGTTTTTATGAAAGGTCAGAACTCGATAATAACTTTACTTATTTAAACTTCCATACTATTGTCTTGTCTATAACATTTTGACTGTTTCTATTTACACATATCATGAAGCATGACTTAGACAAACAAAATTCACAAGGACTCTAGTGAAGGAAAATTGGGATCAGTATTTACTAAAGTAGTGTACTGCACTCCACTTCCCTGTACAATAATATTATTATTGTGTATTTAGTCATTATTCGATTGTTGTTGAGATGTAATGTATTAATATTGCAGTTGTTGAGGGGATACATCTAAAATATATAACTTACCTGTAGAAACTTCCAAGGACTCCATGAGAATTTTGCTGAAACTGCCCACATCTACTCTGCAGGTGTAATCTCCACTATCTCCAGCAGTCAAAGATGTGATAGTATATGTAAGGGAAGTATCTGTTGTTGTACGACTTAATTCTTGATCATTTTTTAACCAGATAATCCTTGATAAAGTTTCTCCTGCTGTTACTGATGGTGTGCATGTGAAGGAGTACATTTCACTCATGGCAGCAGTTCCAGATGTAGTTATGGCAATATTGAGAGTAGTAGATACTAAATACCAGTACACATAATGTATCAACAAAGAACATTAGTTTTTTGTAAAAATATTCTAATACTAATAGCTATTAATTTTACTTAATAGTTAATATAATAGCATAAGAGCTTTGGCGAAATAAGAGTAAGCATTTTGATATTTTAATGAGAACTTGCACAAAATGATTTCATTTGATATCATAGCAATGGCAAATCTTTGCTATTAGCAACTGATACAACTTAATATAATGAAGTATTCTTTCAACATACTAACACTGCAATTGCACACGTTTGCTTATTCTCTTAAGCTTTCTGTCTAACTCTGTGTAAAATCAAGCTAATATTAATCTAAATTTCACTTTGCTTGCTGAGAATAGACAAAATATTATTTGATAATGTTAGGTACATGCACTTATGAGGTAGTATTGTCAGAAATTCAATGCACAATACAACCAGTAGTAACTTGAACAAGATAAGTAGTTACATACCTAAGTCAATGCACATTGTTTGTACGACATTCATAGAATCTGGTATTACACAGCAGAATTCTCCAGTAGGTGGATTAGTGGCAGAACTTCTGAGACTGAGATAAATCATTTGACTATCATCTCTACTTCTGAAATAATCTATTCCACTATTCCCACGAGTTCCAATTATTGTTCCACTGTTATATGTCCAGTCACCAAACCTATTTTGTACTGAACTACAACAAGGTCTCCTGTCTGTCCTACATGCCACTACTTCATTGGTATTACTGAAATCAGTTTGTAGTTCTCCAATATCTTGCACAGAAATTACTGTACTACCACTTGGATAGATATTGGGTTTGAAGTCCACTATTGCCACACCTAAAGTAAATAACACAAGTTAATGCTAATAGTACAGCAAAATGAATTTGTGTTATACTCATTAATGTACTTCAGTACTGTATTGAAAGTGTGAAGTTAAAGAATGATAGGGATAATGTAGGTGAGACTGGAACAGGAAAGTTTCTGAACACAAGTTATTTCGAAACTTGATGCATGAAAATTTGAAGTGTTAATAGAATTTATCTAGTTATATGTATATTTATAATGATGAGTTTCAACCCTTTGACAGTCGGAGCTGAGAATTCTTGGCATTGGGCCATATTAAGAAGTCAATTATCTAATATAACATTCCACTATTTATATTCGTTTTCTTGTAATAAAAAATTTAAACGATTGTACTGGTGTATTTTTTTTTACATTTTTTAATATGGCTACTGGAATACTTTTCAGCAACAAAAAGAGTAAATTGTACACTTTGGTAGCTATCTTCCTCTGATTCCATGGTGACTTTAATAGAAGTCTGACAGAGTTTTAATCGTCCCACAAATGTTTTTCAGTTCCTTTTTTTAAACTATTCAAATGGTGTCATCTACATATCTCTTTCATGCATAATTAAGAAAGAAACTGAAAAACAATTGTTGGACAATCGTATAATCTTCTATAAAATTCAACATGGTATCAGAGGAAGACAGTAAGCCACGTTTTCTGGTTTGCTTATTGAAGAGAGACAGAGTGATTGTATGCTTACTTCCGCAGTGTGCAGAAAACCTACACACACAGATAGATACCTTCACTTAAGTCTCATCATCATATTCAATATAAGAAGGAATATTGAGATGGTTGTATCAGAGAGCTCGGAGCATAACTAATTGGCGAACGAGCGTAGCGAGCGAGACCCTTACAGGGGTAACACAATTGAAAATCGGGGATGTTTGTTTGTTTATATATATGGACGTATTTATGTCATTTTGTACTTTGACCCTCCGTATTTTTGTGTTAACTCGTTGTTCGACCCCGTCCCAGACTTCACTAAACGGAATCCTCCGGTTTAGTGATCATTACCTGTATCATCCTAAAAATTGAATTGTTTACCGCTCTGAATTTTTAGATAAAACTCAAAAACTTAACGGAGTTCCATTCTATTCGAGTTAGTGGCGGTGGTAAGTGCCTTACTAAAGAGTATTTGCTTGAAAATTCTTTGTCCACTAGAGTAACTACGAAGGTAAGCCTTGTGTAGATATGTTCAATTGTGTGAAAAAAGTATTGTGGCTTTACTTAGCTAAAGAATATCACAAAGAAAACGTGCAAATAATGCTACTTGTTTTTGTTGCTTTATTCTAACTGTGTTATTCTAGCTGTGTTGAAGTTGAAATTAATCTTTTAACAAAAGTGTAGTTTAGGCTCGCTCGCCATTTGTGCTCAAGCACATTACTAGTATTAGTGACAACCTGAAGGAAGAAGAGAAACGTCTAAACAAAGTAATTCAAAGTAACGGCTGCGACACCTCACCAATTAGGGCAGGCTTTAAAGAGTTACCTTCTAGAGATCACACAGATACTGAACAAGAGAAGATTTGATTCTTACCATTCCATACATAGCAGGATTGAGTGAAAGTATTCAGAGAGTGTGTAGAGCCTTATGACATCAAAACAGCATTTAAGTCGGGTTAAGGTCACATCTTACTAATGCCAAAGATACTATACCCATTAACACCGAGTCATCCATAGTGTATAGCATATTTACCCTGCAGCTGTGGTAAATTATAAATGAAACAACTAGAAGGCTTAAACAGAGAGTGAAAGAACATCAGGATGGATGGCTGAGCAATGTCCGTATCTTTTCTTAATTAAATTGTAAACTATTGCATTGCAAGACTTAAACATCAGTTACTGATTTGCTCTTAGTCAAAATCTATACTTTATAGAGTGGTGATTCCCCATGCTACTAGCAGAAATGGTCAGTTAAATGATTCTCTCAAAAAATTTAAGTCTTTGACAACGTATAAACATTTTTTACTCAGCTATAGCTACACAGAGCACAACATGACACAGCCACTGTAAGGCGTTTAACTTATTCATCTGCTAGCTATAACTAGCTTTCTAGTGGACTATAACACGTACCTTGTCCATCAACCGCAACAATGTAGACTG
>WLWD01005700.1_pt1 | contig 163051 bp, 111 predicted proteins | sample 6712731 | NCBI WGS metagenome assembly WLWD01 (sample SAMN12718690, study PRJNA576275) | sponge metagenome | isolation source: marine sponge | host: Mycale hentscheli | place: New Zealand: South Island, Marlborough, Capsize Point | collected 2014-11-01
TATATATGTGACCGGTTTTGGGAAAATCGACCTAAACGCGGCAAACAATTTTTTTCAGTATCCCTGGGTAAAGCCTTATGGGTCGATTTTTTTCAAAAAAAAAATTATGGCAGAAATGGATAGACACCAGTTAGCTCTAGCTTATGACGCAGTTGTAAGCTCTGGCGTGCTCTAGAACTCACACTAGGAGGCTAGAAACACTAGCCGGTTGGACTCGTGTACGGAGAGTTGCTAAGAAATTATTGGCGGGCTTTTCACTAACGGCGGGAAAAAACTGTAGCTAACTAATTCACTTACTATATTCTACATAATTCACGTACTCACGCAATTCTCGTCATCATAGTTTCTTAAGGAGCCCTGCATTAAGCCTTTTAGACTTCTTTCAATCCGCCTGTAACCGGTTTATTCCATAGTGTCCCGGAGACACGCAGTAATAGTATACGGACACAAGGCCACGCCCCCTGACCTTAGCAACGCCTTTACCCGGGCGTTTTTTCGAAATCAGCAATAATAAGTTTAGCAAAAATACTGAAGTGTTGTAGTGCGTAGGGCGAAGACGGCTTGTGCTACAGCTTCTAAATTAGGAGGACGGCATCCCAAGGCCCCGTGCAGCCTACTGGTAGAATAAATTAGAAAACTTTAGATGCCGCGTTTAGGTCGATTTTCCCAAAACCGGTCACATTTTGTAGGGTCATATTTCAGGTAGAAAAATAAGTAGCATTTATTTTTGCAATTGATATGTTGCTTCATTTATTAATTAACACTCTTACCACTTGAAATTAAGGGAAGTGACTTCCAGTATCCAGTAACAACCTCAAGTAGTAACCTCATTAACCTGACTATTCAAAGAAGCCCCACAAGGTCACTGGTGATCTCATGCTGGTTGGTCTGTACGAATTTTTTTGTGTGCAGTGGAATAGAATCTAGACTGGAAAGGTCACTCTAGCTGCTGATATGATTAGAATTGGAATTGGAAATGAAGAAAATAAGATATGATGTCTAAAAGTTAGTTCTTAAAACCACACAGATATGAATATATTCATGACCAGATACCACAAATCTGATTGTTGGTACAATTCAGCGCTAAGTGTCACAGCTGAAACACAAGGGGGTGGGGGGGGGGTGGAGGCAGATTTGAATTTATGAATTTCATTTATCAAATATTAATTATTATTTATTTTATTCAATGTTTGCTACACCTAATTGAAATATAGACTCAGGGGAAATGTAAGTGCTATATAAAATTATTCAGTTTTAAAAAGGGGTCATTGGAATGACTACTGTTCTAAGAGATTCTTTTACTTCACAATACAGGTACCAAAAATGTATTAAGGAAGTTAAGGTAACAGGTTGGGGTATACATTATATCCTGCTTGAATTTTTTTTTTTTTTTGGAGAGGCTTAAAAGTTGACAACCAATTTTTTTTTGTTTGTTCGTTCATGGTTAAGTTGTTGGGTGACATATTTATGTACATGGCTTCTTTTACTTTCTCTCAACCATGCCTTGTGAAAAATCCAAAAGTTTTACTTGATTCCAATGAATCACATGACTCCCTTCTTACCATACATGTTCTGCCAGTGGTGATTTGGTGAAATATCCATGTTCACAGGCTGATTTATGTTCTTTAATTCTAATGCCTAGCGCTCTTCCTGATTCACCTATATAGAAATCTCCACATTCACACATGATTAAACTTCTCATGGTAGCCACACTCTTCTAGAGTAAAATTAAACCAAAAAGTTACATTTGCCACAAATAAAAAGTCTGGGTCTGAAATAATTACAAAAAGTCAAACAAAACAAGGTTAAAATACAAAAACTGTTTATTGCAATAACCAATTAAAAATAAGATTGATGTCTATTTAGTAGAAAACTAGACTAGTTATTTAAGTCATACAACAAGTTAGAAGGATATAAAAATGGTGGGCTGAACCTCCACCTGTCCTTGACAGATAAGAAAATTTTCTTGTGGGATATCATACAAATACAATTTAGGAAAGTATTGTAGACTCCTGGATTATCAGAGTGGTCCATATAACATACTACACAGACCACACTCACATGGGGAAATCTATTGGAGTAGTGGTAGCTAGTTGAAGGAGTAACTACACAATATCTATTTAGTGGGTATAGTAAAGAATTGTAGCACTAAAACAGGGGTGGATCGGCAATAACAACAGGGAGGGGCCAAAATATATTTAGGTATCAATTTGGACATGAATTTTTGAATGAAGTCTGTGGACTGAATTGCACACATACGTAGGTACATAAATGCATGCATGTATGCAAGCATGTATGTACCTATATATGTGTGCAACAACTTTACAACTAGCTGGATGAAGCACCAAAGGTGGAACCCTCAGAACTACATGAGCCAGAAATTGCAAAATCATCTCGACCAAAACAATTACTCTAATTTTTCTGGTGGTAAATTAGCTCCCATAACTTATGGGAGCTCCATTTCTATTCGAGTTAGTGGCGGTGATAAGTTAATACGCTATTTGCCACGGTTATAAGCCCTACACAACAGTATTTACTTGAAAACAGGGGAGGGATATTCTTAGTAGTTGTAACGCACAATACTTTCACACAACTGACATACCTACGCAAGACTTAACCTTCGTGGTTAGTCTAGTGGACAATGAGTACAGTCTTAACTTGCATGTTTATTACTGTTAAAGTCATAGTTTGAAATAACTTTTAAACTAGTAGCATAATGTCAATAAATTTGTTTATTGTCTATCTTAGAACTTGATCAATAACCACAAAAAAAGATCAAAGGCAAGTTCACAATCAGTAACTAAATAATAAGGAGTAAATCCCATTTGCTCATGTACATTCAAACTCGATCAAAATAGTAGTTACATGAATCAATGATAAGTATAACTAAATGGAGTAGGTAAGGATCATCAGTTATATGATAAGTGCGACTGAATAAATTAGGTAATAATCGTCAGGTGAATATAATGTTCTCTATCTCCCCCCAAGTCTTTGACCCATGATGGTTAAAGGCTGAGTTTCGTAAAGTCAAAAGAATCGGTCTGGGGGTTTCCTTTCTCTTACTGATCGTCTCAACGGCTTTGGTGATGGAGTATATAAGGGCGGGGTAAGGGTAGTGACTGGTATAGGATCCGGGAGTCGGGGGGGACTGGTCGGAGGGGGTTTGGGGAGTGGGCTGTCCCTGGAAGGCAGGTTAGGGGGGTTCGTGGTGTTGACATCTTCATTGGTCCTGGTTGGAATGGGCCCAGGTGTGTCCGGTGGTAGACATGTGGGAGGTGAAGTTGTAGGTGAGATGTCATCAGGAGATGAGGTTGTGGGTGGGATGCCATCGGGAGATGAGGTTGGGGGTAAGTAAGCAATGTCCTCCATGATGGACCTTCTTTTGGCTGGTGGGTGTACAGGGATGTATTTCCTGAGGAATTTCCTGTTCCTGAGTGTTTGCCTGCCTGACCCGTCTATTCGAATGAGGTACTGATGGAATTGGCGCACTTCAATGACGATGCCGGTTCGATCCCACTTGTGTGGGTGAGGGCCAGTCTGATTTTGTATTCTCACCCGGTCACCAGTACTCAGTGGGGTTAGGGCTCTGGTGTGCTCACTCCATCGGTCCTGGTGAGACATGTGACGCTGTCTGAGTGCCTCTTCTCGTAGCCTTAGTGATTCCCTCCAGGTCTGATGTGGGTGGTACTTTCCAGGGAGGATTGGGATCAGGTCCTTTGTTGGTCGTCCAAAGATGCACATGGCTGGGGAAAGTTTGGTTGTAGGGTCCGGCGTGTTCCTGTATTGCAGGATGGCTTTCTGGAAAGCATCAATGTCTATAGCACCATCCTTCCCTGTGTTGCCTGTGATCAACCTCTTGATGGTTTTGACACCCACCTCGGCTCTGCAATTGCTGTGAGGGAATGCCACAGAGCTAAGTCGGTGGTGAACTCCCCAATCCTGTAAGAATTGCCTGGAGTTGTGAGCTACAAATTCTGGACCGCCATCCGATGAGAGTTCGTCTGGTATCCCATAGGTGGCAAAGGTGCGTCTCAGGACAGTGATAAGTCCCTGGGCCCCGTCTTTGGCTCTCTCTACGATAGGCCAGTTGGAATATCGGTCGATGATGACGAGATAATTGCAGCCATGGTAGTGAAAGTAATCTGCACAAATGCACTGGAATGGGTATTCAGATAAGGTGGGGGGTGTGGGTGGTAGTGCCGCTTGTGATGGAGCCATCCTGTTGCAGTGGGAGCAGTTGGCTCTGGTGGCTCTGATGTCGTTAGTGATGCCAGGCCAGAAGACAGATGCTTCTGCCTTTGATGTCATGGCTGATGTGCCCTGGTGGGCGGCGTGTAGGGAGGACAGGCATGAGGGTCGTAGAGAGGGTGGGATGACGATTCTATCTTTGTAGACAATGACACCATCACTGCTGTACAGATGTTGTCTGAATTGGTGGTATTCTCTGATGGATGGTGGCAGTTGGTGTTTGAGGTCAGGGATTCCATCTTCGATTGTAGAGAGGAGCAGGAGCATGTTGTCATCAGATGATGTGGCGATTTGGACTTGCTCCCAATTGATGGGATGTAGGGAGTGTAGAGACGAGATGAGTGAACTCTGTAGTTGGTCTTCCATTTGGATAGAGTCTAGTTGGTTATCTGTTGAGATGCCAGCTATGAGTTGAGTGGGGATGCGGAGGGGAGGGGTAGCAACACCATCTTGGATGCTGTGGATGTCGTCATGGAGGACCATTTTGGGTGGGCGGCGATCACCAGTTGGGTGTCTTGAGAGGGTGTCAGGGGCCTTGTTTTTGACACCAGGGATGTGAACGATTTTGAAATGGTATCTCAGGGTTTTTTCTTTCAGGTTCCTCAGTCTAGTGTTGCAGATGTGATCTAGGGATCTATCACCAAATATCTTTAGGAGTGGTCTGTGGTCAACAGCGATGGTTAGATTCTTACATCCCAGGACAAAATGTCTTGCTTTATCCAGGGCGTCTACTACAGCCAGTGCTTCACCTTCGATTGGAGCATAACGTGATTCAGCTGCATGTGTGAACCTACTGCCTACTAAGGTTATCTTCCAGCCATTTTTGCAGCAGAAGAGATCACTGGAGGGGCAGGAGCAGTGTTTCTGGAACAACCAATAACCAATTCCGTCTTTGGACCAGTCAGTGGCTAGGCATGTGGGCTTGGACTTGTCAAAAATTTTGACTCCACTGTGGATTTCGTCAATGATGGTTAATTTCGACTTTTCAAAGGCTTGCTGTAGGTCATTGTTCCAGTGGAACTTGTTGCTGGGCTTGAGGAGTTCCCGGAAAGGTAGCATTACGTCAGTCATGCTGAATGCGTACGATACCTGATTCACCAAACCAAACCAGGATCTTACGTCCGTAAGGTTTTGTGGTGTAGGGAAGTCGGAGATGGCCCTGATGTACTTCTTGCATGGTCTCACAGTGTCATTGGTGATTTCAAAGCCTGCGAATTCAATGTCATCTTTGGCGAATCTGAACTTATCTGGGTTGAGGGTAATACCGTGTCTGCCACAGATGTCTAACCAGTTGGATGCTTGGTAGAAGCTTTCTTCTATCGTGTCAGACCATAGCAGTGTGTCATCTACACATTTCGTTTTGTTGGGTATGGACGAGGTGATCTCATCATATCGTCTAGTGTATCCATCGCCTGAGGCAATGTAGCCTTGTGGGGCCGTGCGATATCTGTAGCGGCCCCATGGGGTGATGAAGGTGGTAAAGTGTCTGTCTTCAGGATGAAGAGGAACGCTGTGGTAGCCATTCCATGCATCAAACACGGTTTTCTTTTTCCCTTGAGGGACTGACCTCGCCTGGTGGAAGGGTGATTGGGTGTGGTGCGTTTCCCTGGTGGCATGGAGGTTGAGTGGCTGAAAATCAATAGTCCTTCTGGGTGTGCCATTTTTTTTGGGACAGATAACCATTCTGTGGCACCATGTAACAGGTTCTCCAATAGGTACAGGTTCCAACACTCCAAGTCTCACATCTCTGTCGAGGCCATCTTTGACATCGTCTTGCCAGTGAAGGGGTACTGGGATTGGTGAATGATGAGCGGTGGGGGATGCCTGTGGGTCTATCATAAGTCGCATTGGTGGGCCTTCCATGAGTGGTAGGGTTTGGTGTTCACAGACATTGAAGGTACTGGAGCTATAGTAGTCAAGGAGGTATTGCTGGAGTTTCTCCCGGTTGGCTTCTGTGGCTGGGTACGGCAGGGAGGTGGGGATTGGTGGTGGTTTAGTACGTTTGAGGCATTGACAACCATGTTGTGATGGGGGTGTGGAATTCGTGGCGGCGCCAATGGAGCCGTTAAGACTGGTTTCCTTGACCTCGTCCATTGCCGGGAAATTATGTGAGATGATTCCCAGGTCTGAACATGCCTCTCTGCTGAGGAAGAACTTGTCGGTACTGTTAGTCACATAGACCATCTGCCTGGTAGACCTCTCTTCTCCTTTGCCGCTTTTCGCAGATAGCCTCAGTATGGCAGCGCCCAGAATGTCAATATTGTGGTTGTCTGCTGCATGCATCCTGAGATCAACAGGGATGAGGTCTCTGGTGGACAGGCCAAGCTTCTTTATGATTTTGAAGCCTGCCAGGCAGCTTTGGCAGCCTGTGTCGGCCATGGCACTGGTGAAGGCCTGGTTTTGGGGTGATTGGAGGGGGAATCCAAAATGGTCATAGTCCTCCTGCTTGATGCTCATCTGAAGTCTGATGTATGGCTGGGGTTTGGACTGTTTCCTTGACCATTCCTTTGTGGTCTGATCAAAGATATGGTGGTCCAGTGTAGCACTTTTGGTCACCTTTGCTGATGTGATTTCGCATAGTGTGTCGAATATGGCACTTTCGCGTTCAGTGGCCCTGGCCAATTTTGTGTCAGCTTTGCTTCTGCACATCTTCCCAAAGTGGTGGTCTCTGTCACAATGGTCGCACTTGGTGCCAAAGGCAGGACACTCAGTTCTTCTGAGTCTTGTTGGGGGGTTTCTTCCGTGCCCCTTGGTCCCGCAATACGTACAAGTGTCCTGGTCCTTTGATGGGCCCCTAGTCGACGGTCTTTTCTGCTTCTTGTACGAGCTGCCAGCTACTGCATCTGTTGCTTGTGGTAGTAACAGGCGGAATGCTGACCTCTTTCCTGCCTCTTTTGCCTCGACGAACTTGAGGACTTGCTCCCATGTCATGTCTTGGTTCTCGTCTCCTAGTAGATCCATCTGTATCTCAGTGTCATCCAAACCTCTGCATAACACATCCCTGAGTATGGCTTCAGTATAGTCCACGTTGGCATCACAACCTGTGCACTGCTTGGTATACTTGCAGACGCTTGCCTGCCCTCTCAACCTCGCTCCGTAGGCGCGTATCGGCTCGTCTCGGTCCTGCCTCATGTTGTATAGGGTCACTCTTGCTACCATTGTGTTCTCTTCCCTTACGGCTAACCTCCTCATGGCCCCGAATACTGCGTCTTCGGGCATTCCAGTAAGGGTGCCTCCAGCATTCCTGGTGAGGTCCCTGCGGAGCTGGTCATCACAGCACTCCAATAGTTGGATGATCCTGTCTGTTCCCTCTAATTTGGTCGCCTTTACGTAGTCATTCCATCTCGATTTAAAGTACTGCCAGTCCTCTGTGGTGCCGGCCGATGACACAGTCGGTCTCTTTACCTTCTCAACCCTTGCTGCTTGTGTAGATCCACTGGGGTTTCCATGACTGGTTGCATGAGTTGTGATGAGCGCGGCTGCAACTACCGGTTCGACGTCGGGGGTCTCGTACGCGCAGCCTTCTATCGGGCATTGGATCGCTGGCATCTCTGGACCGTTTGGTGGTGCGCCTTAGATGGGAATACTTGCCCTTGTCGGTGCTCCAGCTCCACAGTGAAGTCGATCGATCCTCCCGCGTTTCGGTGAGTTATACTTCAATAAGGAGTAAATCCCATTTGCTCATGTACATTCAAACTCGATCAAAATAGTAGTTACATGAATCAATGATAAGTATAACTGAATGGAGTAGGTAAGGATCATCAGTTATATGATAAGTGCGACTGAATAAATTAGGTAATAATCGTCAGGTGAATATAATGTTCTCTAGTAACCAGAAAGGAATCTGGTGCCTTAAAGGTTCTCAAGAAGAGAAAGAGACTAAAGAACCACCAGGTTATAATGCCTTTGCTAAGGAGTTCCACTTTCGGAAGATTGAAGGTGAGTATGAAGTCTCATCCATTGCAGTGTTGTTGTAATAGAATGTGAAGGTGAGGTACATGTGTGGATATAATGATGGCTGCAATAGTGCAGTGTGGGAAACAAAATGATAAAGCTTATAGTAAATGAAACTCACAGGAAGATGTTCAGCAAAATAGTAGTAAAAAATACATTTAGTCTTTAGTACTGTAATTTGGACTGAAGGGTGTTCTAATGAACTGAAATATAAGCACATCAGAAATGATTTGTAATGTATTACTGAGAGGTATGGTCTAGCAACTTCTTTGTGTGTGCATGCACTACTCTTTGGATTTTTTTTGGATAGCGAATTAATGTTCTAAGTAATAGTTAGAGCATAAGCATTAATGTTCTAAGTAATAGTTAGAGCATAAGCGTGCATGCTCTAACTATTTTAGATCCAGTTGTTGTTCTATAGTATCAACTGGACCATGCTAATCAGCCTCAGATTCTTACAACTTGGCTCTTGACTGTTCAAACTAAGCCAGAGGATGATTGGAACTCTACTAATATAGGGCAAGATGTCTTTACTCGGGCCATTCCTATTAATGAAGTTATTTTAAAGACCAAGCATCAAGGTCGTTGTAGCCATCCACAGAAAGCAGAAGCATCAAAAAAATAACTATTTCAAACTGAAACTGTATTGAAAAATAATTCAGGTTGTTTTAGCCTAACAATTATTTTATGTAGTCAAAATTAGTGGTAGTGCAATATTATATGCTACTGTATTGTGATATATTTATGGATACTTTGTGTATGTGCTGGTATCAAAAAAATCTCTGAGTGAAATAGTATTTAGTTCATAACTGAAAGACAGGCCACACAAATTGAAACTCCTCTTGTAGGACAAGATGTTCTTATAAAGTCCTGTGTGACTAGGTATTCACATACTTATAGATGCAATTATATAGTATTTTCACTAGTCCATGTTAAGTTTAATTCACCAAACGTTTCAGTCACTCTTCAGTGACCATCATCAATGCCATCATCAGTGCTATTATGATAGTCCTAAAAATGACCTCTAGGTTATGTTGCCATGACCTGGCTATAATATGTTTATGAGTCACTATGGTTAAGCTATAACAAGTTATTGCATGAGGCTTTGGTACACCCTGGGAAGAGTTCCAATTCCTCTGTTTAGAGCATTCCCATCAATAACCTTAGCACCATTCCAATCAATGGTGTGCCCGGTTTTGTTTAGTTGTCATGGCAACGTTACCTAGAGGTCATTTTTTGTATTATCATAATAGCACTGATGATGGTCACTGAAGAGTGACTGAAATGTTTGCTGAATTAAACTTAACATGGACTAGTGAAAATACTATATAATTGTATCTATAAGTAGGACAAGATGTTATCAGTTAGGGTTGTTTTTGTTAACTATAACTAAACTAAGTAATATATTAGTAAGCTCATTCATACCTTTTTAACTTAGAAAAGCTAAATTAATTTGCCTCTGGGTTTATACTAACTAAAACTATCAGCCATTTTTGTTTCTTATGTTTATAACTGAATCAAAATAATGATATACAAAAAATCAGCTTCTAAACTACGGCGGTAGCCGTGCAGTACTGCCAAGAAGTCCAAAATGGTGACGGGGTATTTCTTGAGATGCGATCGACTTCCAGTCTTCAGTACAGTTCCAATAGTTTTATAGCCTCCGATGAACGGCCACCCCCGAATTCTTAACAACGGCCAGGGATAATTATCCTAGAGCGGTCAAAATAGTAAAATTATAGCTACGTAATATATATATAATAATTGTTCTTAATAGCTAGTTACAAATGTCCAGCAGCGATTAGCTAGTGGTTCAAGAGTATCTTTCTTTGTATATACCGTGGCGGACCGTATAAACGATAAACACATGGTATTTCCAGTCCATAGCCGCCACCTCTGTTCACTTTTTCACGCTTAACTTCAACAAAAGTCTTGTTGATTTCTCTTCTTAAAAACTGGTACAGAATTGGAGCCATGTTAAAGGGGGGGGGGGGGGGGGGGGGGGGGGGGGGGCTTAAAGTTGATCACACATGCCACCCCATGCATTTAATTGAAACTATATTTTTGAAAGTATCGTTATCTTAACTGGAATTATAAGTAAAATCTAGAAGTACACAGAGATCACTAACATTTATATGGGAAGCTGCTAGACAATTTTGGACATTTATTTATCTATGAAGAGCATAAATTAGAATGCAGTTTTCCCTACAAACATAATTTGCCTTTATTCGCATCCATGTTTATCATAATTTTCAATAAACTTGGTTCGGAGGGGGGGCGGGGCCTGGCCCCCTTGGCCCCACCCCCCTAAGTAGCTCCAACACCCCTAACACCCCTAAGTAGCTCCAATCAAGCAAAACATATTCATCTTTGCATCACCCACTCTTGTATTGTACAAGCCTTTCAGAATTCCATCCTCGACTGACTCAGCCACCATACAAAAGCCCAACTCAATGTACCATGTTCCCTAGAGAGAGTGTCTTTGGAGCTTTCTATGCTGAGGTTACTTTTCAATCATTAATTTGAAGCTTTTTAGTTGGACTCTGCTAAATGAGAGTGCAATTAGTGGGCTACCTTGTAATTGCAAATGTAGCTAAGGAATTTGTGCATTTATAGATGACATGTAATATACTGTTTACAAAGATATGTTTATAATGTGGCTTATTTACGTAAGAAATAACCAGAGCTAATGAACATTTCCTGAAAAGAAAACATTTTAAGTCAATAATTACAGATCAGAAGTTAGCTATGGAGTAAGCAGACATCACAGACAGAATTTAAATTATTTTTTAATCACTGGTACATCTCACAGGAAGTTGAAAGTATGAAATAGGGATTATCAAAGGTTACCAGGTGTCCCTTGAATTCACACTATGGTTTCAATAGAAATATTAGGCCCAGGAAGTCAAAGCAACCCTGAGACTATAAGCTTATAAACTATCAGTTCAGCTATTTTGAAGAAAAAAAAGTATTTTTAAGGAAATGTGCCACAGCAGCTAATTTTGGATTCCCATGTTATAGCTATTATCAACACTCCATGAATGTAGCTTCTACCAAATCCCTCTATTTTAGATCACAATCCCTAGACTGTTACATTAGGCAAAATATGTCTGCTGTCGTGAGTTACCCTTCCCCTAGTACTAACTACAGTAGTGAAGATATCTAGTGTGGAATAACCACTTATTACACTTGTCAGAGTGTTATGGCAAGATATTTCACTCTCAGGCTTTATTTTCACTCCTGGCTTGTGAAAATAAATTAGCCTGCTCTTGAAATATTTCCCCATATCACACTCTGACTCATGTAATAAGTATTATATATATATATATATATAGATAGAGTGATAGCACAGTAACTGTGCCATTCAGATTAATAGCATGAGTAACATGCTTGAAATAGCATGAGTACAACCATTTTGGTATTATTGTTGTCAATTCTAAATCATTTCAGTAAAAATAGCTATAACTTGGAAACAGTTTTGGCAACAACTGAAACTAAAGTAACTAAGCTAACTAGATCAAAAATACTTTTAGTAAACTAACTAAATTGGAAAAACTTTTAGTTAAAAAATATAAATCTAGCTTACTATAACTAAAATTGAAAACAGCTATTTTTAGTACGAACCATAACTGGCTAGTATAACTAAATTGGAGGAAAATATAGTAAAATAACTATAACTAAAACTAACAAAACCAATTCTAATTTACTCATTAACAATTTTTAATCGCTAATAATTCTTGCTAAATATATGAAGAAGGGGTGCCGTGATCTCCTTATACTTTTTATGGCTTTTCTTTGCTAGTGTCTACGCCACAATCAAACCAATACCTTACAAAGATATACTAACCTGATCATATAGGAAAGTAGGAAAGAAACACATGTACATATTCAACATTTTACTGAGGCTATAAGAGGAAGGTGTGTGTGTGTGTGTGTGTGTGCACACGTGTGTGCGTGCATGCATGCGTGCGTGTGTGTGTGTGTGTGTGTATGTGAGTTTCTTGCGCAGCTCTCACTGTGCATGCTTAGTGCACAGGCATCCTGGCTCTGCCAAGTGTGTGTGACTGCCTAGCGGCAGCAAGAGAATTTGCATTTGCATCTGTGTGTGTTGTGTGTGTAGGAGGGAGGGGGTGAGGGAGGAATTAATATTTTCACAGTATCACAGTATGAAGTGCAGATTAAAAAATATAATATACCTACCAGCATTCTCTACTACCTGGATAATAGTGAGTGAGGCTGGCTAGACCCTTTAAAAGGTTAGGCAAACCAGACTAGTGAGATCATACACAACCATGGTTAATTGTAATACTTCCTGCCCTGCATGGTAACTACCCTCTTATTATTATAAATTTCCTTCACCCAACTGTTATAAGCTGCCAGACACGGGGTGTTTCACCTGTGGCACTTATAGCGCTTAATTGTACCAACAATCAGATCCCCCCCCCCCCCTCATGAATATATTCATATCTGTGTGGTTTTAAGAACTAAATTATCTTATTTTCTTCATTTCCAATTCCAATTCTAATCATATCAGCAGCTAGAGTGACCTTTCCAGTCTAGATTTTATTCCACTGCACACAAAAAAAAATCCCCTACAGACCAACCAGGGGCATGGGATCACCAGTGACCTTGTGGGGCTTCTTTGAATAGTCAGGTTAATGAGGTTACTACTTGAGGTTGTTACTGGAGACTGTGATGGAAGCGCTTCCCTTAATTTCATTTAGGTAAGAGCGTTAATTAATAAATGAAGCAACATATCAATTGCAAAAAATAAATGCTACTTATTTTTCTCCCTGAAGACCCTACAAAATATACAAGTTTCAATGGATTTTCACATTGACCAGCTCCAGAAGCATTGCAGAATCTGTGCCAACAGGCTCTGTAAAGTCAAAGGAAAGAAACAGCCAGTTCACTCTTGTACAAATCACAAAGAGGACCTTCTCACATTTGTGGGAGTGCACATCAGCAGTGATGATGAGTTGACTTCACCCTCTACGTTCTGTAATTCTTGTTATTTGAGAATTGGTTGGGCAAAGAAAGCCAAAATGAGTGGCTTTCCAACTCCATCCATTAAACCAATGATGGATTGGACACCTCATCAAGAAAACTGCACAGTAAGAGAAATAATCATAATAATAATAAAAATCACAATATTATAATAATTAAAATTATAATATAATAATAATAGTAAATGTTTCCATAAAATAATGTGAATAAATAAATAAATGAGTAATAATTTATCTTATCAGACTCACAAATGGACTAAAAAATGTTTTTTCCAAGTCTTAAAAATGAATTTTAAAAAAATTGATTGATGTTGTTGTTGTTGTTGTTTTTGTGTGTGTGTGTGGTGTGCTGTATGTTTTAACTTGATTTTAAAAAAAAAGAAGGTATGTGTACGTTTTGAACAGGTGGCAAAAGGAGGTGGACAGAACAAAAAAGATCCAAAAGGAAGAGGTAGACCTAGTGGAGAGACACCAAGGAGTGTAATAGGCTACATAATGTCCATTGATACCACTGTCATGCCAAGTCAAAATGCCAATCCTACTTGTTTCAATCCTTCCTCTCATACAGACACACTTACCTGCTGTATTTGTCTTGGTCTGCTGAATAGACCAGTTCAGCTTTCTTGCGATAATCTTATTTGTGCTAACTGCTGCTGTGAATCAATACGTCAGTCTCATTCCCTGGATAGTCCTTGCTGTAATACCCACACCCTATCTGATGACTACGAATACCTGTGCAAAATATACGGGCTTAGTGGCGCTAGTGGTATGTGTAATTTATTTAAATACTTTATTTTTAAGATACTTACGTCAATAGGTCGGCACAATTGTTTGTGGTGCACGATTCCCAGCTCAAAACTTGCTGAACCTCCAAGTAAACGGACACCATTTCCACTTAGATCGCTTGAATCACTGGCTGAAGACCACAGGAAATTTTTGACTCAAGGGAAAGGAAACTTGAAAGTGGCCAAGCTATACAATAATGTAATCAGTGATACTTTGTTTGATACTCCTCATACTAATGTAAGGTAATGAAACTCAAGTAAGCATATTAATAAGTGTCTAACTGTTCATAAGGTTTGCATACCTGGACTCCACCTGCCTCTGGGAATTTTCGACAGACTGTGGAGTCTATTGGAAGAGGCCTGTAAAGAGTTGGATTTTCAGTGTGCAGTAGTTGTAGGCATAATTGGTGATGTCTCAGTGAACAGCTTCAGGAAATTATCCTCCTTAAAATTACACATAGAGACACAACTGAATTATCATAATGTACTGACTGAAATACTTACATTTAGCACATTACAACTGGGTTCAAATGAATTCGTGGACAGTGTCAGTGCTGAGGTGACTGAAACCCGAGCTAGAGTAAATAATAAATGGTAAATAATTACATGCATAAATAAGACCAAGCTTGAAGACCACCTGAGACGAAACTTTCATGTGGCAGACGGAAACTATTTTCTATGTTTGGACAAAAGCCTTCAGTACCTCAACGTCAAGAGGCAGGCTTATCATGGTGGAACTTTTGTGGGAAACCATGTTCACAAATTGCTGAAGGTAAAGCAAAATGAATATTCTTATAATACATTCATGTATAACTCGGTGAACTCACATTTTTTGTAGCCGAAAAGTGTTAAAGTTTTGTTTCACAACTTGCGAGAACTTGGAAACACATGTCCACTATCAATGCAAGCGGCAGTAAATGAAATGGACATAAAGTTTGAAAAAGCATTTACCCTCTTTGGCCGGTGCCATAAGGGCTACAACTCCTCTGCCTATATGAGTGATAAAAAAATTGAGAACCTTGGTAAGAATGAGAAATGTATATACTTCCTTTTTACCTTTGTTTCATTTAACAGAATGTGACATCAAAGATTTCATGGAGTTCTACCGCAAACAGTTCCCTAGAGCCACTATACACTACATATGGAAGAACATGTAGTACCATGGGTGAAGCGGTGGCGTGTTGGAGCAGGACTCATGGGAGAACAAGGAGCCGAGTCCATATATGCCCATTTAAAAAGATTGGAGCAAATCCACCAAGGTATCCCCAATGATGTAGACAAGCTCAAGTTCATCATGAAGGAACATCAACTGGAGTCAGAGCCTTCACTGAACTCATTAAGACCACCTCCCAAGAAGAGAAAGAAGACTGACAGTGACAGCAGCAGTAGTGACTAATCTGAATGATATACCTAAGTTTTCTTACCGCTACACACAAAATGTTCACTCAAAAACATTGTTATAGCACAAAGCAGATAATAAGTAGCTGCAGGAAATTTACCCACATTTCCAGTGCAAAAACTTTAAACTACTGACCTGTTCCTCATAACCAGAAGCGCTTCCAGTAATTGGTGGTAGTCATAATCAGACCTCGAAATATTTCAGCTCACAACAGTACTTTCTGATAACATACAAGTGCACTTCCTGGAACAAAGGTTGGATTGTGGTGCGAGCGCACCACAATCCAACCATTTCCGACAAATGAGACGCCGCCGCACTCGATAAACACCTGGCCTGTTCCAAGAAGTGCGGTACCGCCACTCCGCTAACTACTTCGATTCCTATTAATCGAATCTATTTAAGTTGCACCGCCGCGGCTTTTTTCTATTCAGAGAAGCAGTTGCTGTCTTAAAAGTTCTGGTTACAATAATGAGTCTTCTTCGCCTTTCAAGGGTGCCAGCCCAACTATTAACTCCTTCCATCCGCTGGAGTGCTCGCGGTTGCGTCTATTACAGTAGCGAAACCTCACACTCGGACAATGATGATATGAAATTAGAAGGCTTGTGGCATAACGAGCTGGGCTCCTGTATGATGATAGAATCTGCCAAAGATGGAATGCTCACAGGCTGGTACAATACAAAAGTAGGCGAAGCTAAGCGCAGGTATGTTTTAACTGGTCGCTACGACCACTTGAAATGTCGCCGTACCTTAGGCTGGACAGTAACGTGGGTAAACGAATACTACAGTAAAAGTGAAAGTACGACAAGCTGGAGCGGGCAGTACCAAGTTGACCCGTTGGACGACGAACCACACATTCTCACGAACTGGCTCCTTACAGATCAAACAAAACCGGAAGATGATTGGAACTCCACCCACATTGGGCACGACGTCTTTACGAGACTGTGTCCGGAAGAGGCCGCCATACTCAAGAGAAAGCTGCAAGTCAAATCCAGCCATCCTCCTGAAGCAGAAATTGACTAAGAATAAGTTTAGTTAATTATTAAACTTTATATTAACAGATTGTGTTCCGTTGTTTTGTTATTTCTTGATACGGTGCATTAGTAAGATACGTAGCTACATAGTCTCGCTAACCAGCCGTTCTCGGAGAACGTCTGGTAAACTCAGCCAAGTTTCCGCGGAATGCAATTAATTTCGTTTTTGTGGCGCTAAGTGTAAAGCGCAGCAAGTGCAGAGTTGAGTAAATGCGGTCTTAACGAGACTAGCTACATTCGTTGGTGACTAGTAGCTACACACTCTGCAAGGGTTTTTTTATTATTATGTTATGCTTATCGTTTTAATAAATAAGCTACTAAAAACTTCATATTTTTCTCACATAAATTACATTGCAGGAACCCACGTAGTGTAACTCGTACTAGGATGCTCTAAGATACATTTCAACAGCTATATTTTTGGCTCAATTACTTTTCAACTGTATCGCAAAATGCGTTATTTAAAGAAATATTAATAACTAGCAAGTACCCCACTACACAGTGGCACTTGACATTATTGCAAAGTAAGAATGCAGTAACACAAGTTACTTTTATTCATTATAACATTCTCTACACTTGGTTAAGGTTACACCAGTTTCACTCTCCTGCTCTATTTTTTCCTGAACTATCTCATTCTGTAATCTACCACGTTTGTTTGTTTTTGTTTTTCTCTCTTCCTTCTTGAGCCAAGGAGTCCTTCTCCTCCTATGTCTACCTCTCCTGTTTCTAAATCTTTCTGTCCTTCTATCATGATTGTGGACTTGGTCTTTGTGAAACTTTTAACTTCAGTTTTTCTACTTTCACCTTTCTTTACGCTGCCTTTACTCGACGATTCGATTCCACCCGCTTTTTACTACAATATTAATCTTCCCTTTTTGCCTTCTCTTTCGTACTTTCTCCTTTTTACTACACCGCCTTTCCTCGTCGATTCCACCGGCTTTTTGCCTTCTCTTTCACACTTCCTTTCTGAAACCTACGTAGCCTATCCCAGTTCGTTCCATCCGCTTTTAGTTACAATTACAGTAATAACTTTCTACTGGTCGTGACTACACTTTATCCTCCATTCTCCTGTTTCTAGGCCACTCCGCCAAACCCTTCACTTCTTTACAAGTGTGTCCTTGGTTTACTCGGTAATTCAGCGCCAGTTCACGAAAGCAGCTCTACTATTCTGTGCCACTCCCGTTTTCTTTTTGTTTTTTTGTTTTTTGTGCCGGGTGGTTTGGTTGCTAACTGGTTCGCACAAAAGAATCATTATTATACAATAAAATTTAATTATTGTAATTCTAAAATGTAGAATGTAGTGTGTGATTGCGGTAACAAGTTCATGAGGGTGTCTTGAAGTGAGTTATTGTGTCATTTCTCACTAGCTAGTCCTGTATTGGATCACTATGGAAGCAATGTAGCTAGCTAATCTTCCAGAGAAAAACTAGCTAATATGTGTCTCAGATAAACTTTTTCATGAAATAAAATAAAAACAAAAACTTGTTTCCTTCAGCTGAAGATGAACAGAATTATAGTTGCACATTTTTCATACCTTTTCCACCACACACTGTGTCCTATTTTCAGTTGTAGCTAAATACTTTGGTAGCTACTGTACTGTCAATTACATTGTGAGAATTCAGGAAAGAAAAAGTCAGTGTTGCTAGCTACTTTTAAATCCTCACTATTTCCCCCCCCCCCCCCCCCCCCAAAAAAAAAAATTGGTAATAGCTAATGTGCTGTCTTATCAATTACATTGTCATAAATTTAATAATTATGTTGATGAGTAAGATATACCACACCTCCAGCAAACTATATAATATGGTCACCAACTTTTGCTCTTACTTGAGTATCCATATCATTCTATAATTATTGATTCACACTAGCTCATTCCAGAAAAATGCTAGCACAATCTGGTAGGGCCTAAAATATCAGGTATTTCGGATTAGCAACCTGAGGAGTTCAACTTAAAAATCGAATACTTTACAGAATACCCAGCTAAGCTACCACAGACAACTATAATGTTTAAACTTTAAAAGAGCTACCACAATGGCTACACCACTTGTTGTGTATAAGTTAATTGATTATCACAGAACAGCTATTGTGTTTGTATTTCAGCATTGCAATATCCTTCCTGATAACTAGTCCAGTGTTTGCAGTATACCTCAATGTGGAGGATAATGTGTTTCATTATTATTATCAAAATTATTTACAATCACAAGTCCACAGGCGTAAGGCAGGGGTTGGGAGGGTTAGCTATCAGTTGCCCTTCTTTAAAATTAATGGTATTCACAACTGGGAGTTTTTAGCTTCTTCTCTGACAATAGCAAGAAAGGTGTCCTCAAATAATTCCTTTTATTTATTTTTTTATTTATTTTTTTTACATAAATGCGACAAAAATTTTCTTTCACAATAATACACACAAATAATTACACAGCAACACAAATGAGATTAAAAGAGATTATCAAGTCTGCACAAAAAAAAATTACTCGATATCAGTATCTGTGAGTTCTTTTAAATGAGAGTCTACATAGGAGGTAGTGGCGGTGGAGGTGGAGGAGGGGGCGGAGGAGGGGGAGGGCCTCCAGCACCACCAGCATCTGGAGGAGGAGGAGGAGGAGGGGCACTCCCATCTCCACTACCACCACCGCCAGTCTCTCCTCCCTGATCTCCACCTGAAGAGGATGATGGCTCAGCCGCTGCCGCTGCCTTCTTGTCTTTCTCTTCTTCCTCTTCTGCTGTGAGGTCAGCTCTGAAGAAAATGCGAGCACTACTGAGGGAATAATGGAGGAGGTCAAATTCCTGCAGGATACACGCAGACGGGAGAAAAACAAATCATACAAATTTTATCCTGAAGCACCAGGAACTGTTAATGACGTATTTATTTATTTATCGACCATGGTGGGGGGAGGCAAATTAATGACATTCTCATGCTGTCCTGATCTTTACCTCCTTCCACTCCTCACAAACTAACTCAAACTCACCCTAGTATAATTCTCCAGTCTCTTCATAGACAGAGAATTGGTGGCCTGGAGTTTACTGTCATCTTTACCTCCTTGAGACATGATAGCTTTCTGTAAACACAACCATTTCACAAGTCACACTCAATGAAACACACACAAGCACACAAACACTCATGCACACAAGCACTCAAGCACACGTGCACGCACACACAAACACTAACACACGTGAACGCACACACAAACACTAACACACGTGCACACACACACAAACACACGTGCACGCACACACTAACCCACGTGCATGCACAAACACTAACACACGTGCACGCACACACTAACACACGTGCACGCACACACAAACACTAACACACATGCACGCACAATAACTAACACACATGCACGCACAAACACTAACACACGTGCATGCACAAACACTAACACACGTGCACGCACACACAAATACACGTGCACGCACACACAAACACACGTGCACACACACACACATGCACGCACAAACACTAACACACGTGCACGCACACACAAACACACGTGCACACACAAACACTAACACACGTGCACACACAAACAAAACACACGTGCACACACAAACACTAACACACGTGCACGCACACACAAACACACGTGCACACACACACAAACACATGTGCACGCACACACAAACACACGTGCATGCACACACAAACACACGTGCACGCACACACAAACGCACGTGCACGCACACACAAACACACATGCATGCACACACACAAACACAAATACACGCATGCAAACATACACATGCACGCGCACACACAAACACACATGCACGCACACACCCCACAAGAAAGCGGTTTAAGGTCACCATCCCTGACCTAGACTAGTTAGCTTTACCTTGTCTGCTTCGTATTTGGTTTTGACGGAATCGAACCAGTGGAGGGAGTCGAACGCATGATACTGGTCCACTAACTTCAGGATATAAGCTATGCCCATGGCGAAACCATCATCCGTGAAGGCAGCTCCCTGCTTGTTCTTCTTGTTCATCTTATCCTTGGCATGCATAATGTAGTCCACATAGTTCATAGTCTACAAACAAACACAAATAAAACTAAGTCAATAAACTACAAAAGCTAGACACAAATAATTCACACATTAAATAAATTTCACAGAAAGTCCAAACACTTTAAAGTTTACCATAAAATGATGAAAATAGTGTTTCCATTATGAAACATATGAACCACATAATCAGTAAACATATGGCCACACTGTACCAGCTCTATAAAGGCACCATCTTCACATGTAAGTGTATACTGCACATGCCCAATGTTCAGCCCGCCCACTCACCAGAGGTGGGACTATCATGAAGAAGTTCTGCAGATGGCGATTCTTGGGGTTGCGAAACACAGAAGCAAACACATCGACAAGAAGCTGTGAAAACAGAGGCAGTATGAAGACAGTTAAACAAGAGGGTCAAGTCAGACATTATCTGATACTATTATATGATCTTACATACCTTGAAGTACTCTGTGCCCTCAGCAAAGTTCTTAGCCAAGTTTCCAATGACAGAATCTAGAATTCTAATAAACAAAACAACATCCATTTGTAGATAATTGATAATCAAGTTCCTTACAAAGCAAGTTATCCTGTTATAAATATATATACTATAAAATCACACGTTGATTAAGATATCATACAACACAGTGGTGGTAACTCGTGAAGTAGCTTTAGGATTGCATGAGACACTGATAATCATGTGCAGTCTGAACTACGGAACTAAACAAGCACACCTCCACCTCTCACCTGGCAGCCTCCACTGATTCCCCAGGACAAGTCCCCGTCACCAGCTCCTCAAATGACACGATATCCTCCAAGTCAGGCACAAACCTACAATACACACACAGGCATGAGATGGACACAGAAATGACCATCTACCGCTATTCTATATGCAACACTAACAAGCACTCATGCTAAAATAAAGTAAGCACACATGTGACCACTAACAAGGCTACAAAATATTCATATGATCTTACCAACTCTGTACATGTGTATGTCTGTCTGCATGGTTATGAAGCATCACATGGTACAGGTAGTGTACACAGCATACCTGATAGCATTACTGCAACAATGCAGACCTCCAGAACGAATCATACGAATGTACCCCATGGCATTACCTAACACACACACACACACACACAAACACACAAACACAAACACACACACAAACACAAACACACACACAAACACACACACACACACACAAACACCATAATTCACTCATTTCTCAATCAAGCAGTGCGTACCACAACATATGGAGTCTTACGTAAGTGTATATTTTTTTTTACAGTTTCAAAATCAAAATCTCCTACATGTACAGTCATCTTAGTTAACAACGCCCACTTCACTGGACAAAACAGAACTAGTTATGTACGTACGTATGTATAGCAAGTTGTCCTCTTTAATGTCTATTTGACAAGTTTCACTGTACACTAAGAGACAAAAAAATAATAAAGTTCCGAATTCCATTCCGTAGAATAACCGTTGCATGATTTTAAAAATGGGGGGAAACGGTACGCTGTTTGGTAAAAAAAAAACAAAAAAAACGGCCGTCCCATTAGACCGCGTTACCGTTCTTTCTCGTTCACCGCATGCCTCACTCAAAGAAATATAAAAAAATTGTTTATCCAATAAAACATTCCGATTTTTAGTGTACAGGCTCCAGAGGCGGAGCTTTTCAGGTAAAAAATAATGGAAGCTGTCCTATTCAAAATTGTCTCACAGAAATTTGTTAGCTCGACTACCACACAGTATCGATGTTTTCTCGATGTTAGGGCCTACTCTAGTTTACATTATTTTCCTACTGGAAGTTCATATGTAAGTAGCTAACAGAAGACCTATGAAGTGCGGACCTCGTTATAGCTGTGTGCTTGTCGAAACTTCGGTCTGCAGCTTTATTGAAACAAGTTAAATTTTTGTACGAGCTTTTGCACTATCCCCGTAGCGTTTAACGGGCGATACAAGGCCTTAGCTTGCTGATATAGCTATGGAAGAGTTTCTAGCTAGAAAATATCAGTGAATCGACAGAAAGGCTTAAGCTTTTTTACCGTTTTAGTAAACGGTGCCGTGGTACGGAACACAATGGTAAAAACTACTGTTTTACGGCCGTACTACGGAACGGAATCCGGAACTTTAGTTTGTCTCCTACTGTATATACATCACAACACTCAGTTTACTGCTTTCATTTTCTTTATGTAATAGACTACACACACGTTTCTAACCAATGTTCACTACGCAGATCAAACAAACCTCGTATTGAAAGGGTAAAGAAACACAGATACATACAAATACACATACACACACATACACACCAAGCTGAGTGATGAGAATTCTGAACTGGTCCAGATAACTGAGTCCATCTTGACTGGAGCCCAACTTCCTAATGACCTTGTTGAACTTCTCAGCCCGACCAAATGGATACTATGAGCAATAGACACGGAACGAATTAATGAAGACATGTATTATTGGGAATTGAAAAACACTATATGTTAGAATTATGGGAATATAAATGACTCACTCTCTGATCCAACTGGTACTTGTTCTCCTTGTAGAATCGGATTTCCTGAATGATTATAAGCATACAAACAATAATAGCATCCAAAGACGAGTCTGTTACAATGAGAAAAACTCTACATTAATAAAGTTCAGCAACATCTCAATGTATGTAGAAACTTGCTTTGAATTGGTGTACAGTAAACAGTGAGATGTTACACTCTGCCAGAAATACCGGCGCTTTTAACATATCTGGATACAACCACACTCCTCTGTGTGTATTGCCATCACATATACATATTCACACACATATATACATACACACCTTCAGTAATCTAGCCTTGATGTACTCGTCATACATGAACTGAGAGAAGATGAAGAACTTCTTACGGAGGAACTGGTACGTGAAGTTGACCTAAACCAAACACACAGAGACACTCATGCACATGTGACCAAAAACAAACACATGTGACCTAAAACAAACACACAAACATACTCATGCACATGTGACCTAAACAAACACACAAACATACTCATGCACATGTGACCTAAAACAAACACACAAACATACTCATGCACATGTGACCTAAACAAACACACAAACATACTCATGCACATATGACCTAAAGCAACACACACATACCGATGTGCAAACACACTCACTAACACCAAAAGAAAAACATTCATGTACATGTACTGAAAAATAAGTCAATAGTGAGTGCAATGCCAAAATCAATATACAAATTTTAAATAAAATTAGGCGCGAGGTGGATATGCAGGCCTCCTGTAACGTGTGCAGTTATTTACAGTAGTGTTCATAATGCCTGTGCCATGAGTCCTGATGGAGTTGGCAATGTGTCGGATGTTGATGGTGTTCAAATGCTTGTTGTTGGACGTACGCTCTACAAATATCTACACAAAACAAAACACACAAATAAAAATAAAATTTCAGAAGCACAAAGACTCTAAAATTGAGATTTTAAAATCAAATTATTCCAAAGATATAAAATACAATTATAACAACTGAAGACACCACACATACATACCAAACACACAATATTGGGACACAAACACACCCACACATACACACTATCACTTTAGTGTGTGATGTGATACTTGCCTGGTTGTTGAGGTTGTAACAATATCTCGTCACAAACACGTGGATATGTCTCATGATCTCCAACACATCCAGTCCCTAGCAACACACATGAACAGACATGTGTCATATGTGAAGAGACATCCCTATACAGCATGGCTGTATGGCTGTGTACAGACATACTGTATTGTATCCTTCAATTCAGCACCACCATTACGGATGGGCATGTGATGATAAAACACAACACTCAACATACCCCACCCCCCTCCCCCCCAACCTTAAAATAAATAAACCTAAAAAATAAATAAACCTTAAAAATCAATAAATAAATAATTAAGTAAATAAATGCATATTTATTATATATAATAATAATGTTGATAATCCAGACTTTATTTATATCTGTAGCTGAAAATAAATTATATATATATATATATATATATACACACACACGAGCATATAAAAGAATCGATGGCTCTCCTTGATGGGCAATTTATCAAAAGAATGAAGAGCTACACCATTTTGTTTCCATAAGAAAGTCACAAATCCTAATGTACTGTACTTCATCCAGCGGCACTAGCCACTGAAACTAGACTGTACCTGTTCCAGAGTGGCACTAGGTAGGTGTGGCTCCAGCATCTGCAAGCCGTACTTCTTGAAGGCCAGGTTACGCATGTCCCCATATGTCTTCCAGTCATGCAGGGCAACCGTCGTCAGGTTGTAGAAGGTGGTGTCCAAATAGTGGGTCACATGAGCTGTCACATGACACAAACAAACCATAGTAACAGTAAGAACAATAAAGTATTTAATTTACTTAAGATCATGCTGTGTACAAGAACATAGAATAATAATGTTACATATTCTAGATGAGCATTTTCACATGAAAAATCCATGAAATGATGGCAGTAATTAGATTAAAAAAAGATTTAAAAAAAAAGAAAAAAAAAGAAAAAAAAAAAGAAAAAAAAAACGTTGGTAAATTTCCCACCCCCATTCCACTAACTCTGATACTAACCTCTGATGTCGATGAATCTGTCAAAGAACCTGATAGGCTTGACATCCATGAAGTGCTTCATGTCATGCAGACCAACCTGAACACCACATTAACAAACACACACAATACAGAAAATGTGGCAAAGAAAATTTCAGCCCAGCATTGTTCAACTAACAATATTTCTTCTAAACATTGTGCAAGACCCAACCCACCCTGCCCTGCCACGCCCACACGTACCTTGAAAGGGTTCCTGTCGTCCAGCTGCAAGTGGAAGTGCGTGGACAGTCTGAGGTCCTCCTCAATGGCCAGGCAGAGTGGGTGTAAGATCTTCTCTTCCAGGTAGCCCTCCATTTCCTTCTCGAACACCTCCAACAACTGGTCCGGTGAGTTGTGATGGTGACAGAGGCGGATAGCAGGCACACAGTCACGCAGAACAGCAAACATGTACTGCACGACAAACACACATACACATGTATTGCAAACATATACATACATGCACAACACACATATATTATTTACACTTAAAAATACTAGTTAGCTATCAAGTGCAGTTTATTATAATGTTAAACTACGTACAGTAAACCAGCCTAACTTGAATTGTTCAAGAATTCGCTGTATGAACTCAAGCAATGGACTGTCATACTCAAGACGATACTGTGTACTGTATATTGCTTTAGTATACACCAGGTGTATAACCATATATATATATACCAGATTAAATGGTGTATGTGCATGTGCTGCAAATGCTGTGCTTTTATGTGAACACAATACAAGTAGGACATTCTACTGACATTTACACAGCACAGAATATTTACATAGCAGTGATCCTCCAGTAACAACAAGATGGCCATGATTGTATGCAACCATGTACGTATGAATGCAAGCAATTCAGTAGGCAATACCTTTCAAGCCACACCCCTACCACAAGCCACACCCCTACCACAAGCCACACCCCTACCACAAGGTGACATACGTATACAAATTAGCTGCTATGGAAGGATGGACACCAACAGTGAAGGTCAGTGAGTGATGCGAGAATCCCGGTGGTATACGTCACAGAGATTACATAATGATGATGTAATGATGTTACTCACGTGCAGTCTGTGTGATTCAGCCGGGAACTGGTAGATGTCAGCAAAGTACAGGGGAACCACCACCTCCTGCAAGAACAGGGATGGAAAGGAATGAGCAAAAGTATTGTTTGACGAGATAGATACATACGAAACTAACAAACATGGTCATAGCAAAAGCATCTGAGAAAATGTTGACCCTTACCCGATGCCAGTACAGGAAGCTGCAGTCACAGACTTCGTGGAGCCTGAAAGCAAGCATACAAACACACATACATACAGGTCATCATTTACGCATACACACAGGCACGCACAAACACACATACTGACCTTGTCCTGAGCTCACAGATGGCATCCAGCTTCCTCATGAGTCCAGGGACACGGTCGTCATCCTTGCCAATTCTCTGATGTGTACAACACAAACACACAGTGGGACATCACGTGAGGGCGAGAATCAAGACTGCGTGTGTGTGTGTGTGTTCACAGGCTCTCGTGTAAAGGCTATGGATGGTAACTTATTAAAGTGATTATAGTTCATTGCAAAAGAAATTTTTTTTTTTTTTTATATTACCAATCTTTGGTCGTTACTATAATATTTCTCCCGAAAACACAAACGTTTTACGTTTTTCATCTAAGGACAATTAGTGGTACACAGAAGTAATTAGTAGACACTTCTTTATCAGACATTCATATACAGAATAACCTTAAAAAAAGTTAAAGGAACATAGGGAAGGAAAATGTCGAGTTTAGAGAGAGAAAGACACACACACACACACACACACACACACACACACACACACACACAGCAGGGGAGAGGAGTAATGTATTAGAACAGGCAAGAACTATGTATCACCTCTTTACCAATCAGGAACACTGAATATATTTCTCAACTTACAGGTCTAGTGAAGTGAAACGCTAGATGAGCCACCAACCTCCGCTCTTTAGTGCCTGCAATACAGTAAGTAATTATAACAATAACAATAATAATAATAATAATAATAATAATAATAATAATAATAATGGCAACAACAAATTATAATACTACAGAAGTGTTATCAATAGCTGAAGTGATGACAAGAAATTGCATTGACCTCAAGAAACGTACAGATTCACAGAATATTACATATGTGGTATTGGTGGGTATAATCTAATAAAGAACTTCATGTAATATTGGTACCACTATTACTCATCAGTTAAAATAACTTAAACAACAAGTGTCTGTTGTGCCTATGTACACTACATCCCCTTACCTGGTCCATTCAGGACCGTCTTCATCAGACTCAGAGCTGCTAGGACATCCTAACACACATACATACAAAAGTTGCATTTCACACTTGCATAAATAGTCATAGCATGGACGTAAATGTGTGTATACTGTAGCCTACCACATATGCACCCACTGAGTCAGCACCAATAGTACATCTGTGTATGTATGTATGTATGTATGTATGTATGTATGTATGTATAATTGTCCTTACCAGCACTTTCTCAGAATAGCCTCTCTGCTGGTTGTCCTGCAATTTGACCTATACCGACACACACATGAAACTATATAAGTACACCATAAATACATAAATGCGTGCACACACAGACTGAGGGTCTAATAGAGTAGCCAGACCACACCCTTCAATAACACACTCATACACAACAGGTACACCCCCTCCCCCTCCCCCTCCCCATGATTGACGTTAACAAACACTAATTTGGAGTTCACCAGTGTTCTGTTTTTCTTGTAGGGGAAAATAAGTTCATGACAACTCAATAAAGAGTATCCGTGTACAGATTCTCAACTTCTGTGCTTTCTGACCAAAATTAGAGGTTTTCTTTTAGCAAACAAAAAAGAAATTTTAGTCTACAAAGTTAAAATAACTTTAATCCAGTTTTATTCTCGTTGAATGATGGCTGAGAAATTTCAGTTTCCTCCTCTGCCCCTGCCCCTCCTCCTCTGCCCCTGCCTCTCCCCTTGATCCTCCCCCTCATACACCCCATCTCCTCAACACCCTTCCCTCCATCTTCTCCCAACTGACCCAGGAGTAGTTGAGTTGATGCAGCAGTGCCAGCTCATAGTGGTTGATAATGAGACTGACATACTCGGCCACGATCATGGAGCGTCGGTGGAAGGTGCTCTGAATGCACTTGAGTAGCTCCACCAGCCGACACACGGCCAGGACGCTGGACTTGGTCATGGGCTTGCGCATTTGCTGGTGAAGACTCAGGATAGTCCGCACTGAGTTGCTGATGGAGTAGGCCAGTAGCAGACCCTGCGAGAGAAGGAGAGAGAAAGGGAGATTGTGTATTACTAAAGATAAATGTTGGTAAGATGGCATGGATGAAATCGTGTACCAGGTGATATGACATTGATTACGTCATGTTATAATTCATATTCTTCCAATGGGTTGATTAAGGAAACACATACAATTGATTGGTGATGCATAATCTCAGCTCTTCTGAATCAAATTTAAGTCAGTGAATGTTCCTCCGATGAGGTATGAAGAACACATATGAGTGTATAATATGTTGTGATCCCTCGCGAGTCAGGCAGTGCTCTCCATTGCAGTTACATGAAGTGGTTCATACCACTCGTTACATACAGTAGGAGACCGAATTCCGTTCCCACGATTAAAAAAGGTACGCCGTTTGGTAAAATACGGTCGTTAAGTTCGACCGGCATTATCGTTTTAATCTTTCTCGTTCACCGCACGCCTCACTCAAAGAAATTATAAAAAATCGTTTATCCAATAAAATGTTCCAATTTTTTGTTTACAGGCTTCTGAGGCAGAGCTTTTCAGGTAAAAAATATTGAAGCCGTCCTATTTGAAGTTGTCTTGCAGAGAATTATTAGCTCGACTACCGCACAGTATCGATGTTTTCTTGATGTTAGGGCCTTCTCAGGTTTAGATTTTTTACTGCTGAAAGTCCATCAGTAGCTAACAGAAGACCTACGAAGTGCGGACCTCATTATAGCTGTGTGCTCATCGAATCCTTCGGTCTGCAGCTTTATTAAAGCAAGTTAAATTTCTGTACGAGCTTTTTTTGCACAATCCCCGTAGCATTTAACGGGCAGTACAAGGCCTTATCTTGCTGATATAGCTATGGAAGAGTTTCTAGCTAGAAAATATCGGTGAACTGACGGAAAAGCTTAACTTTTTTTTTAGTATACGGTGTCGACCGTTTAGTCAAAAACGGTACGGAATGCAACAATAAAAACTACGTTAAAAAACTACCGTTTTACGTCTGGAACTTTATTTTGTCTCCTACTGTACGTACATGTCAAGAGCCAAAAATACTTAATACATTATTTGAGTTCACTATATGCCAAGTATTCACACATGCCCAGTAGCAGTCCTCCCTCATCACACACGCCCACTGAACACACTGACCTGCAGTATCTGATTGACTCTGACGGAAATCTCTTTCTTGAGGATCTCTTTATTGAGTTTAGTCTTCGATGAGACGGTCACCAGGTCAGCTTCCATTCTAATCATCCACGCCGATACCTGCATGTAAAACTGCTGACTCGACCTAAAATAACGTGCCCACAATAACGACACACAAAGCAGAATAGAAGATTATAATCCATTAAGAGATGGAAGCTTTAACAATAATAACACTTCCTCGTACGCTCATACAACCTTACCTGGTGAGGTTCTTGGCTCTGTCTTCAAGAAAGGCACGCCTCAACTGGTCCGGCTGGTTGATCTGCTTCTTGTCGATCACCTTGACAGCATAAGGCAGCTGCTGCAGCAGGAAGTCTGTGTGAAACCACACCACGTAGCCAAGGATGTGCACAGCCGGGATCTGAATAGTTCACGAGCACACGTGCACAGCAGAGAGAAAGGGAAAATAACAACATCTTCAAAGTTTAGTAACCTCCCACCCCCCACCCCCTTCTCCCAAAGTAAACAAATTATGCATAAAAGGAATAAAAGTTACAACAACATTCATAACAATGGCCATAAGTCACCACCACTGCCACTGCTACTACTACTATTACTACTACTACTTTCCCCTGGTGCCCTGCCCACTCATAGCCCCACCTTCACTACTACTACTACTATTACTACTACTACTTTCCCCTGCCCACTCATAGCCCCACCTTCACTACTACTACTATTATTATTACTACTACTACTTTCCCCTGGTGCCCTGCCCACTCATAGCCCCACCTTCTTGTGTATGTCCCAGATCTGTCTGATCAGCTTCTTGTCGGTGTAGTTACATATCTGGTAATGGAGGACCACCAGCCCGCACAGACCAATCAGCTTCTGTCTCTGGCCCATCTCGTTGGTCTCCCCGATACGAGACTCCAGGAATCCGAGGATGACTCGGATGTTGATGAGAAACTCTTCCATGAGCAGTTGATTCTGAGCTACCACCACCTCTCTGGTGTCAAATATCTGGGTCACACACGTCTGGTACACACACACACACACACACACACACACACACACGCACATGCATGTAAACAGACATGCACACAAACCCAAAAGCAAACATGCACATTAGAAGCAGATGTCGTATCTTTCAGTCTATTGCAGTTTGGTTTATATATTTAAACAATACACCACACAACTACAATTATAACAATAAATTTGTATAATTAATAACATAAAAAATAACAACATATTATTATTATATTACTATTATATAATAATTATTATTATTACTATTATTATTATTAAAATGTATACAAAGCACCTTTGCCAACTAAAAAAGTGAGAGAGTAAGAAAACAAGGCATGAGCAACAACGTGGTGAGGACAGAGATACATGTACCCCTGTACCCACTCCTTTGCCTCATCTTACTCCATCTACTACTCCACCTACCCTGAAGATGTGTCCTTCCATGAGTTTCCCCTCAATGGTCTGCAGCAATTTCTCAAAAGGCTTCAACTTCACTTCATCCACTCCGTACTCTCCTGGGTTTCCCTTGATAGATGTGATGATCCTTTACCCACAACCAAACGACCATTATACAACAACACTGAGCGTGGATGCACGAAACAAGAAATACTCAAAGAATTAACTTTAGTTTAGTAAATGCTAGAGTTAACTAGTAATAGAATGCTTGCTGTAAGTGAAATATACACACAAAAAATCTTCTTCCAAAGCTAAATTTACCTTCTCTCCTAAATACAGTTCTTCCTTTTACCCAACTTTATCTCCCTTACACTGAGCCCCTCCCCTGTCTTACCTCTTGTACTGGTTCCAGTGCTCTTTCAGAATGGGAGAGTTCATGAAGATGTGGTCCAGTGTGATGAGGATGGCCAGGGCATCGCCGATGTGCTCAAACACAGTCTGTCACACACACACACACACACACACACACACACAACATTAGTAATACGTAGGTACATATGTGTCATGTGACAGCTGAGACTCTGTTCCCTGGACACACTGAGACACCAGCTATGTATAATATCAAACACTTCACTCGAGTGCTTTCAAAATAAATGAATACTAGATGTAAATGGGGAAAAAACATGGAAATTGGTAATACATCACTCATGAATATCGTTATGCACTGTATAAGCACTTTACTCACAGTGTATGTATATATGTACTACATGTATACTGTTGGGACATGTTAAATTTAAGTTTGTATCTCTTATGTTTGTGGCTTTATAATAATTTATAAGGACAGATAAAACAAGCCTAATAGATTGTAGCTTCTATGGATGCTATCACAACCACTGACAACCCTTTACCTGCAAGTGTATGCCACTGGCATCCATAACTTTGACCGCCCTACACAACAAATTCACAAAGTGTGAGATGCATAATCATAATTATACAAGGACAATATGAGGGACATGAAGGGGGGAAATCACACACACACACACACATACGTACACATCTCTTTCTGTGCAATAGAGGGACGCCAATTGCCACACCATGTGCTTCACAAGGTCATTGATACGGTTGATGAACTGCATCAAATCCTGTAGGTTCACACACACACACACACAAACATACATACAATACTATCATGAATATAGTTCTCAATTATCCACGTGTTACCACAACAGCACACACATACGTACGTAGTTGACCAAGCAAAATTTTACTACTTAAATTCCTTAGCTGATGATGATTCAGTCATTCTCGTCTGAAATAATTATAATAAAGCAAATTTTCTCGTCCTGGCTGTTTGAACGAGAAAAATTGCTATCATTAATTCCTTAGTTCCTCACTTCTATGTGCAATATCTGACGCCATTAACTATACTTGTAGCTAAAACCAACAGACTCACTTGCAACACCTTCAGCATGTGCCCCATCATGAGCTGTGCCTCGCCTTCCTGGAGACCCTTTTCCGGATCACCTGAACAATGAACATTTTAGAATCTACTGGTAATATTGACCACAACAACAACAAAAGGTAACTGCCTAAATGATAGCATATGCTGGTAAAGTAAATTAAATAAGTTATACTTATCATTTAAGAATAATTCTAGAAACTGGAAGCCAATGCCATGATAGGAAAAAAGCAAGTTTTTTTTCCAAGAGATTGTTTTATTTAAAAATTAATTTATTTGAAATCTGAAACCTCCAAACTCATTGACTTCCTGACCTTACTACAATTACTACTAATGCCACTACACTATTATTAATTTATTACTACTATTATTATTACTATTATTATTACTATTATTATTACTATCATCATCATCATCACCACCACCACCATCATCATCATCATCATCAAACACCTATGGCCCACTCACCTCCTTCTCCATACATTAGCAGAGGCAAATAGAACTTGGTCTTAGCCTAATATAATAAACAAACATATCACCATTACTCAAAACAGTCACTATTGTAGGACACCAATTCCTCATGCCTTCTACTCCACATAAATGTAACCAATTACTCCACTCTCCCCCTTGAAACCGTATTAAAAGTAGCATTGGAGAACTGAATAGAAGCAAACATTACGGCACTTTGAAACCAAACGAGAGCCTAACTTTGTGACACTCATAGGACAGTTCATCATAGCACACTCTAAAAGAACTATATCTTCTTCACTGATACAGTTACATGTACATATTTATTCACATGGACACCAATGTCTGACAATCCTCACTTCGAAGTTATTATACCTTTGTCCTCATCAATAATATTGAACGAGCATAAACTATGGTACCTAGGAACATACCAGAGCAGACAACATTGAAAACCTTCAAGACAACACTGAAAACCTTAGGTACACATGGAGCAACCAAACCATTTGTTTTTCCTTTTTTTTTCTTTATGCTCCACCTTTTTTCCCTCCCTTCATGCTGAAATCCCTTCAACAATGCAGACCAGACAGAAAAACTAAAAAATAAATTTAAAAATCCAACAACCTGCACACAGAGTGCAAGTACAAACACAACAGCTTGTGTAAGCCAAACTCCTATTGTAGGTTCCTTCAAGGCCTGTGTGCAGTCATAATCCTATTATGTTAGGACAAGGGGACAATGAGTCAGTGGGGACAGTCATGGGGAGCATTGTGTACTAACACACTAGTGTTGAATTCAGAACCAGACCTAAGGTAACATCTGTTGGTGAGTATCATGGAAAGATGGTGGGTGGACAGTTACATTGCCTGTGTCAAACACCTGCTTTTTTCTTTTTTTTTCGTAGAATTATTTCACATTGAACTCAATGTTTTAAGAGCTTGTTTTGATATGCTGCAGTTTTATTTGTTAAAAGTTTAAAGCAGAATAGTATAAAGTTAATGTTGTTTTCGTAGGTATTCCAACAAAATGACAGTGAGGCTGATGGCCAAGTGTTTATCAAAGAAATAAAATTACAGATTATGTCTTCTAGTATTTTTCAAAGAAAATAAAATTACAGATCACCTTCTTCCATCCCATCTCACATACATACATAGTACCCTTTTTCATATGCAAACACAATACTACACGGGTGATATCGGAGGAAAAAATAAGTCTCTCTCATCCATGATAAGATTAGATACAGTGAGTGATATTACCTTGGTAGCATGCTCATCTATCTCAGAACACACGGCAGCAAATGCAGTCACCACTTTATTCAGAATCTAGAAATAAACACGAACAATAGCATGTGTACATGTGCCTGCTTGCTGACAGAAGTTTCTTCTTACCTTGTGATCTGTCTTGATGAGCTCCAGTAGAGTGGCATGCTCAGAATGGGAATTCTGGAACAGAATAATTCAAATTAAGACTTCAGTTAACCATGTGGCAATAATAAGCGGTCTAGTACTCATTGATGAACTCATAATGCATAACCCAACACGAGACAACAATGGCTTCCTTCATTGCTCCAGAGGATACATACATCACACACCAACATGCTCAACTGCATTACTACATAGAAACTTAGTACTACGGGTGTAGCTACAGTAATGAAGTTTAGTTCCTAGTCATTTCATTTTACTAGAGGAGATTTCACATACACTCAGTGGGATAGGAAAGAAAAGGCTAAGCTTCTCTTACTAATAATGACCTATAAATACTATTGTCTTATCAATCCTCCCTTGTTTTACCTATACTACTCATATACCTGTAGAGCTATGGGGTCAAGTGTAAAGTCCCAGGCATCACCTAGAGTCTCATCCAGCACATCCTCTATGCCCTTCAGCTGCTTAGAGTGCTCAGCAATGAAGGCTACATAGTTCATCATCTCTTTCTTTCCTGCCAACTCTGTACAAAGGAGTAGCCGCCATTTAGAGTAACTGCAGCTGAGTAGAGTCTAGCTACACTGTGTGTTTTTAAACTAAAAAGACTTACGCTGAGTGCCGGCATCAAATGCGTCGAACGTCCATCCTTTATCTTCCGTATCGGCCGCCATTTCTTTCCACTAGAGTGGAGCCTGCTCCTAATATCTAAGAGTGAACTCAGTCAGAAAAAGCACCACTTGTTGACCCAGTGAAAAAAAGTCGAATTTGTACATACAACCGTGTCAATAAAGAAGGTGTCATATGACTACGCATGTGACGAGTAACAAGGGGGAATTCCCGGTTTCCAAAATGAGCCCCACCTACCTCCTACGTTTCATTTTAGCGCGCAAAGCTATAGTTAAGCATGCGCGCGCACAACCAGCTGGCGCTTTAGACGACTTTTCCTTAGACGACTTTTACCCTTAGACAAAAATGAATTGGGTTGGTGGAGCAAGGTAAGAAGTGGTTCAATATTTGGTTCGAATGTTAGCTTGAATGAATGACTTTTTACAGAAGTAGAGTGAAACAGCAAGGAGAGAAAAAGCTTCAGAAAGTATGTTTGATTTACTTACTGGTCCAGTGTCAATATATGAACTTCAATGTGTGTATAAATTCAAGGAATTCTTTGAAAGAAAGCGTATGGCTAACAAAGTTCAAAGAATTAAGCCTTCACTGTCTAAAATGAAGGCTGCAGTCAGTCAAGATCTATTATTTCTTCGTACAAATAAAACAGACCATAAACCAAAGAGAGGTAAATAAACATTCCATCTAATACAGAGTAGCCAACATTTCAAATTGTAGTTCAGGGATACCAAGCCACACCTCCAGACCATACCCCAAACAACATCAACTATGAGGAAGCAATGATAGCCTGATAGTTTAGAAGTATCTATAATCTATACACATGACAATAGTGTGTGTGTGTGTGGGGTGGGGGGGGGGGGACTATTGGCGACAATACAGAGTGGTCGCCGATGACTGATTGAAAATTGTTTGGTAATTTTATTTCGGATTGAATGTATAAAAAATCAATTTTAAAGTGAAATAGACACTCTAACTTGTAATTTTTTAACCAAGTTTTTAGAAAAATGAAAGAATTCACGAGTTGTATGCCATCAACAGCTACTAGTGGATTAGCTAAAGGATATCTTTGCAGACTCATTGTGAACTCCATCAATTTTTTGGGACAAACAATATAAAAAGCACAATTCCATTGTGGGACATACAGTGGCTAAGTGATAAGTCCAGGACTGTCCTGGAGCTTTTGAAAACAGTTGGCAAGTATGCAAATACATAGCTAATTATTATCATTTAATGTAAAAAAAAATCATTTTTAATCGCAAAATATTTTAGTTGAAGCCAACTTACCAGTATAGTTTACCGAACTTAACACTAAATATGATTTTATGAGTCATTCTTGATGTGGTACACATGACATCAAGTATTAAAATGTATGGACTTCTCATGTCTGGTATTTTTTTTAATACTATTTTATTTGAATACATAAATTAATACCTAATTACTCTAAATACTTTGACTCAGTGTTTACTGCTTTCTCAGTAAATCATTTCATCTACTAGAAACTCAAAATCAATTGTTATTATATTAAGTGGAGATAGTAGTTTCAATCTGACTGGACAAGAAATCTAATGGAACAATTGTATCAAATTATTCTGACATACTTATTTTCAATGCAGCACCCTCTAAATTAGCTCCTAAAGTGTTGAGTCTTGATTCCACCAAGCCAGGCCGATCTCACCCAACCCGAGGCTACAGAGACTTGGAGCTTCCCATGTCTCCCATTGGGAAGCCATCCACCCTGGACATCATGGACACCAGTGCTGTACACACTGAGAGGTGCGATAGAATCAGAGACAAATCCAGCTGGTCTGGTGGGTGTGTGCCAGAACCTCCTAGAGTTTCCACTCAGAAGATTCCACATAGAACGGTACTGGACAGCTTTGGTCCTCCCAGATTGGTAAGAGAATAGTGTGCACGACTCAATAAATACATGTCTCCATGGAAAGTTTATCACTGATGATTGTTGAGGTTTGGTCCTTTCCAATGAAACTTTCACATGTGCTTACCTATTACTGTTTACCCGGCTATTGTAATGGATTACAACTGGTAATGTATGGTAATGCAAATAATGGTCAAGATCCTATGAAGACCTTATCAAAACATTGCTAAAATTACATTCCATGCTAGAAATTGTTTTTGACACTATTTTTTATCTCATTCCCTGCTATAATTATAATTACCATATTCAATCCTCAGCACGCACACTGCCATAGTAGTAGTGGTTCATACCTATTCAATGCTTTAAACCCTTACCAGTAGCTCTGAAAACGAAACAAAAACATTCAGCTACCAAACTGGCAAAGGTTTTTTGAAATATTCTGGTAAAGGGTTGTTAACATTATATTAACTAACTCGCTGCAACTGCTCATGAATTTAAGAAACAAGCATATAAACAAAATAACAATCATTTAAAAGACTTACTTAGTCATTTAGTGTCAGAAGATGCTGAGAGCTAGCTAAAAGCTAGAGAACACAAGGGCACCATCGTGCATTTTATCATCAATACATAAGTATATTCACTAATAATTTCTTGCTTGCCATATATATTTTTTTTTTTTTATTATTATTATTATTATTACTGCTACTATATTACTATTACTGTGATTAGCTATATATTCCACATTACAAGAATTAGATATTCAATAACTTGCTAATATACTAGATATCTATTTAAATGAATGACATATGTTTATGTTTAATTGGAGAGAGAAGATATTTCTCTAAAAGCAGATCTGCCTGTAGCTTCACCTGGTCCTAGTCATATCACTGACAGAGATTCCCATAAGGAATCTCTGTTTTCTCCATCATACAAAGAGGACAGCAATAGGCATGGAGCTATACAGAAACCCAAGTAAGTTCATGAGAATCTGTTTCACTTCAACATTATGATGTCTTATCAAATCATTTTCCATCTGCAATATATAACCATATCGTTCAAGTGATTATCGTAATCATTATCTGAACACCATTATCCTTTCAATATTTCGTCATCATCATGTGCCTTCACAAAGTAATTATAATATCATCATCATCACAAATAATATTATCATTTGATACTGTGTTATTACGAATTTTTTTGTGCATGCAAGTGGTAGACAGTACAACAGCCGGCAGTACGATATGGATGACATATTTTTCAAACAAAAGGAACTTCATTCCAAGTGTACAACCCAAGCTAGTGTCTTCACACAAAACAATGCAGTGAATGAACGACTTCCAAGAGCATCTAGTTTTGGAGCAGCTCACAGAGGTCCAGGATCAAGACAGCCAACTATATTTACTATAGCCAAGGGTGGAGGTCGATTTGTGAAGAAGCCGTTAGAGAAAAATAAGTTTGTAAGTGTTGAGTAGAAGCAAATTTAGACATTCATTATTTATGACATCATATAAATTTATAACGAATAGGAACATGGACAAAATAAAGCTATGACAAGCTTCAATTCTGACAAATAACATACTATTTAGTGCTATTATTACCATTATTTTTATTCATATCTATGTTCTAAGCACAGACCTCCTTGTATGGCCTTTAAAATTAGAACGTTAAATTTGTGTACGTGTACATATTAAAATTAAGAAAAAACAAGATTTGAAAGGGAATAAGTGCAATTTTTATTCTCAAGGCTTGCTGTTTTTCATGAGTCCAGTGAGTTCTAGTTGTGGCACTATAAGGACTGATGACTCGTACCGTGTGATAGTGTTTAATTTCTCATTAGACTATTGTCTTTATAAAATTTGCTTTTTGTTTAATTATATTAGGATTTCAACAAGCCTAGAAATATTCAAGACCGCAAAAATCCAAGAAACCAAATTCGAGGCAACAATGCTAGGTATCTGGAGGAGAATGAGGGGGATGCAATGCTGGAGCTACATTACTGTGACAAACCAGTTCTGGAATCACTGGGACAACTAGAGGTCTGGACCAAGATGTAGATTACATTATATATAATATACGTATATATATCCGCAATAAAAGTTTTTATAGTTACATAATATACATATACACAGGTTGATCATGTAATATGGTGCATTGAATATAGCCAAAGTAGTGGGTTATGGATGAACGTGTGTGATTATCATCTTTCTTTTTGTAGAATCAAAAAGTACCAGAGGCTACTATAGGTTTTCCATGGACATCAAGGTCAGTTATGGTCTGCAAATCTGCAAAGTTTATTGTTGTTTTTTCATTTTAGTAGTGTAACTGAGTAGGTATAGTGGAAACTCTGAATTGATAACAATTTGGAGTCAGGCTTACTGTTCACTAATCAGAGGTTGAGGTTCACTGATGTATTCAACAATTGCTTGAATAATTGTAAGGTGTGATGTGTATCGCCTATTTTTAAATATTTCAATGACAGTAGTTCTATATCGTATATATCTTATATATTATAGTGTCAGGAGACAGTTCACTGTCTGCTGACAAAGCATTTCCTCAGATAAATACAGAAATAGAACAATTCATATTTTATAGCTTGATAATTGCAATAATGGCTGAATTCTGAGTCACCTTGCCTCTGTCTGTAGCACGGATATTAATCTGAACATACACAATAGTAATCAATAGGTAATTTTGATTACAGTACTTGTTATTGCAGAAGATTATTATTATTATTATTATTATCATAATACCAATAGTGCAAAATACTAGCAGATACCCTGCCACACAGTGGCACTTTGATATGCTAAATGTTGTATTAGGAATGCAGTAGCATTATTAGCATCTTCTTACCACTCTATTTAGTTACATCAGTCTTTTTATGCTTACTTACTTTTCTTGACCAATACCATAATCTTTGTCGTTAGTGACAATTTTACCAAACCTTCTCTCAGCTTTATTTCACAAATCATCAGTCATTACTAACGACTTTGTACCAACTTGGCTGTGCTAATGAATTATTCATGAATGCACCCGCGTATTCATTGTTAATAACATGCGCCTCCTTCATTGGTTCAAGCTGTCAAACTGGTACTGATGACACTTTACCGGTTCGGCTATGAATTGTTACGAATGCACATACATGGTCGTCGTCATGTGACAGACAAGCGTAGATATGTATATAGTGAGATGAAGGTTGCATTGTTTCTTTCATGTGGATAAAAACTCAATGTGTCAATTCTCCTAAAAATAGTGTGCAGTAGCTTTTTACATACTAAAGAAAAATTCTACTTACCTATATTCATAAAGTCTTCTCTGTTTAAATTGTTCTTCTATATAGGGAGCCAGCAGCAAGACTAGAGAGTGAATCTGAGGAGACTAGGTACAAGAAAATCGGAGTAAGTTTTTTTTATAGGAACATGACATTTATCAGTTGTTGCAAGTTTCCAAATGTATTATGAACCAGCATTTGCATTCTTCCAAAAACTATAAAAATAAAATCTATATAAAAAATAATAATGAAATGAAATGATTTAAAAAATTTTTTTATAGCATTCTTGTTGTAGAAATTGCATGATGCTACATAAATATGCATCAAGTATTTGCATGATGGACAATGGTCAGTGAACTATCTGCACATGTGGCCGTCTGTGAAAAAACTGACTGTTGGGGAAAAAATTCACAAAATGATATATATGTACCACTATCAGATTTTAGACTTGCTGTATTTGATTTTGTTGTAGAACAAGACTTATGTTCCTGACTCAGAGACTTCCAATAGCATGGACTTCAATGAAAGTATATTCGGACCAATTCAACAGAAGAGAAAGAAAGAACTTGGTAAAATAACAAGGAGACCCATCAGTCTGCACCGCACTGTCTCCAAGAGAGCTAAGGTAGACTTGGATGAAAGCATCTTTCGCCCTCTGATGCAAATGAAGAAGCAACGGTCACAGTCGTTATCAAGCCATTGCCCCTCGGCTGCAATAGCTAGTTTGGATGAAAGTGTCATAGGGCCTCTCTATCGTAGAAGACAAAACAGCAAGAAAGATGAAGTTGTTAACAAAGGTGGTCTGAAGAACCAATACGTCAATCTTTTTAATTCAACAAGATTTGAAGAAAGTGTTCTTGGACCAATTACCAAAGAAAGAGTCAAACCAATAGATCAACAAAGTAATGCCAAAGAGAAATTTCCGTCTATTGACAAGGATCTAGGAGTCAGTTCAGATGTGTTTACTGCTCCTCCACTGGATCTCAACTCTACAATGTATGACGAGAGTATCTTGGGTCCACTACACACTCATCCAGATAAAGAGGACAGTAATGGCTGCAGTGTGGTTAGAGGCAGAGGTGGAAACACAAGGAAAAAACCCAGTACATTTGAAATGATGATGAAGCAGCTTGAGGAGCCTTGTAAGGAGCCATTGGAAATGCAACCAGCAGCAAATAGCAGTCTCAGTCTCAGGCAACCTGCAGCTAGTGGTGATCTTAGGGAAATCAGTGCCTCCACTGTTACTGCAGTAACAGGAGAGTTTCTGAAGCAGTCAGGCAAGTATATATTTACATTGATGTCTCAGTAATACATTACCTATTGTTATAGGAAGGAAAAAATTGTGGATAGTAGACCAAAATGGTTCAGTAATACATATGTGTGTATAGGTTTGACATTTATTCCTAATTCCTTCTTTTTTTTCTTCTTCAATTTCAATGCATTGAGAAGTTGTTGTTGTTTTGTTTTATTTTTGTCGCTTCTGTGTACTTTTGAGTATTTATGGTAAAGTGGGAGTTGAGTGTGCTTGCTCTCTATGTGTGCTTAACTTCCACTTCTTGGTTATATTTTTTCAATGTTGTATAGCACCTCATGAAAGTGACAACAATACTTGGCCATCTTCTGTCAACAGTGAAGAAGGAGAGAGTTTGCCTGCAGAGTGTCATGGTATAGCAGCTCTTCCTAGATTAGAGGCTTCACTGGGTCAGTGTATTTCATATTTCTCTCACTAGTTACCAATTATCTTAATTGTACTCTACTTTTCCATAATTAATTTCCTGTTCTTTACTCTCAAGTCTATCTGGTATTTATAGCTTAACTTATTCTTTTAATTATTTACTTATATTTTTATGATTTTATAGTCTATTTGTTGTTTTTAACTTCAGTATATCAGAGTGACACACACACAAATACACACACACACACACACACACACACACACACACACACACACAGAGATACTCATACATATATTAAATGCCATTGTTTTGACAGAGCAAGACAGCTTCCATCAATGTCCTGATGTCAACACAGGAGCAAAGTCCTGTTTCATAGAGGTTAGTTTCACGCTATGACACAATGAATTGTGTGAGTTAAATACCACATGCCCCTAATATTACCAGCTAATGAGCCTGGAGGAAGACCCAAACCTACTATATGATGGTCATCCTCATTCTCAAGACTGCGTGCTAACAGGCGGTGTGTTCTCTTTCATAAACCTTGAGCTACATGAACATTCTTCATCTGTTGTTGGTTTAATAGGAAATTCTGAAGATCCATTGGGCCAAATATGCGGTACTAGTCAGGAAAATCAACTACGCTGTGTTTTCGACAGCAGCCAAGAATTGAGTGCCAGAGAGCAGGAAAGGAGGGAAACTAAAGAGATACAACACAAGAATGCCTTCAGAGAAGTTGGTGTTAAAGGAAAACAAAGCTGTGAATCAGTCCAATCAGATGTTAGACTGTCGGATGGTAAAGAGAACTTGACTGCAGACAGAGATTCAAGTCTCAGTGAATGCTTTGTTACCAGAGCTTCTGCTGTTACACAGAGTAACTGCACCACCTCCTCAGTCAAGGAGGATGCTATGACCACTATGGGATGTTCCAGTGTGAACTCGTGCTATACACACATTATGATACAAGATGCACAAACAAAGCTATCCCCAGTGTCAGTCGGATGTGATGAGGCCACGGTCCAGCATGCCTGCAGCGTTGACCCCATTAAGATACGATGTCTGCAGGCTTGTTCAGATGTGAGTGGAGCTGATCGTGTTGCTGGAGAGAATTCTCGTCGTGATGACAGCACTAATGAGAACATGTGTCTAGCGCTGGAGAAACACACGAATTGGTCGGTCTCTCTGCTTGATTCAAACGGCGCCAGAAGAAATAGGAATGAGCACTATTGCATTGCTCATGAACAGAGCTCAACAGATGGAGATTCAGTTGCTAAACATTATGGACTTCAACATAATAATGCAGCCAGACATGGTGAAGATTGTGTTGCACCAGAGTCTATTGAAATGGCAATCCATGATAGGTGGCTTCCTCTGGCTAGTGATTATGCCAATGAAGTGTACACTAGGAGTCTCTTGGATAATAATCATCCACCAACTTCCGAGACGGACATATTGAAGGACAAGTTGAAGCAAGCAGAGAACACTCTCATATGGCAACAGATCATGATTACAGTCTATGAAATAGATCAAAGGAAATGATATTTTTTTTGTGTGTTTGATATGCAATAATATTATTATAAAAATACAAATCTGTTTCAATGGTTACAGGATGAGGGTGATGGGATATTCAAATGAAGTTAGGGAATAGCTAGCAGTGTTGTTATGCTGGGCTTGCAATTGGTAAATCAGCAAATGATAGAACGTGACTGAATGACCTTTACTAGCTACGCTAATAAATACGGCAAGAGGGGAGTTTACACTGATGATGACCTTTAGGAGAGTGCCATGCTTTCCATAAGGTAAAAGGGGGAGTCTAACCGGAAGTTCAGATGACTCCGCCCCATTAATTGTATACAAACGTCTCACACCCACACTATCAAAATCAAAAGCCAAACGCTTGCATAGAGTGAAACTCTAGTCTTTACGTCTCTACCCATCCATCGCTGAACACCAGGCGCCATGGCCTTCATCAGGCTGAAGCTGCTGGAAGTGCTGATGGACCACACTAAACCAAACAATCCATTCTGCGCCGTCAACATCAAGGAAGCGATGCCCAAAGAAGACGGTACGTTGCAACTACATCAGCACAAGAAGACCTTCTACCCCGACTGGGACCGGTGCTTCGACTCGCACCTGAAGCCAGGGCGCAGGATGCAGATTTTCATCATGGATAGAGCAGACATCCCTGGCGCCGCCGTGCTAACTGTAGCAGAAGTCACCGTGGAAACGCAGAGCCTTGCGGAGCACTGCGAAGCGGATAATGCAGTGAAGATAGCTGTAAGTTGGGATAGCTTTTGAGTTTGGTAGATACAGGTGATGTGTTGTTGTTGGGCAGATTTTGGTTGCTCAGTAGTTGTTTTTAGATGTGTGAAGGTTGGTCATTGTTTGAAGTTAGGCTGCCAAGTGTTTATTTTAGCCTCACACCAATTAACTGATCAACGAGGTATGAATTGTTTGCAACTCAGCAACTCATCCAAATTACTGTAAGGTACAAACTACCTTTGGTAACAGAAATTTGATCAAAAGAGAAATTACTTTCTTTACCCTTTCTTGGTCAGGTATATTACAACCACTAAGTTCGCCTGAGATCATACTCTGAGCAGAAAGAAGAGAGGTGCTATTCTGGTTTGTCCATTTCAAATGGCAACATATTTCATTCTGCAGCTCAGATGTTGTAGAGTTCATAGTTCACATGTTTTAGGGCTTCTTAAGTCAGTATATACATAGTAGGTGAGCAGGATTGGGAAGCCAGGAGCATAAGTATAAATAATTAAATAATTGTCAGGGTTTGCATGCAAAGCACTCAAATGGTGACAGTGATTTACACATAACTAAGGTTATTGACACTAAAACTAGATACATTGTGACTCTTTGATCTTTCAGAGTATACTCAACAAAACATTAATAATAATAATATCCATTTGTGGTTTCGTTCTGACCGTGTTGAATATTATGGTTTTTAAGAGTAAATGATTAAAATTACTCCAGTTCCAATTCCAGGTGGATGGGGTGAATTTTCTGATCAATATACTGGACAAATTCCTTATTTGAGCGTAATTTTTAATCCTTATCAAGCAGTGCTTTGTAGTAAATTAATTGTGAGACATAAATAATGGAATGATTTGGGAACTGCTTTGAATAGGATAAACAAAGTGAGATATAAGGTGTTGACGTTTATTCATATCTTTGGTGTAGACCTTATTTGAGTTGTTCTTATTGTATTTGGGAGATGCGGTCTGGTGGACACTTAAGTTGTGTGTGTGTGTGTGTGTGTGTGTGTGTGTGTGTGTGTGTGTGTGTGTGTGTGTGTGTGTGTGGAGTGAGCCTATAAATGTCATATTTATGTATGTGTATGCGGGTGTATTTGTTGATAAGATCAGCCGGGGAGTCATGACTTACTTGCTGAATGTATGTATATGGTTAATATGCAACTACTCCCACTATCTTCTCTAGACTGACTCCCATCACATGAAGAGTTTGGTAGTAAACCTCGATATGTTGGTATAATACAGGTAGAGGAGAAGGGAAGGTAGCTTTGGGAAGGTTTGTGGTGTGAAAGTAATTAGCTGGTATGCTTGCATCACCTCCTGGTATTGATCTGCTGATAATGCTTCAAAGGGCACGGCGTGAAACAGCTTTTTAGTTGGCTTCCTCCCCTTCTAATTATCTAATTTATCGTCTTCTTCCTCTACGTTCACGCTTGCTATTTGATGTGCCAAGATCCACAATCAACTTGGGGGACAGTCTGGACTTCCATCAACAAGTGTCATGTTGGCACCACGGCGTGGGGCTTTGGCCTTTGTGGGATCTCTCTTCAATAGATCAGGAATAAGGACAGCCAAGTCCGTAAATAATGCTTCACATTGCTTCATTTTATGCATTGTAAGTAGGCAAAAATAGTACATAAAGCTTTAGATTCAATGCATCTATACATATGGGATAATTATGAATATTAACTTTTATGGCGATTTAAATTGGATCTGCTGGATATTAAGAGATGTGCGGGCATTGTAAGGAGTTTATCTGTACACTATCATATATATAGTTTGGCAAGTTATAGTCAGGGTTGTATTACTCAGGGAGACTTTGTTCAAAGAATATATAGTACATCACTGGTAGACTGAATGAGTTAATACAATATGATATTTTGTCAATTATAATATGCATTTTAACTTCATACCTAAAGGATGTGGATTCACTGTATATAATCACGATGCCCATTAGGAAGACAACCAGAAGGCACGGAATAGAGAGCACACGTTGGTTGTCAGTTTGGCTACAAGCTCATCAAGCATGCAGGATCCAGTTAGTGAGTGTCCAGGGAAATTGCCGTCATAAGTGCAGATGTATGATGAATACATGTTTATACGTGTAACAAATCATGAAAACTTGACTTATCTTCTTTCTCGGCTGAAATAATTATAATAATAGCAAATTTTTCTTGTTCTGACAGCCAATATTAAAACTTAACCCGACGTTTCGACTTCCTGTCGAAATCCTCTTAATTATCTTATAGATCGATTCCTTAGATATCGTTTCGAGAATTGCTGAATTATCATGATTTGCACCAGAGAGAATAAATATGAAGCGTAATAGTTTCAATGATGGGGTGTGGTTATCCTCTCACTTACAACCTGCAAGTCTTGACAGAGATAGTTCCCAGCTTTATCCTAAATAATTCCAGTTTCTATTGGCAATAACCACTCACATATGATGAGTGGTGAGGGTCAGAGTGCCAACAGAATCACCACATGTGTGCCCTTCAAAGTGAATCCGGGTATACATGTGGGCTATAGCCTATTGGCAGGTCAGCATTCCATTACTGAACCTTGAGTTTGTGTATTTATCTGAACTGGTTAGCGGAAACACTCTATGTGTAAATATGGAATAACTATCTTGGTTTGTGTGTGTGTATGTGTTGGTGTATGTACGTATGTGAAGTTCAAAGTAGCACTGTTTGATGTGATACAGAAGTAGTAGTTATAATTTGAAAATCCCCATATTACTAAAATGTTGTTTTTATTTACTTCCCTGAACTGCATGCCTCAGTTTCCTGGTTGAAGTTGTGATTTGTATTTTCATGTTTTCATGGCATAACATCTTACACCACTTCCCCCCTCTCCCCCTCTCCCCCAAGGTACTCCAGCTATAAAATCTACCATTTGTAAATAAATACCCCCCTATAGGTGGGTGAGAGGCTTGTGTTGGTGTATATCATAGGGGTGGCTTGCTGAGTGGGTAATTGTAGATAATTTTTAGTAGTGGGTTCAGCATTATGTGGAAGCAACTGGGACAGAATCTCTGGAGTATAATCTTTTGGTACTAATCTGCAGATTTAATAACAATTTTTTTTTGTCTTGATACAATTTTTGACAGTTACACACACACACATACATACACACACACACACGCACACACACAGTTCTAAGGTGGCACTATGGAGTAGCTCAGTTATGGCCATTCTCTGATCAAGTGTAGGAGATCTAATTTCAGAAATTGTGCATGTGTGTGTGTGTGTGTGTTTTAGTAAAGTTTAGAGAAGGAGGAGGAAGAATGCATGACCATTAGCTTCTTGTTCTCGTAATTGAATCGGATTCAATGACTGGAGAGAAGGCATGCATGGAGGTTGTAACGCAGACTCAAGCAACCGTGAATAGGATAGCTAGTACTGTATCAGCAGCATACAGACTGTGATACTGTGTGTGCTGCCAACTTCTCTTAGCACTGACTATTCTTTATAAGATTTGTATAAAAAGATGACAACAAGAAATCTATGAATTTGAATGATATGCCATAATTATTTTAATAATTCGATTTGTCCTTTAAAAAAAAATTTAAATTTTTTTATTTATTGCTGCCGTGGTGTGATAAACATTTTGTTGTGTTCTTGTAGTTGGACTTGAGGCCCACAGGGAAGATCATCATGCAACTCAAGTTGTACGGATCATCGCAGAGTGAGTGGTCACATGACACGGTATAGCTAGTCCTCATTTGGAATAATGCACGATCAAATTGAAGCCAGCAGAAGAGATGCCGCAGTTGATCAATTTTGTTACTTGTATAATAGTATTAAGTATACCACCCACATCTTTAATTTAGTTTCTCTAACATTTGTATCACATGCAGCACACACACACTTAGATGACCATAGGAATACTCAATATAAATACTTACAGCAGCTAATCTTTCTGTACAACACAGACATAATGGGGTAGCCTCCACTAATACAGTGGTTTAGGAGTGGAATCATCTTACCATCATGTACACGTGGTTTGTGTGTGTGTGTGTGTTTGGGGGGGAGGGGGAGTGAGTTGGGTTTGAGGGAAGTACAAAATTAATCATTTCTATAGCACATAGTAGTAACTATCTTTGACAGGAATTACTAATGTCATACTGTGAATTACACACCAATGCTCGCTCCTATCTGCCACCACACCCACCCACAGTTGATATACTTCTATATGCTATACGCTTCCCCCAGCCAAACAGTGGAAGGAATGCCAAAACAAAAACTGGAACAGCTTTTCTTACACACTTGAGTCCCATTCCAGTTCATTCCAAGAATGTGAGTAGAATTGGATGTAAATACCAAGGCTATCTAGCCTACAATAGTCAAAGGTCCTAGTTATTAAACACTACAAACTATTTGTTTCTATACTGAATATTTGAATTTCCACCATAGATACCTGGCAAAACACACACACACACACACACATATATAGTATAGATAGCTAGACTCTTAGAGTAGCGTGCAAGTTAATACAGCCTAAGCTCACATGCCGCTAAACAGCAATTATGGACCCTTTTCCGGCCACTCACTGAAAAAACAACAACAAAAATCCCTTCCCCCTTCTAGTGATTGGCACTTTGATTACCACTTCAGTATTACAGGCGTGGGTTACCGCTTTTTGGAGCTGGATTACCGGCTTTTTGGAGCTCCAGCCTGGCCTTATGTTTTGCAGCGATCTGGTAGCTGGTGTGCCAGAGGTATGTTAGAGGCAGCTGCTTTGTGTGGGGTGCTAGGCTGGGAGATAAGCAAAAGGGATGCACTTATACTGTAGTTTGTCTTTTTAATTTTTTGTTTTGTTTGTACCTATCAATTTGGTAGTAATTAATTAATTAGATTAGACATTTGATTGAGCAATCTTTGAAGAGTGAAATAGTTAATGTCATGTTTTGTGTAATGGTGGACTTACTACTTACAAACTTTCTTAGGCTAGATTCTTGTGACATTCAAGGTACATAAAGGTAGGAATTTGAATAATTCAACACATTGAAGCCCGTTAGTGAGTGCTCATAACTTATATAGGTGTGCGCACACACAAATACATACATATGCACACACTGGTGTATGCTGGTGCAATGCTCGTATGTATGTATGTATGTATGTATGTATGTGTGTATGTATGTATGCAAGTGCTTGCAGACATGCAAACTCCTACCATGCAATCATAGTCACATTTGGCCGAATGCCTTAGGTTAGTGGTAGAGGGTAGAGAAAGGAATATCTATGATACGCACATGCCACTAAGGACCACATGTATTAATGTGTGTATTAATTTTATTTATTAATTAATTTTTTACTAAACTTAACATAACTTGTAAAAATTACCTTTGCTACTGTGCAAGTATTTTTTATTTTTTTTATTTTTTTTGCCCTGGTAAAGGTCGAACTGTGTGAGTGTTTATGTTTTGCCTGAAATGTGCACAGCATAAACAAAAAGTGCTTCTGATAGCATTCCATGCTGACAACATGCACCCATCCTGGAATTGCCCGGGCCACTAGCTTGAACGATGTACTCTGTGGACTGAAGTCTGTGAGATGTCTGTGACATGACTGCATGAACATACGGTCGTGAGGAAAGGTTTCAACAGAAGGAGAGTGTGTGGGTGTGATTGTGCACACGCACACACACACACACACGACCTGGAGTTTTCTTTTTAAGTAATTGAGATGTTTGTATGTACATGTGCATATGTTGGCAAATCTGAAATTCCACCATTGTTCGATTCCTAGATATGGTTTGGTATGTCTCCACGGTGCACTATTCTACCCACAGAACCTGATGCATGTATTCTGTATGTTACTGCCATTAGTGATGCTATGGTGTCCATTGATTATCTTACAATAGTGAACTGGTCTTCACTCTCAAACTTCTATAGTTTGTTTCAGGTGTTTCTGTTACATTGCATCACTTTAGCAACCCACACTTATGGTGGTCAGTCCATCCTTGACTGTCCAAGCATTTCCTGATAAACCAACTCCAGCACCAATAGCTATAGGAGCTCTCCTTTGTTGGGCTAATCTGATATCCTCTCTTCCTGTCTCTTACCCTTTCACCACCACAAACCATATAAAGACCTTCCTCCATGTGAAATACTTTTTGGTTTCTATGGACAATACATCTAGCTCTTATTACGCAATCCCACCCTCTAAGAATACTCAGATATGGCGACAGCCAGAGTGAGAAATAGCTGGTGTGGGGTATAATTCCTTAGTTTGATCTGAGCTATAGAGACAGGACGACTGGAGTGCCGGCTAGTGATAGCAATACACTGTCACATTTCTCATCTGAAGCAGATTATCTATTCTGTATGTGAAATGTACAGTAGTATTTAGAAGGGGAAGTTCTTGAAAGATGTATAACAATGTCAGTGTATGCTGCTTTCCTTATCTTACTATTTAGTGTAATAATGGGGAGGGGGAGGGGGAGGGGGAGGGGTTACATTTTATCATGTAAAAAGTGCTTAGCTTTTTTTTTTTTTTTTTTTTTTTTTTTTTTTTTTTTTCATGGACGATTACTATGAGTCTATATAGTAAACTGTATTCTGGTCTATCATGTGCATGTCATGTGACAGATTGCATCTCATATGTATACATGCTTGTCACACTACCACCTTCACATGCCATTCTCTACATGGTGCTAAACTCGTGTCTCTCACGACAACCTACACTTCATCATTCCATTCCCATGACAACAATGGGGACATTCACTGTGTGTGTATGTGTGTGCTAATGTACAGGTGCTACTAGTACTGTACGCTCCATAGAAGAAATCGGAGCTATGCCTAAGAACGCCACTGCCCTGAGGGGTCGCACGGGTGCCGTGATGCGCAAGAAGGCGGACCCCGATGAGATCAAGTGCCATAAGTTTCTGAAGAAATATTTCAGACAGCCAACCTACTGTTCTCTCTGTCATGAGTTTCTCTGGTAAGACCCAGTGCGTGTGTGTGTTTGTGTGTGTATGTATATGTGTGCATGTGTGTGTTTATGTGCATGTGTTTGTGTTTGTGTGTACATGTATATATATTGTATATGTCCATTAATTTGTGTATTTGTAAACTAATGTATGTGTGTGCCATGAAATATTTAAACCTCTATACATTCAATAAAAATTTCAATAATTTTATAAATGTGACTAAATAAAAATTAATCTGCATTTATATATTTAAAAAAAGTTATTCATTTTTACGTATTTATTGATTTCATTCTTACTGTGCAAATTTTAAATTTTTTTTAACTTCCGTAGTAATAATAATTAATAGTTCATGCGCTTTGACTGTGAGGAGCCTTCTCACTATTTATTAATTCTGTGAGGAGCCTTCTCACTATTTATTAATTCTGTGAGGAGCCTTCTCACTATTTATTAATTCTGTGAGGAGCCTTCTCACTATTTATTAATTCTTTGAGGATGTGTGGTTATTTACACATACTCTGTGTTGAAATTCTTAGCGAATTTGACGAATTAGTCGCCCTCTGTCTCTTGCCAAATAACTCCTCATTGAGGAAGAAGGTGTTTCAATACACAATAATGGACTTCAGAGTGCAACAATATCAGTCTGTAAACATCACCCATCTCTCTCTCTCTCTCTATGGGGTATCTCTCCACACCCTGTCCTGGCCCTTTCCTCTGTCTATTTATCAGAGTGACATCACTGGTGTAGCTTGCCTTCGTTATTGCCAACTTGTGCTGGCGGCCATGTTTCCTTAGAAGGCAGTAATCGGACTAGGTTGGGATGTTGTCTGGGTGAATGAGACGTAGTTGTAGAGAGAGGCGTGTCAGTTGAGACAAGTTCGTGCTGTTTATACCTTATTGGTGTGAAAATTAAGGGTTGGTGATCTAAAATTGAATAGTACCAACTGCAGCCATTATCTGAATTGTTTGAATGTGACACTTACTATACACTATACTATATTCATGTGGACATTTAAACTATAGAGAATAAATACATTATTTTTACAAATTTAAATGTTGCCATTGCAGTCTCTGTTGTTTAGTAATTGCTTTATTCCCTGTGCATTTCCTTCAAAGTCATACCCACGCACGAGGTCCAGCCCCACCCACCTTTGATTAGCAGATCTGCTTTATGGACGCTTTGCAAAAAGCTTGTAATTGTGGAACAGTCTAAACTAACATGCCCCTCTGTCTTTCCCAGGATGGAGCCACTGGTTGGCAGGCTTCCTTATTTATAGTTTCCTTGGTCTCCATTTATTGTAGTTTTGTTGATGCTATTGTTATATTAAATGTTATTTGTAGGGGATACAACAAGAAAGGCTACCAATGTGAAGGTAAGAATATCAATTTAAGGTGTTGGGGGAGGGGCCAGGGAAGTTAAATAGCACAAGTGAGTAGTTTTGAACACACACACGCGCACACACACAGAGAACCCACTGTGATTGTTTCACGCACGCATAAGCACACACACATACACAGACTCAGTTGTGCTAAGAGTGAAGTTTGTGCTGGATTCAATTACAAATCCAATTAAGCTATGAAATGTATCCCACTGCTGGAAGCTCTAGCAGTTCAATGCTTATGTGTTCACTAATGGAGGACATTGAGTAGATCAGTTGTAGAAGTAGTCACATATCTCAGCCTTGTATGATCTTTACACTCGCTAATTGCTGCTCATTGACAACCTCTACAAACTATCCTTTAGGGGTGTGTCCACATATGCTATTATGGTACTGGTCATTACAGTAGTAGGTTATCTAGCAGTTACTGGTGTGTAATTTTTCCCAATGGTTTTTTAGTTAGCTCAACATTTGTACTGAAGCACACCACTGATATTGTGTTACCATTAGCATCCTTTACCCATCATGAACAGTCCAATGTTTAGCTATTATTATTATTATTGTTGTTGTTGTTGTTGTTGTTGACGATGATGATATTATTGTTGTTGTTGTTATTTTATTATTATATGATTACTATTATTACTATCATTTGTACGTCCTGTATCGTGCCCTATTTAGGTGTTAATGTCTTGGTCAGTTGAGTGCACTGTTATTACAGTGCATGCCTTATAGGCAATTTATGGCCATTCACGTTTGCCGTATCATGGCAACTAATTAGTCGGCAGCTTGTTAATGGAAGTGAGTTGTTGCGGTATTTGCATTGAGGTAAAGACCTAGCAGTTCTCGTCCCAGCTAAGTGTGTGTGTGTGTGTGTGTGTGTGCATACTTGTCGGAGCTTGCTGCAGGCTTCCTTGGCTGAATAAGGAGATTGAGTAGTGGGAACAGCAGTGTGAGTTGAGATGGAAGTGGAAGACATTCATTGAAGTGAGAGACTTAGAGTAAATTATTCTATTTGTGGACTAACGAGTGCCACATTGGAATGCACGTGCTATTGTCTGAGTTATTTAGCTAATGTATCCCACACTATGCCCATACATAGCAGTTCTGGTTTATGGTAACTACACAAACTTCTGATGAGTGTAGACCTCTCTCTTATCTTGGTCTTCACTATCTGTGTAATTACTGGGCAGTTACTACTATCTCCAGTAGGTATCTCCAGTAGGTATCTCCAGTAGGTATCTCCAGTAGGTGTCTCCAGTAGGTATCTCCAGTAGGTATCTCCAGTAGGTATCTCCAGTAGGTGTCTCCAGTAGGTATCTCCAGTAGGTATCTCCAGTAGGTGTCTCCAGTAGGTATCTCCAGTAGGTGTCTCCAGTAGGTATCTCCAGTAGGTATCTCCAGTAGGTATCTCCAGTAGGTGTCTCCAGTAGGTATCTCCAGTAGGTATCTCCAGTAGGTGTCTCCAGTAGGTATCAATGTGTTTGAGTGAGTCTATACCAACCACAGGAATTTAACTGACTAGTAGTTGATGTAACTGAGGAAATACTAAATGTATTGATCACTTTCTTTTGAAGGTATGAAATATTTAGTGTGGTGAAGGTGTATAGTGAAATAATTTGAAAGTATGTATGTGTGTTAGTGTGTCTTGCAGATTTGTTGTGATCACTTATTTTGTTTGTAGTTCGTGTAAAAAGATATTCCAGTGAGAAAAATGAACAAAATCTCATTTTATTATTCTATTCTTCCTGCAGTTTGTTTGTATACTTCCCACAAGCGTTGCCTGGATACCATTCTAGTCCAGTGTACGGGAGCTACTGGTGAGAGTCCGCCTACTAAAGTAAGTGTGTGATTCATTCAACTGCAACTAATTGTTCATTGTTGGTAGTACAAATTTAACTGTAACTAGCTTGGTGTGTATTTAACTTCACAAGAACTCAACATTTACTTGTAGTTAGTGTTTATAATAGTTACTAGATGGTAAAGTTTGAGGCTCATATAATTTATTCTTTATGATGAGGATGCACTCGCTCATATTGTGTTTGTGATCATTATTCAGAGTGGTCAAACTTGTTTAACGGGATTTTAGAATAGTTTTAGCATAGTGTATTGCTATGGTATGCTAAAGTACGTTGTTTTCATATGGAATACTATTTTGTGGATTGTTTGTGACTATATGTACTTTCCCTGCATCTAATCACTCATTATTATTATTCTGCTAATATTGTTAAACTAGTAATATTTATTATTTTGGCAGTATTTGAAGGAACGATTCAAGATTGACATTCCCCATCGTTTCAAAAACCACACCTTCCTGGGCCCCACCTTCTGTGACATGTGCGGACAACTCATGCACGGTATCTTGCGCCAGCAACTCAAGTGTGACGGTGAGACCACACCCCACATGCTATACACATGCACATGTATATATATATATATACATGTGTGTGTTTATGTACCACACACACACACACACACACACACACATAACTGTGTACAGGCAGAGCTTTGTTTCTCTGACTGAAATATCTGATATACCAGTGTCGTAGGGAAAAGGGGGAGGGGCCCCATAATTTTGGGGCACAACAAATTGGTTTCTCACATGAACACTTTTAAACCACCAAAAAACATGCCCTTGGAGCTTCCTACACCAACTGTATACGGTGGTTGACGACTTCCTTATGCTTTACCCTAATATGAAGTAGCTTTTGGCACTCATAAGGTGATGTGTTACTTATCACATTGACAGTAACTGCATGTGGGTTGTACTGGTCTCCAATTATTGATATTTTAATGCAGTGGCAGCTAAAGCTCCTTACGTGCAGTGGGCACTCAGAGTTGCGGCTTCTGGTAATGTCAGTATGAGAGCTTTAGGTACAATTGGCTTGCCAGTTGAGTTGTAATTATAGACACAACCTCTGGAGTTTCTGACTAGTTGTATGCGGGCTTACTTAGGAATAATCCATTCCAATGATCCCATCTCTGGTAGAAGATGCAATTGTTTGCCATTCAGAATATCCTGTGATTGTGTGCGCAATTATTATTCCTAATATTGTGAACAAGTTCACAAGTTGTAGAGTGTGTGCATGTGTGCGTTGAGCTGCTCCCTCCATTGTTATCCTGGGCTGTCAATTGTGTAGTTACAAACAAGTGCTTGTTGTCTTACATGAATTTGATTGTGTGTTCAAGTGGTAGATTTGGTGTATTATTAATGTATCCCAACAGGAATGTACTCCACTGAGTGTTAAGTACATAATTGCAAGCATCTAATGATGAATAGCCTCTCTTGCTGGTAGTTTCATGGAGTTGATGTACTTACGATACATTCATGAGACCATTCTGTAGGTCTGCTGGGCTTCATACAGAGGTATGAAACCCTGGGATTCCCTCCCCCCCCCCTCTCTCTCTCTCTCTCCCCCCCCTCTCTCTCTCTCCCCCCCCCCTCTCCTCTCTCTCCCCCCCCTCTCTCTCTCTCTCCCCCCCTCCTCTTCTCTCTCCCCCCTCTCTCCCCCCCCTCTCCTCTCTCTCTCCCCCCCCCCTTCCTCTCCCCCCCCCCCCTCCCACCCCAAATTTTAGAGTTCTTATAGTACAATAGTTAAAGTTAAATTCTATGAGTAGTAGGACTGTATAATCATGCATGTGACCAAACACTGATCTGTGTGAAGAATATACACTTTTATATGCATAGACGGAGATAGCAGTGTTTTTAATTAGTGGGTGTGGCTAAGTACTGGACAGCAAAATATCCTGTTTGACCTCTGGAAGTGTTTTTGTGTTAGTTTGTGTTGTGTATGTATGTGTGTTAGTCCCATTGTGTAGGGAGTTCTGTTCTTGTTTCTCTGACTGTCCCTCCCTCATTTTGCTACTTCTAGTAATTTAGTTTCATTGCCACACACCCCTCTCTCTCTCTTTGTTTTTCCTCTCAGCCTGTGGTTTGAAGTGCCACACCCGCTGTGCCAAGAACGTGCCCAACTTATGTGGAGTCAATGAGAAGGAGCTCTCAGAGGCATTGAAGGACGTGGACCAGGCCAAGAAGACTCGTCGTCAGGTAACCAACCAACACACACACATCTCAACGGGGGGGTCTTTGGTGTCCCAGTTGCTATAGTAATGCCACGTGTTAATACGGCATGCTCCTGAGTGATTTAAATGTGCATAATTACTTAATGTGGGTTCAAAGCCGACTGAAATTCCCTGTAATTCTAGTTGTGTTAGAAAAGTCGAGTAATAAGTTATGTTCCCGTTGGAGCAATACTTCAGGAGACAATGGCAGAGATACAATTCTTTGTTATCTCGCGTGCAGATATTGGCTGAAATACAAACAATACACTTTAACGACAGAACGCTAACAACGTCTTAACAATGTTTTGTAATTAGTAATATTGTTGGAATGATCACACAGAAGGTGTGACTAAGGTATACCCTCAGGACGTAGCATATGAACATTACTTTCTCAGTGAACTGTCAGTAGCTTCCAATATTGGAGAATGTCACTCACACCTTATGATGATACTTTCCACATGCCAGTTATATTTTATATACATACAAGTTCATATTGAGGGGAACATTAATTTCAATAATAATAAAAATTTCAAGTGAGTCGTAAGTGAGAAGAGAAAGGTTAACATTTGATTGTACATAATATATTTGCAGTCTGAGAGTGATATCAGTAAGGACAAGAAGCAGCAGAAAGAGTTGGGCTCTCCACTAGCTCCAGTGCAGGAGGGAACTGAAGAGTATCAGGAGATAACAGAAGGTAAAGGGTTGTCCTTTGTGGTAGTCTGAAACATGAAATGCATCTGTGAATGTGTGTGTGTAAATGTGTGTGTGTGTGTGGTGGAAGAGAAGCATTGATAATTCAAAGGGTCGTTCTGCAATAGGTAGGCCTGCTCTGCAATCCTAACCCAATTTCATTTCTCCATCACTACTATAAGGATACACATACATCCATGCACCTAGTATGCATTTGTATAGTGTCGTATTTGCAGAACTCAATCAATACTAAATACATAACACTTGTGTTATATCTGATGTTTTCTGTGTAGCTATGTTGGAGGCATCACTAATAGCTCCTCCCAGTCCACAAACACCGGCACCTAATCTACACACCAAACTCAACGGACACAGACCCGTCACGTCCACTTCATCCCAACCGACTGCCCCTCCCATTCCTCCTCGCACCTACAGTCAGCGTTCGGGTGTCCCCAATGGTGCTGCATCTGGAGCCAGTAGTCAGTCTTCGCTAAACTCCGCCTCTTCTTCTAGCTCCTCCCATTCTCACCCGCCACCCATCAGAAGGTTCAATCTCTCAGACTTTCAATTCGTCAAGCTCCTGGGCAAAGGCAGCTTTGGCAAGGTGGGCATGGTCAATAGATCTGGAATACCAATTACTATATGCATGTCATCCACTTGGTATTATTAGATGTGATTACTAATGAACATTATAGTTCTATCACATGTGCAGTGACATTTTTAGCAAATACTCTTCTTTCTTTTTCTTTTTTTTTTTTTTTTTTTTTTTTTTTTTTTTTTTTTTTTTTTTTTTTTTTTTTTTTTTTCTACACATGCTATTGCATTCTGTAAGACCTGCAGTGTTTTTGCTAAATAAAACGTAATATTGTAGCTGTTTGTTTATTGAAATTGATCTCTTGTTTTTGCATTATTAATTCTTGTCATAGCAGGCTGGTTCTTGTGCCTCAATGACACAATAGTGAGCACAAAATGTATTTACAATTAGTATTTTTACCATGTGTTTCACAATTGTACTTGAATATAGTCGCTAGCCATGTCTTGTCTTTCTTGTTCTAGGTTTTGTTAGCTAAGGAGTACAAAACTGGTAAATTTTATGCCGTGAAAGCTCTTAAGAAAGACGTAGTCTTGGAAGATGATGATGTGGAGGCCACATACGTGGAGAAGAGGATTCTAGCTCTGGGCACATCCTTCCATTACCTGACTCACCTACACTCTACCTTCGCTACACCAGTGAGTACTCAGAGTTCATGTCTCCCCTTCTCTCACCCCACCCCCACCCCACATACGCACACACACACTCATAATGGAGTACCATTAATTACATGTACTGCTGCCACATTGTTGAATTTGATTTATATACACAAGTAGGAAAAACCACTGTTGTCACATTCACTATGTTCAGTTGGGGAATTTTGAAAGCAGAACAGGGAACATGTTTACAGTGAAAAAAATGATATTTTTTAACTAGAAATAATAATGAAACGTAACATATCTTTAAGGTCTTAAAAGCAACTGTTAATATTCATTTGGACTTCTTGTGAAAGTCAATTTAACTTGTACATTGTTGTGCTGTTCATTTGACACCCATCTTTACAGAGTCATCTGTTCTTTGTGATGGAGTACTTGAATGGAGGAGATCTCATGTTCCACATCCAGCTCTCTCAGAAGTTTAAACTCAGTAGAGCAAGGTAAGATATTACAGTGAGCGCAACCATATATTGAAGATGTGTTTGGGAAGTCTTCTAGAGTTCGTTACACAGAGAGCTTTCTTTAAGGCGTTGTTTTTCATTCTTGATTCTTTTGTGGTTGTAGATTATATGCTGCTGAAATATCATCCGCTCTTCAATTTCTCCACAAACATGGGATCATATACAGGTAATGAACTACTAGATATTGTTGTCTACATATATTGCCATAAAAATACAGCTAGCCTTGGCAGGTGGGCGTGGTAGATAGATGAGGAGTATTTAATTTTATTTTGTAAACCTTTTTTTTTTTTTTTTTTTAATCCTTTTTCTCTTATTGTATTTGTTTGTCTAATATTTATTCTGGAGTGACTAGTATTTTATGAAGTCTATCTCAGACCCCATATTGTACATGTCTGTTTGTGTAGAGATCTGAAACTGGACAATGTCCTACTGGACTGTGATGGCCACTGCAAACTAGCTGACTTTGGCATGTGCAGAGAGAACATCATCCCGGGCAAGACCACTGCTGGAACATTCTGTGGCACTCCGGACTACATCTCTCCAGAAGTATGAACTGATAGTAATACACTGTATTAATCTCAGAATTGTGACATGTGATCATTGGACTACAACAGACATTACAGTTGTAGGCTTTTACGAGCTGTTTAAAAAAAACCCAACAATAACAACAAATACCGAACAATGATTAGCAATGAGCAAAACGTGCTAAAATAGATTTGGAAAATAATATAGACTGAGTGTAAAAAAATAGATAATTGAGAATAGAGAAATATAAAACATTTTAAAATATCACGTAAAGTGACAAGCACTTCTATTTCAAACTTCACTTACTAAATGGCTATTTAGTCTCTAATGAATCACTATCATGAATCTGTTCCTCGTTACTGCAGATCATTCAGGGCAAGCGGTACACATTTTCAGTAGACTGGTGGTCTTACGGAGTCCTCTGCTATGAGATGATTACTGGACAGGTAAATGTGGAGAATGAATTCATATTAAGAAAATAATTAAATTTGATGGGTTTTTCTTTTCTTGTAGTCTCCATTTGGAGGTGAAGATGAAGAAGAATTGTTTGATTCTATTCAAAATTCTGAAATTCCATTCTCCAGATTTCTGGACAGACACACTGTAGACTTCCTTAAAAGAGTGAGTTCATATACACTGAAAGTAATTAAAGAAAACACTAAGGAAAGTCAATATGGCTTTACATGTATGCAGCATTTAATTACTGTAACAACCATACAGATTGTAAAGTTAGTGGATGTCATGTGTGGCAAAATTATTGAAGAATAGATAAAATACTATATAATACTATATAAAAATCTTTCTTTTTCATAGCTATTTTTATATGTATGCATGCATTTGTTTCTATAGCTACTAGAAAGAAATCCTAGTAAACGTCTAGGATGTATGGAGGAAGCAGAGCCCATTAGGGGTCACCAGTTCTTTAGAGAGATAGATTGGAATCTTTTGGACAAGAGAAAGGTGAAGCCTCCTTTCAAACCTCAAGTGGTAAGTCAATGATGAGTAGGGCAGTTTAACACTAGCCGTATCTTAGGGATGAGTAATTCTTATGAACAAAAAAATGTCTTCTTTAGGGATAAATACATTTGCTCACATCATGATGTGATCGAGCGTACTATACTCTGAAATTTGTTCTTCGCTTTATGTGCACTTGAAAATAGCATGATTTAATTTATTCTCATAATATCTAGCTATTCCATATGTATTTGTCACCATAGCAGATTTCTCATTATTATTCTTTTCTTCTCTGTGTCAGCTTGGAGCTGGTGACTGTAGCAATTTTGATGACGACTTCACCTTCCAGCCGGCCAATTTGACCCCCACTGACCCCCAGCTGGTTAAGTCTATCAACCAGGCAGAGTTTGCTGGATTTAGTTTCACGGCTCCTGAGTTCAACAAGAAGTAAACAAACCAAACACTCATGAAGTCAACAAGATGTTTATTTTTCACTCTTTGTTTGTGTTATACTAGATTTGTTTATGTTTTCACTTTTTTTTAACCTCTCTCTTTTTTAACATAATAACTGGACTTGGTCCACACCCATCAATCAATAGTTGTCATGACAATAATAATTTTGTATAATTGTGGTAATTTCTATGGCAGCATGTGTATGTATATTGAGTTTTACTTATTATGAGTGTTTATCAAATGTTCATGTTTGATTTGTTAAACTTTATGCAAAGGTTTTCGGTGTCAACTTTTATTTCACTGCAGCATGAATAAGAAAGTATGGGCGAGTGTTTCTGGAACTCTTCCTGAAAAGGGCCAAACTCTCATAATGATAATAGCAAGAACAGTAAAAATCACAGCAGCAAGAGGGAAAGTAAAAGTATTGAGTAACCATATTATTATAATAGGTAGAAGAAAAAAAATTGAAATATTATGGCAGAAGAGCATTGTCTCTTGTACCAGGTTGAGTTTATCCATTGCCATGAACTTGGTCTTTAACACACAATGTAAAACACAAAAATCAATGAATGGGTGAATCACTCAACACAGTGGTGTGTGCCATACAAAGAAAAAAATTTAGGCAGGCCTGACTATTGAACATATATATACAATGACAAACAATAGTTCAGAGTCCAATAGCTACCACTGTGTTAACAAACTGTGGCAGACTGAGATGACAAGCTGATGAACACACACAATGCACTCATCCACTCGTCATTCCATCATAGCTGTAACATACAACACAACATTCCGAACCATCCATTAGTAGATTCACACACACATACACACACACACACACACACACACACACACATTCATAATATATATCACTCATTCATGTAAGTAGTCTTCAGTCTTGCCATTATCAAAGTGAAAGATCAGAACTGCTACAAAACATAATAATATGATTATTAGAATAGCAAAGATGGCATAATAATGTATGAGTGCAATAATATAGAAGCACCATTGAAAAGTTTTAAAGAGTCAGTGCTAAACCAAAACACCATAATGCATTTTGCCCATAACATTATTGCATACAAGTCAGGTGCTTACCAAGCTCTAGTTTTCTAAACATGCTGGGACATGTTAAAAAGAACTACTTTAATAATCAAGCACTAAAGGTGCGAACCCTCAGCGCTGCTATACACTAGCTAGCTATTACAAAATCACTTCATACCAATAGAATAATTTGTTGGCCATTGCTTCTTATCAGGCTTGTAAATATAGCCCGAGCAATGTAAACGGTACATGTAAAGAAGCTGAACAGGCCAGATACACTCATCAGTCTATAATTTTAGCGCAAAGCTCCACTTCTAGCCTTTCAATAACTTCCCAGCATGAAGCAACACTACCGTGGGCAGCAAGAAGTTATTTTCTCACGTGTTAAGGTCTGCAGTTGCAGTGTTCCAACAACCCAGAGTCTTGACTTAGGAATCTTTCATCCCATTCCTGGCTGCCATAGTAGCTGCCCCAATCCTAAATCTGTGCCCGAAATACCTGGCCTGGTTCATCCCCACTCTCTCCAGTGTACTTCTCAATTCATACACCAGCTGCTGCCGAGTCAAAAAGCGACCATCCTGGTTCATGAACAGTGGCCTTCTCTAGTCTTCCCTTATAGCCAAGTAGGACAGAATGGCCAACACCAGACAAAGGTCCTGTCCTGTCTTGCTTATGAAAAGGGCTTTCTCCTGCCTAAACGAACTTGTCTTCAACTGTTTCAAGTGAACCCGTAGTATGCGTGGCATCTCCAGGTCATCCAGGGCAAGGTCCTTCTTGGTGATGGGTCAAAGCTGTTGTCTGCCGCACTGTCATCTCACCTGCCCTCAGAAAGCCAAAATACCCCAGACAGCAGGATTCCCACAGCATGGCCTTGCCCGGGTTCCTAGCCTCCTGTCCCCACACCACTTTTAACCTGCACAGTATGGTGGATGAGATTGGCAACATTTCTCGCTTCATCACATCGGCCTCTGCTTCGCACTTTTTAATACTCTTCAGGATGTACTCCAGCCTGCACCTTGGTCTCGCGAAAAGGGGTCTGACTCCCCACTGGCAATATGGAGATGACGAATGCCCGCCAGATAGGTTTTTATGAATCTGTGCTTTAGTTTCTCTGATGCCAAAGACATCATGAACTGGCACAGAGCTGCCTCTGTAGCTGGTACTGGTTGCAGCCCTGTATTCATACAAAAATCTCCGTACTTCTTTGTGCACAACTATACACTTTAGTTGTGGAATTGGCCAGCCCCTTCACAAAGTAGTGGCTAGCAACTTGATCCAGCTTACTGTGGTCCAGCCTGGCTGTTACAGCACCAGGGCCTACATGACCTGCTCACTGTGGTGGTCCAGCCTGGCTGTTGCAGCACCAGGGCCTGCACGACCTGCTCACTGTGGTCCAGCCTGGCTGTTGCAGCACCAGGGCCTGCATGACCTGCTCACTGTGGTCCAGCCTGGCTGTTGCAGCACCAGGGCCTGCATGACCTGCTCACTGTGGTCTAGCCTGGCTGTTGCAGCACCAGGACCTGCATGACCTGCTCACTGTGGTCCAGCCTGGCTGTTGCAGCACCAGGACCTGCATGACCTGCTCACTGTGGTCCAGCCTGGCTGTTGCAGCACCAGGACCTGCATGACCTGCTCACTGTGGTCCAGCCTGGCTGTTGCAGCACCAGGACCTGCATGACCTGCTCACTGTGGTCCAGCCTGGCTGTTGCAGCACCAGGGCCTGCATGACCTGCTCACTGTGGTCCAGCCTGGCTGTTGCAGCACCAGGGCCTGCATGACCTGCTCACTGTGGTCCAGCCTGGCTGTTGCAGCACCAGGGCCTGCATGACCTGCTCACTGTGGTCCAGCCTGGCTGTTGCAGCACCAGGGCCTGCATGACCTGCTCACTGTGGTCCAGCCTGGCTGTTGCAGCACCAGGGCCTGCATGACCTGCTCACTGTGGTCCAGCCTGGCTGTTGCAGCACTAGGGCCTGCATGACCTGCTCACTGTGGTCCAGCCTGGCTGTTGCAGCACCAGGGCCTGCATGACCTGCTCACTGTGGTCCAGCCTGGCTGTTGCAGCACCAGGGCCTGCATGACCTGCTCAGGAATCACTATTGGCTCTTTTCTTGCCTGAATAAAACAATCCTGAAGATTATCTCTGGATAAACCATCAGCCGCTATGTTATCTACTCCTTTAATATGTACCGCAAACACCATGATATCATAGCAAGCAAGGAAGAAGAATAAACTACACATAAGGTGCATGAACCCTCTCCACTTTGCTCCAGCCTGAATTCACTATGGCAACCGTTGCTGCATCGTTGCATTCACCTTTCCGACTCTGGGCCACCTGCCCCTCCACTGTTAACCACCCACCTCTGACACACTGTCTGCTCCTGATACACTCCAGGCCACCTTTCTCCTGGGGCCACCTGCCTGCCCCTCCAGACCGCCTACTCCTTGGGGTACCAGTGTCTTACCCATACTGAGCCTCTTGCCCTACACTCACACTAAGCCACCTGCCCCTGAGCCCTGCCCCATACATACACTGGGTCGCCTGCCCCTTATTCACTCTAGGCTGCCCTACACCTTATTCCTTCTGGGCCGCCTGCCCCTTACTCATTATGGGCCGCCTGCCCCATACTTACTCTGGGCCTGCCCACCCCATCTCGCTCTAGGCTGCCAGCCCCTGGGGCAAAGTGCTGATTTTTTTCTTCATTAATATAATTAATATTATTACTTCATTATTCCTTTTATCTATTATTTTTTGTTTAAAATCCATCTACTTATTCATTATTATTATAACTATCTATGTACTTTTTTAAACTACATTTAACATTCTTGCCATTATTCCATTCACTCTTGTTTACAAAATACTATTGCATCCGGACAATGCTTTCTTTCTTTCCTTTTTTTGTAGCACCACTTCCCCTCTTCCCTGCCACAACTATCCAGTAACCAATGTACTATCACCCCTTTACACACCTCGTGATGGTTCTCCTCTCTGAACCTCCACTGCTACCCTCCTGCCTTCCTCCTCCTTACCCCAAGCCTCCTCCTGAGCACCTTGTCTACTTGCATTGAGGTCTCCGCCTGGGAGAGATGAAGTCTGGGCACCTCCGCTCTCCTAAGGCCTTGACAAACTCCCTCCACTATCCTTCCGCTGGGCCGCCACTCCTGCAATTATTGCTTGGAAAGTCGGCTATCTAGCTGGACCGCCACCACCATTGGTGTCGCCCTTGGCCTAGTCGCATCTGGTCCTCCTGACCTGTGGCTGTCCACCGCATCTCATCCATAGCTCTATACTTAGCTTCTCCTATTCCCTGCCACGAGATAACTGTCCTAAGGCTGACATAGTGCGCACATCCCTCTCCAGTTGGGGCCCCACCCTCACCTTTCCATCACATCCTGTCCCCCCAAAAAGTAGCACAATGAAAGATCTTAAGCCGCCTTTCTGAGTAAGTTCATACCTAAATCAATGGTTAAATGTCAATAATCTCAAAAATCATAGCACGACAGACAGACAGACAGACTGACTGACTGACTGACTGACAAACAGTCAGGAAGACTGTGGGGTTGGTTTGGCTGGGTCTGTCACTGTCCGGGTTGGCTGTACAAAAGTCTCCCCACACTTCTGGCACAGTTGGTTAGTAGATGCTGCCACTAGACTTCTGTAGCAAGTGATGCTTACTGTAGCTACCCACAAGCATTTCCCTTGAGATTATCAGGAGGTGGTTGAATAAACATATACAGTAGAAGCCTACACACAAGTACTAGTAGACACATACAGAGTGCTTTGGCATGAGTAGCTTGGTCTTTATATAGTGACTAGAATGAAGTACTAATAAATTAAGTTCTCTTTTGTCTTTAGCTAATGTGTTTTGTGTTTGTATGAATGGACAAATGTGTTCTGTTGCACTTGGTGCTGTGGAGTGATGTTGAATTATTGAAGTCCAGACTGTTTTTTTTGTAGACTACAATTACCCTCTCGCACATGTGCTGAGGGTTAATAACTTTTCCTCTACAACAGTTTTTAGCTCAGTAGCTACTATACCATGATTTCATCCTTACTTTTTAGTGGTTATGTGTATAAAATCTTCTTTAAACAAAGGATACATACTTGTACTACATCATACAACTCTACTCACACAAAATCAAATAAACAGTAGGTACTTAAACAAAACAAATTTGTAATATGCACTAGCTAAGAAGTGTTTATGCATATCTAAAAAAAAGAACATGGACAAACCGTGAAGAAAATTTGAAATTACCAAGTGTGAAATCCAACACAGTAAGCTAATATGCAAGTATGAAAGTCAATGAGTATTATATTGAAAATTTGAGCAAGATTTAGAGCCAAATGTACTCGTTCCAAATTTTCGGAATTTGTAAATCCAGTGCATCATTATTATGATCATACTGATGGTTGGTGCCAATACATCCAGAATTAGCACTGGAAATATTATGTTCTCTGAAATTATTAAGTTTTTATCAGTTATCAAACACAACCACGACAAGGAAAGAGCAGACATTGCTGCTAGCAGCATGAAATATGCAAGTATGAAGGAGTGTTTCTGAAACTCTTCCTTAAATGGATCAACTGTGATAATGGTAATAGCAAGCAGAGTAAAAACTATTGCAGCAAGCGAAAAAAACAAAGAATTTAAAGTAATCAAATATATCAGAAGGAAAACAAATCGACATATTAATATTATGGCAGAGAACCATCTGTAGTCTCTTGTACCAGGTTGTGTTCCATTTTTGTATTGCCCGTGAAATGAATCCACAAAAGTATATAAGAATATGTGGATTCGATTTGGACACTTGCTTAGAATACTAGCAAAAGGTTTGAATGGATACAATAGAAGCAGTAATACTGGAAGAGAAACAAACAGAATAAGTGTTGCAATAGCAAAGATACCATAATATGTGTGAGCACCCTGAAAGTAAGGAATAGACGTATCGTAGAAAAGTCTTAAAGAACTATGCAAATGGTTAGGATTTCTAAATTGATGAATGCGAACTGGAATGAGCAGGTCAAAGCACACACTTAGTAACTTCATGTTCGACAAAAAGAAGAAGGATGAAAAAGAATCTATTATAGAAGATTGCAATCTTCTCTTGGCTTGTAATTTTCTAAGGATTGCACCGAGAGGCTTCCACAATATAAGTAATGGAGTGAACTTCTGATCGTACAGCTTTATCAGAATGTATGTTAGACTGACTAGCAACATAGGATACATAGCAATGGCAAAATCTAGAGCTAGTACTGACAGACTTCCTATTGGCAGACAAAATCCTGAATAGAACATGCGAAAGAAGTCCAAGTTCCACACTCCATACACTGTTGTTAGTATTTTGAGTAATTGTAGATATAATTTATTGTTCATAGAATCTATAAAGAGTATTCGAGACAAAGCTGGTATTGAATAAAACTGACAGTATAATACATATCCTTGCATTGACGATGAGTATACATTAACTCTGAAGAATAAAATGAGAGAGCAGAAGACAGTGAGAGGAGCGAAAGCAGCAAGAATGTACTTCAACAGTTCTGTGTAACTGCCACTGCATCTGATACAAGTCATGTCATAAGAATAGGCACGAGAATAAAGGTTTCTGCTTTCTTCACATTTGGCGCACAAGGTTCCTGATCTATGAAATAACCCACATGTAAAATTGTTCCACTCATCTATCTCTACTGGCATTTGGTAGTAACTAAACTTGTTGTATGACATACCACATTTATAAATGCAAGGTCCAAGCTCAAACAGATTTTCACTTGAATTGTAAGTAACGCAATAACATTTTAATACCCACAATACGTTTTTTCCTTGATTCACTGGGTTGCAGTGAATAGCATCACTTAGAGATGCTGGGCATTGACACTGCTTTTCCTTACAAAATGACCATTTCGGACACTTCAGATTTTTTCCATATTCACAGGAACTATTCACTGAAGAAGATTCAGGTGAATAAGGCTTGCTAAACTCCAAATATTCAGTGATACAGACTGTATGAATGGCTGAAGTAATAACTATTATTAATTTAAGGTACATCTTAATGACAATCAGTTTGATTGCGTGGCTGACTATAGCTACTTGCTGATTTTATATGAATAAGTAAGTTTTGGGAATTTCATTTCAATAACATGTTGATAATTTTTAATGCAAATTCTGACAAACAACTTTGAATATTGCATACAAGTTAAATAAACCATTCAACTTGTTATATTGTGTACACATCTCAAGGGACTCTTCTTTTTGAACACCTAATTAATAATAATAATTTAGAAATACATTTAATAATTGTTAACTTTCATGATGGAAAAGGCACTCAGGGTATTGTAGTTTGTATCTACTCTTGTAATCTGTGGCTCTTTCTTCATGTAAGTTGTACTCTCATTACATCATTTTAAGAGTTATTTATAGAATATAATTCCCTATAGCACAAACTAAATAATTCATTGTCTCTTTTAGTTCCTTTAGTCTCTTTAGTCTCTTCTAGTCTCATCCAGTTTTTTTAGTCTCTTCAGTCTCTTAAGTTATGTATGTATAACCATTGGCTGGAATGTATACACTACTGGGTCATATTTGGGCCATTGGGAGCAAAAAAAATAAAACATTTCTAGCTATAGAAGATAAATTATCTACAAATAGGAAAAATACTACATTAAATAGCTAATTAGCTATAATTGATGCATGAGTTAGTGAATTGAAATTTTGATAAACAAACAATTATTCGTCAATATGTGTTGTTGAAATGACTAATCACTGGAGGAACTAAAACAGATGTTGACCTCTAAAATCACGCCATGTGATAATTATTCTATTTCTCCTAAACATGGTGATATAATTTTGGGACTACATAAGATTGCTATAATAGTAGCTATATAATAGTTCCTCCAAAGGCAATTCATTGGCAATGATACACTGCCCAGCTTTCATCTTGTTGACTTTAGTTTCACTTTGTATTGTCATAGCATTTAAAAAAACAACTAATACGAATACAAATAACTGTGTAATGATAGTTAGCAGTTATAATAAACACGTATACTCTGACAAGTCCAGTGGACTAAAATTGAAGGCGTGAGAATCAAGGACCATGTAGTTTGCATATTTATGTTCTGACATGTCCAGTAGTCTAAGATGAAAGGTCCCAACAGATAAGAAAATATGTTAGTAATTTTCAATGACTCAATAGAACATAACTTATAATATATTCTGCATTCTTACTACATGTTTATCTTACTGTTGCTTGACTTACCATTTCAAGCAACAGTGATACTTTGTATAAGCCAAAGAATTCCCTTGGAAATCTTGCTTTATACAGCTCAGTACAGGTAGATAACCAGCTCCGTTAAACTGCAAACAAATGTGACAAGCCTCAGAGTATTTTGCACAGTTATTACGTGCACACGTGATCCGTTTCCAAACCCAGTAGATTTCTTTTTATATTTCCACGATCTGACACAAATAACCTCGAACTATTCGTGAGCAATATGTTATTATTATCATTATTACAACTAGCTATTGTGTGTGTGTGTGTTTTTTTTAAATTAAAACTGAACAAACTATGGATTAATTTGGATAAACATTTTGCATTATAAAGTAGCTAGAAACAGGTGGGTAGGAACAAGTCGAAAAGTGGAAGGGGGAGCGAATAATTAGCGCATACATAGTATTACTCATACTAGAATGCTTCTGACAGCTGTATTTTGCCTTTATTCTTGTCAACAGAATTCCTAAAAAGAAAAGTAAAACGTTTTCTTACTTGGAGAAAGCTACTTGCATTATGATAAAGAGGTGAAAAGTGGAGGCGCTAAGGACACCACACTTTCAAAATTACAAAGATAGTGGCTTGCTCCGCCCCCGCCCCACCCCCGCCCCACCCCCACTTTTTTCTCCAATCCTTATTAAGATAACCTTAATATATGATGAATTTCTTCAAACCCTATTCAAACTGAATAAAACAACAATTCCCCCCCACCCTTCGTACCCATCTGAGAAATACAGCACAAGTGTGTTTTAGTCTTTCTTTTACTGATTCTTTAATCCAGTAATATATCTTATACAAATTTTATGCTAGCTATATTGTGTTAAGTAAACTATTTTTTATAGTAGCTATAGTAGAGTAGGGAAGGTAGGGGGATGGAGAGAAGAAGAGAGAGAGGGGGGAGGGTAGGATGGGAGAGGAGGGAAATATAAAGTTGGTCTTCCAGTAATTCTCACAAACACGAGTAGTAGCTAAGTCTGTTGAACATGAAAGTGAGTGTTTTTGAGCGCAATATGTTTGTATAGGCTGTGACTAACCAACATTGAGGAACTCTATACTTTTAAGAGAACAGGACCAAACAAACTATTTCTCAAGTTGTAAACTATCTGGTAAACAATAGCTTACAAGTTAGTATGTTGTAATGTTTCATCTGTATATGATTTATCAATTTCTCAAAGATAGTTTATATCATCATTGCATTCTGTCAATGTACTGCATTGATAACATTCTGTATTGGTTGGGTATTCTTTATTGTAAACTTGATGCTTTCACAATGCAATTAGCTATTGGAATTTAAATTATTAAAATGAACATTTTAAAATAGAATTTCCGGAATCAATAAATGATTTTGATGGCAGGTATTGAAAGAAGACTGCTTACATTAGAAACATCACTCTTGGAGAATAGAAAATACTGGTCCCAGATAAATGAAGATGTCAGTCCTTTGTATATCAAATTTCAAAGTCAGCTAAAAGCTAGTTCTTGAGTAAACATTGAAAATTTTGATTTTTATGATGTTGTTTCTTATTGTATAGTTTTCTGTTGTTTGCACATGGTGACAGACTTGTCTTCTACTGGATAACTCTGTCAGCTCCCAATAATACAGTTTGTCAGAATGCTCAATACCATTACCTAAACCTATAAAATTGAAAGCCCTCAACCTTATTGTTTCTCCCTGATAAGGTAAGGCTTAATGCCACCTAGAAAGTGATATAGCAGAGTTGAGTTATAGCTAATAGTAGATTTAACATAGTAAAATAGCATGTGTTAGTGTGCATGCATGGGGTAAGATGCCTCACAACTTAAATGTTGTTTTAATGCAATCCCAGGTTTATGTAGCTATGGAATATAGCTAGCTAATTGTTCTTTTAGCAAGAGATAGCATAGCTAGACTGTGGTATTAAGGGTAAATAATATTAGCTACTGTAAGCAAGGAATAATATTCTGCTTCTCCTTTTACTGCTGTAATTGCTACTCGTGCTGCGTCCTTTTTAATATAAGTGGGTGTGCCTAAAAAGGAGTACATGTACTAGGAAGTAACGTACATATAAGTGGGTGTATATGTTATCATGAATACCCGTTTCTTATTACTTTAATAATAATTTTGCTTCTGCTCTTGATCTGATTTTAAATTTAATTATATAGTATAATTGGGAGAATTTGTCTGTGATCATGTAATTAACATATTTTTGACATTTTTCCCCAATAGTCTATGTAATTTGATGATGACTTCACCTTCCAACTGGCAAATTTTGACCCCATTGACCCCAGCCTGTCAAGTCTATCAAGCAGGCTGATGTAGTTTCAGGCTACTGTGTTTACCAAGAAATCAGCAAAACTAAAATATTCATACAGCTCAGATTAAATTTGTAAAACTGGTTAGGGTTGAAGACTATTGGTGGTGACCTAAGAGTTTAAGGAGTCAGTACTGATCACGATATCTTTACACTATATAATGATCATATAACATGAAATAAACATTCTCTGCTGTGGAGGAAATGTTTCTACATATACGAACTTTGACAGGCTGTGAATAACTTTTAAGTATGAACACAATACAGTAAGCTAGGAGTTCTGTATTACAGTCAATAGAATATACATGTATTTAAAAATGGACAAGAGTTTGAGCCGAATGCATATTTTCAGTTCCAAACATTTGATGTTTATAAACCCAGTGGATGATTATTAAGATCACACTGAGGGTTGGTGCCAATGCATCTAGAATAATCACTGGAAAAATTATGCTCTTTGTAATTACACAGTAGTTATCTGTAATAGTAGACAACCAGGACAAGGAAAGAGCAGACATTGCTGCTAGCAGCATGAAATATGCAAGTATGGATGAGTGCTCTTGAAACTCTTCCCTAAATGGATCAACTGTGATAATGATAATAGCAAGCAGAGTAAAAACTATTGCAGCAAGTGAAAAAAACAAAGAATTTAAAGTAATCAAATATATCAGAAGGAGAATAAATCGAAAGATCAATAATATGGCAGAAAACCATCTGTAGTCTCTTGTACCAGGTTGTGTTCCATTTTTGTATTGCCCGTGAAATGAATCTACAAAAGTATTTAAGAATATGTGGATTCGATTTGGACACTTGCTTAGAATTTTAGCAAACAATTTGAATGGATACAATAGAAGCAGCAATACTGGAAGAGAAACAAACAGAATAAGTATCACAATAGCAAAGATACCATAATATGTGTGAGCACCCTGAAAGTAAGGAATAGAAGCATCATAGAAGAGTCTTAGAGAACTATGCAAATGGTTAGGATTTCTAAATTGATGAATGCGAACTGGAATGAGCAGGTCAAAGCACACACTTAGTAACTTCATGTTCGACAAAAAGAAGAAGGATGAAAAAGAATCTATTATAGAAGATTGCAATCTTCTCTTGGCTTGTAATTTTCTAAGGATTGCACCGAGAGGCTTCCACAATATAAGTAATGGCATGAACTTCTGATCGTACAGCTTTATCAGAATGTATGTTAGACTGACTAGCAACATAGGATACATAGCAATGGCAAAATCTAGAGCTAGTACTGACAGACTTCCTATTGGCAGACAAAATCCTGAATAGAACATGCGAAAGAAGTCCAAGTTCCACACTCCATACACTGTTGTTAGTATCTTGAGTAATTGTAGATATAATTTTTGGTTCATTACAGAATTTATATAGAGTATTCGAGACAAAGCTGGTATTGAATAAAACTGACAGTATAATACATATCCTTGCATTGACGATGAGTATACATTAACTCTGAAGAATAAAATGAGAGAGCAGAAGACAGTGAGAGGAGCGAAAGCAGCAAGAATGTACTTCAACAGTTCTGTGTAACTGCCACTGCATCTGATACAAGTCATGTCATAAGAATAGGCACGAGAATAAAGGTTTCTGCTTTCTTCACATTTGGCGCACAAGGTTCCTGATCTATGAAATGACCCACATGTAAAATTGTTCCACTCATCTATCTCTACTGGCATTTGGTAGTAGCCAAACTTGTAGTTTGAAATGCCACATTTATAAATGCAAGGTCCAAGCTCAAACAGATTTTCACTTGAATTGTAAGTAACGCAATAACATTTTAATACCCACAATGCGTTTTTTCCTTGACTCACTGGGTTGCAGTGAATAGCATCACTTAGAGATGCTGGGCATTGACACGTTCCTTCCTTACAAAATGACCATTTAGGACACTCTAAATTTCCTTCATATCCACAGGAAATATTCACTGAAGAAGATTCAGGTGGATTAAATTTGATAAACTCCAAATATTCAGTGCTGCAAACTGTAAAAATGGCTGAAGTAAAAATTACAGCTGTTTCCAGATTTATCTTCATGACAAATCAGTTCTTAAAACTGAAACTGTTGCTGAATGTAGCAACTTGGTGATGATATTTTAACAATTCAGTTTTGGGAACTTAACTTAAGAGCATGTTATTCACTTAGCAATGCAGATTTGACAAGTGGCTTTTGATACTCAACAAGTTTAGCAAAACAGGGCATTTGTTGATTCAATGTATTAAATTATAGGTTCTTTCAAAAGTATTGTTTATGTTACAAAGTTGAATTTTCTTTCAAGATGAAGAAAGACCCTCCAGTGCTTTAACTCAAAACTATTCTTGTTTTCTATACAATGTGGACCTGTGCTACATGAAGAAGATGGAGGTTCTTTCAAAAGTATTGTTTATGTCTGTGTAAAACAAGTATAAATACACTATAAATTATAATACCTTATACTATGTATATCCTATATATATTCTGGAGTGTTTTCTTTAGCTAGTCTAGTAAGACTCAGCTGCCATTTTTGTTAAAGTGTGATTCCTTATATAGACATGTTGCCTGACAAATTATTATTATTATTTTTTTTTTGGTTCAATTCATGCTCTAACTGCCCCTCTCTCTTCTCCTTAACGGCGTAGTAAGAGTTGGGTTGTATTGTGTATGCTAGGAAGCTGGTTGTTCTGCTGTTCTGAGCAATACTAAATGAGTCGTGTATTATAAATGAGTAAATAATTAAAATTGTGTTTTAACACACTTTCAGTTATGTCTGGTATATTGCATGTGGTGTGTCTAACATAGTGCATCAGTGCATCAGAGCAAATAGCTTTATGCACAGTCAGCTGATACAACCTCAAGCAGTTTTTCAATTGTAAGTAGTGCTAGGACAATTAATTAATACCACAATAAATATTTTCCTTGGTTCACGTGGCCACAGTGAATAGCATCACTGAGAGATTCTGAGCACTGACACATTCCATTCTTACAAAATGACCACTTTAGGCACTCTTTTTTCATATCTACAGGAAATATTCACTGAAGGAGATTCAGGTGGATTATGCTTGCTAAATTTTAACTACTCATGACACTCTACACATTAAAGCTGTTGTATGAGCTAATTAGGGTTATTTATCCCCGTGACAATCAGTACTGAAAGCTTATCTTAAAAGCATATTGGTCACTCACAATACACAAACTTGACTAGCACTTTTAATACTCAACAAGTTTAGTAAACAATGTCATTTGCTGATTTAACTTGAGTATTCATTAAAATATATAGCTACATGTCTCACGGGACTCTTTCAATTGGAACTCTAGTTCATAGTTATATATCAGAATAACAGATTGAAAATCAATTTGTTCTTGATAAGTCATTGACTACACTAGCAATCCATACATTTGAACATAGAAATCATAAATATAAGTTTAATTTATTCATTTCACTCCACTTTCAATTCAATGGTGCACCAGTGTACAATACAATGAATAGTCATGAATTTTTTATATGGGATATTTGGTAAAAAAGGTCATCAGCTACTTCCAATACAGTTATTACGGACATTTTAAGGCATGTAGCTGGACAGTAAATTCTATAAACATCAACATTACAGTCACCAAGTTAACTATCATGAGGTGAACTCATCAATAATAGTGAGGTGTAAAATAACATAATATTATCAGCAGCCATGAAGGTCTGGAAAAATGTTACTTCTTTTATCACCGAATTTCAGATTGCACCAGCACCAATACTTATTCCATCTATAGGCAGAGTGTACCTTTATTGATCACATACTTATAATAAGATATCTATCGATATCATTGTCATTAATCTCATGCCCTTTGATCAGTGCAGCTTGGATATCTGTTTGCTCAAGTTCAGACTCAATGTTCCTATATAAACAACCTTCCCTTGACCATGGTGTTTTGGTTAACTACAGGAGTTCATCATCAAAGTTTCTAACTTCTTAATCAAATAATCTGTTCGAGCGAAACTGGCAAAACCAACTCACTGAAAGATGAGCAGCTGCTAGATCACTCCAGTATGTACTGCACTCACCTTTCTTAACAATTTTTTCAAGTCCCCTCCCAAAGTGTGCACAATTTTTTTTTGCTGCTTTACTTAGATCACTCTCTTAAATGGCTGACAAGCACTTCCTTTATTCCATTCCTCACCTTATTTGCCAATGATAATCAAGAGTCTATGTTCTGTACTTGTTCTACACTATTGTAAATGATACTGGCTTCACATTCAATGAAGAATTACTGGAGTCAAAGGAATATATCACTCTGTCAAGAAAAGTAAGAATAAAAGTGAGATAAGGAATTATAATTGATGTGGGAATGGTAAGTTGATACTAGCTTAGGTACCAAATTCTCAGCAAAAGTAAAAACTGATATGGCCACTATCCTATCAGGAGGTGAGAATTTTGGTTGAGCTTGAAGATGTTATCAATAGAAAAGTTGGATGGTATAATGGTGGCTGTGCAAAAGTTTGTGACTCAGACTGAAGCTCACTCTAGAGTTTACAAACATTGCAAAATTTCTCATACTCTTGTAAGACATAAGCTGGAGTTGAATTGGTAAAAAGATTGGTAGAAGACACACTCACTGTAAGCCACAGTTCCTGTCCTTAAATCAAATTACTCAATACGACTGTTATATGGTGAGAATATCTTTCCAAACACTTTCTACTGCTGACATCTTTGCAGTGCAGAGCCAGACATTATTATTTTATGTCCATTATGTCATGACTACCTGGTATCTTATATGATACTAAACCAGCACACTCTATTTGTACCAGAAGTTATTCCACATTTAGTACACCCCACCACTTATATATACATTATAATCATTGCAATAGAATACAGACTAATTTACTGACATTAATATTGAGTCTCACAAATCTACAAATAGATAAACTTTTGTAATAATTGATTCACAATGTCATTTCACATAAATCTCTAAGTTGCTGATGAAAGTGTTTTCTTCGGATGTATAATAATCTGCACATATCCTCACTTCAAGGTCATCTGAGGTGGGTTCAGGTAGAGTTCTACAGAACCATGGAGGTTGGTTGAACTGGCAGCAAGTGTTGACACCTGTACATCCTTCTCCATCCCATAAAGGATTGTCCATGAACAAACCCGAACTTGAGTTATGGCTTCCAGTAGCACAGAAGTAGTTGTTCTCTATGAACAATAGGACAGAGTGAGGCCATAAAGAAGAATTTGACAACATACATGGGCAAATATAAAGCAGTTTATCAGTTTCGTGCCCAGCGTTTACGAAAGTCCAAACATGGTGTCTTGATGTTCTACCATGGGTTAGGGATACTCCATGAACGTAGTAAGTATTAATAGAACTGACACCAGTACCAAAACCCTCAGGATTACCATACTGGTATGCCTTAATACGTCCACAAACGTGCGAATATTGAATTCCATGAGTAGAATAGAACACAGAGTCACAACTTCCACTACTAGATGGTTGGCGACCACACCCTCTGACTGTAGTGTTGATAGTAGCCCATGCATTAGGACAGGACTGGGAGGAGTCAGTCATATCTAAGTAGGCCACACGAGTCCAAGAAGGATCATAGCCACAATTGCAAGGGACGTCCAAACATTCAAAATATTTACTGATGCCATTTGTTACTTTTCGATTAACATGAGCTTTATGATTATGATGATTGTCAACAGAACAAGTCTTTGGGGAACTGACTGAAACTCTAGTAGAAGGGCACAGAGATAATACTACGACCAATAGAGAAGACAGCACTAACAACCTCACAATCTTTTCAGCCAACATCATCTTGCACAATATCTATAAATAACAACAAAAACAACTGAAATAATTAGTCAGTGCTTACTTAATCAGTAGTCATGTAGTAGTTGATGTTGAAATCATTTGGTAGAAAGTCTCAAAAATATACAATTTTAATTTACTTAAATAGCTATCCAACAAATTGCACTATTACAGTCAGCAAAAGGCTTGCAGCTTAAAGTGGCTATGACCACACTGTATGCTAGCTTGTAAACAACTTGTACCTAATGAAAACACAGGTAAGAAATGGTCACCTCTACATACACTTTTCTAGCTGCATGACTAAAAATTCATGTGCTCAGAAAAAATATGATCAAGTATAAGAGACCATCACTTAGTTGAATTGTTTTCATGTAAACATTGTGTCTTTTATTTGTCATATTCAGTTCAACAACTAACATGAACCTGGACCCCAAAGTGAACATAGTGGCAATGTTTTTAAAATGTGTTAAATCTCCCACAAAAAATATCCATTATTTTTTATTTGTAAAGTTGTCGTTAGGTGTTATGGGAAAAGGAAATGAGCAAGGATGCTTCCAAAGTTAGTCTTGATAATGGTGTTCTTTTTATTCCATTAAAGCTATCATTGACTTGTATATAAATTGGTAATCAACTATCAAAAATAAATGTTCACACAATTGCTCCTTATAACGTATATTTCATTGCATAGCGCATATCCTCACTCCAAGATCACTTGTGGTGGGTCATGATAGTCCATATATAACAATGGAAGATGATTGAACTGGTAGCAAGTTTGACACGTGTGCAACCTTCTCCATCCCTTAAAGGATTGTCCATTTATAAACCAGTACCCGGTGTATTTTGGCTTCCAGTAGCACGGAAGTAGTTGTTTCCCACAAATGAAGGAACAGACAAAGGCCATGCTGAAAGGTTTGCAAACGTACTAGCCATTCAAATACAGCTGCATGAAGTGAGAAGGGGGTGATTTGTTTTATATTTGAATACCAAAACACAAATAAACACAGCAACTGCTTTTGATATAAAACTTTAACTTTAATTTCAGGATTTAGCAAGTTTGAGTAACAGAAAGTCTAGGTCTAATTTCATAAGAGGTAAACTTGAGAATCATTAACCATTATTGTATCATACAGATATCTATTGAAAGTTATGACAAACTGGATAATACAACAAGAATTCAAAACATCCTGTTAAGTTTTTTTAAACATAATATAGGTTGTTAGAACGAGAAAATTTGCTATTATAATTATTTCCGCTGAGAATGACTGGATCATTATTAAGCATTATATAATATTGTATTTGCATAGGGTGACTTAGTAGAATCTTTATAAGACAAATGAATTCCTTGAGAAGTACTGGAAAACCAAATAAAAAAGTATAGTGCGCCAATGACAGCAGCACCAGTGAAGAAAGGAATACCATGCTTTCCCAATCACTCAAAATCCTATTAGCTATACCAGATAATGAAGATGAACATTCAAATGCCAGAAATTACAAATTGCTAATTTCAGAATATAAAGTGTACTCCCAACAATAACTATTTTAATGGATCAAACATTCCCATTTTGACGTCTGGACATTTTAAGTAATAAATTGTCACTGAATGGTGTACTCAAGAAATATCCAACCCTACAAAAACTTGACGAGGTATACTTTGACAGAAGTAGGGATGTATATTAAAAGACAAATAGTGTTATATTAGTGCCGCCTTTGAATCAATTAATTATTAATTATCTTAAGGTCATAGCAATCAAAAAGTTTTAACTGGGGCACTGGAAGTAGGTATGTGCCTTATAAATATACATAAACGAAAATAAAAGTTGAAAATAGTAATTGAAAACTTTAGCTATGCTACAAACTCATGCCATATAGCTTTGGATAGCAGATATTATTTGAAGTAATCTAATTTGGTAACATGCACTTAATAAGAAAGCAGATTTCTTCCAGTAAATTTAAACTTAGTGGTGTGCTTCATTTCTTATAATATACTTCCCAACAATATCTTCTTTCCAACAATAAAAGTTTGATCTACAATGCTAGATCTTTGTCTCTTCATCTTAGCATGTGTCTGAGAACTTTGAGCTATCTTGTTGTGTTAAAAGATTTCTTAGGGAAATTGAACCAAGGTGACAGAAAAAATTGGTGTGCACTTTTTATTTCTTTTATAACCTTTGAACTTAAGTATGCATTTAGAAAAAACTGGTCTGGTTTTATTGCTTTCTGTGTCAGTGTCTTCGTAGATCATTGATCCTGTAGGTAACTGACGTTCTTGGAAAAGATTGAAAGAATAATTAAGGTAATATATATATATTACCATTCAACAACAGGTTCTTGCTAAAATGGAAAGAATATTTCCCTATAAAACTGGAGTGATGAAAAGTAGACAGCTGTTACAAAGAAAATTATTTTTGTTATATGAAAGGGAATCAGTTTCACCAGAAATTCAGCAAACCCTAGAACAATCAGAAAAACTATCAAGTGAAGATAGTAAGTGACCTTTCAATTTGTATTTGAAGTACCTACAACTAATAGTAAAAAGTAAAAAAAAAAAAAGCAGCTGACATGGTTTATGATTCTCTGGTATATGTTCAAAGCAGCTGCAACCCTGAGTGTAAGGTGTGCAAATAAATTAATTATAACATTTGTATAGTTTATAATTATACTATCTTGGTATGGACTCTTTACCACTTCTTTCAGTCACTGTTGGTAATCCCTCTCCAGCAGAGAGAGATTCTTTGCTATATTCTGACACTGAAGATGAATTTTGTGAAAGAGATTCTTTGCTTTGTTCTGATACAAGATGAATGTTTGTAGTGATGAAGATAACTTATAGCTAATGCCTCAGTCATGTACACTTATAAACTTATTTTATGAAACTGATATTTTTTTTTTAGTTTTTCTTTGGTATAATTCAAATAAATAATTTTACAAAACTAATGGGAGTTAGTAAACATCTAGAGTATCAGTCAATTTATTTATTTAGCTTGTGTTTTTTATTCATTACACACAGAGGCTCCTATCAGTCAACAACAAGCAGGGCAATCTTCACGTGATAGCGGTATAGGGGCCGAAGTCGAGGTAGGGGCCGAAGTCAAGGTAGTGGCAGAAGTCAAGGTAGCCACTGGTACTGTGCGAAGAAATCGTAAACATTTTCCACAGAATTTGGATACCACCTCAAAAATTAGTCGTGGAGATAGTGTCTTTGCTTATCATAATAGCATTGCTGTATGTCGTTGGTATGACAACAAACATGTTTTTTTTGTGCATGTCCACTAGGCTAAGTGATTTTATCACTTCAGTCAAACGAAGCATAGATAAGCGTTCAACAGATGTTTCTTGCCCTGAAATTGTTGTCAATTACAATAAGAATATGGGAGGAGATGATTTAGCTGACCAAGCAATGTGTTACTATTCTGTTGGTAGGAAGACTTTGAAGTGGTGGCGAAGAATATTCTGGCGTATGCATGATCAAGCATAACAAATGCTTTCATCTTGTTTAGAGAAAATAGTTCTTCTATGGAAACTGTCAAGCCACAAAAGCACTTTCGAATGCAATTAGCTTATGCATTGACATCTGCAGCGTATGAGCTTCGTAGACATCCTGGTCGTCCTCATTCCACACCTCTGTCTCGATTGAGTGGAAAGCACTTCATTTATCGAAATAGTGTACGCAAACGTTGCGTAGTGTGTGCATACAAACGACCCTCACATTGAAGCAAGAATTATAAAGACAAAAAAATCATGACTTGGTGTCCAAATGCAATGTACATTTATGTGTGGGGAAATGTTTTGAGGCGTATCATGCTCGTGTGAATTACAAGAAATTTTGAGTACAATTTTTCATCAAGCACCGTTCTTATAAAAATTCTGAGTACCATTTATTTTTATCAAGCACTCTTCCAATTTTTGTTTATTAGTTCCCCATAATATAATGAATGTTTCAAAATAATATTTCAAAAAAAAAAAATTTGTCAATATACACATCAAAATCGCCTTGTAATTATTCTAAATTAGATCCTAAACAACAAAGAAAAGCACAACAATAACTCAAAAATAGTAATATTAGCTGTGGTAGTAGCCATATAAGTAAAAATACATGCTAAATGAATGCTAAATCGGTGCCATGGAAACCTTGTGGTTTTGTTTGTGGTTAAAAAGAAATACTAATTAATCCTCTACATTTCAATAATTATATTTAAAGAACTCAATTGCAATTATTAATACAAACAGAAATTGTTAGTATTTCATGATTTCTTTAGATGAATTGCAAATGTGCCATAGCTAGATAATTTCATTACCAAGGCAGCATCACTAGCTTGACTTTCATTAAACTCGGGTCATACAGTCTTATAATAAAATGCTGAATTATTGCTACCTTACAATAACAAATTGGTTACATTTTGCTTAGTGTCTTGACAAAGTGTGCAATCAGTCACTTAATTCTGTCAATATTCGCTGCACAAAATGAAACATTGTAATGCAAAAGCACAATATGTTATAAGATTTATACCTTAAAAATTCTGTTGTATATATATTTTTTTCTTCAATTCACCTATAAAGTTCTAAATTAAATAACGTAATAACAAAAAGAGATAAAATGTCGACAGTTTTCATGGATTGAGGTGTGAGACTACAATATAGTATTTCAAATTTGCGCTAATGATGAGTACTACACTACAAATCAGGAAGTGTGTACAAAGTTCTTATGTGGAAATATTTTATTAATGAGGGCTGGATGTGTAACCTAGCAAAAGCTATGTGCTACATTTGTTTGCGGGTATAGCTATTCCTTAAGGTAAACAGATAAAGAAAAAAGATGCTTGTTAGTTTAATGAGCTCAATAATACATGCTGTCTCTGATAGAGTAAACACATGTGATAGCCTAAACTCTGACTAGCATGACTTAATGCAGTTAAAAATAAATCTATAACGATGAATGTAATGTAGTTAAACAGTAGTAATAGAATTTCATGAATAAAGGAAGTGACTTCACAAACCAAATACTTACTCAAAATTTTATTGCCACTGTGGGAATGCCCACGTACCTGAGCAAACCAGAGGTGAGGTGCCCCTTAAATCAGAAAGGAGGTGACTTCAACAGAGACTAGAACAATAGACATAGTTGTGTGTATGCATGTGTGTGCATAGTCAATTGTGAGTTGTATCCATCAAATTACATGTCGCTTATGAATCTACTAGCAACATCAGTTTTGTAAGTGTGTGTGGCATGGTTTTATATACCTTGGCCTTGTCTCATACAACTCAGAGTTGTGCATTGCCAGATTTTGTTGAGATTGATTAACCTCTGTGTCAAACTCTTCTGCAATCCTACTAGGAATAGGCTTAGGGCCACCTAACTAAGGAGGGTAGAGTGTTAGCAGCAGGCCTAATCAGCTTAGTCCATTGGGCAAGTCCCCTTTCTGGGTGGCAGCAGGAAAGAGCCAACTAGTCACACAGCCACTTGGACACTTTCCTGTTTGTAGCAATACTCATCATAAAAAGTTGTAATTATCACACATTGTAGTACTCATACCAATTTCTGCACACCTGCTCATTCTGTGCAGACTGTCTGGCGCATTGGTTTTTTTAGGGTTGCAATACTCAACCATTCTATCTTATATAATGTGCTTAAAATAGAAGGAAATTTGAACGAGGAGTGTTGTGCAAGGCAGGACTGATAGGCTATAATTCTGTCTCAATACATTAATTGCAACAATCAAGTATTACTACAAATTAAAGAGATATTGACTGACAATGAAAACTTTGTTATTGTGTTATAGTTAGTAAGCAAGCTCTAATTAATGTTGCAATGCAATATTGTACTATGATTGTTGTATATGTTGAGATTGCCATCATAAAGTGGTAGCCATTGTAACTCCTATGAGACAAATTATATAGGAATTCAGACTATAAAATTACAAATGGAAAAAGAAGAAACTGAAAAGCATCAAAACTATATGCAATTCAAGTTCTTTCGATTACGAACTTCATATTTGTCAATAGTCAAAACCACTGAAGGATAAGAAAACAATATCATAACAAGAGTTGGGACTTTTTTACAGAAAATAATTTTAACATTTTATATAAATTGTACATATGTACACCATATCCAGTAAAGGAGTCTGATATATCTTTGTCAGTAATTTCACAATTTTGACCATGATGTTCTCTTCCAAATTTGACTCGCTATTTACTCACTTGGACTTATGAAAAAAAATTACTGTACCACTTCGGTATATTTGCTGTAACCAAATAAATAGCTAAAAAATAAAAAATTAAATTAAAATTAAAAAAAATTAAAAAGTGACATCTAGTATGTTATTCCTTACAACTTATTTGTAAAATAATTTGTACAAACTACTCACTCTACTACGAGACCAAATTAAGTCGGATAAACAGTTTATATTACCAACGATATTGAATATTCATTATAATCCTATCCTAATACAGCATATTCTAACTAGGGATTTTTTTTACTTCAAATCGGTGCAATTTGTAACATCAGACTTTTAACTTGTACGTATAAGTTCCGGTACAAAAGCAATAGTCACAATTTTTTCACTTTAAACCAGTTATTGGTAATCAAGCGTCGAAGTAGAAGGTGAATTTTAAATTATCATCGAAGGTTAGTGTGAACCTGATTAAGTATTATTAATGTACTAATTTACTTTAAAATCTTTCTTGGTATAAATTTTTTAGACACAATAATTATTATTAAAATGAAGTTTTGGATACTCCTACCTGGTCTCTTCATAGTTGCATCTTGTGAATGTGACTTTCCAATACGCATTCCATCAGCTTCCTTCAAAGGATGTCCTTCATCTCACAATAATGCCATAACTTCTTCCAACATAAGTGATGCCATTAATACTTACATACAATGCTCAAGTGACTGTGATTGTAATGGATTGAATTCTAATTGGACTAGAGTGGGTTACTTGGATATGACTAACTCCTCTCAGAGCTGTCCTAGTGTATGGGCTTCTATAAGCTCACCTGTCCGAGCATGTGGTCGCCGGACAAGTAGTGCAAGCTGTAACTCAGTCATCTATTCCACACGAGGTGTAAGGTATTCACAAGTCTGTGGACGTATTAAGGCATATCAATTTGGTTCACCAAATGCATTCAATTCGTCTGTAACTGGTAACGTTAGTCTCGATAGCTGGTACATTGATGGAGCGTCTCTTACACATGGTCCTCAAGGCTTTAGGACACATATATGGTCATTTGTTAGTGCCTGGTATGAAACTGCTTCAGATCTACAATTTCACTGTCCCTGTAGTACTCCTACTTCTCACTGGCCTTACTCTGTCCCTTCATTTGTGGGCAATAACTATTTCTGTGATACAGGAAGCCGTGGCAGTTCTGGTTCTAGTGTTCTACGAGATGATCCTCTATGGGATGGAATGGGATGTACAGGTGCAAACACTTGTTGTGAATTCAATCGACCTCCATGGTTTTGTACGACTCTACCTGCTCCCACAACAGATAGTCTTGAAGTGAGGATATGTGGCGATCAGAGAACATCTAACGAAAATATTTATATCTCTAATATTGAACTCAGTATAAAATAATTTTTTTTTTAAACTTTATTATGTACTGGTGTGATTTTTGTGTCAAGCTAGTTTATATAATTTAACTTACCTATATGTTGCTTTATTAATCGTAACACTTTCTTTGTAAAAAAAAGTCTAATTTTAATAGCAGGCACCACACACAAGCGTGAATAATAGATTCACTTCCGAATAAATGGTCACATAATATTACCTAATGAATTTAAGAGGACTAACCAATAGTATTAGCTGTATGGCTGCCTTTTGAATCTGACCACATTCGACTAAATTGGCACTTCAATGAAAACAGACTGTAGGAGTTTTTCAGCAAACAAAGTAGGTTGAGTAAGAACCACAAACTGGATAACCTAATACACCTATTTAAAGTTCTTCAACAAAATAAAATTCAGAGCTGTTCATGGAACTTATTGTAACATCATTAAAAAAATAATGCATATCTACTATAAGATAATCTATATAATAATATGCTTGTGTGTCAGTAATGACATTGACAACCTACGACGACTGACGGTGTGTATATTCATGAATAATTCATGAGCTTAAACTGTTCAGTAAAGTAACGTTTATACATGACTTGGTAAAGCGTTGTCACATTCTGTAGAAATTGAATAATTGTAACTAAAATGTGGGTGTATTAGTGGACGAGGAAAGGCGGCGAGGGTTTCAAAGACGAAGGCAAAATGCGATTAATTGTAAAAAGAGGTTGGAATGGGCAAAGTAAGGGAGCGTAAGTTTATAAAAGAACGGACGGGAAGCAAAAAGGCGAGTGATTAGCTAATTGTAATAAAAAGCGGATGGAATCGACAGTAAAGGCGGTGTCAGTTTCACAAAGGAAGGTGAAAGTACCAAAAAGAAGGCAAAATTTCACAAAGTCAAGTAGGACAGAGGATTCAGAAGCAAGAGAGGTACAAAAGAGCTGAAGAAAGGAAAGGTAGGAAATAAGAAAGCTATGATAGTTCAGAAAAAAGAGAGCAGGAGGGAGGGAAACTTACATAACCTTAACCAATGGTAGATAATGATAACTGCATTCTTTGCAATAGTCTAGTGCCACTGTGTGCTGGGGTATTTGCTAGTAGTTTGTTGGTAACTCTTGTTGTAAAGTTGGCCATAAAATTCACAAGGGATCCCCACACCCCCAGCTGATATTTTAACAGCTGCTCTAACCTGGTTGGGTAGGTTCCACTAGAGTAAGGTAGCTGTAAAAACCCTGAAAACTGGTAAGCCAGGCTAGTTACTATAACTACTAGGATAATGAGCTTGTGCAATAAAGCCCTAAGATAACACTATGTGATCTCACGGTCAAGTACCTAAAGATAACAGTGTGAAGATATGTAGCTGGAATAAATATATTTATTCCATACTAGATATCTTCACAATGTCAGTTATAGGTGCTATTTTTTTGGTACTTGACCCATGAGATAACTCACAGTATCACATAGTGTTATTTCATGGCTGCATTACGCAAGGTCATTACCCTTGATCACCCTAGTAGTTATAGCAACTGGCTTAGTTTACCAGTTTTCTGGGTTTTTACGGCTAACTTCCTCTAGTGAGGCCTACTCAACCAGGTTAGACCAGCTGCTAAATTGTCAGAGAGCGGCTACTTTACACCAAGAGCTACCAACAAACTACTTCAGTGAAGATATCTAGCATGGAATGAACTACTTGAGAGCTGTACTCTGCATATAGTTCAAAGTTCTTGAAAAAAAATTTTTTTTGTCAGTAAACAGCAATTTAAAACAGTTAGATGCCTTTCTGACATTGGTTCTCTCATACATTGGCGAGGCTTCTAGTGAGCAATATCCAGTCCTTTCTTTGATAATCTCTTCACTCAGCAAGCAATATTGAATGGGAGTCCCTCTTTTATTCCTTTGTGTTTTGTCGCTGCTGATTAAAATGCAGTTATATCTCAAGTCTCAAAATGAAATGGCTGCTTTTTTACATAACTGTTAGTGCTGTTATTAATCGTGTCACCAGATTTAGACTCACTTCCAAATTTGGAAATGGTTACTAAGAACAGAAATCTGCTGTGGTAACAATGTTCACTTGTTATAAAATAGTTATGAACCAATGAAAATAGGTTTGCATTGCGATTCACAAACCCACACCACTCAGGCTTCACCCCCTCTCAGGATTTGTAATCCTCAATATTGGTTTATATTACAAATAGGCTCAAGTTATACGGCAAGAATTGTGTGAGTACACAGATTACGTAGACAGGTAAGTGAATTAGTTAAATACATTTTTACCTGCCACAAGATTTCTTAGCAATGGGCTTGAACATGTGCTGGAAATGCCTTGTCTTAGACACTGAGTGATATAGAAGGAGAACAAAACTCACAAACCATATATAGGAAAAAGGTGGCACACAAAAAAAAAAAAGAACAAGACTTGAAACATGAGGAGTCAACACAAATGAACGTGCAGTTCTCTGAGTGTCTGTTTGTGTATGTGTATTTCTGTAAAGCTTTCCATACACACCTCAAAATATGCATCATTTTAATTCCAACAGCATAGCCAATGTGCTCTCTATACCAACATTGCATTGTGTTGAAGACTGAACCAAAACTGAACACTCCCTCAACTTGTCAACATAGATAGTTATTTGATTTGTTTCACACTATTTCATGCCTCATTCCATATTTACGCTTAGCGAACATGCTCAATTCTATCTTATTTATACAAACGTATTTTATCACTTACACATACCAGTCCTGAGCGAGGAAGCGTATTTCAATTAACATACCCTGTCTGATTACTAAGAGCAGAAGTCTCAGACGACAACCAAGAGGCCACCCTCTACAATCGGACTCACTGGAAGTTGACTGAGTGTGAGTAATTCCCTCTTACACTTTGTATAGTGTATATTTCAGAGAGACCTCTGCTGCAGCAATTAATGTTGGACCTAATTTTCGCTTCAAAACCTGCTATTATTTGGTCATTTAAATAGTAACCATGGTAAAAAAATAATTTAACCACAGCAACTTTTGGAGTCTTCACTAGATAGCTGCCATCTCTGGGCTAGAGTGATAATTCCTTAAACTAATGATTGATATATTTATTACATGAGTACAAGTATGATATGGTGAAATATTTCACAAGCATGGCTAATTTATTTTCATGAACCAGAGGCGATGAAAATAAAACCTAGAGTGAACCATATCACTCTGAAGTATAATAAGTAGTTTGTTCTACAGTAGATACCTTCACTCTGCTATAGTTTGTACTAGGGCTGGTAACTCACGGGGTACAATGGACAGTAGGAGCTCCCAACACCACAAACTGATACTTTAGCATCTGTTCTAATTTGGTTGGGTAGGCTACACCAGAAGAAGGTAGCTATAAAACAGAGAAAACTGGTAACCTAGGCTGGTTGTTGTAACTATTAGAGGTAGTAAAGCATGAGTTTTACTTTTGATAAAACTTTTACTTACCTTGAAAAAAAAACACCTGCTCTACCACTTTGGTATATTCGCTGTAATCAAATAAATAGCTAAAAAATAAAAATATGAAAAAAGACATCTGGTTAGAGTGTAATTTCCTATTGCTTACAACGTATTTGTAAAATAATTTGTACGAACTACTCACTGTAGTATGAGCCAACTTAAATTTGATAAACAATTTACCTTACTGAAGATAATGGAATATTTCTTATATCCTATCCAAATACAGCATATTCTAACTAGGGAAATTTTCAATTCAAATTGGTACACCTTTTTACATCAGACTTTTAACATGTAGGTGTGAATTTAAGCAATAAAATCAGAAGTCACAAATTTTTCACTTTAAACCAGTCATTGGTAATCAAGCGTCGAAGTAGGAGGTGAATTTTAAATTATCATCGAAGGTTAGTGTGAACCTGATTAAGTATTATTAATGTTTTAACATCTTTCTTGGTATAAAATTTTTAGACACAATAATTATTATTAAAATGAAGTTTTGGATACTCCTACCTGCTCTCTTCATAGTTGCTTCTTGTGAATGTGACTTTCCAATACACATTCCATCAGCTTCCTTCAAAGGATGTCCTTTATCTCACAATAACGCCATAACTTCTTCCAACATAAGTGATGCCATTAATACTTACATACAATGCTCAAGTGACTGTGATTGTAATGGATTGAATTCTAATTGGACTAGAGTGGGTTACTTGGATATGACTAACTCCTCTCAGAGTTGTCCTAGTGCATGGGCTTCTATAAGCTCGCCTGTCCGAGCATGTGGTCGCCGGACAACAAGTAGTGCAAGCTGTAACTCAGTCATCTATTCCACACGAGGTGTAAGGTATTCACAAGTCTGTGGACGTATTAAGGCATATCAATTTTACTCACCAAATGCATTTAATTCGTCCGTAACTGGTAATGTTAGTCTCAATAGCTGGTATATAGATGGAGTATCTCTTACACATGGTCCTCAAGGCTTTAGGACACATATATGGTCATTTGTTTCTGCTTACTATGAAACTTCTGGTACTCTAGATAATCACTGTCCTTGTTCAACTCCTAATTCTTCTCCTTGGCCTTACTCTGTCCCTTCATTTGTGGGCAATAACTATTTCTGTGATACAGGAAGCCGTGGCAGTCCTGGTTCTAGTGTTCTACGAGATGATCCTCTGTGGGATGGAATAGGATGTACAGGTACAAACACTTGTTGTGAATTCAATCAACCTCCATGGTTTTGTATGACTCTACCTGCTCCCACAACAGATAATCTTGAAGTGAGGATATGTGGCGATCAGGAGACTTCTAATGAAAATATTTTTATATCTAATATTGAACTCAGTATAAAATAACTTTTTAACTTCATTGTGTCATACTGGTGTGATTTTTGTGTCAAGCTATTTAGGTATATGTGTATGTTTCTATATTAACCCTGACACTGTTTGTGTAATTAAAAAAAAATTAGAACTGAAACAGTTAGCAGGCGCCATTCACTATTTGTGCGTAGTAAATTCACTTCCTTATAAATGGTCACATGATTACCTCATAAATAACTAATAAAAAAATTCGATGACTAGGTGACAACAGATATATTCACATAAACATGAAGCACACAGATTTACGAATGATGATATGCCATTGACACAAAACCAAAGTGTTGATAGGGGTGGAGCTAAGAAAAAAAAAGAGACTCAACACAGGTCACATCAAAAGGCTTCAGAGAGTTTGTGGTAAGATCCCACATGCTTTTTCTTCAAGAATGATTTAAGATTCTCTGTCTCGACTTAAACTAAGGTGTAAAATGTTTCTATGTTTTTAGAGGGGCACTCCACATAATGAAGTAGTAGATAATGACACAAATCAGCCACACCTCCTGAGGTTTGTCGATGACGAGTTACCAATTCAATATTTTGTTGCTATTGAGCAAACTATTCAATTTGAACTATCAGATATATTAAAATGTATTTTTATTTTGATTGCACTGCATTATGTTTATGATATTTGTTATCATCCAAGGTTGTGTGATTTATTTTTTGAGTGTAAACTTTTGAGTTTAAACCATTCACCGGCAATAGCACCATATGGCTCTACGATAAAAAAAATCGTACAAAATTGAACCGCATCCAAACCGTCCTTGAATCAATTATCATACTGCGCAGAAGGAACAGTCCTAGCTGCACCCAATTTTTGTATAATGGGTAACTAAGGAAAAAATGGAAACGTAAATTTGAATTTTTAAATTGACCGCAAGTTTACAATGGATGCCCACGAGGTACTTCAACAGTTGTTCGAGGACGATTTTAGCCTTTCCGAGGGTGACTCCTACGGCAAACCATTTGTTGCAAAATTGGCGCTATTCTGGATCGGCACACTAAGAACCGCGTGAAGTTTTTAACGCTGATAAAATACTACGTGAGGGGGCGGTTAGCAGCGGTAGTGCAATTTAGCGGCGATAATCTGTGCAATTTTAGCGGCGATAAAACTTTAACGGCGATAAAAGTGCCCCAATATAGACTTATCTCCTCTTAACAATATAACTGGGGACCCTGTACCCACAACAGAGTGCAAGGTAGCAGAGAGTCTGTTTCTGTCAAGAATTTTTATAATAAAGCTTTGTATTTAGCGTAAAAATTTGCTTTCAATGTTGTATTGTAACAGTATAGCTATTGTACAAAGCTTTATTTTAAAATTTCTTGACAGAAACTGACACAAATGAAGTTCTACATAAGCATTATTCAAGATGTTAGCTACAATGCCAGTTTTACAGTAGTAAGCTAAATTGGCCAGACACTTAAAAAAAATTTTTTTTACTTGAATAGTTATTAGCAATGAACAATGCAAAAAAAAATCAAGTTTATTTAGCTATACACATTACCTGTAATTTTTTCCTGCAGAGGAGTTTATGGCAAATTGTGTAGATGTGGTTGATCATTTCATATCCTATTATGCTTAACTATATGAAGGGTTTTCATCGCTTATGCACACACACACATGCAGGCAAGCCACCTCAAGCTTTTACTCTATGTCATTAATTCTAATAAAATTTTCAGAATACTCAAGGGAATGTAAGTTGTACAGTTTCTTCAAGGTCCACCTAAGTGTTGGGATTTACACCCACTGTGCTTCCTGTGCTTCATTTAGCTAGTGTATAGTAGTGTTGGGGGTTTACACCCACTGTGCTTCATTTAGCTAGTGTATAGTGGGACACAGATTGCCAAAAAGTCAAATTGGAAGTGAGGGAGCCCTCGAAGTAGTTGGAATGGCCATGGCCCATTCTCTCCTGTCAGGAGGACCTCTACACACACCACCTCTTCACCCTGGTCTCTATCAATTTTTACTCTCAGACAGTTCCTTGGCTATGCATTATCCAAAGTTTGAAGACATTCCCGTGACTGCGCTGACCAGTGATTTGTTTTCTCTGATTGAAGAGGTATAACTCTACTCTATGTACCAGTAGTGGTTGTGGTACATAATTAAGACTACCACTATTTTATGTAGCAGTAGTGGTACATAATGATAAGCAGCTGTACTCTATGTAACAGTGGTGGTACATGTTTATAAATAGCTCTACTTTATGTAACAGCAGTGATACATTTCTAAGACTACCACTATTTTATGTAACTGTTGTGGTATGTACATTTCTATAGCCAGCTCTACTCTATGTAACAGTAGTGGTACATTTTTATAAGCAGCTGTACTTTATGTATTAGTAGTGGTACATCTTTATAATTAGCTATATTTTATGTAACAATAAAAGTACATATTTATGACTATTAATATGTACCACTACAGTTACATAGAGTAGAGCTAGTTATATATATATGTACCACTGAACTTACCTGAAGTAGAGATGGTTATAGAAATGTACCACTACTGTTACATAGAGTAAAGCTGGCTATAGAAATGTACCATACCTGTTACTTAAAATAGAGAATGTTATAGAAATGTACCACTACTGTTTAATAGAGTAGAGATAGATCCTTGGTCGACTTCTGTTCCATTCATTGAATTAAACCCTAAGTCAACCGAGATATTAAAAGGTTTACTGTGTGGCAATATTTTTAAGTTCGGAATGAGGTCAAAAATCTTTGGGCTGTTCTAACAGATAACAGTATGGTTTTCGTTGAAGGAGCACCAGGAGTTGGAAAATCAATAACAACTATAATTTGGTGTTTGTGCCAAGTTTTGAACATAAAAAAAGTTTATGCTTTTATCACTCTGTCCTAAAGCATGCATATTACATAAAAAGTGATAGCATTCAATTATTTGACAAAATTGACATTGAAGAATTGATGGAATATGTCAAAACAAAGTCGCCAGATATTTTATTAGTGGATAGTGCATCACGCGAAATTGTGATATCTTGTTTTTCTTGTGCAGAGTTTTCAAAAAGGTTTTTTGTGTCATCGTTAGGTGATATGATTAGTCCATGTAAATTTCACATGTTTTCAAGGTATCATGGTCAGATTACTCTGCATACTATGTTATCGTGGAGTTTAGAAGAATATCAATCTGCTTGTAAATATGCAATGTTTTACCAATCTGTAAAAAAATTCTTGAGTTATGATAACTTGACGAAACAGGAATGTATATCAGCTAAATTTCGTTTAGCTGGTCACAATGCACGATGGTTTTTTTGTGATCCATATGACAAAGTAGAACTTTGTATTCGCCGAGCTATACGCAACGTTTCATCTATGGAACGGTTGTTGTCACATGATATTGGAGTTCAAGCAAAATTGTTGCAACATCACTTAGTGGCCATCTTGGATATTTGTTCAGCTGAAGGTTACGTATTCGTCAGTGAAGCAGCAGCAAGATGTCTTTTCGAAAAAAAAAAATTCCTAACTTTTCAAAAATTTAAGGAATTTGCATTACGAGTGTCAAGAAACCGATCATTGCATGGGTGGTCATTTGAATATGAGTTTATATCAGTTATTCACTACTTAAGTGATGGGCAAGTTTTTCATGAGCCTATACAACTTTCAGATATAGACAACATCATTTGATTCTCGAGGTGAAGCGTAACTCTTGTGCAGAATTGGAGTCTTTTTATGAAAAGAGTTCTGACAGTTTTAATAAATGGCTTTTTCCAAAATATTCTAACCACCCAGCTTTTGATGTAATACAGATTGTTGAAGAAAATCATGTGTTACGACTATTTCAAGCAACAATTAGAGATAAACATGACATCAAGGTGAATCACATTGACGATTATGTAAAACAGTTGGAAAGATTAAACTTTAAAGTACAAAAATTAGATGTCATTTTACTGGTTCCAAATGATGGTAAGGCTCATTCTTTTAAAGCTACTAATACTTGGAATAATCAAACCGGTATTAAAGATTTTGTATCGAATCAGAAGTGGAAAAAAGAGCACATTCGGACTCTCGTATGGAACGTGGATGGTTATCTATATTGAAATCATTTTTTTGTATAAACATCAAATGCAATGCACATTATCTTGACAGACTGTTTTAATGAAATATAATATTACAAGAGAATACTATGAAACTCATCAAATTGAACAAAGTTGGAGGGGGTTTTCAAAGAAGGGGAATTTAAACAAGCAATAAAACTAGTGCTAATAAGGCATTATTTTCTAATTGCACCGTGCATTGTACTTGTTTACCACATTTGTAATTAAGTTGGAACAATTACATCTCCACCAATCACATCTATTGATAAACTTTTTTATTTTGTTTAACTATTTCCACCCTGGTTGGGTTGGAGGGGTGTCTCTGACTCCCTAGCAGTATCGGCCCCTCCCTCTCACCAGGGGTGCAAATCCAGATTTGTTTTTTGAGTTGAGATATATTTATGAATTGAGTGACAAGACCGGTGCGGAATGGTAAACAACTAGAAGCACGAAAATAACACCAAGTCCAACGCTCTATGTAAGACTTTTACGAAGTTGATTATCTTAGCATGATGTAGTTGAATCATTTCTGAAAATTATTAGAGCTCCACCTACTTTGTGGAAGAGACGTAGCCCATTCAGTTAAACTTTACAGTAGAATCTCGTTAAGTTAACTTTACCCTCATGCAAAGCAGAACCTAGACACACTTGGAAATAATATTATGAAGCAAAATGTGTTTGGACATGTCAAGTAATGCAATGTATAAAGTGTGGTGACTCTGCCTTATGTAATGAACCACGTATGTGCTAATATGCAATAATATCGTAATGTATTTATAAATCGTACAAAACTAATACATTAAAAGATTAGAACATATTAATTCCACAGGTACAATTTACGATCTATGTAAGACTTTTATAGAGTTAATCATCTTAACATAATAAAGTTGAATCATTTCTGAAAATTATTAGAGCTCCACCTACTTTGTGGAAGAGACGTAACCCGTTCAGTTAAGCTTTACAGTAGAATCTCGTTAAGTTAACTTTACCCTCATGCAAAGCAAATGTTATAAAAATGTACCACTACTGTTTCATATAATACAGCTGGTTATAAAAATGTACCACTACTGGTACATAGAGTAAGAGTAGTTACTGTTGCATAAAGTAGAGCTTATGTAACAATAGTGGTACATTTCTATAATCAGCTCTTCTTTATGTAACAGTAGTGGTACATTTTTATAACGTACCACTACTGTTACATAGAGTAGAGCTGGTTATAGAAATGTACCATTAAGTAGAGCTAGTTATACAAATGTACCACTGTTATATAGAGTACAGCTGATTATAGAAATGTACCGCTACTGTTACATAGAATAGAGCTGGTTATAGGAATGTACTACTACTGTCACATAAAGTAGAGCTGGTTATAAAAATGTACCACTACTGTTACATAGAGTAAAATTGGTTACAAAAATGTACTACTACAGTTACATAGAGTAGAGCTGGTTATAAAAATGAACGACTAGCTTGTTATAAGGATGTACCACTACTGTTACATAGAGTAGAGCTGGTTATAGGGATGTACCATTAAGTAGAGCTAGTTTTACAAATGTACCGCTACTGTTACATAGATAACAGCTGATTATAGAAATGTATCGCTACTGTTACATAAAGTATAATCGGTTATAAAAATGTACCACTACAATTACATAGAGTAGAGCTAATTATAAAAATGAACGACTACTGAACTGTTACATAAAGCTTAGGCTTAGCTGTCATGTTTTTTTTTGTTGTAGCACGCGTGTGTTGCATGTAACTTTTTTTTTCACTTTTCTTCTCTTGTCAACTCAGACAAAGATTTTCATGAGCGGATGGTTCTTACGAGGCAGAAACCTACGAGGCAGTATCTTACGTTGGAGCAACTACTGACTCTGACAACGGTCTACTTTAAAACACCTTATCCCGACAAGCTCATGAAGGAGCATCTTGTGACAAAAACCGGTCTAAGTGGTAAAGTGATCACTAGATGGTTCATAAACAAACGACGCAGGGACAAGAACATGCAGCAGAACCTAAGGGCCACCGCAGAAAATTGTCTGTTTCCCTACCCTCCAATCATCCCCACCGCAGGAAATTGTCTGTTTCCCCCCCCCCCCCTCCACTCATCCCCACCGCAGGAAATTGTCTGTTTCCCCCCCCTCCACTCATCCCCGATTCCAACTACAAGTCCCTGCCTCCCACCACGCCCACCGAGCCTTAGCCCACCCACCACTCCTCTACACCCAAATTGATACTACTGAACACTTTTCCCCCGGAAGAAAGAGACAGTGGTGGAAACATTCAATCACGCACACACAGAAACTTGCCACATACATGCACACAGCCACAAAAGTTACATAAAGTTATAAACATGTACCTTTACTGATACATAGAGTAGAAAAGGTTATAAAAATGTACCACTAGTTATACAAATGTACCACTGTTATATAGAGTACAGCTGATTATAGAAATGTACCGCTACGGTTACATAGAATAGAGCTGGTTATAGGAATGTACTACTACTGTCACATAAAGTAGAGCTGGTTATAAAAATGTACCACTGCTGTTACATAGAGTAAAATTGGTTATAAAAATGTACCACTACAGTTACATAGAGTAGAGCTGGTTATAAAAATGAACGACTAGCTTGTTATAAGGATGTACCACTACTGTTACATAGAGTAGAGCTGGTTATAGGGATGTACCATTAAGTAGAGCTAGTTATACATATGTACCGCTACTGTTACATAGAGTACAGCTGATTATAAAAATGTATCGCTACTGTTACATAAAGTATAATCGGTTATAAAAATGTACCACTACAATTACATAGGGTAGAGCTGGTTCCAAACCAGTTCTCGTGTACCACTGTAGGTACATTCGGCATTATCTTCTAACTCATAGTTTGTACCACATGTGGTACTTGGTGTGTTACATCACGTACCACAAGGTGGTATGCCACAGAACAAAATTGCCTATTTTGAAAAAGCAATATTCCATCAACTGTAAAACTTGCACCACATTTAACACTAGTTTTTCAATACCTGATTGCACGTTTGGAAATGTACTGCATGTACCATATTGTTTTTATAAGTTAAATGAAACAGTGTACATAGCAACAGTTTATCCGTGCTTTTCTAGTATCATACAACAAGTGGTACAAGTGGTACAATATGTTATACGGCACACAAATTAAGTTATACCGTGTAGTATTTAAAACAAAACGACTTCAACTTGTATATACTTGTATTTAATTTTGTAATTTTGACAGTATAATAGGTGGTACGATTGGTAAATTCTGTAGTGCCGGTGTTACCTAGGGGGCTAGAGCTAGGGCTAGGGCTAAAGACTTACATGTGTACCGTTTGTACAATTTCAAGTTTTATTTTGCTATTTGTAGTCAATATCATACTACAAGTGTTGCAAGCTAGTTCTCGTGTACCACTCGGTTATAGAAATGTATCACTACTGTTACATAGAGTAAAACCGGTTATAAAATGTACCACTACAGTTACATTAAGTAGAGCTGGTTATAAAAATGAACGATTACTGTAACATAAAGTAGAGATTGTTATAGAAATGTACCACTACTGTTACATAAAGTAGAGCTGGTTATAGGAATGTACCAATAATGTTACTTAAAGTACAGCTAGTTATAGGGATGTACCACTACTGTTACATAGAGTAGAGGAGATTATAGAGATGTACCACTATTTTTACATAAAGTAAAGCTGGTTATAGAAATGTACCTCTACTGATACATAAAGTAAAATCGGTTATATAATGTACCACTGCAGTTACATAGAGTAGAGCTCGTTATAAAAATGAACGACTACTGTTATGTAAAGTGAGCTTGTTATAGAAATGTACCACTACTATTACATAGCCTGATAATCTTTTGTATTGGCAACACCTAAAGCATCAGCCTGTGTGGCCGGAAGTGCAATTTTGGCCTTCACAGATAAAGTATCGGCAGCAGTGAAGGAAGACATTAAAAGTGCCACATTATTTGCATCGTTAGCATCTAGCTCCAAACATGATGTCTTCAGCGAGCCTGAGAAGTGGTACAAAGAGTATTTCCAAATCCTGCAAGTACTCGGGTTCAGCTTGCAGGCAACAGATTTTTCAGATTATAAAATGAGCAGCAGAAGCATGAAACTAGATGACATAATCCTCGATGTATTAGGGGGATTGCTTGCTGTGGAAGAAACTTTAATAGTTGAAGAGGCAATAAAAGTTATTAAGGCTCAGGGAGAAGGTGGAAAATCATCTAATATACTGAGCAGCAACAGCTTCTCTGACGAAGATGGTGGGTTTCAAGTATATCCGTGTATCCAATCACCAACTGGCGACACCACATTAAAAGCCGGATTTTTCCATTACAAACTTCATAGAAAAAAAAACATATTCTATTTGTAGACCTGAGCAGTGAAGATATCGCAATGAGATCCTCTACAAGCATATGTGTCTTCGATCAAAAAATATACGGCATGTGCCGGGACACAGTTTTGAAGAAACTGGGATTTAAACAACAAACGAAAATTGAGTCATTTAATCTGTGATAGCTTCTTTGCAGTGATATATTTTTCCTTGAACATAACTACAAGTGAATGTATTTTGTCCTTAGCAAGTGAATTAATTGGTTATTCTTTTTTTGTCATTATGAACTGTAGCTAATAGTTTTTTTAAAGTGATGAATTTTTCCCCTTAATTTTGTGTTCATTAATGTATTTTTCCATTACCCATACAAGTGAAGTGGTGTCACACAACCTTTCACTCACTCTATGAAGAAGATGTGGTCTGTCGAGTTTACTTTATAATTGGGTCTTATTATGTAGACTAACCAGATATATGTGCATAGTTAGAAATAAGTTTCTTTTAATCAAAGTCTTTGTAGATACTAATTAGATAAAAAAAAATTAAGCATAAATGTTAAAAAAAGAATTAGGATTGCTCGAAAAAGTACCGAAACCAGGACAAAAACTTTATAAGTTTCAGAAAGGTTGGAAGAAACTTTCCAGTGGCTGAATATATCGCTATGCACCTGAATAGGCATTAGTTAGCCATGGATACATCATCCACCACTCCCCCTCCACATCATCCACCACTCCCCCTCCACATCATCCACCACTCCCCCTCCATATCATCCACCACTCCCCCTTCATATCATCCACCACTCTACCTTCATATCATCCACCATTCCACCTTCATATCAAGAGTTAATCATCTTAGCATGATAAAGTTGAATCATTTCTGAAAATTAACCTTGCAGAGAATGATGGGATTGATAAGTGTAAGTTTTAATTGATCATTATTTAATGTGTTTTAGAGTACTTTTAAATAATTGTCAACATTTGATTTTTTATGCATATCCCGTGTCCAGTCCGGTTAGTTGAATTTCTAGTGAATGTCCCAGTGATTTTGTGGACTCGCTCTTAATATGCCGACTTCACAACAAATTTACATGGATGAAATAGCTAGTTATTTTAAAATTCACCATTACTAAATTTTTGCATAAAATTTATTCTGTTGGAATAATTTTTTAATGGAGGTTACATTTAACTTTGCTTAATGCACTTCGGACTTTACCAATACCAATGTAGGATTAGTGGGCGTGGCAAGTTCCAAATTTGTTTTCAGAAGGTTGTGACTATGATTTTATAGCATTAATGAAATCAGTAACAATGATGAGTTTATTATGAATTGCTTTCGTATATAGAACGATGGACGAACTGATGAATCCCACTCAAGAATGGAGGAACTGAGAGAGATACACAAAAAATATAACGCAAGTATAAATTGATTCAGTACTGTTGATATTAATGTAGTTGATTAATGTCATACTTTAGTTGAAATCGCAATCTTATTGCAAGAGGCTGCAGAGATCGGTAAGTTTTCACATGTATTAGTGTATTGTTTTAAGGGTCTTGGCACATAGCAGTCAGCAGGCACTGATGATTGGTGTAGAATAGCATGAATTGGTTAAGTAAGGGAGAATGCAACCATTTTTTGCAATTTTCTTTTTCTGGTTATGACCTTGTCTTACATGTGTTTTTTTTTCGTACTTCAAGTCTTAAAATGATGGGCATTGTAATATCTTTAAGATGAGCTACTGAAATACTAAGTTGACCACACCCATCAAACATTATCGGCCCTGAGGTCTTGACAACCTTTACGTACGGAAAACATAGTTTCTTACTCACAGATGGTCAGCAAGGCTTCAAATTTTATACACACATGTAGTAAGACCATCCTTAAGCTCAAAAATTGATGGAAATTCAGCACACAATATGTATAACTCCCAAAAGCAAATAGTAAATTTCTGAACGGCTTCTTGTTGGCCATTACTTCTGGGTCTGTGAATGGTAAAACATCTGAATTCTTGTAGATAGTGTGCTATGTATCTCTAAGAATGTAACAAGCTCATATCTTCAGTGTTTAGTGGCAAGAAACTTCTCATTTTTTGTGAGATTACTGTTTGAAAGTCTACTAACAACACAAAATTTCTTACAAGCAATGAGAAATATTTGAAATTGGCCCATAACAACGATATTTATTTTGGTAACAACTTTGCCTAGGAAGATGTGTGTGGCGTGCTAGCATCCTTAACATTATTCTATTTATATTTGTAGGGAAACTCCAAAATTTTTACTTGTGGAGGATGCAAAAGAGTATGTTTATCAGCTCCAACATTTGAAAGACATGTATTGAACAAATGTATAAAAAATATCTATGTACCGGTAGAATTTTTAACATTTGGAGTTTGATATTTATTTTAATTATTACTTTTAATCCTCCGCTTCAAGCCCCATTGCAAAATGTTAACTTAAGTTAACGATCTTTTAGTATATTTATCTGCCTACATGCTCGCGCTAATACTGAATTTTTTTTCCATGCTTTACCAAATGGTTCAATATTACACACTGATTGCATCATTTCCGCGTAAATAGAATTTTTTTTTCTCCTAAGTCGGATTGTTCAAGAGAGATGGCGAGTCGAACCTGTTACTCTCCCCGACAAAGTGGCAGACCTTATCTGCAGAGAAATAGAAGCCGATGAAGAAGGCAGTGATTGTTATAGTGAGGACTTAATTGAAGGAGGACAATGTAAGGCTTCTATTAGTAACTTAGTAAATATGGCTACCAGGACTTACTGGAAGATAAACAACAAAATAGAGGGAGTAAAGGGGAGAGTTAAGACTTGGTATGCAACTATGAATTATACTTAAAGCAAACCTATCAATGTATGAAGAATACTCTACTTGTACAGTGTTCTAAAATTTAGGAATGTAGCATCTTTGTATCTAGAGTTAAATATTAATATGTAAAAAACCACAAGAAGAAACCACAAACTATATTTTTAATTAGTAATGGGCGGAGTTTAGGGACAAAATCAAAAAAACCATCAAATGCAATAAACCATTGTGATTCATAAAATATTTTAGCTCTCTTATTGTCAAAAATACAGGGATTACAGCAGATATAAAATAGCTTGTCACAATCAACAAAATAGAGAAAGTGAAGGGGAGGGTTAATAAAAAAAAAATTAGTTGATAACGCATAGCTATTAGTCATCAAGAAGCCTAGTGAAATTTAAAAAAAATAAATAACAAAAAAAAAGGAAAAAAATATATACAATTAACTGTTACTTAAAATAGAGATGGTTATAGAAATGTACGCAATGGAAAATTAAATTATCGAAGTATATACAACTTGGGATCCAGTTATTGGGTCTTTTGTGTTCACAGTTCACCCAAAAGGCCAAGTAGGTAAGCAAATAAAATTTGTTTTTACCATATAAGATGTCAAATATAATTTGTGTATAGCAAATAAAGCTGTTTGACATGATTATATATTAGAGTACACCACTAACGTATTAAAATCACGCACACGGCAACAAAATTCTTGTGAAATAGTGCTTTAATACTTTTTATACAATACAGTGATTTTATTTCGTACGTCAAAAAAACGAAGTAAGACATGTCTACTTGCTAGATATCAACAGTAATTATTCTTTATTTCTCTAGAATCTACGTAAAGAGGTATTACATTCAAGAAGACATTTACTCTACTGTTCTGGAGGAATTAAATTGACACATTACCTGATATATACACAGAAAGGACAGAGATACTGAGGAGCAGGAGAGGTAGACAGAGAAGAAGGGAATCCATGAGTTGAAAAGAAGAATAATAAAACAGGGCCGGAATGGCTGAGGAATAAAAGAGAGCAGGAGAGACAGACTGTGATAAAACTGCCTTATGCTACTGCACTCCTAATTTGCACAAGTTAGTATGTCAGGCGCCACATTGTGGTGATGCACTTGCTCATTAATTAATAATAAGAATACCTCCTTATTGATATCTACTTATTTTTGTGTAAGGTTGCTGTTACAGAAATGGAGGAGATGCAACTATTTGAAATGTCTCTGAACAAAAGAAGTGCTATCATGGATTGTATAAGTAGCCCATTCTCTCCCTCTCCTGTCAGGAGGACCTCTACACATACCAGCTCTTCACCCTGGTCTCTATCAATTTTTTACTCTCAGAGAGTTCCTTGGCTATGCATTATCCAAAGTTTGAAGACATTCCCGTGACTGCGCTGACCAGTGATTTGCTTTCTCTGATTGAAGAGGTTATTTAATGTATTTACCTCATGATAATAACTTTATTATTTTTAATAATAACACTTTGCTTTGAACGTATGAGGACCGAACAACAAATGACTTAAGTCACTGTACCACACTCAGTATATAATATGTCGAAGGTATAAATTGTGATTTGAGTAAGAAATAGTTGTGTGGAATGGTTTAGCATTATTAACAATGGTTTTAAGACATTTCAATATATATATTCCACCCTAGATATCTTAGTGAGTTACTCAAGATATTCTCATTACCCTTGTAGTTATAGCAAGTGGCCAAGTACGCCACCTTTCCAGGTTTTTACAGCTACCTTCCTCTGGTATAGCCCCTCTCTCCCTCCCCAGTTAGAGTAGTAACAGCTGGGGGTTTGGGGAGCCCCAACTTTACAGTGTGAGTTAAGATCCTAGTACAAACTACAGTAGTGAAGATATCTAGAGTAGAATAAATCACTTATTAAACTCATCAGAGTGATATGGCAAGGTATTTCACTCGCTCTCAGGGCTTTATTTTCACTCCTGGCTCTTGAAAATAAATTAGCCTGCTCGTGAAATATTTCACCATATCACACTCTGACTCATGTAATAAGTACTATATATATATATATATATATATAGCACCAACAAGCCTGCAGAGCCTTTGCAACCAAGCTCAACGAGAATTGACAGGATCCAGGAAGCCAGAAGAAAAGTCCAGCAAGCCAGAGGTGAACTCCTGAAGGACAAGGACACCAATCCCAATCCAGACACGCCCAACAACCCAGACAGCCTGGCCACCTGGGAATTGGCCGTCCAGCAGCCCCTATCAGCTCTACCAGAGACCAGAGAACCCATCCTCAACCTGTCATCAAGACAGCTCTCCACCCTGGAAAGAGAAGTCCTTACCCTGGGACTGAAGTTCGCCCCCACCCCAAGGAAAGTTCCAGACCCTCTAGAATTCTACGAAAAGTACCACGACCAATGCCAGTGGCATTATAATAAGCTCATTACGAGACCATCTACACATCCTCTGCCAGACATCATTGAGGAACGCATGAGCCAAATCAGATCCAGGCTGGAAGAACTGAAAGAAATTGGGGACCCAGAACAACAGAAGGCGTACTACCAGAACCTCTCCAGGGAACACCAGAAAGCACTGACAGGACTCAGGAAAGACAGGAGCCTCACCATCAAGCCCGCCGATAAGGGTACCTGCATCGTGATCCAAGATACCAAAGACTACCTCAAGGATGGTCTTAAAGAGCTGGAGGACAAGACCACCTATGTTGAACTGGACAGGGACACATCTCTGGAAACGGCAAAAGAAGCCAACGAACTTATCAAAGACTGCCACATGCACAAAAAGCTACTATCAGTGTTCGAGAAATGCAAGTACACGACAGACCTCAAGGACGTGCGGCCCCAAAGACTATACTGGCTGAGAAAGGTGCATAAGAACCCTCACAAGCTGAGACCTATTGTCTCTTGCTGCTCAGGGCCCACACAGAAGTTGTCTCAACTCTGTAACAACTTGCTCAAAGTGCACTTAGACTCAGTCCAGTCCCTAGTCACCTCCTCTACAGAAGTGATCAGAATAGTGGAACACTTGAAAGTCTCCCCCGATACCAGAAGATCCCTGATTCTAGCCACACTCGACGTAAAGGCCCTCTACCCCTCGATTCCCCATGAAGCCGGGATATCTATGGCCCTCCAACAAGCCATCCCCACAGAGCCTCCAGTGTCAAGTAACAACTCGAGGAAAAACATGCTGAAGGAGATGCTGAAGATAATCCTATCAGGCAACACCTTTCTGTTTGCTGGCAGGACCTTCAAACAGATCAAGGGCATAGCCATGGGAACCCCTGTAGCGCCAACCTGGGCAAATCTGTTTATGGGGAAACTCGAGACAGATGCGCTCACCAGATGGCAGGGTACTTTGCCACTGCTATGGCTGCGCTACATAGACGACATCTTCACCCTGTTCCCTGGCCCCCAAGGAGAACTAGACTCCCTGCTCCAGCATATGAACTCACAACTCTCCACCATCGAGTTCACCATGGATTCTTCAAAGCACAAGATCGACTTCCTCGACATAACCATATTCAAGGGAGAGAGATTCCACAGTGAAGGGGTCCTAGACATCAGGCCCTATTCTAAGGCCATAGACCCCCACACCTACCTGCACTACTCCTCCGCCCACCCCAGAAACAACATGAGAGGTGTGGTGAAAGCAGAAGTGATCAGGACCCTGAGAAGATCATCCTCCACTGAGATCTACGCCCAAGCAATCAGCCACCTGCTAGCATGGTTCACCAACAGAAACTACCCCATCAAACTGCTAAAAGAAGTTTTAGGCCATTGAAAATTGTCTTGTTCTCTGCATTTATCTAGGAATTCCAAGTGATCAGGAGTGTTGCTGCTCTCTCTGGCGGAGCTTCAGCGGTGTCACTTTTTTTGTGTATGTCACTTGTCCTGAAAATGATAATGCAAACATTGGTATGTTCCTTTATTTTCAAAGCTGATGTTGGACAGTCGCAACTGACACTCCAAGCCTGTTGTATATACAGTACTACGTGTGGTATGACAGGTTAGCCGTATTATAATGAAACATGAAGTCAATTAGCGTGAGACACATGTGATTTAATGTGGTATAGGTAAGTACACATGTTATACTTTAGCCCTAGCCTGCCCTAGAAATAGCCAATGCAGGCACTACATAATTTATCGCATGTGCCACGCACGATATTATCAAAATTAAAATATGAAACACAAGTATTACAGAATGTAAATGTTTTTGTTACAGTACCACATGTTGGTATCGCATATATTAAGTGCTGTACAACATATGGTACCACATGTACCAAATGTTGCATTAGACCAAAATAGCATAATTGGTGGTACAACGCTTTTTCAAAATTGGTAATACTGTACTATATCAATACGACATATTTGTGGTATGTTAGGGGAAAATTAAAAAAACTTAGAGCTGAAGGTGTTGGTGCTACATCTAAGAATGCAGAACCCTTCACAAAAGAAGAGGAAAACAAACTATGGAAGAGCGGGGTGATGGGTACAGATTCTCCTCAAGCACTTCTTAAAAATAATGCGTTGCTACGATGCTGGTGAGCGATGCCATTGCTATTTACTCGACCAATATTTTAAATATTACTGTTAATATAACATTTTGATTTTGTTACAATAACATACAAAAGAGGTGTTGAAATATCAGACAACATGTCAAAAAAAATGCATCAATATGACATTTATTTTGTGTTAAAATAACAGACGATTTTTTACTGTGTACATATTGGGAGTAAGAAGAGAGGAACATACTCCCAAATTTTTATCCACCAATCATGTTTAGCCTACTATAAGCTCACAATGCTCTTTCACTCTCTTCTTTGGAATACTGTGTGAAATTTTTGCTAAACTATGCGAATCTGAATGCAGTTATTTTACCTGGACTCATTCCTGGGTATAGCAAAATGGATATGCTCTTGCCACTGAGTGTATCCAAACACGGAATTTGGCAGCTTTACAAGAATGCTGCCGCCTCTAGTGAGCCATTTCACACCTTAGCATACTCCACTTTTAATAAAACTTGGAAGTCTTTGTTGCCATCAATCATAAAACCAATGTCTGATCTATGTTGGACATGCCAACAGAACAGTACTGCCATTCTAAGAGCAGCAAATCGGCCTGACATTGAAAAAAGTGCCCAAATCAAAGTTGCACAGGACCATCTACTCCTAGTTCAACTCGAACGGTCGTACTATTAAGCAACGTGTGATTCTTGTCGTTTACAAATCACAAATCATTTCAGTTCCAACAGTTGTTTTGACCCTCCTCCTTCACATAGTAACATACCCGAAAACTCCCTTGACATTCTGTACATTACAGTTTTGATTAACAACAAGTGCATTATCCTTGCGATCCTCTCCAGCCAGGGCCAATTCTTTTCTTGACCCCACGCAAATGCAGCATTTTTGGAGTTCATTGTGAGGGAATTCCTCGACAGATATAATAGTGACACAACAAAAACAAAGCAAAGAGAATAAAGAACAAACTACTAGCTAATAGTTACTTCTCTTTCTAGTTCTTGCATCTGTTCATTATTTCATCAACATTTAACTTTTCATCTCTAGCTATTGATCATTTTACATTATTACTAATCAAATTTTACATCCAAGTTCTTACTTACACTGCTTCAAGCTTCACGTTTTACCACATAAGGTAAAACATTATACTTGAGATTTACTGCATAGATTACTGTAGTAGTACACCATTACTAAATTTACACTTAATTTACTGAATGGTAAAACATATTCATGTTTTACCAAATGAAGTAAAACATTATACTTGAGATTTACTTCATAGACTATTAGTAGTACAAATTTCTGAATGGTAAAACATGTTGGGGTTTACAGATGGTTTACTAGGATGTGTTTGGTTGTTTTACTAGGATTTTCTACAAGGAGAAATTCACAAGGCTTCATATAGAATTAAGCATGGGAAAGAATAAAGCATACCGCAGGGAACTCAAGAAGAGACAGAAAAAGAAAAGGAAACAATATACTAGTAAGTCATATAACAATAGCTACTATCTACTTAGCTCTATAATGGGTGCTCATGTTTACAGATATGACCAAAGCTGAAACTGAAGTTAGTTTATCCTCAGATACTCCCTCAATCAGTGACTCTGAACGTACTGGTACAATGGAAAAGGAAATAAAGTCTGTATTTGAAAAGGATGTAATGGGAGAACATATAGAGACATTGAAACAAGATCTAGGTTAGCTATTATTTATGGATATCTCATTTTCATTTTGTGAGCTTAATTCAGAAGGAAGCCACACCCCTACAGTTAAAATATAATTTTAAAAAATCGTGATTATGTAAATTTGCAAATTACAGTATTGATTTTCAGCCATAATAATGGTCAGGGCCCCGCCCCCTAAGTTCTGGTGTACAGGGTAAAGGCCGAAATTGACGATGTTTTAGTTGGATCATATGATTCACTTCATTCCTCTTCTTCTATGATATTAGCTGAAAAGAATAATAAAAAAGTACCTGTCATTGTCAAAGATTGTTTGTTAGTCAGAGTTTTAACTCAAGAAGGTGCCGAGCACTTTTTTTTTTAAATTTAATTTAATTTTATGGCTTGCGGTACCCTGAATTATATTGTGGCTGAATGGAAAACTTGCAAACCTAACTCAATTACATTCACTGAATTAAATAATCGATAGACAACGAAATCGAGAGATCTACTGCCCACAGAACCTTGAGGGCTGCGGGCTGTCCGTCCCGAGCGTAGCGAGGGCGGTACTAGTGTGAGGGGTTCGACGGGCTGTAATTCCCGAAATTTCGTTGTCTATCTTTTTTAGAACGTAGCAACTATATAGCCCTAGTTACCAGGTGGAAAAACATTTTTTCTACTTCTCTGCTGACATTGTACGACAAGGACGGTCGGGAAATTATTGAGGAGTCCACTAATTGCAGCAATTCCGGTTGTTTAGGCGAGCCGTGGTGCAGCGCATGGGGTATATGTAGTTCGCTCGACCCCAGTAAACACGCAAAAGTGATGGAGTTCAGTAATTTGGGGCAGGAGGATCAGTATGATTATCTTTTCAGTGAGCTTAGTCAACAAGAACATTCTAGCCAAACCTGTACCTCAGAACATTCACATTTTACCTCAACTTTTACTACTAATTTTCGAAACCAGTTTAGTTCCTCGTATAGCTCCTCTCAGTTAGCTTCTGTACTACCTTCTTCCACTGAGCCAGATTAAAATAGTAGAACGTTCTGGTCAAAGATCATATTTGGAATATACTGAAGACATATCAAAAAATCGTCCTGGAGGCTTAAAAGGAAGAAAAATTAAACCTAAAATAGTGATCCATCATGAAAATTTGGAGAACCCTGTCAGATGTTTTGTGCGTCTATTAAAAAAATATCAGTCTCTTTGTCCATCTGAGGCTCCTGATGACGCATTTTACCTTACACCACTTCAGAAGCCAAACGAAAATTGTTGGTTTAAAAATGTTCCAATAGGGCGAAATAAACTATTCAAAGCAATTTCAAATATGTGCAAAGAATACGGAATTCAAGGATACAAAACTAATCATTCTTTAAGAACCATAGCAGCCTCATGTTTATACGAATCTGGAGTTGACGAACAGCTTGTTATGGAGCGTACTCACTCCCTCCCATTGCCTGTAATCAAGTCCCCAACCTTTCCAGACCACTTCCTGTTATACAGGAAGTGGGCGGGCCAGTCACACCCAGACACAACCCCTGAAGTTTATGGAATTTTTCGGGCGCTGTACAGCTCATCTCGTCTGTTTTCAATTATATTTGTTTCTTACGCGCAGATAATGTACAGCAGATGGAAAACGCAAACTGGTGGGGCATTCTTCTAAAGAGGCAGGATTAAAATCAGTCGATTCTACCTCCATATCATTGGAATCAACACTTCCAATGAATCTTGGAAATTAATTTTAAAATACATGCAATGCAATCTTACAGAGTTTCTATTATCAAAAGAAATAGCTCTGCTAATGTATGTGAGGTCATATATAATAGTAACTGTAGTTCATGTAGTTATCTTACTTGTACAGGGGTTAGATGAGAAGACATATTTCAGAATTCTTATTGATATTGCAGAAGGAATGAGATTCATTTCTTCCATGGGCTACGTGCACCGAGACTTGGCAACAAGGAATGTTATGTAAGAAATATTATTCTTGGGGAATTAGCGAGACTGAATATATCTTAACTCAACCTGAGCCTATTGAAACAGAAGGGATGTGGCCAACAGGGTGGATGCCTCCAGATATACATGTGTATCAAGTGGCTTTATGCTTTGCTGAAATCATGTAAATCAGATGCTTGTTGCTACAATTAGTCTTTCACCATCACAAATATATTTTTTATTTGTGTTTTAGCTGTTGCTACATTCTAAAACAGTTATTCAGATATCATGAATTGGCATTAAATAATTTGGCCGAGGTAGCATTTCAGATTATAGAGATTACACAAACATGACAGTGAAATGTCATCTACATAATATAGCGCAAAAAGTGTAATAAATTGTTTATTATAGCTACATTGGATACTTTTTTCAAAACAGTAGGTGTTCAGAGGTGACTCTGCCATTTTTGCTGTAATGCAGTTGTCCAAAACAACACAGGTGCATAGAACCAGCATTCAATATGCACTATTAACAACCATAACAAAGTCTGCCAACTGTGCTGACAGTTAGAGTTGACAAAGAATTGACAAGACCGTAGAAGTTAACAAGCTAGTTCTCAAAACACATTGTACACTAATTAATGATTTTGTTATGGTTGTCAATGGATTGTTTTCGGGCAATGATTATTTAAAGTAATTCGAGGCTTGTAATAATACTGTATATATATATATATATATATTATAATTATTTATTCCACCCTAGATATCTTCACAATGATATCTTTAGGTACATGATCCTAAAATAACTCAGGATATTTCACGCTGTACTGAGCAAGCTCAGTACCCTTGTAGTTATAGCAAGGTCAGTCGCCCGTCACACCCCCGCCAATATTTACACGTCCAGAGGATGTGGTCATAATTAGGGATCAAAATAGTGTAGCATGAGCGAGGGGAATTAAAGACGGGGTTGACCGTAGGTCAAGCCAGGTTAATTCCCCGGCAGCGACAGCGGAACGGGTACAGTATGGTACCCCCGCTCCGGAAATGCGGGGGTGCCAGATAAGCATGGGAGGGGTCAACGCGACAATATAAGCTGGGGGACCGGAAGTGAATGGTCAGTTATTGAGTCAGAAGCACTCTAGAACGAACAAGGTAGAGAGAGTAAGGAAAAATTTAAAGGTTGAATACTACTATTGTAATAGAAGTGGAGTATACAAGTCCGAGAGTAAAGGACTACGAAGTTTAAAAACACAAGGAAGTTCAAAAATGAATGCATACTGCACAGCTGGATTTCAGGTTTCATTTTTGGAATCCAGTAAAGTGAAGATCACTTATATGAAAACTCACTATGGGCATTCATGTAGTCTTGGGTATCTTCCCATTCCACAAGACATTCGACAACAAATACTCGTGCAAAATTGGGCGTGGCTCGCTCGCCACCACTACGCTGTTGTATAAGTAGTATGCATGATTATGTTTATGATATATGACGTGTTAATTGTTTAGAATTGTTTGTGCATGAGAAATTGCTGTCCTTAAAAATAGTTATTTTAGTACAGTGATAATAATATGTTCAAGAATGTGGTGATAGTGATATCACCACAATATTATCACCACAATATTATATACCTGCATATTTTGCCTTCATCCTGAGTAGATAATGTCGTTTTACGACTGAAGACCACATAGCAGTACGAATGCAACGAACCTTCTCAGACAACAAATGCATTTTCACCTCTGCATACTGACAGCTGCTAGGTGTCCATCTAGAAGAAATATCCCACTTTTTTTCAATCCTCTCAAGTTGATCATTAAGTATAAATAGAAAAGAAAAAACTTGTGCTAAACTTTACCCTTGCCTCCTTTGAACACACCAGGACCTTAAGTTATTTGAAAGTATACCTTATTATGTACCAGTCCTATAAACTGACCTCAAAATCTTAGCTGAACTGGATGTGCTAGTTGTTTCAGTGAGACTATCCCTATATTATAAGAACACTAATAATAGTTCACCCGGTTCTGGCACCTTTGCGCATCAAACCTGATGGGAAATTTCGCGAACTCAAATTCAATCCTGATCACTTTAGGTGCTCTGTCTGCGCGTTTATTCCCTGAGTGCATCACGTGAGTCTAATGTTGCTATACTTACGTTTGTCTTCAAAAGTTCACCCACGTGGCCAGATGGAGGAACTAGGGCTAGTTTGATATTTCCCATCAGTTTGATATTTCCCATCAGTTTGATATTTCCCATCAGTTTGATATTTCCCATCAGTTTGATATTTCCCATCAGTTTGATATTTCCCATCAGTTTGATATTTCCCATCAGTTTGATATTTCCCATCAGTTTGATATTTCCCATCAGTTTGATATTTCCCATCAGTTTGATATTTCCCATCAGTTTGATATTTCCCATCAGTTTGATATTTCCCATCAGTTTGATATTTCCCATCAGTTTGATATTTCCCATCAGTTTGATATTTCCCATCAGTTTGATATTTCCCATCAAAGGTGCCAGAACCGAGAGATCTAGTAAAATATGGTATGTATGTGTGTTTGGCAGTAATTTACTTGCATGAAATTTTAAAAATTTATTGTTCAGCGCCGTTCTTTGGCCCCCAGTCAAGTTCGGAAGAGAAAGAATAAAGAGAACCCAGAAGTCCCAGCTAAAGTAATGTTCTAATTCCAATATAACTAGCTAAACTAGAGGCCATCTTATGTATATGTATGTAATCAAGTCCTGTATTGATAGAGAACTTTAATTTTGCCAGGAAAACCTAGTTACTTGTGTGATTGTCTGTATGCATACTACATATGTGGGAATCAAAGAAAAAATGATAGCCCTCTCTCTGAGAACTGAACTGCTGGTTTAGGCATTTGGTCTAGAATATTGTGGTGATACCAGGCAAGTATAGTTCATAATTATGATATTTTAGGCTAGATGTTAGCAGGCTAGCTTTGGTATAGTTGACCAAAAGCACACGAGTTTCTTGAAGTACTTTAGTTAGCAAGAATTGAAATGCTGTAAGAATCGTTAACTATAAGTGTGGCTTGTTACTTTCATGTGCTCGAAGTAGTGGTAAGGATCATCAATGTCAGCTGGAAAATTGCTAAATGGTATGAGTAAACAGCTGGAAAATAGTTTGTATTTAGTGATTGGAATGATATTGGGACCAGTGCTTCTATTCTATCGAAGTTTTTATCCACTTGCCCATGTGTGAACTGTTGAAATTGACATGGTCACATGACTCTGCGTGTGATGTAACAGTCTGCTGTTGCCATGGGATTGAAATAGCCTGACTTTGAGCCACTAGTGCTCTAGCCTCTGAGTTCTGAGTCTCAATTATCAAGTTCTGACCCTTTGACAACCCTTCCAAGTAGTGCTGGGCGGTATACCGATATTTTCGGTAAATACCGGTACTTCCCGATATACTGTTATCGTACCGTAGTTGTTTTTCAATATCGGAATACCGAATACCGCGGTACCGCCAAAAAAACAACAACAATAATCGCTCGCGCGCAACACCCGTGGTAAAAGCAGCTGACGGAGAAAATGGCTGAAAGTTACGATTTTAGTGTGGAGCTAAAACCCAAGAAAAACCCTACGAAGTCGGCGGTATGGGCTTGCTTTGGGTATACTGCGGATAGCTCCGATGCGGCGGAGAGTCCAGTCTGTAGGCTGTGCTGGAAGAATAGAGTGTGCAAGCGAGTGAGTAGCGGTGGTGGTAATACTTCGAATTTGTTTTCTCACCTGCAGCACCACCACCCGCAAGAGTTTCTCGCGGTAAAGAATCAAGGGGCCAAGCAGCAGGGCACCAAGAAGAAAGACTCACCGTCACCAGCACCAGCCTTAAAACAGACAAGCTTGGCAGACACCAGTAAGTACTCCCGGTCTAGCCATCGTTGGCGTGTGGTTACTGATGCAGTAACATACTGCTTAGCTAAAGACATGATGCCCCTCTATTCCGTGGAAAAGGACGGATTTAGAAGACTCATCCAGGTTTTAGATTCAAGGTACGAATTGCCAGGAAGGAAATATTTTTCCCAAGTTGCCATACCTCAACTGTACTCCCGTACAAGAGATTCAGTCTTGGATGAACTAAAAAATCTGAAGTATTTTAGTGCCACCACTGATTTGTGGAGCAGCAGTACTATGGAACCTTACATTAGTTTGACAGTGCATTTTATTACTGAAGAGTGGAGACTTGACTCCAAATGCCTGCAGGTTTTGTTTATTCCAGAGGATCACACTGGAAAAAACCTTGCTGAAGCCTTGAAACTAAGTTTGGAACAATGGTCACTGCAACAGGATTCCCTTGTAGCCATCACGACTGACAATGGTTCGAATGTCATATTAGCTAGTCAGATTTTGGGTTGGAGACGTCTCTCATGTTTTGGACATAACCTGCACCTAGCTGTAACGAATGCTGTTAAAAACGACGATCGTGTTGCAAGAGCCTTTGGGGTGTGCAAGAAACTGGTGTCATGCTTTTCTCACAGCTGGAAAAAACGCCGGGAGCTGCTATTAGCTCAACAAGGGCTAGACATTCCTAAGCACACCCTAGTCACAGTAAGTTATCCTGGTTAATCTCATAATATACAGTAGACACTCACTTATCTATTATGCATAGCAAAATTTCAATAAATTCTCAACAATAAACTAATTTTATCATTCTAACGTAGTAATGAGCCTCTACAATATTATTAATAAAAATGGTGTTTGATAATCAGAAATACGCATAAGAGGGATTCAGTTAAGTGAGGGTCTACTGTATATAAGGGTACATATACACTTGCTGTAATTTGGTATTATTTCGATTCTAAATCTTTTGGGGTGTCAATTTTTTGAGTTGAAATAGTTTCGGAGTTGTCCAAAATTTTTTTTTATAGAAGTTGTCACATATTCTAAGAAATTGTCATCGAAATTAAACCAAATTACGGTACATAGAATTTTATGATTTTTAATTTAAAATAGTATAGTACATAGAATTTAATGATCTATAAAAAAAAGTTCTGTTGGGGGAAACTTCACGCACTAATAAAGTATTAGTCTATTTTCCAAAATTCCAATTATTATTTGGGATGGGTAGCATACCCACACATACACATATACCCACAAACATACAGCTTGCTTGCTTATTATATATTATTATGTATGTTCATTAGGAATGTCCAACAAGGTGGGGCTCACAAATAAAAATGATAGAGAGAATATTAGAACAAGAGCGTGCAATTAGGTCGGTTTTGAGCAATGATCGCAAGTCAGTCCATTTAATACCATCATGGCAGGACATTCAAGTATTAGAGTCCATCAAATCGGCACTAAGTCCACTACACAGCTTGACTGATATTCTTTCTGGTGAGAAACACGTTACAGTATCAGCTGTGATGCCATTACACCATCAGATGAATTCTGTGATCCTTTTGAACGGAGAATCTGATACTCAGCTCACCAAAGATATCAAGGCTAGAGTGAAGGCATATATGGACCAGAAGTATAGCGACGAAGATATTGCAATATTTCTCAACACTGCATCTTACCTCGACCCAAGGTTCAAAGAACAGTATATGGACGAAGCCAGCAAGGAAGTTATCAGAGCGAAGCTGATTGAAGAAGGACAACAATTATGTTCGTGCGAGCCTCCTCCTGATAACAGCCAACCTTCTACTACCACTGACACTGACAGTCCAGTGTGCAGTTTATCGACACCCAATCCTGAACTTCAACGAAAGAAGAGGAAACTTAGCGATCTATTTACAAAGAAAACTCAGCCGCCATCTTCAGTTTCTGCTAAGGAAAGGGTAACCAAGGAAATGGAGTGTTATACTGAATTTGCTGCATTGGATGCTGATTCTGATCCACTTGAATGGTGGAAGCTGCACGGCCACTCTTATCCTACCCTACGTATTTTAGTACAAAAATACCTTTGTACATGTGGAACAAGTTCAGCATCGGAGCGAGCTTTCAGTACATCAAGCAATATCCTGTCATCCTTTACTATTTGGCTGCATCTTCATGTCCCTGCAATTCAGAAGGTGATGATAAGAGTGTAATAGTGAAGCCAGCTTTGTTGGCTGAATACTCTTCTATCACTGGATGCACTGCACAACCAGCCATAGCCTCTGCAGGTGAGTGAACCCAGAATTGAAATGTTCGGATAACTGAATCTTATATTGTAGAGTGTTATGAGAGGGTGTGGTCAAGAAAATTGTTCATGACTGCACGTACCACTATTAAATTTTTAGTGTTCGGTTAACTGAAGTTTCCGGATAACTAGCATACGGATAACTGACATTCTACTGTAAAATAAAAATGAACATTAAAGATAAAGCTTGTATGTGTTTTACCAAGTGGATATCAATTCCAAAGTTGGACTCATGCCAGGAGAGGTAGTATTTCCGTATCTTATGGACATTACGTGTTACTTAAAGAAGAAAAAAACAATCAGAACTCAATATTCGGGGAGGACATATTGAGGCATTGCACTCCACTGGGAAAGGGAGACTTTCCTGCACTACCCAGAGATGGAATGGCAAAACTGAAGAACGTTCTCCAGGACCAGTTTTCAGTCTTTCGAAGAAACCCTGCTGAATTTGAAGAATTATGGGAGAGTGCAGTAATTGCTATACAGCATTTGTGACAGAGACTAAGAGTTCATGCTTAATCAACATTGTTTTTGTAGCCACTTATCTTATTCGATTAACACATTGAACATTGATTAAAACCAATCACATACCATTAATTGTAGTTATCTTTTTGGATTCACACATTGAACATTGATTAAAACCAATCACATATTGTAGTTATCTATAGATCTTATTTGATTTACACGTTAATAAAAAAATTAATAAATGTAATAAAGAAGGAATGAGTGCATAGAAAAATTAGAAAGTGTAAAAAGAGTACATTGAAAATTAGAAGGTTTATTAAATAATTAATAACCAGTAGCACAGCCATTCAATTCAATAATTTTAGGAATAACTTTACGTAAATCTCGGATACCATTAGAGACTAAGAGTTTCTATGTAGGATGTATGGACTCAGTGGTGCAAGTGGTAAGTTCGACAAAAAACAAACAAAAAAAAACAACAAAACAACAAATCAAGTGAAGTCACAATACTACTATAGGTTGGCATAACTGCTTGCACGGTGCCTTATAACAAGTTCAAGGCTGGCAGAACCATTAGAACAGAGAGGATCATTTCCTGATTAGAGTCACTGAAATTGAACCAATAAAAATCTTATTCAATATGTAATTATTCCTTGGTTTAACAGTCTGATATCATCAACTTTATAACATTCTATCACTAGACTTTCCCTCACGCATCAGTGCTCACTAAAATGTACAGTAGCAGTCATAAAAAAGTTTCTAATTCCGTACCGTAGAACGACGGGTGGTAGTTCCCGAGATTTCGTCGTCTATCTGTTTTAGAATGTAGCAACTGTAGCCCTAGTTACCAGGTGGAAAAACATTTTTTCTACTTCTCTGCTTCTATGCTGACATTGTAGCTTCTTTTCAGTCTAGCCCGTCACAGGTCAGGCCTCCAGTTTAGCTCCTCACAGTCAGCTCTCCAGACTATAGCTTCTGTATCAAGGTTTAGTCAACCTGTACCTGATAACGAAATTGTTAAAGCTCGTATGAAGGCCATACCAAAGAAGACTCGCCAAGACACTGATTATTGTGTTAGATTATGGAATTCTTGGAGGGATAATAGAAGAAAACTAGGTTTTGATGTACCACAATTAAGTGAAGTTGACAAGATTATTCAGGCACAGTGGTTGACCAGGTTTATTTTGGAAGTAAGAAAAATTAACGGCAGTGAATACCCTCCAAACACACTATATCACATAGTGAATGGCATTATGCGGCATGTACGCATTTCTAACCCTGGTACTGACTTTTACAAGGATGCAGAATATTCGGGCTTCATAGCAAGCTTAAATGCAGAGATGAAGCGTCTTCAATCAAAAGGAATGGGATCTACTCAGAAGCAGGTTTTTATGATTGGACTATATTTTGCACTAAGAAGTGGAGATGAACACCGCAATTTACGACGAAATCCATGCCAGATAAAATAGTAGAACGTTCTGGTCAAAGATCATATTTGGAATATACTGAAGATACATCAAAAAATCGTCCTGGAGGCTTAAAAGGAAGAAAAATTAAACCTAAAATAGTGATCCATCATGAAAATTTGGAGAACCCAGTCAGATGTTTTGTGCGTCTATTCAAAAAATATCAGTCTCTTTGTCCATCTGAGGCTCCTGATGACGCATTTTACCTTACACCACTTCAGAAGCCAAAGGAAAATTGTTGGTTTAAAAATGTTCCAATAGGGCGAAATAAACTATCCAAAGCAATTTCAAATATGTGCAAAGAATACGGAATTCAAGGATACAAAACTAATCAACATTCCTTGTTGCCAAGTCTCGGTGCACGTAGCCCATGGAAGAAATGTATCTCATTCCTTCTGCAGTATTGCAATCACAAAGGAGAAAACAAATATTTTTCTTACATTAGGATGAGATAAGAAACGTATAGTTGGGCGTTTTCCCCCGTGTTACAACTTGTTGTGTTTGAATAAAACTAAGAATGAAATTTTTGCTTTCTAATGTCAAGATATTCAAATTTTCATTGAGTATAATGAATTGGATTAGGAATTTTTCATCTCCTGTTGTATTTAAGAGTTATGACTGTCCTGAGCAAGAAAAAAATATTCGGTTAAAGTTTCCTGCTCCCTTGTTATTAGCAGACAGTCTTACTCTATCATCATCAACAGCAGCCTTGGACTGGTATTTTTTTGCAGACAGTCTTGAATCATTATACTATCATAATTCATCATCATCATCATCAATGGACATTAGCGTGTTATGTTATCTTTTTGTATTTATCATGTCTCTCTAATGCATGAATGTTAGGTTCCTGGATGAGGCCCATGCTATTTCAAGATCCATGGACAGACCTAACATTCTACAACCACTCTCCACCCACCTGAAGGTCAAGACAGGCAGTATGGACAAGTCTACATCATTGAAGGTGACCAAGCAGTCTCCACCAAGATGGATACTGCTCCAAACAGCCACTATCTGCGAATATCCTGACTGCAAGGGAGAACTAAAAATATCCAGCAAAGCTTATCCAGAAAAGAATCTAGAATCTAATTACAACTCCCTCAATCCTAGTATTTGTAACACTGTAAGTAACAGCACAACTGAATAAGCAAAAATAATTACATAACTGGCCGGCTGGCTTGCAAGTTGGCTCAGTATACTCCATTTTAGGGGAGGACACTCTAAGAAAGAGTACACCAATGGGGAAGAAGGATTTGCCACCTCTGCCTAATGATAAACAACATATAAAAAAGTATTGAGAGATCTTTTTCCCCATGTTTCACACAAGAGCAGCAGAATTTGAAGAATTATGGGAGGATTGCATTTTATCTATTCAACACATATGCAAAAGACTTAGGCCTAAGTAAATGTTAACTATACACACACACACACACACAAGTTTATTGTAGCAGGAAAGAAGTTGTAAAATTGCATTTTGTACTTCTCATGATTTTACAGTATTATGACTGTCAAAAATCATGCTTCTTTATAGGCAAGTCACAATTGAGCATGAAAATTTTGGGACGAAAACTATGTACAACAAGAGTTGAAGAAGCTAAAGTACGGATGAAGAAATATTTCAATTTATTGGTGACAAATTACAAGATAAGTCAAAGAATTGTTCTCTGTAGACTAAGAGTTTCTATGTAGGATGTATGGACTCAGTGGTGCAAGTGGTAAGTTCGACAAAAAACAAACAAAAAACAAACAAAACAACAAATCAAGTGAAGTCACAATACTACTATAGGTTGGCATAACTGCTTGCACGGTGCCTTATAACAAGTTCAAGGCTGGCAGAACCATTAGAACAGAGAGGAGAAGACTCGCCAAGACACTGATTATTGTGTTAGATTATTGGAGGGATAATAGAAGAAAACTAGGTTTTGATGTACCATAATTAAGTGAAGTTGACAAGGTTATTCAGGCACAGTGGTTGACCAGGTCAATCATCTAGGAGTGGTACCTTCAACTTTCATGACTGTAGCCATGTAAAAATCATATTTAATAACAGTTCTGCTGATAAATTTCCATAAGTGTAGTCATGTAACTAAACATCATGTAGTCAAGTAAACATCATATTTAATGTGCCTTAATCTTCATATCTATATTATAATCAGTACACATCATAGTTATTTAATAACTGATAAAATGAAATTATTAAATTAGAAAAAAAAAACAGAATTGAAACTTTTTATTATTAAAATCTTGCATTACTGATTAGCCAAAAACAAATGCCAGAAGTGAGGATTCTATTAGCCAGAAGGGAGGATACAATACAAGAGGAAGGCTGTCCTAATTGATGCAGCAGCCAATAACACTGTCTTCTTAGAGACATGTTATGACAACATCATCATTCCGAAGGGCCTCTCCCTGAAGAAAAGATGCATGGCTGCTGGCAACAATGATTCCCTTCAAAAGGAATTCAATGCCATCTTACAATAAGTATCCCAGGAACTAAACAAAGCCCTGCGCAGATACTACGAAGACATCCTAGAAGAATCAACATCGACACTTGAACACATCTCCGCTGAACTCTCAACATTGTTAACCACAGTAAATGAAAGTGAAAAATCTCACCACTTGGACATATTCACCAAAACCAAGAACAACATCACGAAGAAAAACAACAACAAACTCTACAAAGGAAAATAACTAACATCTGGGACACAAACTATGGAGCTCCACCCACCCTGGACTTCGAACAAGAAGAACAGGAAGAACCAACTATCAGTGGCCAGGTGAGGGCGACGATACAGAGCATGAACTCACTCCCTCCCATTGCCTGTAATCAAGTCCCCAACCTTTCCAGACCACTTCCTGTTATACAGGAAGTGGGCATGGCCAGTCACACCCAGACAAAACCCCTGAAGTTAATGGAATTTTTCGGGTGCTGTACAGCTCATCTCGTCTGTTTTCAATTATATTTGTTTCTTACGCGCAGATAATGTACAGCAGATGGAAAACGCAAACTGGTGGGGCGTTCTTCTAAAGAGGCAGGATTAAAATCAGTCGATTCTACCTCCATATCATTGGAATCAACACTTCCAATGAATCTTGGAAATTAATTTTAAAATACATGCAATGCAATCTTACAGAGTTTCTATTAGTAAGGGAATATTAATAAATTCTGGGAATAAATTTCTTACCAATAAATTTTTGCGCCATTGTGTTTGCAAAGGTATTAGCTAATGCTCATAAAAAGATTTAATCGCAACTCAAAAAGGAAAACCCGTGGCAGCGCCATAAGTTCGGCTACCCATGACCATATATGGGAAAAACTGAATTTACTGTACATCACGTAATTCAAGGGGCTAAACCTCACAATTCTATGTACATTGCTGGTCTATTTGAGTTTCCTTGCTAACAGGCCACACCCACTCATTAAAAACTAATTATAGCAGTAGTCCATGTCCAATTCTTCAGACTCGTCCTCAGGGTGTATGTCATCAATATAATTCTTGCATGTGATGCCTTTGCAGTTTCCACATGCTGCAATGCACTTGACATCATTTTTCTTGCAGCTGCACCTTCGGTTGCTGCAATCTCCCTTGCAGTTACAGCTCGTGAACTTGAGCAGTTCCTCAGGGGCCATAGGCTCAAGCATTGGTATTGGCTCAAAACCATGAGCCCCTATCGCCCATCCATAGTTTGTGGGGTCCAAAGACATGCTTTGTAGCAGCATCCAATCCCGTGTTTGCAGGTAGGCACGAAGAGAATGCTGTGTAGCAGCACCATCTGTTGGAGGTAGAGTTTCAGGCTTGATTATCCCAGAAGCTGCCTTCCGAGAGAACATGCTGTACCGGATTGCACCTAAAGTGGTACCTGGTGCATGGTATATGTACTGGAAAATTGCAATACCACTTCTGATCACAGCATCCCTAGTAGCCCTAAGATCAAGGAAGACATCCAGATGTTCGTTAATCTCCCCTGCACAAAACTTGTCAAACAAGGATGTTTTCCCATGGCCACTAATGGCAGAAACCGTATCACAGCCAGTGAATGCGTGACAAAGAAGCAAGTAACGTCTCTGTTTTTCAGAAAGAGCTTCTCGGATGCTCCTGATATCATAAGAACCCTCAGATGCAGTGAAGAAGAGTGGATGGTTTGTGATACCACAGTGGTGTATGAGCATTATTAGCACATCAGTATCTTCTGCTCGTACCTGAAAACAACAAATTGTACATGAAGCAGTATAATCTATAGAGAACTATAGACTTACCTCAACAGAGCCATCAATAGCGGCAGCCAATGCAGCCCGCACAATCAAGGTGTCAGCATCATTATCACCCAGCTCTACAGTGATCTGACATCTCTGGAAGGTTAAAGAAAGGAGTTGGATAAGTTCACTCTTGTTATGGGTGTTGTCTAAGAATTTCGCCCTTGTTGTCGGAGCTATCATATCTGGGCGAATCTGCATATCACAGCACGAATTCTTAGTACGCCGGATGTGGTCATGGTCTTTTGGCGAGCTGTTGTAGCCATCGAACACCACTGTGATTCTCCGAGATTCCTTACCGAGACACTTGACATACCTCAGGTACCTATCAGCGATCTCTTGCCAAGTCTGACCTGCTTCCCACTTCACCATGTAGAGAAGCCATCCACCATCCACCACTAGACTGTGGCACGCTTGGTCAGTGCGGTCAACTGTGTCCGTCAACCCCTTCAATCTACTCTTGGAAAATGCTGCCTTGTTTGCCTTGTTCATCTTCTGATCCTTATTGCTGAATAAAGAAAGAGGTATGGGAGTCAGTTCATACTGCAATGCATTCTCCACTGTAATATCCCGTTGGGCTAGTAGAATCAGTCGGTTGAAAAACTTGAGCGAGTCTAGTAGAATCTTCTTCTCATTGACCTTGGGGATCTTTCTTAGCGAAGATAGGGCTTGTAGCTTGAACTTGACTTCCATGGTTGTTGTCACTGACTGTCCATCCAGCTTCTTCTGCATGTCCCTTCCTACAGCAGCAGCTCTCTCAGCATTCACCCCATCACCTGTAGTGCTTGTGAATCCTGTGGAGAATGATACGAGCAAACTCTTGTCACGATCATGGTCAAAGGGGTTGGTTTCATCAAGCCATTTGAGAACAAGTGCAATCGCTTCAGCATCTCGCTTCATCCGGGTTTTAGCAAGCTCTCTGTGGAGTGGACAATGTTTCTTGACACCTTCCTCCATGCGCTGGTTGACATAAGCAAAATGGCTTAGAGTCTGCACCCAGCACTTGTGGCTGGAGTCACTGTTCCTCATCCTACCTCTGCTCAACCCACCTTCAGACTTGGCTGCCTTCATCAGTGTCATCTCAATGCAGATGTCACACCAGGTGCCAGACCAGTCATGGCGAGAGTAGCGAACAACGTGATTCCCATGGACTTCGAATTGTTCAAAGATCTCCTTGTATCCCGGCAACAATTCAAGTTTCTTCATCAACTGACAGTACAGCCGTGCACCCTTGGCATACTGATGATGCCCTGCAGCTGCAAAAGTGTCCAGCATGGTAGTCACAATGCAAGAAAGATGCCCACCATGGTCTGCAAGTCGTTCAAACCTGATGAAGTTCTTGATTACATCAACCATGTAGTGGTACTGTACCCAGAGTGCCGGTGTTCTTCCTCCCTCCGCAAGTCTCTTGAAGGTGTCTTCAAACTTCTTTTCAAACACGGCAACTATTGGAGCTGTGTGTTGGGATCCCATCTTCTTATCAGCTACCAGATTGAGCAGAAGCCTCATTTCACCAAGCTCCTTATCAGTAAAGATGTTCTTCATAACATGTTGATATATAGCTGCATCTATCAGGAGGTGAGCACGAATTGCTTTGTCAAAACACCCTCCGCTCAGGATATGGTGGGCAGTTGTACTCCCTGGATAGATGAGCTGTATCAACTCCAGTAGTCCTGAATCATCCATGATGTTTCCCAAGGACCCAAGATAGGACTTTAGCAAGTGAAACCCGCCCAATCTACGAAGAGAAAAAATAAAACTATTATAGTATAGTGCCATTATAAACCAACCAGTTCCTCACCTTGGAATGATTGGAAGATTTTCCTGCTCTATGATATGTACAGCCTTGAGCCAGATGGGAAGATCGAAGGTTACTATGGCAATGTTGCCCTTTGAAAGCCGTACAGATTCCTTCAGGGTGGTAAAGATGGTACGATGGTCATTAGGGTCACCACCTATCACCGGAAGGAAGTCGATTTGGGTGGGTTGCTTTGTGTCCTTCGCATGGATCCTCTTCATCCACCCGTTCCAGTTGGCATGCTGAAACTCGGAATCATGGGCCTTGATCACCCACCCTGCTGCCCACAGCACATCTCCTGGACAGAGTGATGGCTTCCCTTGTGTGATGGAGGAGGAAAGCTGGTCAATCGGAAGAAAAGTGATGTTGGTCATTCCCTGGTCACTCTTGACAGTAAATGGAACTATCCTGACTTCTGCAGCCTGGAGAATCATTGCCTTGTCGTTTGGTTTCAGCCTAACTCTGCTGAAACTTGGATCCTCTGTTAAAGGTGGTGCTGGAGAGGTGACTTTGATCAAACCCATAGAATGGAAGGGAGTGTTACCACAGATGGAAAGAATGTTCAAGTCTATATTGTCTCCAATAAACTGAGTGATGGCACTCTCAGAGCTTGTATCACTGACCGAAGCCCTGACCTCCAGCTCCATGCTTTGCGATTCACTTTCGATGGCTGCAGCAGTGACAGATGGGTCTTCAAGTGCGACATCAACCTCAGAATCTGTCTCATCAGCAAGAATACTATGAGAATCACTGACAGGTGTGTAAACTCCATTCTTGTTACCAAGGAAGCAATACTTGTAATTGTGGGTTTCGGCATATGACTCAGTGTAGCCCAACTGGTGTAACCTGTTTAGCATCCACTTTGACCCAAACCTATGATCGAGTTGAATGGCAAGTCCCATATGGTATGGCAATACCCCTGACCGAGGCCGACAGGCTTTGATGAAGTTTTGCCCCCAAACAGCTACTTTTTCATCCGTCTTCACTATTGGCCTCAAAAAAATCTGAAGGCTCTCAGGAACAAGTTCCAACTGACTGGAGATATCGGTCATACTGTGTGCAGTGGGGTATGACTTGGGGTCTAGAGGAACAGTGGCAATATCATTGCAAATGAGCTTCATTGCGGTCTGTATTATCTGGGTCTTCTCATCTCCTGATTGAAGGTTTGCGTGGTGCTCTCGTAGAATGTTGCTGGTATTATCTTTGAAGCAAATAACATCCTTCCTCCTCTCCTGTGATGTAAAATACAGTGAATCTTGGTACTTGTCTTGGAGCTTTTTCTTCAGCCATTTCTTTGAATACGCAAGGCTCTTGTCTGGTGATGGATCAAGTTGCTGCAATTTCTCATGAACCTCTTCAAGTGTCATCACCCCATGTTCAAGTTGTGTGTCCAGCCATTCACAGAGTTCACAGAAAACAGCTTCTCGTATTTCAATAACTTTCCTTCCTACCTGAGGATTACAAACTGACATCAACAACAAGAATTTGGAAAACTCATTAGATCACTTACATCTGTTCGTTTAGTTTTGGAATGGTGACCACTTGACTCAAAATTTGCTCGGCAACGCAGATGATAAAGGGTCTCTTCGGCCACTAGATCATTGATCCCCTCCAAACGGCCAGCAACTTCCATTCCCCAATCATCGTTGCGAGCCCTTGCAATCTTGAGAAGGCTTTTCTTCAATCCATCTGCAGTCAGATTGTCAGGAACTCGGTATTGCTTTCTGGCCCTCTCTGTGTACAGATTATGATTTATGAACAGGTTTATAGTTGATCTGATCTCACCTGGATCCTTTGGAAGGAGACGAACAAGCTGATTGCAAAGGATGCACTTATTCTTGTACAACAGTTTTGAACTACATGAAGTGGATGCAGATGAGATGCGTCGCCTCTTCAACTGCACTGACTCTCTCTCTGCTGTTGCTGCATCTATGCATGATGAATGTGATCGCCACGAACGAACTAGTAATATGTGTTGTTTCACTTACGAGTTGACTTCCTGATGACCTTGACTGACTTGTTGTACAAATCACGCCGACACTCTTTGTGATACGTCAACTTTTCCACCTTACATGCTTCCTTCATTCGCTCAACAACAGTGACATCCCCTGCAGCTTCTGCATATCCTAACAGGACAGGATAGCCTCTAGGAGTAGCCGATACCAGCTTCTGAAGTGGTGTCTCTGGGCCATCACAGATGCAGCAGTTGGGCAAAGGTCCATCTACATCCATAGCTAGCAGCTAGACTTTGTAGGCTCAAAACTAAAGCAAGAATTTTCAGGCATCCACAAGTAAAGCAAGATTTTGTCAGCTCAAAAGAAATTAAGCCTCCAAAAGTAAGCAAGAATATGCAGGCCTCCAAAAGTAGTGCAAGAATATGCAGGAATATGCAGGCCTAGGATGACAAAGCATTTTTAGGATTGTATAATTAGCATCTAAAATTAACGCGTTATTTAATGAGTGGGTGTGGCCTGTTAGCAAGGAAACTCAAATAGACCATTTGGCATTGCAATGTACATAGAATTGTGAGGTTTAGCCCCTTGAATTACGTGATGTACAGTAAATTCAGTTTTTCCCATATATGGTCATGGGTAGCCGAACTTATGGCGCTGCCACGGGTTTTCCTTTTTGAGTTGCGATTAAATCTTTTTATGAGCATTAGCTAATACCTTTGCAAACACAATGGCGCAAAAATTTATTGGTAAGAAATTTATTCCCAGATTTGCCAAATATCTCATAATATTCCCTTACTATATTATCAAAAGAAATAGCTCTGCTAATGTATGTGAGGTCATATATAATAGTAACTGTAGTTCATGTAGTTATCTTATTTGTACAGGGGTTAGATGAGAAGACATATTTCAGAATTCTTATTGATATTGCAGAAGGAATGAGATACATTTCTTCCATGGGCTACGTGCACTGAGACTTGGCAACAAGGAATGTTATGTAAGAAATATTATTCTTGGGGAATTAGCGAGACTGAATATATCTTAACTATTATTTTATTATCTTACTAAAGATAAGCATGTATTTTCACTTATATTATTATAATATATATACATATATATATAATATATATATATTATGTTAATGTTATTATACATATATATATAATATATTATTTAGGTTGGACGGAAATATGAAATGCTATATCAGTGATTTTGGCATGGCTTCTAAGGTTCAACCTGAGCCAATTGAAACAGAAGGGATGTGGCCAACAGGGTGGATGCCTCCAGAATCATTAATTGAAGGAATATTTTCTGAGAAAAGTGATGTTGTAAGTTAATACTGTATTTCAAGGCATATATACATGTGTATCAAGTGGCTTTATGCTTTGCTGAAATCATGTAAATCAGATGCTTGTTGCTACAATTAGTCTTTCACCATCACAAATATATTTTTTATTTGTGTTTTAGCTGTTGCTATATTCTAAAACAGTTAGATTCAGATATCATGAATTGGCATTAAATAATTTGGCCGAGGTAGCATTTCAGATTATAGAGATTACACAAACATGACAGTGAAATGTCATCTACATAATATAGCGCAAAAAGTGTAATAAATTGTTTATTATAGCTACATTGGATACTTTTTCAAAACAGTAGGTGTTCAGAGGTGACTCTGCCATTTTTGCAGTAATGCAGTTGTCCAAAACAACACAGGTGCATAGAACCAGCATTCAATATGCAGTGTTTAATGTGAGAAAATATTGATTGCTAGCATGATGCGGAAATACTTGAGGAAAATGTCCAATGTATCATGCCTGAAAATAGTCTATTAGAACCTCCAACTAATTCACTGTCATCAGACACAACTGATACCGTTTTCACCATAGCTACGAAATCTGGAACCAAATATGTCAATTCTATTCGAGAATTATATTATACTTTAATAACTATTGGCATTCCTCCTGAAAATATTTCTATCACAAGATCCACAGTATTAAATAAAATCTGCCCTACAATAAATACTGATTCTTTAAAAATTCCAAAAAAAAGCTGTGCGAAATACATGAGGCAAGCAGAAATGCCAACTATATGCTCTGCACACAAAGCTTCTAACCTAATTAATACCCCCCAAGGTCACATAAATACCGATGGTACGACTTTACACATGAAAATACTAATAGGTTGCTCAATTAGTGGAACCGTCAGGGGTGTGCAGGAGGTTTCCGATGGTTGTGCTGAAACCATGATTATTGAGCTGGACAAGCAATTAGCTAAATTAAGAAATACAGCAAATGAATTAAATATTCCAAATGCTAACGCTATCAACTGGACATTAATATATGTATGTATACTTTACGGCAAAAAAATTCGCCCGCGCTTCTAATTACGTAAGTTAGGTAAAGCGTTCACAGTTCCAGTATTTTTCAATTAACTAGCGCGGAGAATCCGCTGCACTGCCTTACGCAACTTTGTTTCCACCAAAAAATTTATAGCTACTCTCTTCTTGAAACAATTGTGAAGTCTTTGTCAAGCTGCGCTTCTTTGCCACTGCTTTCGAAGTTTATTCAGGTAATTCTGTTATCGTTACTACAATGCATGGGTCCACTTCCTTAGTCTGGCAGAGACTTTAGATTCTCTGATGCTAACTGAGAATGGAAAGGGTTACACTGTGCACTACAGTTAGATGTAATATTTGTCCTATTTTTCTGTAAAAAGAGTCTGCTCGCTCGCCATGCATTTGCGCTATTCGAGCACACCACTAGTATTAGAATTTTTGTAGTTTTTTTGTTCTATTACTTTTTTCTTTTAAAATGCTGTAATTTCCTTCTTAGTTAGTTGTTGTTTTGTCATTGCAACTACAGTGAATTTTTAACATTGCTAGCTAAATTATATATCCAAGGATTGGAATGGAGCTATACAAATATTAAGGTACTTACTTCACCAACCAGTAGTCAACTCCAAGGGAGCTAAACCCAGGTCTCTCTCTCTCTGGAGACTATCCAAGTAAGGGGAAAAAAGATGAAGCAAGTTACAATATGCAAAGGGAGTAACAGGAGTGTTCTGCACCTTCTTATTCTCTGAGCATCCAAAAATGTACCCGCGTCTTGTAGTAGCATATTAAAATGATGAATGATCGGTGCAGAGAAAAAAGCAGACGTTAGCTCGCGATAAACCCGCGGGCTGGAGAAGTGAACGAACGTGCGCACGCAAGGTTCAAGTCTCATTAAGGGTGGCCGCACACCGCCCACGCAATTTTTACCGGTTGGTTGCTAAGCACGATTCTGCTACTTTCTTTATTTGCAGGGCTACTCTACTATACCAGAAGGATAAAGTACCTGCCGAAGATACTGCACACCGACTTTGGAGTGAATCTGAAGGAAATAGCATGGCCCCGATGTAAAACTTTGAAACAACTTTTTGGAGCGGTGCGGCAAGTTGGAGCTCCAGAATTTTGTACGCCGCTAGCCAAGACGATACTCTAGGGCAAGACAACGAGTTTTTTTCCATTTCAATATTACTTTATGACTTATTTACATTTTTTTCCTTTTATAAGATTTTGAAAAATTCAAATTGTGGTGCCCTTCTTTTTTTTGTGTTCTACACGTGTGCAAAAAATATAGTCGTTCTCATTATTTGATTCCAAGAAAAACTGATTCAAAATTGGATACTTCTATTCCACTCGCAATTCTTAAGAAATAGCCCCACCCCCATATCTCGTACTACGAGTACGCGAGCAATTCTTTTTTCAATTAGTTTGTATTGGTTCTAAAAAGAGCCCGCCTATATCAAGAGTAAACAAACATCAATACAACAATAACAAGAGAGTCAGAAGAGAGAGCAGTTTATTGGAGATAGCCATAGGTGAAGGTATTAGATCTGCGCAGCTTGGGAAGTCTTCGCTCCGCAGAAATCGAGCCTGGTATATCCATCCGCTTGAGTTCAGGTACGCAGAGTCCGGAGAACGGCTACAGGAGGAGAGGCAGCCTGGTGCACCTTGCTGCGTGAGCTCAGACGACGTATGGAGAGTTGCTGTAAACGGATATGAGACAACAAGAAGCTAAACTAAAACACTACAACTTCGCAAAGTATACTTCTGCTACTACTGCGCGATAGTTTCTGCTCGCGTATTATCAAATGGTGGGGTATTGGCGGGGAATAAATTAATGTCCGGATCTACAGGCAGTGCGCGTTGCTATGTGCGGCCACCCTTAAAACAACATTATTATTATTATTATTTTTTTTTTTTTACTAACTTGCACTGCGCATGCGGCCAGTTTGAGGCGCCTTTTCAGCGGAGTTGGAGGGGCTTAGATGTGCAGTTGGGAAAAAAGGGTGTAAAAATACACCCATGAACCCTGAAGAACTTGGAATTTTGAAAGGTAAATATCACAACAATTTTTTAGCATATTTTACTTCACTTTCTTTTTCTAACAGGATACTTACAGCAACTATACCCTGAAGAAAAAATTGCCAGTGAGCAATTTAACTCTATATTAAATCCACAATATGGTTAAAATAAGTGCAGCTTATACGCCCCACATGAGCTGGTTGCTCACATTTTGCGTGTCACACGCATGCAGTATTTTTGTAAGGGATTGTGACAAAGAAAAAAATGCTTTGACTATTGCACAAGTATCATTTGATAGTGAAAAATATTTGCTGCTTGCAAAGTAAGAGTAAACCCATATCTAGTATGTAATATATATTTTCCAGGATATTTTCCCACACCCACAGGGATAATATCTTCGCATAAGCTACTCTAAGTAAGTCAGCATGGGAGTTGGCTACACAAGTGATGAACCTATATGAAGAAGCAAAGCTCAAAGGCCAAAAGTTGCGACTAGCAACACTTTAAGCAGAATTATCTGACACCCATCAGATGTTTAAGTCAAAGGGATCAATGTCATCTATTAGAGCGAGTAGTTAAGCTTGAGCTTAGTCTCAGTGAGTTGCAAACTGAGGCGAACAAACTCAAAGCAGCAAATGGCTCTCAAAAGTGCATTTGTAAAATTGACCAACAGCAAAATGTAGGAGAGAGACAAGGAAATGTTTCCTCATTTTGCTACAGAGGAGCAACTTACGCTACCCAAGCAATCACTTGAGGATGATGAGTTACAGTCCGTAAACCGGGTTCTAGCAAAGAACAGCCACTTGAAATTGAAGAACTCTACCCATTGGCAAGTTGGCCAGAAAGGGAGTGTTTGGAGCAAAGTTGATGAGGCAATGCACTCCGGGACCAAGCAATACCCCCCCCCCCCCTTGCCATCACAAAGTTAAACGAGCTGAAATAATCACTATTTAATGCTTTTCCAAACTACTGGGGAAGTCCTATTGAGTTCGAACAATTGTAGAAAGTGAGTGTGGAGGCAATACAGCAATGCTGTAAGAGATTATGCCATAATAAACAATAATAATATTTGGAACCTCATTATAACTAATAATACTGTTGCAAAATGCTTATATATTCATATGTTGCGTTAAATAAAAAGTATATTAAAATATGTGAAATGACTTGTGTAAAATTAGAAAGTATATTAAACAACATGTGTGTGAAATTCTCAATATCCACTCTGGTATGCGTAGGTGTCTGATGTACTTATTGCATTTAGTTACAGTTAGTGTTCCAAAAAGCCTGAATGCCCTGCACAAGCTCTGCCTTGTTCTTCGGGTTTACCTCCCTCCGGATGTATTCCTTCATCTCGTGTGCCACAGATTTTCTATGGGGTTTGCATTCAGGGGACTCAGCAGGCGTTTTCATCCGGTTAATGTTGCATCGTTGAATGAATTCCCGGGTGTGTAATGACGTATGTTTAGGGCTTTTCAGCAATCCTGATTTTACTAACCCCTTTACCAAGCAACATAATAAAAGTATGGTAAGACGAACCCATTCCATAAAGTATGCTATCTGAAGCATAGTTAAAATCATTTTATTAAGATTGTTGGGAAATTTTCATAAAAATAAAGTTTTCTTCAAAAAAAAAAAAAAAAAAAAAAAAAAAAAAAAAAAAAAAAAAAAAAAGTTAAGAATTATTAAATGTTGTTGATGAAGCGAATTAAGAACAAATGTGTAGGGGAAAATATTGAGTTTGTCTAAATCAGGAGAAAAAACGCATACATATAATAGAGCACTGTAAAAAAAATGGGATGTTCCACTGCTCCTTTAATGGGGTGTAGTGTAACACCTGTATTGTGGCGTGTTATGCTACACTCTGAAATGTTTGGTAACACTGTGGAGTGTAGCATGACACCCTTATAAGCTATAGTGACTTTACTACATGTATTAGTACTCCCATGCAGACTTGCTACTTTAAGAGGTGTTCAAATACTAACACAGTGGTGAATTAATACATATAAATTTAATAAAGCTAGCCAATATGAATACAGCTTGCACAATGACATATTAAGCACTGTGCTTTATAGAATCTTGCCCATTAAATTGTGAGCCACCAAAGACCAGCATAATGTGTCAGAATTATATTCACATAATTATAAAGATTCAATAATTAGTTTCATCTACACTTGCCAAAATTGTAGTCAGGCAACTAGATTCCTACAGCACTAACAATGAGGAAGCTGAAAAGCTTAAAGTTCTAATGAAGAATTTCAAGGCATGCTTGGTTGCTAAGTTTGAGAACAAGACAGGTAAATGTGTATATGTGGTTATTTCTAATAATTATTAAAATTATATTATAATGACATTAACCTTTTAGTAATGAGTTTAATTGGTTTCATTTGCCAGGGATAGTCTTGGCTTAAAAATAAAATGTCATGGCAACAGGATGTGATCCATCAAAGAATGGCACTTCGTCACCAGAAAGATGGAAGTAATATAGAAATCTCATGTCCTATACAGATCAAGGAGAGTAGAAATGTTCAAGATTAGAAAATTTTATAAATACATTGCACACTTTCTTTTTGGAGTTGCAGTTACCAACTCTTTCTTTTCCTGGAAAAAAAACAAAATCTTTTGTGAGAAGTTAGCACACTATATCTGTCTCTGAGATTTCATACTACATTCTAATGATGTTGTAGTGTTCCAACAGGGGACTCCTGATGGTCATTCCAAGCTCTGTAATTAAACAGTAACAGTATCTGAATATACTCACAATCTTATGCAGAAATGTGTATTCTGTACAAGCCACCATTATACAGCATAAGCACAACTAGCATGCTGGCTTGCAAGTTGCCTCAGTACTTCATTTTTGGGGAGGACACTCTAATGAAGAGTACACCGATGGGGAGGAAGGATTTGCCACTTCTGCCTAATGATAAACTAGATATATTTAAAGAGTATTGAGAAATCTGTTCCCAATGTTTCACACAAGAGCAGCAGGATTTGAAGAATTATGGGAGGATTGTATTTTATCTATTCAACATTTATGCAAAAGACTTAGGTCCAAGTCCTCTCTATTTCCTTCCTTACACAAACATCTTCTCTCACACCTTGGATAACTACTGCTTTTAGTGGGGTGATGGATTGAGAGGAAGGGGTGATGGATTGACAGGCAGGGGTGCTATTGGAGTATTGGAACCACATGTGTTAGCATGGTTGGGACCTCTACCTATTCAAAGTGGCCACATCCCTTAACGAAAAATGAACACGGTGGCTTTACCCTGCCATCTTACGCATTTGACTATGCACAACAAGTGCATTTTCCATCAGATCCCATGCAACCTGGCCCAGTGTACTTTTTGACACCAAGAAAATGTGCGATATTTGGAGTGAATTTGGAGGCAATCCCAAGGCAAGTCAATTTTCTGACAGATGAGGCTGGTTCTTGTGGGAAAGGGTCAAATGCAGTCGTAAGTCAGTTACACTACTTCTTTGAGCATCATGGTCTGGGGGAAACAGAAGTATTTTTGCATGCGGACAATTGCTCCGGGCAGAACAAGAACAGTACCATGATACATTATTTGGCCTGGAGAGCTCTTACTAATCAGCATTCTTCTCTGACTCTATCATTGTTGATTGTCGGACACACCAAGTTTTCCCCAGATTGGTGCTTTGGCTTGTTCAAGCGTAAATTCCGGCACAGCAAGGTCAGCAGTCTCAATGGTATTGCTTGTACTCATTGTTTTGAGAAGGTAATAAAAAATATGAAACCATTATATATATATATATATATATTTTTTTTTTTTTTCCAGGGACGAAACGAATTAAGCATAATAAGAGGGGGAGGTACAAAAAATGGCTCTTACATGCCCAGTTAGTTAAATTAATCAATTTTATTTCTAATGTAAGCTCTTGCTATTTTATAGAACTGTCAGAAAGCCATTTCAACGGGTAAAGGGTTGTTTGCTCACGTCAAGAGCTGCAGCAGCACGACTACACCGTAAGTGTGTTTGTACAACACCTGGAATGTCGATATTTGATAAATGTGACCTTTTATCACTACTTCTCAATTACCACATCACTGGGACTCTTTCACCTCCAACTGCCACAGAGGCTACGACCATGCGGTCAAGGGCTCGGGTAGAACCTACATGATTGGCAGAACACGGAAATCGATCATTCGTCACAAGACTACCCCCCCCCCCCCCCCCCCCCCCGGCACCAGTTCAGCAGGACCTCGAGAGAGCCAGAGTCAACTAGTCCAAACTTGAGGGCAGACGGACACACAATCTGGCCCCCGACCTCAGGAAGGCACTCCAAGATCTCAATAACGACTCTTCAATCCTGATCAACAAAGCGACAAAGGCAGCTCGATAACGATATTGAACACGACGGACTACATCAATAAAGGATTAGATCACTTGCAAGACAAAGTCACCTACACGCCCATCGAGAAAGACCCTTTTCTGAGGATACAGGCAAAGATGAACAACATCTTCAGAATGGCTGCACGATGTGGTTGGATTCCAGATGACATCGCACTTGCATGCCGCAGGAAACCAAACCGCGTCAGGACACAGTACATGTACTTTCTTTTAAATGTGTACAGGTTCCTCACAAGTCAGACCAATTGTGTCGGGACGCAGCGGCCTTACGGAGCTTGCATCGGCTCTTCTGGACAACCTCCTACAGCCATTTGTGTCAGCATGTCTGCAGATACTGTCAAATTCTATACAGCTGATCAACACTCTATCGACCACAAGACTCCCTAAGATGCCCTCTTGTTCACCGTGGACATTAAGAGCTTATACACAAGCATTCCACAAATGGAAGAAATCCACCTCGTCCTACGCCGGATCTATGATGGCTCACGTCCTCCTCCCCTACGCCCAAGCAGCAGTTGAGGTCTCTACTAGTGTTGCACCGATAATCGGATCAGTTATCGGCCGATATTTAAAATATTTGTATCGGATATCGCTGTTAAGTCAACCGATAATTCATGATATTTTTTCTTTCCTTATTTTTTTAATTATGAATTTGTATATTTTATTTTTTCATTCACGGAGGTTTTTGTCATTTTTTTATTCACAGTGGTTATGTTTCTTTTCCCCAGAAAAAAAAAAGAAACTCAACTGGCCAGGAATCGAACCCACAGCCTCCCGATCTCGAGCCAGGGGTGCTACCTCCCACACCACTCCGTAACCTTGACCCCTACGAGGCAAAAGTTATTTTGCAACTACTTATTCCAGTCATTATCAACACATTTTTTTTAACGAGAACCATACTCTTGAGTAAAAAGGCAACTGTAAGTGGTTCTAGAAAGAAGTCAGCGCTGTCCTGATTATGTCTGAAATAAGCTTTCACCAAAATTAATTAAATATGGATCGGTTATCGGTATCGGCAGATATCTGCCAATAATATCGGTATATCGGCTATTTTCAATATCGGTGCAACACTAGTCTCTACTATTGGTGATCCTTCAAGACAATGTCTTCTCGTTCAACGAACAGTTGTATAGACAGTGCAAGGGCGTGGCAATGGGCACCAAATGTGCTCCGGCCTTCGCCAATCTCTTTGTCGCCTGTGTAGAGGATAGACTCTTCCTTAGATTACGCTGTCAAGGTAGACCCACGCCCTCTTTCTGGAGGAGATATATTGACATCTTCGGTGTTTGGGAACATCACAAACTTCTACTCAATGACTTCATGTCCTTTCTGAATGTCTCCCATCACTCCCTCTCCTTTACGATCTATCATGACCGGAACTCCCTCGATCTTACCTTCTACAAGGGCGAGAACTTCTCCTCTACAGGCATTCTCGAGTGGAAATTGTATAGAAAACCCTGCGACAGCCTGGCTCCCCTCCCAGACGACTCCGCCTGTCCAGGCCTGCAAGGATGCCTGGAGTCTTAATCCACGCGCAAGCCCAAGTCCTCGTCCTCGTCGTTCATCGCAAGTCATCGATCTCGATTAAACTTGTTGTCGTGAACTTGTTTATAAATGCATGCATTGTATTATTATTCCTTAGTTACTCATTAACTCATTTTTTCATGTATCGACTCTATTTGGTCTTTGTTTCTTATATTAAACTAAATTGTGATTGTTGGAACTTGGCTGTATCTAGTCATTGGGCTAAGCGGCGGGATTTCAGAGATAATCAGATACAAGAACTTCTCCTCTACAGGCATTCTCGAGTGCAAATTGTATAGAAAACCCTGCGACAGCCTGGCTCCCCTCCCAGACGACTCCGCCCATCCACCTTCCATTTTCAAGGGCATCTTTATGGGAGAGGTGATCAGGCTGATACGTAATACCAGCTGCGAAGCTCAATTCACTCCAGATCTGAAACACTTAGTGGACGCCTTCGCGGCTAGAGGATATCCGAGAAAACTCATGATATCATGGCTATCGACAGTCTACTACAGCGATAGACAGAAATTACTCCTTTTTTCTAAGGATTAATTTGACTGTTGGACTATCACAAATCAGCTTCCTAAAGAAATCTGCAATAAGGGAGATCATGAGAGCTATCACCAATGTAAGTCATGATAAGGAAAAATGTTCGTCAGATATTTATACCACCATTAATGTCACTCAGTCATGAAGGTTATTTTAGAAAAAGATGAGGATTGGCTCTCAAAGCTAAGCACATGATGTGAGAATTCACCAATGAACATGAAACCTTCTTCATGTTTGCACAATCCAATTTCATTAAGATTTCATTAACTTATCGGTACATCAGATATCACATCTAGGTATGTCAAGTGAAGCTAAGGCTTCTATGCATAAAAGGATACAAACTAAGTGGTGTTTTAGATAGTTCAGTAAGATAAAGTTGAGTGAGCTAAGTGTGGTACCAGTATTGGTTCAAGGCACTGCAAGATAGTTTAAGAGACAAGCAGATGTGGGATATAATTAAAATAATAATAATAATAAAAATAAATAAATAAAGTAAAACATACACATTAAAAATAATTACAATGAAATAGAATAGACAACTAATTCAACACAACACAAACATGGAATGGAAGAATATAAATCATTGTATAATTGCAAACTATAATAGAAAGGATGAACACAAAAAAATCACACTTTTGACAGGAAATAGTATAACATGAGAAAAAATACTACCAACTAAAACATTAAAAAATAAAAAATAAAAATGTATTAGAAACAAAAAGATTGAAGGGGAAAAACATACAACTACAAGTGTTATACAATGTGAATTATATAGTCAGAAATACAAACATTACATGTAAACGGTTTATATAGAATTACGAGAAAAGTATAGGTGCACACTATGATACTGCTGCTATTATAAAAAAATAAATAAATAAATATAAAAAATAAATAAAATAAAAGAATTAATGAATTGTTTTTTAATATAAATGGTATGACCGGACATTCACACCCAAATTACAAGATATGCAGTCCACAATTCTAAACGCACTGTATAAACTGTGAAGTAATTTCTTGATAAAGGCACAGCTCACAGCTGGGATCTGCAGTTTGGTGTGTTAATATAGTAAAACAGTGTGTGGGCTCTGCAGTAGTAAGCCAGAAAAGTAAGTAGGGATCTTGGCAAAATCACAAATAAAAATAATGATTTTCTTGATATGTATCTATATATCTTTGTCATGATCAATTGCTTCAGTTGCGGCTGTTGAAGACTTGTACACATTGATAAGCAGAAATATCTAAAAGCTGTTGGGATCAGACACCCTTATCCAGTATTCATTCATGACAGGTTTTAGGGAAATCAACCTAAAGGCTGCATCTATTGTTTTAAATTTTTTTCTATCAGTAGGTTGCACAAGGCCTCACGGGCAGCGTCCACAAAATCCAGTAGCTATAGCACAAGCCATCTTTGCCGTACTCACTGCAACATTTCAGTATTTTGTTCCATTTATTATTGCTGAATTCGAGGAAACGCTGCATAAAAGAGTAGCTAAGGCTTGGGGTGTGTAATTTCTTCTGTATACCATTACCACAAGTCTCCATCATACTATAAACAACTTAGGTTGCTAGCAGAGTGAAGGAAGTTAAACGAGCTTCATTTAAGCCTCTGTGAGAAACTATGCTCGAGTTATATGGCAAGAGTTGGGTAAGTACACAGATTATGTTGACAGGTAAGTGAACTAGCTAGATGATTATTTTTTCTACTGCGTGTGAATAACCTGCCAAAATTTTCTTAGCAGTACACGACTCAAACAGGCAAGAGTTCCTAGCCTCATAGCACGAGTTCTAGAGCTGGCCAGAGCTTACAACTGTGCCACAAACGAAGAGCTAACTATTCTTAATCCATTTCTGCTGTAATTTTTTTTTTTTTTTTTTTTTTTTTTTTGTAATCGACTTGGAAAGCTTTACTCGTGGATACTGAAAAATTTATGCACCATGTTTAGGGCAATTTTTTTTGAAAACCGGCCACATACTGGACATCCTGCACATTTGATCAAATACAACTGTTAATTGCTTCAAATAATGTTACTAACAACAGCAAAAAGCAATATTTAAATGATGGCTTCATGTCTATTTTTTTTAAAGATAAAATTACAATAATATGCTCCAACTCTATGTACTGTTATAGATGATTATTGAATAGAAATTTAAAAAATGAAATAAAATTTATTAATCATAATATTACAAACAACTACGAAGAAAATAGAACACAAAAAACTTAAATTTTGAATCTGATGACGGATTCAGCATGATGACAATAAACAAACAAATACAACAACATAGTACTATTTAAATTGTGACAATAGAAATTTTATAACAACAGTTATACAAAAAAAAAGATGAGGACTATAACGAATAATCAAGCAAAAGAAATAATTAAAACGCCAATGTGTAACACACATAGTAATTACATAAATAATAATAAAAAAAGAAGAGAAGAGCGATCCAACGTAATAATTGTGCAAAAAGGAAAAAATAATAAAAATTATACAGAAATGTTTAAATTATAATCCCAACATCTGAATTCTACTCAACTGGACTTGAAGTATCATGAACCAATACAACATACACACCTCCTTTACTGTTCTGTGTGAGTAGTATGATAAGTCCAATAGTTTGAAACCAACAAGTGGGGGAAATAAATTTTTTAGAGTACTCAGAGTATGTCATCAAATATGCCTGCTATTATCCAGTGCAACTCCACTCAATATAAAATGTATAATTAAAACTTGTTGAAACGTCGGGTAAGTTTAATTATTGGCTGTTACAACTAAGAAAAATAGCTATTTTTCAGCCAAGAAAGATTGAATCATAGAAAAAATAAATAAAGGTTTGCATTGCTGCTATGCACAGTACTCATATGCCACAACTATTACTGCTAGCCACTGTAATTGCAGATCATAAGACAGTTACTTAATACTAAACCGGAAACAGTAAAAGAAGTAAGTTAAAACTATTTGAGAGGAGTATTACCTCAACACTTTTCTTTGTATGTGTGTAGGGAATAATAGTGGTTGACTAAAATTTCTGAGGATTCTCCTGTAGCGTGGGTGCTATTCAAATAAAGAAGATTATATTAACAATAGTATTTAAACTGGTGAAGGACAAGACATGGAATATTGAGTCACAATGGACTATGCCAGGTAATATTGTCCTAACAACTACTGGTGATTCACTTGTATTCTAACTGTCTTTTAGTGCTACGAATATTGAGGTCATTTTCTCTTCGATTTGACAGAGATTCTGTTTGTTTCGAGTGTATAGCTGTAGGGCCACCTTCAATACGTTTCTATAAGTGGAATACTGGTAATACAAGGGCTATAATATAACTGGCTTCTACTCAAGAAGTACACACGTACCAAGTTCCTGGCATTAAATAAAGCCTGGTGCAATGCAGTTCCAAGTTGAGGTATTTCACACACTCAGTTCTATTTGAAGAAGAAAATTATGACCAACTAACTACAGGTGTCATTTAATGGTGGAAACAGCACTGGCAGCAGAATTCACAGCTCGAATAGGTTTTCTTTTTCTTTTGTACTATAGCAATGAATACAATGATATATTTTTGAATAGGCACTATCATACAGAAATAAAGACTAAGTGGCAATGGTGTTCACTACCTAGGTGAGGGTTATTTTATTTCATTTTAAAGGATGTAACTCGGCAAGAAAATCAAGACGTTTTTGAAAAAGGAAGGGGCTATTGCAATTTGCAGGGCATTTGCAAGTTTTTGAAAAATTACAAAATTCATTAACATTTATTTAATTTTTTTAAAGTTTGAGAGAGAGAACATCTTATTGAAATTAGTTATCACTATGTTAGTATAAATTGTTAATCCTAGCTAGCTACGGTCTAAAAACAAAAACAAATAAAAAAAGGCCATAGCTTGCAGGCAATAATTTCATTGTAACATATGAATGTGGCTTTAAAAACTAATACATTACAAGGATCATTAGCAAGACTACTATAAATTGGAGAAGGTTGTAGTGGAGGATCAGATAAGGCTGGATGATGAAACTTCAGCCTACCAATGGCATGGTGATTGAATTAAGGGATACTTACTGTCAGTCAGTACAGTTTCCACTGCAGGCAATCCCTAAGATGGACATTTGGGTAAATTAACACACATACACACACACATGTATTATCATCTTTTGAATATTCGAGTATTATGAAATAGCAGTAATACACGTCCTAATTGCATTTAGTGGAAGCTCGTACTGCCAGATGATCCGTGCAGCTAATAAGGTGACGAGACTGGATTGGACAAATCAGTGCATTGATGAAGCTGAGATCGGTTCAAGGATGTAAATCATGCTCCTTAAATTAGTATTAAAGTATCACCTCCAGCAAACATTACAATAGAACGAGGAGCACATCACCACTACAGAGCTAAAAATAGCATGCGGACATCGGTCAATTACCGTACAAAACTTGACTTGGACCACACAATCAATGATATGCATGGTCATTGCGTCTGGGCCAAAAGGTGTTGCATCAAAAAGAACCAGAAATAAAGTTTTCTCACTCGCTGGAAAAATGTGATACGCGACGGGCCGGGAAGCAATAATTAAGTCAGTCGCGTGATCCTTCCGATTGTGCTGAAGCAGCAATTTCAGTTCTTCAGAAATTGATTGCGTGCGTGAAGTCGATTGCTACCTTTCCCTCAAGTTTTCTGCGGTGTTCTTCTGATTTAGCTTCTTGTTAGGCGTGTATGGTTGTGTCCAAGAAATCTACGATCTCTTCGGTAAGTTTTTTCCTGTTGTCAGCAAAAAAAAAAAAGTGCTATTAGCTGTTGCTTCTTTTGCAGCTAGTGCTCGTTATCAATGAACGACTGAACTGGCACTGCTAGTTAACTATTTCTTAACAACTATCACTAACTCACTTATTTAAATCATATAAGGTGTTCACCTGTCAACATTATAATAAATGATAGTAGTGCATGAACTATAACTATCCTTTGATTCGCACCATTTAACCATACTCTGACCAGTTTAGTAATAACAATAATTTTAAATAATGAAATGGGTTGACCACTCAAAATAAGTCAATGTCCAGGCAAACTTTGATTTTTTCGGACAAATTGTCCAGACAATTTTTGAGTGTAATTTTTAGGTCTGCCACTATTAACTCAACAATGTCGCTAGCGATTTTCTTTAGTCTACAGAATAGACAATTTCAACATACAAACACAGTGAATGCAGTTTTATCCTTTAACTGGCTTCTTTATGATTTTTCTTTAACTATGTACCAGTATGGAAAAACAAAACAAAACAACAACATCATCGCATACTAGTGGTGCGCTCGAATAGCGCAAATGGCGAGCGAGCTGTACGGAGGGTCAAAGTACAAATTGACATACATACGTCCATACATATATACAAATAAATAAATAAACATCCCCGATTTTCGATTGTGTTACCCCTGTAGTGTCTCGCTCGCTACGCTCGCTCGCCAATTATTCCGCACAGAGAAGAGCTAAAATTTGGACTAATGAAGCTCTGAGCTGCTACGGGAATCAAACAGAATATACGGCTCATTCACTTATAGTAATTATTAGATTAACAGGGCCAAGCATCCATTCCAAGTTCGTGTGTGGGCAGGAAGATACACTGGGATTGGCATTATTTGCAGTAGACTCCACTCCATAAGAAAATTCTAGAGCAACTCTTCTTACATTGATGAACATTGTTTCATCCTGGGCAATGACATTGTATGCTAGGAAGTTCCTAGAAAACAATAGCGTGATCCCTAAATGGAGTGTTGAGCCTGCTCGCGAGCCAGCCAACCTTGGTGCGAATTTCAATTCACTTTGAATTCTTCCTCAATATAAATTTAATTGGTTGCAGTTGGTCTATATCCTTTGGCTTTGCTTGTTATGTTCTGCTCTTTAGTACCCAACTATTGGGCTTGCTATACCTATCATTGCAGTTATTAGATGTGCAAAGACCTTATTAATTGCAGTGTATGTTTAAAAAAATCACCAGTGCAGTTACTAAATATTACAATGGCTTTGCAGGGACTTTATAGGACCTGTGAGAACTTAATTTTGACTATGGAGAAGAGTTCTACTGGAGTCCACTATAGTAATCCAGTAGTGCAACATTGAGAACTAAATTGTTCCAGATTTATAATAATTCAGCAAAGCGAGCGGAGCTGACTTACTAATGAGTCCGCGATATATATATATATTTAGGTCTAGGAATTGTTTTTGTTCTTGCGTGGGCATTCGTGTGCACATTTTCTCCTACGCGCTTGTGCGGGCCGGGTAACCTTCTTAGCAACATTTTGTTTACCCGCCGTACAAAGTAGCGATGCCCAGTGAAACAAATTCTGCGAAAGAGAGACAAAACGTTAGAAACGCTCAGTCAAGAGCTTTGAGGGCGTTAGAAACTCCAGAAGAAAAATTAGTAAGGAGAGAGATAAGAAATGAAAAAGACAGGGCAAGGAGGAGGAGAGCTAAAACGAAACAGGTAGCAAAGTAAAGAATCTTTCTTTTTGAAAAGCCATAAATGTTCCTAATTTATTTATTAGACTATTCCTGATATCCATCTTCATCATGATGTGATGTTGTATATTACAAACATTTCAGCTACACGGAGCCTTCATCATAGAAAAAAGCTACCACTATTGTTTTCTCACTTTGACAATATTTTTGTAGCCACACCAAGCATGCATGGAATAGCTGCAATTACAGGGAACATGCATCGCTCGCTTCACTATTTTGTGCTATTAGAGCGCATCACTAGTATTAACTAATTCATTAGACTCAGTTTATCCCACAGTAGGTAAGGAAATAGTATGGGTAAGTGTGCACACATGCAGAGTTAACCTTGGAAACGTGCTATTAGGGATCAATAGCACTCATAAAGCAATTGAAATAGCACGAGGCGAAGCCGAGTGCTACTTCAATCGTGTTACTCATACTATCAACCTGAATAGCACGGGTCCGTGCTATTCCCTATACAATTTACCACAAGATTCATGAAGATGGTAAAAATCTACTTAAGCACACAGCTCCACCAACCCCCTCCTCCCCAAGACATGGATGATAGGTAACAGACTTTGCTGAACTTCATAATAGTTTTTGGAATAAGTATACAATTTAATATCTCATTCTGGTTAGATGTGGCATGATGTGCCACTCCCTCAGATGAGGTACAGGTCAAACTTGATAGTGACAAGGGGCATGGTAGTTTCAAGATAAATCTTCAACTAGTGAACCCAGCTCACCAAACTCCATAAATAGTACCACTCAGCTTACTGGGTTTAACGATGGAGATACAGTTAGAACATAAATCAGTAATAAACGTATGTTTTCACAAATAAAACATTTTCTCTAGAGATTATGAGATCCTATACAGAATGTATGGGCTCAGAGGCGCTAGTGTTGAGAACAGCAAAAAAAAAATTAATTAATAAAAAAAAAAAGAAAAAGAAAAAGAAAAAAGAAAAAGAAAATGGATGTCACAATGCTCACCTATAGGTCCTGTGTAACTGCTTGTGATGTCTAATTTCTCAAGTTCAAGGTCGGCTGAACCATTAGTAGCACAAAGAGGATCACTTCCTGCTCTGCTAGGTCATTAGTCTTCATAATAAGACCTCTCAAGCTGTCTAACACAAAGCCACGGAAACTTGAAAAATGCAAAATTTTATAATAACGCGATAAGACCAAGCTATATTTGGCATTCCTACAAATGTAAAAACACTTCTTGCTAAACAATATTTTACAAGTATATTTTATTCATTGCAAATGTGCAAACAGTCTTCACCTATATCTAAGCATTCTCAATAGTCTTTGGACGCTGTTAGGAAAAAACCTGCTGTGACAGACTTAAGTTCACCCATTCGAGATTGAAAACTGTAAAACTCAAACAAAATTGAAGACGTTCTCACCCAGATAGTAGAGCTGGGCGGTATATCGATATTCAGGATCATACCGGTAAATATCGGATTACCGTTATCGATATCAAGGCGATTCTTTATACCGAAATATCGAAAAGCTATAATTCACCTACACTGGCGGCTGAACTGGGCTGTATTCAGCAAAGCAATTGAACCAGAAATCGAGAAAACATAAATTGAATTCTGTATACTTAATGGTGTACTCTACATGCGTAATTAAATATTGCAGCCACTTTAGCGGCAACTACCAAAAACCATGGTCCTCGGCAGATTCTCTCCTTTCATTTTTGTCCACTGGACACGTCCAACAAAAATACATGCTAATTACATGGTCCCTGGCAGTTTCTCTCCTTTCATTTTGGTCCACTGGACACGTGCAACTAAAATACATGCTAATTACATGGTCCTCGGCAGTTTCTCTCTTTTCATTTTGGTCCACTGGACATGTCCAACTAAAATACATGCTAATTACATGGTCCCCGGCAGTTTCTCTCTTTTCATTTTGGTCCACTGGACATGTCCAACTAAAATACATGCTAATTACATGGTCCTCGGCAGTTTCCATCCTGGCCCAGCTAATGAATTATTCATGAATACACACACTACTGTCATTGTCAAGCATATTATTATATAGATAATGATGACGATAAATAATGTGTACCGGTACAGCCAACATCGGACCTAGTCCTAATCCTGTGTACTGGTACAGCCAACATCGGACCTGGTCCTAATCCTGTGTACCGGTGCAGCCAACATCGGACCTAGTCCTAATCCTGTGCACTGGTACAGCCAACATCAGACCTAGTCCTAATCCTGTGTACCGGTACAGCCAACATCGGACCTAGTCCTAATCCTGTGTACTGGTACAGCCAACATCGGACCTAGTCCTAATCCTGTGTACCAGTACAGCCAACATCGGACCTAGTCCTAATCCTGTGTACCGGTACAGCCAACATCGGACCTGGTCCTAATCCTGTGTACCGGTACAGCTAACATCGGACCTAGTCCTAATCCTGTGTACCGGTACAGCCAACATCGGACCTGGTCCTAATCCTGTGTACCGGTACAGCTAACATCGGACCTAGTCCTAATCCTGTGTACCGGTGCAGCCAACATCGGACCTAGTCCTAATCCTGTGTACCGGTACAGCCAACATCGGACCTAGTCCTGTGTACTGGTACAGCCAACATCGGACCTAGTCCTAATCCTGTGTATTGGTACAGCCAACATCGGACCTAGTCCTAATCCTGTGTACCGGTGCAGCCAACATCGGACCTAGTCCTAATCCTGTGTACCGGTGCAGCCAACATCGGACCTAGTCCTAATCCTGTGTACCGGTGTAGCCAACATCGGACCTAGTCCTAATCCTGTGTACCGGTGCAGCCAACATCGGACCTAGTCCTAATCCTGTGTACCGGTGCAGCCAACATCGGACCTAGTCCTAATCCTGTGTACTGGTGCAGCCAACATCGGACCTAGTCCTAATCCTGTGTACCGGTGCAGCCAACATCGGACCTAGTCCTAATCCTGTTTACCGGTATAGCCAACATCGGACCTAGTCCTAATCCTGTGTACCGGTATAGCCAACATCAGACCTAGTCCTAATCCTGTGTACCGGTATAGCCAACATCGGACCTAGTCCTAATCCTGTGTACCGGTATAGCCAACATCGGACCTAGTCCTAATCCTGTGTACCGGTATAGCCAACATCGGACCTAGTCCTAATCCTGTGTACTGGTACAGCCAACATCGGACCTAGTCCTAATTCTGTGTACCGGTGCAGCCAACATCGGACCTAGTCCTAATCCTGTGTACCGGTGCAGCCAACATCGGACCTAGTCCTAATCCTGTGTACCGCCAACATCGGACCTGAAAGCTGGCTCACGTGACAAGCAAGTTTTTTAAGGGGCGGTTCCCATTACCGTGATTGTAGGCTACTCTAGGCTACTCGAGGGATAACTAGAGCACTGAAGTGCAAGAGAGCTGTTATGAAATTAGGGAGGAGTCTTTGGTTTTAGTCTAGCTTTAAAAGCTTGTGTTTGGTCAGAACCCCCCCCCCCCCTGTGAGAGTTGTAGAGCCATAAAAAATGTAAGTGATAAAAGAGTTAAGTAGCTAATAAATAACTATTACCTTTGGTTGTAGGGCTAGACCTAACATCTGTAGTGCAGAATTTGATTCCAGCCAAGTGATCAAGATGGAAAAGATGAGCTACTTATAATGTGTTGGGACTGATTTTTTTATTTGTTTTATTTTTTATTTTTACAGGAGTACGGTTCATTACTTTCAGCATTCCTTTTCCGTTATATTATAATGATGGAGACGTACTAAAGCTAATATGTGTAATACCAAGTAACTACGAATTCCAAAGTTGGACTCTTGCCAGGGGAGGCAGTATTTCCGCATCTCGTGGCCGATATGTTGTACTTAGAGAAGAAAAAAAAATTTTTTTTGTTTATTTAATAATAGCGAATGCCTCCAAGTATGATGTTGGAGTGTATCATTGTTATGCCAGTAAGTGAGAGTAAGGGTGAAAGCTGTCTCTGGCTTACAGCTTAGAGAGTAGATTTCTTTTTATTAATTGTTTGCATCTGTAGTTGATCAAACAAAAACTTAGAACTATAATCCAATACAGACTTTTGCAATGTTGTCTTGAATATGTAAACTAACATTCTTGTGGTTAGTGTTTGAAGTGGCAGGTATTCTGTGTGGCAATATTGCCAAGCCTGCTTATGCTTGGCTTAATAGTCAACTAGCTAAATGAATCAGATCATGCATTGATAATACTACTTTGATAGTATTCATGATTAAAATTGACAGAAATACAGAAAAATCATAGTGGAATGAAAATGGGAACAAAGTGAGTTCTGTGATTTTTTGCTTCCTCCACAGTAACTTCTTGCTACATTCCATCAAATAATAGCTACTCTCTACTCCAATAGCTACTCTCTACTCCAATAGCTACTGTCTGCTCCAATAGCTACTCTGTAAAATGCGGGCATTCGCGCGAGCGAGTCATGAGCAATAGAGCAGCTGCCTTTTAGCTAGTTCGAGCAAAAAATGGCTGAGGGATTCGACTTCGAGCAGGAGCTGAAGGCCAGAAAGGGACCTACTAAATCGGTCGTCTGGAACTACTTCGGATTTTTGAATGAACATCCTAGCGAATCGGAGTCTCCTATTTGTCGACTTTGTTGGAAGAATGAAGTGAAACGGTCGGTGTGCTGCAAGGGTGGAAATACTTCCAATCTTTTTTCGCATCTTCGACATCACCACCCAGCGGAGTTCGCGGCAGTACAAGAGCCTAGAAGTAAGAAAAGTGCTGGTGGAGTAGCGTCATCATCAAAGGCAACTACTTCGAATCAACGGGGCCTCTCTGAGATGGCGAAGTACCCTCGCTCAGGTAATAGATGGCGCACAGTCACTGATGCTGTGACCTACTGAACATGATGGCATTTTTATCAAAAAACTTATAAAATGTATACAACTTCTCTCTTTAATTCTATTTAATTTTTCTGGCATTGATTTAAATTTGATAACATAATCAGTAGAAATTTGCTTACATACACCTATAAATTTAAATGGAATTGACGATATTTAGTAATATCATGATATTTTGGGGGGACGATATATCGTTAGCCAAATTTCAATATCGCCCAGCTCTACCAGATACTATCTTAATACAGTGAAAATGAACAGTGCCGATAAAAATGTGATAATTTAAAGGATTTAGTAAATTACTCAACAGTTAGACACAGGGTAATTAACATGTATTCCACTCATTCACAGTCAATGGCACATAACGCAAGTAAGACTCATGAAGCCCGTGGAGAACCATTCCACATGAACATAATCATTTTAGCTAGCTATGTTTTATATCATTATCATTATTATTGTATTTTAGTTTGCACACCGTGAATCGGGCACTTATGCTACAGGGTACGATGTTCATCGAGCAAGTTCGTCCTCGCTCCATCGCCTTGTGTATTTATTTGATTGGACATTTGAATAATTACGTCATACTCACAAATTCATATTTAAGCACTGTATCATTATTCTCAGTTTAGTTCTGTCTTAGCAACCAATATTATAACAACTTATGCAACATGTCAGATTGTAATAGTCATACTTGCAAACAATAACTTTGTTCAATATTTATACTATTTTAACAAGACAATGCACTGCATGCTCCCATTATTGCCATTGAGTTTTACATTCACTCTCTCCTACTCTACATAACTTATAAGTAAATAGCTAAAGAAGAAATCTTCAAACTGTTCTGATATTGACACTGGTCTAATGCTATACTATTAATTCACTTGTATTAGTCAACAATTTATAATATATTTATTCATCTGTGTATCAAAATAGTAGTTCAAAACACACTTTTCTTCTTTTGTTTACAAACGCAGCGCTTTTCAAAATTGCTAGTTACAAATATTCAAAGGACATTAATTGCGTATGAGGAGAAATATGGACTATTTACCCCACAAAAAAGAAGAAAAAAATATCTAAAAATTCTATGGAAAAAGAAATAGAAAATGCTATTAGGACAGTTGATGAGATTGAATTTTAAGTACACTTTACCTCATAGGTTCCGATTCTCACCACTTAGGAGGAACAATGACCCCCACAAAGGGGGGGGGGGGGGGGTACCAGTGCGCTGAGAAAACTTTTGGTAATGTTATAATATAGTGATGCATATCTACAAACCAAGTGTGCCATTGGCAAAAAGTCCAGAATAAACTCTGCAATGGATAAGGAGGAGTCGGGGGCTATAAAAGGTGAAGGAAACAATGCAATGATGGTGAAATAATAGACATAAAATCTATTTTCTATGATTCATTATGGAGTTGTATCCTGATATGAACATTGGGAACGGAGAGTTCAACGCTACCGTCAACAGCACTTGTTGCATGGCCAGAAGATTAAAGCAACTAAAAAAACTATAACTATTGCTTATACACTATCATGTAAACTATATACTACAGTGTGTGCTACAGTGCATTCACATGCACTAAGAGTTGTTATGCAACTGAAAGTTTGATAGCATGTTTCGCTAGTGAAAGAGAGCTCTACAATGAACTATTAGTAGTGAGCAGAACATTATCATTACATCTGCACCAGTCAAACCACCAACATTAGTTATCAAATACTTATGTCATGTTACAGAGTTATATGCTATCCAACAGGTGTATACCATAGGCGCTTGCGCTCCGCAAAGACTACAATATTTCCAGCTTAATATTGCTGTGCTCACTTTCATGTCAATCATCTTCAGTTGTGTTACTTTCCATAATCACAATATAAATGGCATTGAAAACTAAAATCGTCCACAGTTATATCAACCTCCTTTAAACCATACATTTATTTTTTTTCACTCTACTATGTACTTATCCCTACCTCCATACACATAACCTAACCAAATATATATTGGTAATATGGACACTTCTAGAAATTGCAACACACATAAAATAATGTACCCTCAAGAGCCACACACTGACTAGACACTTTGAACATGATCAATCAACCACAACACCTACAACAATTCACCACCTATGGCTCCAACTTTAACCACAACCTCTCCTCATCATAAACTCATCTGAAACACTTGGTCGGCATGGATAACACAAAATGCGGCAGAAGAACGAGAAGAAAGCAGCCACTAACAAGTCATACCTAAAAAATAAAAATAAATTATAACACTTTTTTATTAAGTATGTAGAACATTTGGAAAATAAAGTTACATTAGTCATAACAATATCACTGCTGTAATTCACTAAGCATACAACACGTCACTAAGGCTTACAGAAAATGCGCCAGAATAAGCTAAGAAACACAACCGCTCAAGTACAACCAGAGGCATACCCAATCATTGAACTGGACTGCAGCCATAGAAATAGAAGTCAGAAGAGTCACACATACACGGCTTCGCTCACCACACACCAACACCACCGAGTGAGTAGAAAACGAAAGACAGCAGCAGCACACATCATCGCTGGGCTTACAACACGCGGTTACTAGCTACAATCACGCGGTATACTGGTTGTACTCACGTGGCCAGGAACGAAAAATAAATCTGTGGTCGGTCTCCCATCTATAAAAAGTGGCTGACTTTTTTACCTAATGCGTAGTATTGCTTCAACAAAATAGCTAACACAAAGGTTCAGTCCTTGTCACTATTTCAAAACCACTACCTACATGTAGCTAAGTGTGCTAAGTATAAGCCTTTTTCATTACAGCCGCTTAGTCTCGCGGGGCCAGACCCTTTACCAACCCTGATCCGGGATCAGGGTTGGTAAAGGGTCTGGCCCCGCGAGACTAAACAGCCGCTGTTGTCATTCTCATACATTGGGGATTACCAGTAATTCTTTATTCACAGATGGAAGATTTGCTTATCTGACTATTCTTTTCTATTTCATCTTTTAATTTTTTTTTTTTAGCTGTACACAGCTAACACGGTGGTGGGTTTTGAAGACATTATTAATCTATGTTATTTGCTGCACTTTCCTTGAGTTGTGTTCAGCTCCACCTTACATGTTATAATAATTATACATGAGGAAAATTCACACCAATTATGTAGTGACTCAGACTTCAACATTCATGAAATAGATACTAAGTATTCATGCGATCTGGAGAAGCGAGTTTATTTTAATTATTCAGTATACTTATATTATGCTAACTAATTCTGTTGCTCGTCCTTTTACTGCTAACTAATTTACTGATTGACACTGTAAAGTTTTATACGGGTCTATACCTAAAAATAGTATTGAAGACTGTTTTTTATCATGTTGTCCCCAACTCCACCACTTCTACCAAGTTTTCTGTTTTCTTGATCATTTTGACAGTAATGAAATTGAGACTTGACAGTTCATTTAAGATTTGACTTATATATTTGGAAACGTTTGTAAACACTGCTTCATGGATTTTAAGAAATATTGAGCATTATAGATATCAAACTGAATCTTATATTGATATGTCTTGTCTATAATGACATTTTATGGAAGGCTTATAATTGCTTCAGTGCTCTTGTGGGTCATTTTGGAAAGGCATGGATTTGTTTCCAAGTATTTACATCAAAATTACTAGCTGCAACTTGTCTTACTATAAATATTACACCATTAAGGTTTTACTTGGTAAAAAAGGTATTAGCTATTTGTATCAGACCCAATTATGTGGTAGCTATTCTCAACAATTATTGCCACATGATAATGTGGCTACTTCTTTTTTTTTTACACACCCTCATCCAACTGACTTAGAGCTAAATTTGTAAGCTTCAGCATAAGCAGTAACTTTATCAGGCTTTTAGAATGTTTAGTGGTGTCTGAACAGCAAAAAGGCAATTTTTCATTTTGTTATCAATTTTTTTCTAACTTGGACTTACATAATGTACATTCATAGCTACACCTACTTAGCATAGGGTTTAAAAAAAAGGCACAAAAGACCGGCTCTGAGTATAGTGAATTGGGAAGGATTTTGCCAAACACGAGACTATAGTAACTTCCAGAGGACTTATTCTGCTTAACTTAATTGCATTTTAATACTAAATAATTAGGAATGAGTAAAAAAGTGTGGGGATGACTACATAAAGAGTACACATGGAACAGACAACAGTGGATATGAGGAGGAGTTTAACTAAACAAGGTGACAAATACTGAAAAACTAGTAGCTAGGAAATCTAGGGCTGTACAAGAGTGCTAACTAGAGTCTTTACACTCGTAATCATCTGGACTGCTGGGTCTGACTGGGCCAAGACAAACTTTCAACACACACTCACACAAGCAGAACATGAACAGACCACACAGCATACACATTACATCTTATTCAATGGATACATTATCCCAAAGACAAGTATTGTTATAACTGTTACAAATCAACAATAAAATTTTAATAATACATGACGAAAGGGTTGAGTATAGTACCATAACTAAAGAAATAATAGTATAATACAACCTGTACCAACTAAGAATGAAGAGTAAAATCCTTTGTCAGTCACTTGATAAGTATCCGTAGTATTATTACTTCTTATTTCTGGCATTAATGATGCAGGCGTGGCTTTATCAAATTGTGAAACCTAAAGCACCTGGGAGCACATTACATGCTTGGCATTTATGCACAACCTTTTACACTTGAAGTGGGATATCTGATTTTGCACACTATTCTTTTAACAAGGTTAGACACATTAGCTAATTAGTACCTTCAGAAGCTGACTAGTTCTTGTTGTTTCATTAAAATAATACCATAAGTTGACATCATTATTCTGAGTAAGTTCATACTCACTATTTCAACAGCTAATTGTCAGTACTGTCCAAAATCAGAGCATGACAGACAGACAGACAGACAAACAGACACATTTAATATCTTTGGACTGACCCTCGTACCACCCAACCAATGTCCATCTTACTTAATATGCCCTTGAGATATACCCTATTGTAAACTGGACTTCAGTTAACCTTTAAATAGGACATGCCAAAAAAAGAAAGAAAAAATAGAAAAGAAAACTGTAGGGTTCCAATGGCTTACAATATTGTTACACTTTCCACCACGATCTTCTTTCTGTAGATGCATTATCTTAACTGAACGGTTTGCAAAATCAAGATTTTAGCAGGGGTAGATCCGACATTATGGCTGGGAGGGGCCCTATTATATAGCTATGTAGAAAACTTGTTGTAGCTATAATATATTAATAATTTTGAACATTGATTAATAAATAATGGGCTTAGTTAGCATGTAGTTTTCCTATGAAATAAATTGCCTGTAGCTATTGGTACTCTTGTTCATTATAATTTTTAATTAGGTTAGTCTGGAAAAAGAGGTCCCAGCCTCCTTGCCCTGACCCCCCCCTCCCTCCCCCACCAGATCCTCCCCACTATTATACCAATTTCCTGTAAATCTTTTAGAATAAATGCACACTGCATGTGATTTCTAGCTATTCCCACTTGTTGACCACTTGTTGACAACTTCGGAACATATAATATAAACAAGAATCAGAGCCTTTGGTTGCTAAACAGAAGGGCAGTGGAATTGTCTGAATTGTCCTAATTTCGCTGATGAGCCAAAATGTTCTTAATTATATTTGTTTCTCTTTTTGCTATAATATCCTGTCAGTGTCATCCTATCAGAGTGTCTCTCAATTCTACTGAGCAGTGTTCTTCTCCTATCAAGCCAAGTAGAAGAAAAGATAACAAAAGGCATAACATTACTTTTCTTCAATCACAACTGTGATTGCAGAAACTATCCTGCTGCTTGGACACAAGTAGGTCACCTAAATGAACGACTCATCCCAGTCCTGTCCTAGTGCATGGGAGATTAGCAACACTACTGTCAGAGATGTGGTCGCCAGACATCCAATACTGGCAGTTGCGACTCAGTGTTCGTTTCTACAGGAGGTATCTCATTAGGCATAGATAAATATTGCTTTTTTTTCTGCCTAAAATTCTTTCTCCAATGCTCCCAAACTTGCCCTATAATTCTTTCAAAATGTGCCTATATTTCTCATTTATTGCTTGGCCAAAATTCATGTGATACATTGTGAATTACAAAAAAGAAAGTTTTTAGCGACTGTTATATTGTAGCATAACTGAAGCTGAAACATAGTCTTCCAGTGCTCTTTCCTGAGCACTGGAAGACTGATCCAGCTGCTGCTTGTATAATTACATCATGCATTAATAGATTTTCACACATTCCACATTAAGTAATCTGCTAATTCTAAAAAAAAGTTGCCTATATTTCTAGCATATTTCTCATTGCTTCCATGTGCCTATATTTCCCAAAAAAATTCCAGCAATATTTATCTATGCCTATATCTCATATACACACATCTGTGGACGGATAATAGGATATCAATTTGATTCACCCAATGCTTTTAATTCTTCAATCACTGGTAATACAAGCTTAGAAAGTTGGTATATAGATGGTGTTTCTTTGACACATGGTCAACCTGGATCGAGGACACATGTGTGGTTATTTGTTAATACATATTATGAAACTGCTAGTAGTATTTGGAAATGTCAATGTATGCTTTCAAATCCTTCTTTATGGCCGTATTCTGTACCAGCATTTGTTGGAAACAACTATTTCTGTGCTACTGGGAGCAGGAATTGACCTTGCAGTATTTTATTAACAGAAAATCCTCTATGTTCTCCAGTTTGGCTATATTGTTCTTTTCCGGAGTAGTTCGGGTTCTCTAGGTCTTACTTTGCCTTCAACCTGAACCACCGCTGCCACCAAATGTAGGGAATTATAATCCTTTTACTTCTTCTGGACTCAAGTTCCGTCAATCAAGTTAGCTAACGACAGTCTAACTTTTAAGTTGTTTTAATATTGGTTACTATGACAGAACAAAACTGAGAATAATGATACAATGCTTAAATAGGATGTGTGAGTATGACGTAGTTATTCAAATGTCCAATCAAATAAATACAGGTGATGGAGTGAGGACGAAGTTGTTCGACGAACATCGTACCCTGCAAGAAGTGCCCGATTCACGGTGTGCAAACTAAAATACAATAATAATGATAATGATATAAAACATAACTTAGCTAAAATAATTATGTTCATGTGGAGTGGTTCTCCACAGCGTATATAATTTGTAGAAGGTTATATTGTTAATATTTTTCCATAGCATGTAAATCAATGCTTATTCATACTAATATGATAGAAATGCATAAAGAAAAAACAAAAAATAGGAGTAATGCAAAAGCTTCAGCACACACTTACACAGAGGTAATCTGCACAGAATACCTTACTCAAACATTAAAAACATCTAACTGTACCTAATTGACCTTCATGAGCACTGCTCTCCTCTTGCTTCATTAAATGCCAGCAACAAGTTCTGAGCCAATTTCCCTTGTCCGACAATAGGCCCTCTTATCTTAGACTGCAGAAAACCTAATGTTAGTGGTTTTGTACTGTTTTCTTGTGCCAACCATTCTCTGAGGACATTGGTCAAAGCAATAATATGTTTACGATCTCGACATTGGTCTCTGACTGCAGTTGTTAGTCCTAGAGCTATTGCAAGCTCCTCCCACTTATAACTCATAGATGACAGACATGTGACTAGATCCGAGACATCACTGTCTTGGAGAACATAGTCAATGCCAACTGAAGACATATTCTAACAGGTGGCAGGCAAACTGCAAATTAACAGAGAATAATAATTAATGTCTCAGTATTATAGAGCAGTCAAAGGGCAAGGAGTTTATAAAAAGTCTACAAAGACAAAAATAAAGTTGTAATGCTAACATATGAACAGACTATAATTATAAAACTATAGTTAATGTATTCGGATACAACCAGCACTAAAAGAGTATGTCTTTAGTAAGTCACTTGAGATACTTCTGCAGTGTTATTATTCTAGCTCCAATGATGCAATTGTGACATATCAAAAAGCTTTGTCATCTTGAATAGACCATAGTATAAAACCACCTGTTCTAAAATGAAACAAAGTGCTGGTTTGGCCTCTTCATACCACCTTTATACTTGAAGTAGTGGGAGAGTTGGTTTGACTTCTACCAGAGGCTCACACAACTACTTCAGGGGCAGCATAAGCTTCAATAAAGTGATTAGGCCAACAAAATTAAAACAAAATAGTGTACTTCAATTTATTTATAAAAAAAAATCACCCTATGTTTACTCTTACGTATGAAGTCAGCCTGAACAATGTGTAACATTATCAAGTCTCTACTGTGCTGTGTCAAGACATAAGTAAAATTTCACACATAATATGTAACGCCCGTGGGAGACTCCCTTGGCGTTGGGGGTTATAGGACTAGCCTACACAATGGAGTGCCAAGTATTAAGCGATAAAACAGAGGTTAGGAGGACTTATTAGACAGTTCGTTCAATTCATCATTCTAAAATCATCCCCACTCACGTGATCCCCCACGGAGCATGACTCAGCAGGTAATTATGCGTGGGTGATACAAAAATTAAGAAAATGGATGTGATTTAGTGTATGCATGACATATTATCACACTATACCAGGCATAAATTGTCGTGTGTACCTCACATAATAATCCTCATTCTGAAAATCAAGTCAGGTTGGTAAAGCGTCACCACAAACTGAATGGGTAATGCATCATCACAAACTGAAGAGGCAAAGCATCACCACATTAATTCATAGAAGGTGAAGGTATTAAGGAAATGATTACCTCAGCTAAATGTGTGAAATTAAGGACTGCAACAAGTTGATAAAGAGTTCAAAAGGGAAGGCAATAGATTAACAAAGTTTAAGTCCACCTTAATGAAGAAAAAGACAGAGAGACTGAGAAGCAGGAACACTCGTCTCACCATAGCAAAAGGAACAGGGACAGACAAAGAAAAAGGAAACTCCATGATTCAAGAAGAAAATGTTGACAAAAGAAAAGGAGGAGGATAAGAAGAGCTGAGATGGTTTAGGAAGAAAGAGAGCAAGAGAGGGAAACAGATGCAACAAACCAAGTGGTGAGGATAATAAGGAAATAATGGACAAAAATACCTTATACTACCAGCTACATTCCTAATTATGTTATTACATCAAGCACCTGCACTATGTGGCGGGGACTTGCTAATAACAACTAATAATAATAATAATAAGAATATGAAAAAAAAATTGATATCAAGAAAAATCGAAATGTAAATTAAGGGTTAATTTTTTCATCCATCCATAATTACAACAAGGGTGGGGGAGGGGGGTTATGTCTATGCAATTGTAAATTATTTAGAATACATAGCATCAATGAAGGCACAGAGTATGGTATCTAAGCATGGACAACATCAAAAGTACACTATCCCTGGTCCCTATAGATTTATCAGCTATATTGGCGAGCAAGCGAGACACTATTAGGGACAATACAATCGAAAATCGGGAATATTATTTATTAATAATATACATATGTGTTGGATGTACGCATGTCATTTTGTATTTTGACCCCCATAATTTTGTGTTCGCTTAATGGTTAGCCCCGTCCTTGTACACTCCACTACACAGAATCCTTACATTTATCGACCTTTGCATGTATCATCCAAGAAAATCTAATCATTTAACCCTTGAAATAGGTTGTCTTGGACATGAACTGAATGTTATGGGACACAATTAGGCCTTACAAATTTATCAGAGTTTCTTTTCTATTCAAATTACTAGCAGTGGTAAGTAATCTTGGTTAGCGTTGCAGTCATAGCTACATGCCTTAAGCAATTAAAGTCAAGTCACGATGAGAATGTAAGTCTTGTGTTGGTATATCCAGTGAACAGTGAACAAGTGTGTGTGTGTGTGTGCTAGCCTGCTTAGAAGAATAACACCAAAAAAATTTAGAAAACATTTATCGAACAAATGACTACATTAGCTGTTAGCATTCAAAAAACAACTTCCGGTTATAATTTATGTTGCTAGCTCGAGGTGTGGCAACTTATAAAATAATATGTGATGCCCACAACCACACTCTTTACCAGATCACTGAATCATTAACTAGCTAGGCAGCGCTCACATTTCTTTTTATGACAATAATTAAATCACTATATTATATCAATGGTTAAAATGGTATATGCACTGCTAAAAATAGGGAGTTCGGAGAACTTAAGTTTTGGTGTTAAATAGGAGACACTATACTACCTGAACTGGTCGAAACGTTGTGTAAGAATCAAAGTTTATTGTTCAATTTTTACAAGGAGGCGCTGTCTGGACACTCCACTTTGAGCCCTAATAACTTACACCAATGCACTTTATACTTAATGAACATGTATAATTGATAGCTTATATCCTCTAGTTTCAATATATTTTTTTAGTAATGACTAACTATGGAGACAATATGAGGCTTTAAAATAGGGCTGGTCTTCTTCAGGTATAGAAATACTGGGCATACGTATGTCTTTTTGTGTGTTTGGTTTGTGGTCTACCCCTTCCCAAACCTCCACTAAACAGAATATCTTCATTTAGCGATCCCGTATCATTCAAGGAATTACTTATTTACTCCTTCGTATTTGGTTGTTTCTGAATACCTGGAATATGCCACTTGTTGGTTGTCAAGAACCACAGGTAGTCAGAATGGCTTAATATTAATACTAAGGAAGCTACAATTACTTGGGGGAGCTGAGGTAAGTACATAATTCAATTTTGTTAGACAAAATTACAAAAATAACCCTGGCCATTTTTGTTGTAGAGCTGAGACCTTGTTCAAGAGTTACTGGGTATTGAGGTAGTCAGAATGGCTTAAATTGATACTGCAGAAGTTACCACTACTCAGGAAATTGAGGTATGGGAGTAATTCTGTATAAATTAATGGTCAACTGCTATATTTATTATTATATGAACTTAGCTAAAATAAATTATGTAACAATACTGTAGTTTCATGTAACCTAACTAGGCAGGCTTGCTCAATATTTGTGCTTCAAGCACACCACTTGTTAATAACTTTGCATGGCCTAATGGTGCACTGTTTGTGCACAGCTCACCGTTGTGATTGGAAGCCCGGTTATGCGAGGTTGATATATCGCATTATGTTTTTTGATCGATTATAACCAGGGGCAGATCTAGGATTTGTTAAGGGGGAGGGGGGGAGGGGGCTCTTTTCAAGGGGTGAAATAGCTATAGCTAGCTAGAAAATGTTGGCTATATTGTATTTCCTATAAGACGATATTCTAATATTATTCATTCACACAATAATTAGCATTAAGTGATTGTCCAGAACTGAAATGAATGAACTGCTAACATCAGGAAGGGAAAAAAAATTAAAACTTAAAGAGCAATAAAAATTTACAAAGGTTTTTATGTCTAGAATAAAGAAAAGGAGGGAATAGTTGGGGTTGGCAAATTATGCACAATTTTTTGTATGCTATGCTAGCAATGCTAATCGTTTTCGTAATCTACTTGAAACATGCTCGTGGAAAGAGTTCAAAGGTCACCTCAACCACATTCATACCTATAAGAATCCATCCCTGTATAAACAAGACTAATCTGAACCCTGATATGGCCACTGTTTATATGTGAGTTGTTGATCTGCATCCTGATAGGCAACAGCAGTGCCAGATCTGAAAGTATTTTATTTCTTATAGAAATTGATATTGGAATCTTCAAATAGAATTGCCAACACAGAGGGTATTTAGTAAACTCAAAGATTCATTTAAAAAGTACCAAAGCCAGTCTCTGCAAGACTACATCAAATTGCTATTGTTACAGTACAATAAAACTAATTATAATTATTTCGCAAAATTTAGCTACCCCATTATGCTCATAATCATGCTAGCATATCCTAGTATTTAGGAAATCACTTATTACGCTCAAAATCATGCCCCTATAATTTGCCAACCCTTAGTGAATAAGGTAATAAGGTACACTCCATGAAGAAGAAAAAATTGAATAAGCAACAACCACTAAATTCTGTCCAGAATTAATAAATGCTGGACTTGTTCTGCCATATTGTATAAGGACACAAGTAGTAAAAATTCTGACCTAGCATATCAATAAGTAGAGGTGCGTTCAAAAGAGATCGTAATTATTGTTGGAGTATAAGAAAAACAACGACGAACAAAAAGTGATTGCTATTATAATTTTATTTCCAGTTACAGGTAAGAAATACAGTATCAAAAAATGAGCTCATTGTGAAAAAGGGTGACTCATACGACACCAGTCGAGCACTCCCAACTTCGCCCCTGATATAACAGTGTTCAATGAAGACATAAAACAAATTATTAGCTTTGGTGCAGTTATTTTTTTGTTGTTGTTTTTTGTCGTTGTTGTTGTCTTTAATATAATTATAGAAAAATAAGCGAAGAAAACAAAAGTGGGTGTGGCTTGTTATGCGTCTTCAAAATCCTAACCTCCCAATGCAGACTTCTGGCTAAGGGTCAGTATACAGGGGTAACAAACTGAGACTCAGGGATAATATGCTTGGACATACGTGTGCCATTTTGTACTTGACCCTGACATTTTTGTGTTAACTCAGTGGTCGACCCCATTCCAAACTTCACTAAACAGACTCCTCTGGACTATTGATCTTTACCATTGTCATCCAAAGAAATTGAAATTTTCACCACTTTGAATTCTTTTGCGAGTGCAGTTAAACTTATAAACCCTCCAGATTTCGTTTTCTATTCGAATTAGTGGCAGTGCTAAGTCAATGCAATTTTTGTCATAGTTATACGCCATATCAACAGTGTTGTTGCAAAGGTAGCTAGGTCTGGTGTTGGTATGTCCAGTGAACAAGTGTGTGTGAAAGTTATGCTTTACAGCTACTACTTAGCTAAAGAATAAACATTTAACTGATTATTAGCTAGCTTTTTTGCCTACTGCAGCAGTAAGCATGTCTTATATAAATATAAACCTATGCAGTAATTCTTTGCTATTGCTTTGTTTTTGTAAGTCAAACTGTTGTGGCAGTAGTTAAAACAGCCGTTTTTTAGTAGGTGGAGTTTCAGAAGCTACAGTAACAATGATGTAGTTTTATGTAACCTGACTACAGAGGCTTGCTCACCATTTGTACTCAATCACACCATTGGTATTATTATCTAAGCAGTGTTTTCACCTTTGGAGTTTGCTAAATCAGTAGCTAACTAAGACCTGTGTTTTTTAGTGAAGCTTCCAATGAACATTACACATTCTATTAAGGCAAAAACCCGCGCAAAAACCTGCCCAAGATGGAGGGAGCAAACTAGAAAAGACCTTGAGCTTATCTTAATGTTAATACGAGTTGTATACTAGCCCTATCAAGTCATCTCACCTTTACAACAGCCTACTACCGCTTCACCACGAGTGTCCCCAACGTTCGTTCCGACAGCCTGACAGCAACAGTGGTAGTTTGACCGCTAAAAAAGGTAAAGGGTTTCCAAAATTACTTGCTATAAAAGAGGTGGACCCTTTCACTGTTTGCGCGCTCTGGGAGAGGAAATTCCCTTGGGAGTTTACACTTTGCTTTGACATAATTAAATTCAATGGATAATTGATGTTACAAAATGTATGAAGCAAATACTGGGCAAATACTGGCAGTTCCACTTCAGGTGAGCTCAAGTAGCTACAACTTACTACTGCACTCCACAAAGAAATCAATTGTTATATTGAACATTCAAATCAAAATTCCTTGATAAAAATTCATTTGAGACTTGTCAAAATGTTCCTCATCGAAGATTTTCCCTCTGTATTCACAGCTGCTGTGAAGCACCCTAGTGCTTTACGCAAAAACGCGTAATTCGGCGATAATAACGGACTGGCTTTCATATCGGACTTTAAAATTCCAAAAGGTAGTAAAATACTAGACCTTGGTTGCAGTACTGGATTCCTGAGCCAGAAACTGGCTACATAAGTCGGACCAGAAGGGTGCGTGATGACCCTGGATAGCGACGTTCAGCGCTTTTTGCGTAACCGCCATTGTACCCGCTTCAATTAGCTACCAGCAGCAATCGCAAGTGTTTCAAGAGCTCCCACAACGCCGTAGCGATTCTCCTGTGAGGTCTTAATGACCCTTACCATAGAAATTTTATTACTAGTGGTGTGCTTGAGCACAAATGGCGAGCGAGCCTGATTGTTAGGTAACATAAAACTTAGTCTTGTTACTATGTTTTAGCTTAGTTCATGCAAACACTATAACAGCAGTTATGACCTTTTATTTCAACAAACAAATGCAAAATCACTCTCTTACCTGAAAATTTTGTAGTATCAAACATCTGCCATTCTGATAATCTCAATTACAAGTAACTCTTGAACAAGCTCTCAGCTAGGATAAAAAAATAAACCAGTGTTATTATTATTTTAGCCAACAAATATGGAATTACTACTTACCTCAATTTCCTGAGTATTGATAACTTCTGTAGTATCAAATTGAAGTTACTTTGACCATCTGAATTACCTTGAATTCTTGACAACAAGCTCTCACCTACAAAAACAAAAGACAATCCATTTTAGCACAAATACAAAATTACTTTCTTACCTCATTTTCTTCAGCAGTGGTAACTTTTGTAGTACCAAATTTGAGTCCTTCTGACTATTTGAATTTACCAGTCACTGTTGACAACAAGCTCTTAGCTATAAAAAAGAAAGGCCAGAGTTATTTTGCATATTGCTAACAAATATGGAATTGCGTACTTACCTCGGCATCCCTCGAGTAGTAGTAGCTTCCTTAGCATTAATACTTTATGTGCTTACATACACTTTTCAGAAGTAGTGATAGCTCTCTTAGTACTGACTACAGGTGGCTCTTGACAACTAGTAACAAGCCGCACTTAGCCGGAAAAAAGGCGAAGTTTTGAATTTAAATCTGGTAAAGGATCTTCAATGTCATAGTAACCGATCGAATCAACTTTTTGTTTCTTGAAAAGCAAGCGTTTTCGCAGGAATTTTCTCACACTTTGGAGCTTAAGTATAAAGTAAGACTTGTTTAATGCTGTAGTTTCAGAATAAACTGGGGTCAAGCCTAAAAAGCCGTGTTTTTTTAAGAAAAACCGTTCCCCGCGCGCGCATTTAAAGGGCATACGTACAATCCATACATACATACCTACATATATATATACTAGTGGTGTGCTTGAGCACAAATGGCGAGCGAGCCTAAAGACTATACTATTTTTATTGACTTCTAACACTGAAGCTACTGAAAATTAGGTCAAGTTTTTAAATTTAGCATACAGGGGATTTCAGTGCCATAGTAACAACTCTCTGCAACTGCTTGAATTGAAGGAAAAAACAACAACAACAAAACAATACACATTATTTAAAAGTTTTCTTTGTGATATTCTTTAGCTAAGTAGTGGTTGTAACACACAATGCTTTGACACAGCTGGACATGCACCTACACAGACTTACCTTCGCAGTAGTCTAGTGGACAATGTATTTTCAGGTAAATACTGTGCGCACGGCTTATAACCATGACAAAGAGCGCATTGACTTACCACCGCTACTAACTCGAATAGAAATGGAAGTCCCTTAAGTTTTCAAGTTTTAACTGCACCCGCAAAAGAATTCAAAACGGTAAACAATTCAATTTCTAGGGTGATATGGGTACTGATCGATAAACCAGAGGATTCTGTTTAGTGCAATTTGGGACGGGGTCGACAACCGAACTAACACAAAAACGCGAGGGTCAAAGTACAAAAATGCCTTACGTACGTCCATACATATATACAAATAAACTAGTGGTGTGCTTGAGCACAAATGGCGAGCGAGCCTTAAACTACACTATTGTTATTCAAACTACTAAAATAAAGTCGAGTTGTTAAATTACGCATATACGGTAAAGGGGATTTAATGCCATAGTAACCACTCCCCTCAACCGTTTGAATTGAAAAAGAAGCAACAAAATCAAGTCACGTTATTTAAAATTTTCTCTGTGATATTCTTAATAGTAGTTGTAACGCACAATACTTTCACATAACTGAACATACCTACGCAAGACTTACCTTCGTGATTCGTCTAGTCATAGATATACGTATATCTATGGTCTAGTGGACAATGAATTGTCAAGTAAATGCTGTTGAGTAGGGCTTATAACTATGACAAATAGCGCATTAACTTACCACCGCCACTAACTCGAATAGAAATGGAGCTCCCATAAGATTTTGAGTTTTAACTGCACCCGCAAAACAATTCAAAGCCGTAAACAATT